>JGI24770J26754_10003004_pt1 | contig 11393 bp, 4 predicted proteins | sample LakOneMetagenome_FD_26754 | JGI IMG/M metagenome (IMG submission 26754) | reverse complement strand
CTTCACTTGGTAATAATTATCAAGCACCTGCTGCTGGGTTACATTTGTTACAACAGGTATGTCTTTGTACCTGTTTACTTCCTCATTCAATTTTTCTGCATTATTAATAATCTCTGCATGAAACATCTTCAGCTTAATTTTTTCATCCGGGTTATCGGCAACTAAACCAACAAACTCACCAGAAGAAAGGGCAGCAATTTTGGAAGCAGGTATGGCGCTGTCCAATTGCTTGGAATGGCTGATGGAAGTATCGGTACGGTTTACGGAAACACTCTGCCGGTCCTGCATAATTTTTCCGAAACGTTCCGATAGTAGTTTTGAAGTTTCTCCCATCACCTGTCCGCTGATGATGTTACCAGTGATGTTTACAATTACATCGGCCTGTTCTTTGCCATAATCTTTTTTCAACTGGCTAAAATCCTGCATGGCTAATGTGGTGGCTACTTTGTTGCTTCTTGCGGTGGCAATCAGGCTGTCCATATTGTTGAAATAAATGGTAGGAAATTCATCAAATACCAAACTGCATTTCAACATTCCTTTTTTATTCACTTGCCTTATTAGCCTTGAAATATAAAGTGATAGCACTGCGCCATAAATTTGTTGCTTTTCAGGGTTGTTACCAACACATACAATTTTAGGATGATTTGGGTTATTGATGTCTAATGTAAAATCATTGCCGGAAAGCACCCAATACAATTGGGGAGAAGCTAACCTTGCCATACCAATTTTTGCAGATGCGACTTGTCCTTCCAATTGTTCCATCGCATCATTTTGATAAGCAGTGATAAATGGGTTTACCAATACTTCAATTTCTGGTTGGGTATTGAGTACTGGAAACAGTTCATCATAATCAGATTGCATCAATTCTATTACATGCGGCAGGGTGCAGTATTTCCCATCGGCATATTTTCTCAAAAACCAAATGATGGCAGTTACAAAATTGATAGGTGATTCTACAAAGAAATCACCTTGCTTGTTTATCCATTCCCTGTTTAACCCTAAGAGAATTGTTCTGGCTGATTCCGTTGCATCTGTAATATCATTCATGGTGTTTGGATCTAACGGGTTGCAGCGGTGGGATATGGAAAGATTATCAAAGTTGATAACGAAGAAAGATGGCTTTACCGAATAGTTGTGTTTGTTTTGCTGCAGCCAGTTGTAAACAATTTTAGAAAGGTCATCATACTTGAAGTCATATACAAACATGGCAAAGCCTTTTTCAATATGCTGTTTAATGACATGCTGAATTACAAACCAACTCTTACCAGCGCCGGGACTACCAATGACCAATAATCCCCTGAAGGGGTTGATGATGTTTATCCAGCTTTTTCTTATCCTGCCTTTCAAATTATACCGGGCTGTAAGATTTATAGAATATTCGTTTGTTAAAAGCCTTTCTTCTTGCGGAAATGTTTCGTTTAGAGAATTGAAAACATCATTGGATAAATTGAACCTGATTAAACGGCTGAGTAAGTTACCACCAGCAAGTATCAGTAAAAAGCCAATACCTGTTACGGTCATGTAAACAATAGCAACAGTTTCTAAAGGATAGTTCAAGCGAAATAAAAAACTGCTACCAAAGAAAAGCAATAAGCCAATAAGCAAATACGCTGCAATACTCCTCCAGTTAATTTTATCATCCTTTTTCCCTTGTGCTCCCAACAAGGAAATAACCAATAATCCAACCGCTAAAAATTTGGAAGTATATTGGTTGCTGAATAAACCAGTGTGCATGATATTTGTCATCAGCCTGTCTGTAATGGTACTTTTTATTTCCCATTGCTCAAATGCAGCATAGCAATAATAATAAAAATGCAACAGCAAAATAAAGATGCCGGCCAGTCTTGTCAGGTCAACTATTTTCCGCAGCCCCTGTTCATTCTCCCCTGTAAGTGACATAACATTTTAGTTTAAGTTTTAGAAATCACGGTTTTTCTTTTTCTTCTTCCTTTTCTTTTTAAGTAGGCTGTTGGGTGTATTATCGTATTGCTCTTTTGTGGAAAGAAGTACATCCAATAGTCCTTCAATTTTGTTAGTTGGTGCTATTGTTTTCTCTTGTTGCTTTTGAAGGCTTATATCTTTCAGCAAAGAGCCAGAAGAACTATCGCTGTTTACTTCCTCTTTTGTCAGAGCGCTTTCATTACCTTTATCCAACCTGCTTTGCAACGCAGCCGCACTATATCCTTTGCCCAAATCACTTCCATTGAAAACAACCTTATTTTGATTGTCCACGAAAGTGATACCATATAACTTACCTTCCGCATTTTGTCTTAGCACTGTATAGATTTGTTTTTGCTGTAATGCAGTAACTAAATTTTTCATGCTTCCTGATGAGGTTTGTAAACAATCATCAATCGCATTTTTGGTTCTTTGTTTCAATGGCTCTTTCTCAGGTTCATTAGCGACAAATTTCTTTTCCAGATTATCGAGTATTGGCTTGCAACCAATAGAACTTGCTTTAATAGGCACACCAACTTTATTCCCTTCTGCATCCAATATCCGGTAAACCAATCCACGGTTCTTGTAAATCCTGCCTTCTTCTTTTCCTCTGTCGGCAACAATATTAAATTGCTTTAATGCAGCATTAAATTCTGGCAATGATGTAAACTTGTATTGACTGGATACTGCACCTACCACATTCGAAATACTTCGTTTCGTTTCTGTTTTTCCATAAATCACTTTCTCCACATCTACGGGCTTGATGCCTGGGCTTCTCAATTGTTGTTGCCTTTCTGCCTTTACCAATCCATACATTTGCTCAATTTCCTTCCTTGCTTTTTCAGATTGATTTCTGCCGATGTTGTGGGTATTAATCCTGCTTCCATCATTTTTGATAGTATTGCTTACAATGTGAATATGCGGATGGCCTGCATCCTCATGTTTGTAAATCAAATAGGGCTGATCTCCAAAACCAATCCTATTCATGTAAGCCGAAGCAATCTCCAGCAACTTACTTTCTGATAGTTTTTCTGTAGGGTCAAAATTGAGAGATACATGCAGGGTTTTAGTGGTAGCTCTTTCATTCAAACTGTTCAATCTTTCAAACCCAGCCAGTTTTTGATAAAAATTCATCTCCTTTGCATCATTCAGATAATTGATTGCTTGAAGGCAAACAGCATTTCCCTTCTGCACTTTCTTTTCATTGTAGTTGAGTGCAGCTTCAATGCTTTTCGGTATCGTTATTTTTGCAACCATTGGTCATAGAGTTGATTCATCCGTAATCTGATTTCTTCTACTTTGCTGATTAACACTTTTTGTAACCCATCGTACTGCTGCACCCAACCCCTGAACTCTGGTATCTTATCCAGGATATGCAGTTTGTGTACGGCTTGGTTAAAATTGTTGCCGATGGAATTGAGTTCTTTTTTCAGGTTCAGCATGTCCAGTAAAAAGTCATCGGCACTTTCATTTCTGTATTTTACGGTGATGGGCTTTTGCAAAGCCACTTTCCGCAGGTAACTGCTGGTATCTTTTTCAGTGGTCTTTCCTTGAAGTTTTGTAAGCTGATTGAGTTCGGCTTCATTCATCCGAACCACTACCATTTTATTCCTCACTTCACTTTCCGGCTTCTTCATGGTTTGTAGTTTTCTGTTTCAATTCCCCGAAACGACTTCGGAGTGTAGGGCAAGATGCCCCAAACGTATAACGTTTGTACATCTTGCCATGTGCAAGACTCGGCACATTACGCCTTGAAAAAGATTAATTGTAAGTGAATCTGTAATTTTCGATTTGCAGAATATCGAAACCTGTGGCCAGGGAGACCACCCAATAGGAAATAGTAGGTTTGTTAGTATCAGATTTTTTACACTCACAACGAATCATTTTTCACGGTAAATCCAATACAAGAAAGAGTCGAAATACTATACCAAAAGCCAGTTTTGCATGGCTAATATTTAGCCATGTGAACAAATCTTATTTTCGTTCCCGGAGATTGAAGTATTATTGTGAGATGAGAGATTCCCTAAAACATCTTTTTAGTAACCAGGTTAAGTTGGAAGACGGAAGTTTATTTTATTATTCTATTTCTCCCTACGAATTAAAGAATGCTTTGGGTCAAAATGTGGCTATTTTACAGGAATATATTTTTGAAAAAAAGGAAGATGAAAGTGGACATTTCAACTGCAAATTATATAAGACAAAAGACGGCAATTGGTATGACTTTGAAGATTCTAAAACCGGCGTTGAAAAAGGGCTATTAAGGCTGCTAAAATCTGCAATTGATGCTAAACAGAGTAATGGAGTTTTAGAATAAGTAATACTATATTTTTTGTATAAAGTTCTATCATTTTCAATTTAGATTATTGCATCATATTGCAATCAGTTTTCATAGGGTACGGATTAAAAAAGGGGCACTGTTTTACAGTTCCCCCGCTTTTTTTAATCAATTCCCTTCATCATTTTTTATAACACACTGAAGTTACAATTTTCTTGAATCAGATTGAATACCTGCCAAAACCCTTCCCAATATTCTTTATCAAGTGACGCAATTTTTTCATTCACCTTTATTCCAGCTTTTATATTTAAATCTGAAAGTCTTATTGCAACTTTTATTTCCGCAACCGCTGGTATGTCAGGAATGATTGGAAAAACATAAAATTGCCCTTTAGATTTATCCGCCGCAGTCAAGTTATTGTCAATTAATGAAAACGTTCCACTGAGTACATCGTCAATTTGACTTTCATCAACAGAAGGCACTCCAAATTGTAACTGTCGTAATGAAAGCATCAATGCAATTTTTTTATTTTGTGCTTGCTCAAATAAAGGATTTGAAAGTAACCAGATCAATCGTTCAAGGGAGTTTTTACTTTCTATTAGTGCACTCTTATAAACGTTCCAGTATGGAATAGTTTTATATACCGTTAATGACTGTAGATATTTGACTTTATCGACGTATAAAGAATCTCTTTTAAACTCTTTGGATTGAGTATCATTTTCCTTTTCAACTGCATCAAATTTTTCTATATCTGACCAAGTGAGTGACCAACTTATAATTTCATTCGATCCCGCAATTGCTATCCTCTTTTTTAAATCATCAAAGAATCTACAATTTTCCTCTGTTGCGTGGTAGGTGTAGCCATCCAAATAAATTGCGATTCCTTTTACGGACGAGACAAGTGATTCGTCAAGAATAGGCTCGCCGTTTTTTTCAATACCGGTCAATGAAATATAAAAATCAGACCTTGTATTGTATTTGACTCCGTCACTAGGACCAAGCTCATATTGTGGCCGTATTACATAGCAAAAAGAGTCTTCGCCGCTTGTTATTTTAAACTTGTAATTTACTATCCCATTTTCAATAAAATCCTCAAATTTAAAATCAGTTTTATTTTGGCTTAAAAGGTAGTTTCGGAGACTTCTTATAAAACGTTCTTCCAATTCACTTTCTTCAATCTGTCCATTGCTAGTTAATGCGCCCAATCCCGTTGTATACGTTTCCCAGGCATCAGATTTATCAACAATTTTCTTAAACAAAACCTCAGCCTTAGCTCTACTTAATTCGTCCTGGATAAACTGATTTGAATAGGTATAAATACAGCGATAGCATCCATCCTTGCCTTTGTCTTTACAACTACAATTTTTGATTGCCTCATAGGCCTGCGAAATGACTGTGGTAAATTCTTCGGGACCGAATAGTTTCTCTAGGTAACCAGTACCTCCCGGAATATTATCATACAGCACCAGATATTTATCAAACCGACTATTTTTTGTATTAAATTCAGAATAGTTAATGATGCTCAAATGTTGTGGGTTGCCCTTATAATATTTCTTTAACCCTAGTTCCAGCCCGGCCTTAAACATATTTACTGTAGCATCACTTTCAAATTCCTGGACCGGCAGTAATACCTTTAGCGCTTCAGTTTTAATTTCTCTAAAAAGATAAACCTCTTCAAATACCTCATCTTTATGACCAATATAATCTCTGTCTTTATGCTTGCAATAACCATAGTGAAATTTATAATCCCGCTGGTTCAATTTAGATGTGCTCTTACCACAGTGTTTGCATGTTACGAATCCATGATATGGTACGTCTTCATGCTGATTTATTGTTATTTTATTCGCATTTACTGCAGAAGAAAGACCAAGGTTAACCTCTAGAATATCAACATTTTTTACGTATTCAATTCCAAAAGGGATTTCTTTCATTCCCCATGCTCCCTGAAAGGATTTACTGTCAAATTTTAGGTGTCTTGAAATACAATAGTGATTTGAATCCCTATCATCAGAACTATCATCCAATGTGGATTTATCTCGGAAGTTTACTGATTTAACACCACTCAATTTCAAAAACACATGTTGATTCTTATCCGATGCCCAGGATGCGTCGCCACATTTAGGACAATAGGGTTGAGAGGAAGTTATTTTATCAGCAATGTGATCACAGTTTGAGCAAAACCGTTTTACTTGTAAAGTTCCTACGTCTTTCCAGTCGTAAGTGTTAAGTCCGGAAATCGCAAACTTAAAACCTTGGGAATAAAAATGATTATCAGGAGCAAATTCTCTAATTGCGGATTTAGAGGACCTTACTATCTCGAATTGTTTATCGGTTGGAATATTATCACTTGCTTTCGCTTTATTTGATTTCACCCAGGCATTAAGGGTTACACCCGTTTCGGGGAAAGCATAATTCGGTAATAGCCCAACATTCGTTAAATGCTCAAGAATAGATCGTTTATCCAGCAGTCGTTTTAAGCCCCACAATGCCTTCTTTTCTGACTCTAACCCCTTACGTTCTTCATCATTAGGTAATAGTTTAATTGCTGCATCAATTTCTTTTATCGTGTGAGTAATAAAGCGATACTCATCCTTCAGCTTAACAAAGACCGCTTTAAGTCTAAGGTAAAATCCTTCTTCTAAAAGAAAAGACTTAAGGTTATCTAAAGCTTTTGTGTCGTCTAAATCAGGTTTGTAAAAATCAGTAAACTCAACTAGTAAATGATACTCCTTTGCCTTTATAAATGATATAATTCTGTTAGCTAAGAATTCAGGAGCGGATAAGTCGGCTCGTGATAATTGAAGCGATATTAAGCGACCAGGAATACTATTATTTTTTGGATCGGCAGATGCCCAGTTATCTAAGCAATAAGCAAGAAAATGACGATACAAAATATCCTTAGCTTCCAAATAGCACCCTGGGGTTGCTATTTCGCCTTCCATCATATCTTTAGGTTCTTCAAAATAGAATAAATCATGTGCTTTACTCTGTGCAAAATTAGTGATGAGTGCAGAACCTGAAGAACGTCCTGCACGCCCAACCCTTTGTAAAAAATTGGAAGTTAGCGGAGGCACGGAGTTGTTGATAGCCGAATTCAATGTTCCTATATCAATACCCATTTCTAATGTTGAGGTGGCAACAATTGTATTCAACGAATTGTAGTTAGGCCTTTCTTTAAAATCAATTTCTTTATTCTCCCTGTCTTTACGTTCTAGAATACCCGTATGCTCGGTAGCATAAATTCTTGGCGATAAATTCCTGTTATAAACTAATTGATAATAATTTGGTTTACTCTTTGCCTTTTGGTTGTATGTCCCTGTACAAGTGTAATCAAGACATCTAGTTCTTGCTGATATATTATCTGAATTTGCTACAAATAATTTAGACCCACAAATATCGCAGATATGAATGGCAACCTTGTTTTCAATAAGAATTATCGATGGTTCAATAGCGTAGTTTTCATTATCCTCTTCACCCTTCTTATTCATCAAACCAAGTGAAGTAAAGACTTCGATAAGTTTTACATAAAAATCATTTACCAGAGCTGGATATGATGAAGCAAGTGGGAAGGATTTTATATAATAACTTCGATACCAATTATTGGTGTTTGTAAAAGTAGAATCCAGTACACCCCTCCCGTGGGGCTGGGTAGTCAATAATCTTGGAAATCTTGCCCTTTGGTGAAACATTTTGTTCAGGAAATGCCTATTGTCTCTCATCCAATTCAAATCCCATAATTGAAGAGACCCCTCTCTAAATTTACTCAGATATTCATGGTCAATTCCTCCTCTTGTCCTTACTCTATGCAGAATTCCATTTATAAATGGCAACAGGTCTGCATCTTTAATCATTGCAAGGTTATTTTGGTTTAACCAATCTTCCATTGCCAGAAATACAGACTTTAGTTTTCCTTCGTCAAATTTTACAGCGGAAGTTCCAGACTTTTCAAGTGTTCTACCAATCATTGCATTGTATCCAAATTCAGAAAGAATTTCCCAATGCATTCTATTATCAAATTCTAATTTGAATGAAGGAGTAAATTTTTTAATTGCATCCCTGTAGTCGGTGTCAATATCAACCTTACCATGATAATCTGCCGGAAAAAAACGATAGTAATATGCTTCTTCAGCATTTTTACCTGTGGAGTCCGAATTATTCTTCCAATATTCAACAAACTGATTTTGAAGCTCAGAAATTGTTACCAGATTTGATATTTGATTGATAACTTTTTGCAATGAAGCTCTGAATGTAAAGCGGTAATTTCGAGCCTCTACAAAGCCAGCCTGATGTGCCGCATCCTGAACACTATTAGTAAACGCCAATATCTTTCTATACTTTTCTGTTCTCGGATCAAGGTCTGAAGCCAGAACCTGACTTACAGTGATGGATGATAATGTAGCCACACGGGTTCCAATGATACCCATGGCATTTTCGGTATTACATTCGGGACATACATGTCTTGCCCTAGTTTCTTTTAATTTCCTTACTGCATTTATTTTTATAGAATGTTCACTTTCCCTCTCGTGTAAACTCAAGTCCACAACATGCATGTAATCATTTATCTGGTTGTTGGGTTCGTATTCATCAATATGCTTATGATTTGGAGTATTTATGAAGTAAATATTTTTATGGTTACTGAAAAAATATTCATAAACTTGTTTTGGGTCAGAAAAGAAATGATTTTTATTATCATCCTTTACACCTAACCAACCGCTTGCTCCACATTCACGACAATAATAAGAGGGTAAAGCTTTAGGATCGTATTTATCTCCAACTTTATCTTTCCAGGTGAATTTAGGCTGTTCATTTATCTCCCTTAAAACGCCGCTTAACTCCCGTACCCAAATCTGTATTTGTAAATACAGGAATGGGAATTTTTTGGTGTCACCAATTTTAGCTTCGCTAATTAACGCTAATAATGAATTGATGACCTCTTCCCGTGGATTGAGTTCATTTCTTTCATCCCATTCAGCCATCCTTTTAAATTCCGGGTTAAGGTCAGCTAACCGGAGTAATAGTTGATCCAGTTTGATAATACTTGTATTCGTTAATGAAATAAGATCTTTAACTAGCTGAAGCTTTTTCAGTTCTTCACCCAACTGTACTTCATCTATTGTCTCAGGCATTTGCCACAGACGTTTTTGACGGGCAATATAGTCGCTGTAGTTTTCCTTTTCCCGCAGGCGACTTTCGAGTAATCCTATCTGCCGTGGAATATATTTTTCTAATGAATCGTCATCTAATTCGAAAAAGTCATTAACTAAAACACGGTTCTCCGTAATTATGGCTTCTTTATCGAATGTTTCTCCAAAAACCTTTTCAGCATATTCAGTTAGCAGTTGTATTGAGTTCTCTCCTGAGCCAATAGTTGCTGATGTCCCAACGGCGCAAATCTGCCCTTTTGGAATGCTGAGTTTTAACTTCAACCTTCTTATCAGATTTGCAACATCAGTACCCTGGGCACCATCATAAGTATGAAGTTCATCTAAGACTAGAAACTGTAGCAGGGATGCATCTTCCAGATTATAAGACCATAAATTATGATAGTTATTTCTAAGTAGTGCATAGTCCAGCATTTTAAAGTTGGTGAGTAATATGTCAGGCGGACTATCAATTATTGTGTCCCGGTTTTCAATTATATGATTTTCGCCCATTTCTTTGGGGAACTTCTTTTTATCCTTGCCTTCTCCAATAAAAAGTCCCGCAGTAATTTTCCCTTTTATTCTTTCATCATTCCAGATAGATTCAGCTAAACGTTTTGCCTGGTCAGTTGCAAGCGCATTCATGGGATAAAGGATTATCACTTTAATGCCCTTTCTATCNGTATTCTTATAGCAATANTCAAGCACAGGATAAAGAAAACATTCAGTTTTACCCGAAGAAGTTCCTGTAGTAATTAAGGTCGATTGTGGCTTATGGTTCTCTTGCGTTGTTAGACGCTGGAAAGACTTATACTGGTGATCGTAAGGTGGGAATCCAGGTGCTATTTCCAATGGTATAAGCTCTTCTTCCTTGGCTTTTACAAAAGGAAGNTTTAAAGAAATATAAGGGCCTTTAAAAATACCGTCTTCTGTATCGTTAACAAATTTGTAAAACGCTTCATGTACNGACTTGTCCTTAAAGCTGAAGGTAGCTTTAAGATATTCCAGTATTGAATGTTGTACCTCGTATGCTTGTTGTAATGGCAGCATTTATAAAATTCTGGTTTATTGATCTAATTATTGTTTGAATAAATATCAAAGTCTTTTTCCGTTTTTGTTTTAATTACATTTTTGCTTTCTTCCTCAGAAATTGATTCTTCATTAAATTCTTTACTAGCTGGTCTTGCCCGCTTCGACTTCCCAAATTGCCGTAAGAAATTAATCTGTGGTTGCATGGTCATCGCTAGTGGAATAATTGGTTCGATAGCAGAAAGTAAATGCTTTAAAGTAATTTCTTTTACATCTGGATTTTCATCATAAGCAATAAACATCGCNTCCTTTACACACTCTTCAATTTCAGCNCCGTTAAAGTATTTGGATTTATCAACCAATTCGTCGAAACTACTTATTGAATTTTGACTATACCTTTTCAAATGAATTTTAAAAATATTTTTTCTTTCTTCTTTAGTCGGAAGATCAACAAAGAATATTTCATCAAATCTACCTTTACGTAGCAATTCAGGTGGCAAAGCNTGAATATTGTTCGCTGTAGCAACAACAAATACAGGCTTCGTTTTTTCCTGCATCCAGGTTAAAATAGTGGAAAATACTCTTGAATTTGTACCGCCATCTTTTTCACCGCCGCCNGTATTTAAACCCTTCTCAATTTCATCTATCCAAAGAACACATGGTGCTACAGCTTCGGCAGTTTCAATTGCTTGTCGAATATTATTTTCACTTGCACCCACTTCCGCTTGAAAAACTTTCCCAATGTCTAATTTTAAAAGGGGTTGTTTCCACTCTGCAGCTACGCATTTTGCAGTTAAACTTTTACCGCAACCAGGCACCCCTACCAAAAGGATTCCTTTAGGCTCCTGCAGACCAAAGTCTTTTGCCTTTCTCTGAAAGGATTTTTCTCTCTTGCGCAACCAATCTTTTAAATTGTCTAACCCACCCAAACTACTTTCTAAATCTTGGTTAACCTGGTAGTAATCTAGTATCCCACTTTTCTTAATTATCTGCTCCTTTTCCATAGAAAT
>JGI24770J26754_10003003_pt1 | contig 11394 bp, 10 predicted proteins | sample LakOneMetagenome_FD_26754 | JGI IMG/M metagenome (IMG submission 26754) | reverse complement strand
AAGGGTTTCCAACGGCGCAGCCGCGCTTCGCGCCCTTGACAGGCCTGACCCCGAGCGCGGCGATCCACCAAGAGACGTATGGCGAGGTCTGCGCGCCGTGCGGGCGCATCACCCCTGACCCAATGGGCAAAGGGGGCGATCTCCCTCTCCTTTAGGAGAGGGTGGCCCAAAGGGCCGGGTGTGGCCTTGCAACGGAGAGGGTCAACAGACCACACCCGTCGGCTTCGCCGCCTCCCTCTCCTGAAGGAGAGGGAGAGCGCCGGCCCTATTGCCCACCCTCGGCGAATTCCTCGATCATCTTCTCGCAGAAGGCCGGCAGGTCGTCGGGTTTGCGCGAGGTGACCAGGCCCCCGTTGCCGGAGCGGTCGACGACGACCTCCTCGTCCACCCAGTCGGCGCCGGCGTTCTTCAGGTCGATCTCCAGCGACGGCCACGAGGTCATCCGCTTGCCGTCCACCCCGCCCGCGTTGATCAGCGTCCAGGGCCCGTGGCAGATGGCGGCGATCGGCTTGCCGGCCGAAACGAAGCCTTCGATGAACGAGATCGCCTCCGGCTCGATGCGCAGGGCGTCGGGGTTCATCACCCCGCCCGGCAGCATCAGCGCCTGGTAGTCGCCCGCCGAGGCGTCGGCTAGCAGCCGGTCGACCGGCACGCTCTGGCCCTTGTCGTGGTGCTCATAGCCCTGGATCGACCCGCCCTTGGGCGAGACGACGTCCACGGTCGCCCCGGCCGCCTTCAGCGCCTCGATGGGTTTGGTCAGTTCCGACTGCTCGAAGCCGTCGGTGGCGAGGACCGCGACGCGCTTGCCGGCGAGGGGGGTGGAGGAGGCGGCGGGCATGGGGAGGCTCCGGAGTGAAGGGGTCGGAGCGGTGGAATGGGGGAGAGGGGAGGGGGTTCCCCGTCCCGGCGAGGGGCGGGGCGCTTAAGGGGCTTGATAGACCGGCCGCCCCCAGCGGCCGGACCCGCCCTTTCTTCTCTTGCAGGCGAGGGTGCGCCGGTGGGGAAGGTCGTCAAGGATGAGAAAAAGGCGCCGCGTCCCCAAGGCCTCGGGACCAGCCGCCGCCGCCCGCCCCGCGGCGCGACCCCTTTTTCTCACCGCGGAGCGGCTGCGTCCTTGACGACCTTCCCCACCGGCGCTGCAATCCACCAAGAGAAGAATGGCTGGGTCTGCGCGAGCATGCGGGCTTCCAAGGAGTGGCACCCAATTCCGTGCCTGCTTTAACGTCCCTCGGGACTGATCACGCAGCCCAAAGGGGAGCAAGATGGGTGAAGGAATTTGGGTCGTTTTAGGCGCGGCCATCGGGACCATTGGATCGGTTTCGACGACTTGGCTCACCGCCTATCTGAAGCGGCGGAGCAAGTATCCGAAATACGATAAAGCGGTTCAGGCGCTCCTTCTGGCACTTCTCCGTGACGGCCCCAAGTGGCGGAAGGTCAGCACGCTGGCTTCTGTCACCGGCCTGACGCAGAGCGACGTCAAAGAGTACTTGGTCGAAATGGGCGCCAGGGGTTCGGAGACCAATCCGGGGCTATGGGGGCTGATCTCGCGCAACCCACTTTCCGAGGTCGATTCGTCGGCGGACGGCCCCGCCCCGGCTGGGTGACAGCCCGGTGGGCAGTTCTGGTGGATGGTGCTCCGCAGCTCCGCGATCCCCGCGACAGTTACTGCGGGTGACGGCGAAGCCCCGAAGGGGCCGCGCGAAGCAGCGAACGGGAAGAAGGTGAAGTGGCTGTTCGCCCGCGCCGACGGCGCCCGATGATGTTCGCCGGCCTGTGGGACTCAGCGACCGTGCCAAACGCCCGACGGCGAGCCCGAGCGTCTGGCGAGCTTCACCATGCTCACCTGCGCGCCGGGACCCGACCGGCCCGTGTACCACGACCGCCAGCCGGTGATCCTGGAGCGCGAGGACTGGGGGCGGTAGCTGGACGTCGGGGTGGATGCGGGGGCGGTGATGCGGGCTAGTGCGGCGGGGAGTGTGCAAGTGGAACGGGCTCCCGCTGAGGTGAAGGGGGAATAGCTATCGTGTCCCCGAAATCCCCCGGCCCGCTAGGGCCGCCCCAGAATTCGTATGCGCTATGGTTGGCGAAGTTGCCGCTGACGCCGGCCCTCCGCTCTCATGTGGCAAGATCAAAGAAGTTCTCTACGTCCGCGAGCCACCCATCTAGCAACCTCACACCCGTTCCTGGCCGCCCGCGGATCAAGAGGTGCTCCGGTCTATGCACCCCCACAACGCCAATATCCATAGCAAAAGATTGTACCTCGTCGAACGTATTCTTTGCTTTATGAGCAAAAAAATGGCGAAACACTTTCACTTCTGAGAATACGTCAGCATTCAAGGAAAGAGCTAGAGTCAGATTAGAAATATTGGAGGCCGAATAATCCGTCAGAACCTTCTCAACCCGTTTCGGGTCGCGAAATGCGACCTCATCGCGCTCGCCGATCGCAGTCGGATTTTTGGCTCTCTGGTACCCCTTGGGATTAAGCGACTTAAAAATATACGCGGCCGCCTCTTCGGTTGACGTAGGGCTCACCGTCGACGTTATCCTTGCGCCGGCAGCCGTCCGGCTTCGAAGCAGACAGCTCTTCGTGTATTGCCTGAGGCCGACAACGATGATGTTGTCCAGCTCAATGGCTATATACCCTAACGCTCGCTGCTGGTCTGTACTGAGAGGCAGAGACATCTTGGCGATCATCTGACGAAAGCTTTGCGATCGCGCAGCTACGGCGTCGCGTAGTTTCACGAGATCGGTCACGCACTGCATTCAGAAGGCCGTATCCAGGTAGAGGAACCGGACCGCCTTCGCTCTACCAACGTTCGTGCCTTTGGTTGCGTCCACGAATTCGACTAGCGCGGGGTGTTCATCCGGCGAACGCAAGGCGTCGATCAATCCCGTCAGGTCAGCGGGCGCCGCTGTAATGGCGGCTGCTACCTCCGGCGCTGCCTCAACTGCTCGCTGACGCAGGCCCAAGTTGAAGTGCCGATCTATCAGCACCGTAACCAACGTTTGGAACATATATCCGCGCTGAAATTCTCGCTCCCCCGCTGTCACGGCTGCAACCGCCTGATTAAGGCCGAGCTCCAAGTAAGAGAAGAAGCGATCTTCGTCCTCGAAGACCGAATTGAACTTCCGGTACAGGGCATCGATCTGGGTCGACTTAGTTGTGACGAAGCCGTTCAGCAAAGTATGGACAACCTCCGCGTAGAGGCGGTTGTCCGCCATTCGGATTATGTCTCTACGAGAAAGCACCCCGGCCGCGCGAAGCGCTTCTGAAAACTTATTCCCCACCCGCTGAATGAACCACTTGAAGGGTCCTTGGAATCTCGCGTTTCGCTGTTCCTCGTCGTTGAGGGGAACGTTGCTGGAGTTCATTCTTCTGAATGAATCCTGTATTTCCCGCGGGCTAACCCCGCGGAATTCGTCGATCGGCAGGCTGTAAGATATGAACTTAGACTGGTAATCTTCACTGAGCTGATTGTAATTTTTTCCTCTGAGCTCTTCAGTTTCTATCTTAGAAGAGAGTTTGAATTTCCGGTTGTAGAAGTTCTGAAGCGTATGGCTTCGTTGTTGTCCGTCGACGATTTCTTTAATTGTAGTGCGAGTTCGGAGGTCAACTTTTGAATAGAGAAATATCTTAGGAATTGGATATTCAAGCAAAATGGATTCGATGAAGAATGAGCGGGCATACGCGGCCCAGATTCCTGCGTTCCGTTGATATTCGTCGTTTACCGTTATCAGGCCTTCATTGAGCGCTTTGCAATAATCGCCAACCGACATCGGTGAGTACACAGCCAGCATATTGTTCGCCCTCCAAAGATATTCCCATCTTTTCCTTGCGGAATGATGCTTCCGCAGTCCGAGCGGGAATTACGGCCTGACAACCTTGTAGCGAAACGGCAACGCTTTCTGTAACCTGGGGGGGGTGGACGTCAATGCCTCAAAGCTGGGTCTCTTCCTGCCGCTTACGTCTTCTGGAAACACAGAACGGCTTCCACCGCCTCAAAGCTGTTCCGGTACGATTTCGAATGAGGGTGGCTCCCGGCGAGGGTTTTGCTGAGGCCGAAATCGTCCCGGCGTCTCAATACCAACCCATGGGCCGCAGCGATCTCGCTGATTGAGGCAGGCAGGTCGTTGTGGACGTCTTTGTAGTAGGAATCCTGTACAACTAAGACGGCGGTTCCGCACGGCTTGATCGATTTTGCGATGGAGCGGAGTGACCGAAACATTTTGTCGAAGTAGTCGGCGTGAGTTTTGTAATAGTAGCCTGCGGAAGCTTTTGAAGGGTGATGCCGCACGGTTTCTAGGAAGCGGTTAGCAGTGTCACCCCATGCCGCAACAGGTCTCACCTCGTGGACGGGAACTCGGATGCTCCCGAGCATCTTCCTGCTCAGCTCAGCTTTTCCCATCCTGAGGAGGGGGGCCACGACTGCGAGTTGGAGGCGCGTCGCGGCCGTGTAGTCAATCCGTGTGCAATACGGTGGAGACGTTAAAACAAAATCGAACGTGCTCGCCAGGCCTAGGCCGCCCGCCGTGTCCGCCACGATCAAGTCGACAGCTGCGGTCTCAGATGACGCGATATTCTGGATTGCTAGCGCCCCCGCCATGTCAGCCACGATGCCAATAAATCGCACCGCCAAAACGCTCCGGTTTCCGGAAGCTCGTCGTTGGCCGGCGCGTGCGACCTTCAGCCATGTCGGGTTGGAGGTTTGGAACGTTGCGGCGAGCTCACGACACAGAGCGAACAACGCCACGTAGAAGGTCGCCGCCATTGCAGAAACCGCCTGTATATCGCCAGCCGCTCGAGTCTGATCGCTGACTAGAGAGGAAGATATGGCGCGCTCAATCCCTCGCAGCCAACCTACGGTCAATGGGCCAAACCAACTGGCTAGAGGATCCATCGGATCGACAACTACGGCCGATCGGCGAGCCTTTGCCAAGAGCTCCCGCCCCAAAGCAACCAACGTGTCTGCCTCCGATGGAGGCAAAGTCCGGGCTCGTGCGACAATCGTCATGACCGGATTGATGTCGATCCCGACGGCGTCAAGCATTAGTTTGGAGGCGGCAAAAGTAGTGGTTCCGCTGCCATTCCACGGGTCTAGAACACGCGAGCCTTTTGGTAGGCCTGCTGAGCTCAGGAGGGCTCGCGCGAAACTTTCTGGATAGCCAGCGTAGTAGGGAAAGAATCCTTCCCACCCTGATTGGGCCTTAACGGCTCGCTTCGGCGAGACAATTGCAAGCTTGCGGAAGTCAAGAGAGTTCAGGTTTGAGAATCCCAAAAGCAGCACGCTCGGCTGCACGCTATCTTGATTCAGCTTTGGATTGGAACCGTCCTCCTTCTCAGAAGGGAAAAGAGTCCGGGGATCTGCCAAGGAATCGATCAGTATGGCCATGGCGTCTAACCGTGGCCCCCCTTATCCCCACCCTCACACACAACATGTTGATACCTGCCGGGTGCGACCCCGCTACCCGTAGCGTCCCGTTAACCCTCGGCGTATGACTGTTCCTGTCGCCGCCAGAATCGCATTCGGGTCGTATCCATGTCCTCCTCGTCCACGCTCATCACCCCTCCCGGCTTCAAGTCGTTCCCGGGCTCCAAGTCGGGCCTGTTGACCCCGTCCAAGGCCTACAAGCCGTTCCGCTATCCCTGGGCCTATGACTTCTGGAAGAAGCAGCAGCAGGTCCACTGGATGCCCGAAGAGGTGCCGCTGGGCGAGGACTGCAAGGACTGGGCGACCAAGCTGAACGACGGCGAGCGCAACCTGCTGACGCAGATCTTCCGCTTCTTCACCCAGTCGGACATCGAGGTGAACGACAACTACATGGAACGCTACGCGCGGGTGTTCCGGCCGACCGAAGTGAAGATGATGCTGTCGGCGTTCTCCAACATGGAGACCATCCACATCGCCGCCTATGCGCTGCTGCTCGAGACCATCGGCATGCCCGAGGCGGAGTTCGGCGCCTTCCTCGAATACGAGGCGATGAAGGACAAGCACGACTACATGCAGACCTTCGGGGTCGAGACCGAGGCCGACATCGCCCGCACGGTGGCCATGTTCGGGGCCTTCACCGAGGGGCTGCAGCTGTTCGCCTCGTTCGCGATGCTGATGAACTTCCCGCGCTTCAACAAGATGAAGGGCATGGGCCAGATCGTGTCCTGGTCGGTGCGCGACGAGAGCCTGCACTGCGAGGGGATGATCAAGCTCTACCACGCCTTCAACAAGGAGACCGGGGCGGTCACCAAGAGCGTGGCGGACGACATCGTCGAGATGGGCCGCACGGTCGTTTCGCTCGAGGACAAGTTCATCGACCTGGCCTTCGAGGCCGGCGAGATCCAGGGCATGACGCCCGACGACATCAAGGCCTACATCCGCTTCATCGCCGACTGGCGGCTGCGCCAGCTGCACCTGCCGGAAATCTACGGGGTCAAGGAAAACCCGCTGCCGTGGCTGCAGTCGCTGCTGTCGGGCGTGGAGCACGCCAACTTCTTCGAGGCGCGCGCCACCGAATATTCCAAGGCGGCCACGACCGGCCAGTGGCACGGCGCCGAGGGCGTCTGGGGCGAGTTCGAGAAGCTGCTGGAGAAGCGCAAGCAGGAACCGGCGCTGCACGACTAGACGGCCGATTGCCTTTCAGCTCGCGCCGCCGGTCCTGCCGGCGCGCGCGTGGGGCGGGGAGCCGGTGGTCTTTTTCCGGTTTGGCTTGGCGGCTCCCCGACCTGCCCTTTAGCGCCCCAGGCGCATCCCCTTGCCAAATTCGCCGCCTTGCCCGCCTATTGCGGGCAGGTTTCGGGGAGTTCCGCCATGGACGGCGTCTTTCGCATGGTCAGGCCCCTTCTGTGGGGCGCGGCGGCGGCGGTGATCGCCGTGACGGCGGCCTCGGCGCGCGACCAGTACCGCTTCATCAACAACACCGACCAGACGGTGACGGGCCTCTACGCCGTCGACCGGCTGGGCGGCGAAGAGCTGATATGGGACCAGCCCATCGCGGTGGGCGAAACCGCGATCATCACCGACGACAGCGGCCGCTGCCACCTGGACGTCTCGGCCCAGTTCGCCGACGGATCGGTGTTCGAAATCGGCGACATCAACATCTGCAAGGCCGACGGCACCAAGTTCGTCTACAGCCGCATCAACCGTGGCATTCCGCTGTGCCCCGGCGACGCGCGCTGCAGGTAGCGCCGGCCTAACCCCGTTTTCCGGGGCTCCATACCGGCCCTGATGCGTTTGACCCCGTTCAGGAGGTCGACCGCTTGCCCCAGGCCCTTACCCGGCTCAACGATCTGCGCCGTCTCGCCGCCGAGCGCACCCGCGCGCTCGCCGCGCGCGCGCGGCTGCGCCTTGAGCCGGCCTGGGCGGGGGCGGCGGGCTGGACACGCAGCGCGCTGGAGCACGAGGCCGCGCCCATGCGGCTGGGCCGCCCGGGCCTGGCGGAGAAGATCACCGGCGGGCTTTTCCTGGCCCTGGTGGCGGCCATCATCGTCTTCCTGCTGCTGTTCGACTGGAACTACCTGCGCGGCCCCATCGGCCGCTACGCCTCGGCCCGCTGGGACCGGCAGGTGGAGCTGAAGGGCGACCTGGACGTGGACCTGTTCCGCTGGGCGCCGCGGGCGAAGGTCAACGACCTGCGCATCGGCCCGCCGGCCTGGGGGCCCCGCACCGACACCGCCGACGTGGCGCAGCTGAGGGCCTCGGTGCAGCTGCTGCCGCTGCTGGCGGGCCAGGTCGACATGCCCGAGATCCGCGCCGTGCGCCCCAGGCTCAGCCTGCTGCGCGACCAGCAAGGCCGCGAGAGCTGGAAGCTGGGCGCCCCCGACGCCAACCCGGGCCCGCCGCTGCTGATCCGCCGCTTCGTCATCCAGGACGGGCACATCGACTTCCGGGACATCGAGCGCAACCTGTCGCTCAACGCCGCCATCAACGCGCGCGAGACCGTCGGCGGCGCCAAGGGCTCGGCCTTCGTGGTCGACGGGCGCGGCACGCTGAAGGGCAACCCGCTGCTGCTGACCGTCACCGGCGGTCCGCTGATCAATGTGCGCCGCGACCAGCCCTACCGCTTCACCGCCGACCTGCGCGGCGGGGCGACTCGGCTGCAGGCGCAGGGCTCAATCACGCGGCCCTTCAACCTGGACCACTTCAGCGCCGACCTGACCGCCACGGGTCCGGACCTGGCCGACCTCTACGACCTGACCACGCTCACCGCGCCCAACTCGCCGCCCTATCGCATCACGGGGAGGCTGGTGCGGGACGACCACCTGTGGACCTTCGACGACTTCGCCGGCCGGGTCGGCGACAGCGATGTTTCCGGCGATCTCAGCGTGCGCACCGGCGGGGCCAAGCCCTATCTGAAGGCCGCGCTCTATTCCCGCTCGCTCGACATGGACGACATGATGGCGATGATGGGGGGCGCGCCCTCGACAGGACCGGGCGAAACCGCCTCGCCGGGCCAGCGCGCCATGGCCGCCGACATGCGCGCGCGCCAGCGCCTGCTGCCCGACGCGAAACTGAGCGTGGGGCGCATGCGCAGCATGGACGCCGACGTCAGCTTCCGCGCCGGCTCGGTGAAGTCCAACCGCATCCAGCTGCGCACCGTGCGGGTCAACGCCGCCCTGCGCGACGCCATCCTGAAACTCGATCCGATCAGCTTCACCTTCTCGCGCGGCAGCCTGAACGGGACGGTGCGCATCGACGCGCGCAAGGCCACACCCTTCACCAACGCCGACCTGACCCTGAAAGGCTATCCGCTCGGCGCCGTCATCCCCGCCCGCGGCGGGATGGAGACCCTGTCGGGCACGCTGAACGCGCATGCGAACCTGGTCGGCTCCGGGGCCTCGGTGCACGAGGCCGCCAGCCACGCGGCCGGCACGGTGCGGCTCAGCGTGCCGTCGGGCAGCATGCGCCAGGCCTTCGCCGAACTGCTCGGCATCAACGTCGGCAAGGGCCTCTATCTGCTGCTGTCCAAGGACCCGCGCGAGACGCCGATACGGTGCGGCGTGGCCGATTTCCGGGCCAGCGGAGGGGTGCTGCGGGTGCAGCGCATGGTCATCGACACCGGGGTTGTGGTGACGCACGGCTCGGGCACGGTGAACCTGGGGACCGAGCGTCTGGACCTGGAGCTGCAGGGCAAGTCGAAGCAGCCGCGCCTGCTGCGCCTGTGGTCGCCGATCACCGTGCACGGTCCGCTGGCCGCGCCCAAGCTCGGGGTGAAAACATCCGAGGTGGTCAAGCAGGGCGCGGTCGCCGTGCTGGGGGCGGTGGTCAATCCGCTGGCGGCCCTGGTCCCCTTCCTGGCGCCGGGCGGCGCACACGACGTCGACTGCGCGGCCCTGCTGGGCGGCTGAGTCGGCCGCGACCGCGCCTGCACCGGCCCTGCACCAAAGCTCCCCGGTTTATATAAGACTTAAATCTTGAGTTTAGCTCTGAGTTAAATTACCGCTCCTCCATCGGAGGACGGCGCATGGCGGGAACCCAACTGACAGAAGGCCTGGCGGTGGAAAGCACCGACCTGGGCAAGCGCTTCGGGGCGCGCTGGGCCGTCGAGGGGGTGAACCTCGCGGTCGAGCAGGGCGCCGTCTACGGGTTCCTCGGCCGCAACGGCGCGGGCAAGACCACCACCATCCGCCTCATCCTGGGTCTGGCGCGGCCGACGCGCGGGCAGGTTTCGGTGTTCGGCTGCGACGTCGCGAAGGACCGGATGGCGGCGGCGCGGCGCATGGGCTCGCTGCTGGAGGCGCGGGCCACCTACGACCAGCTGACCGGCCGCGAGAACCTCGACTCCACCCGGCTCATGCTGGGTCTGCCGGCGACGGAGGTGGACCGGGTGCTGGAGCTGGTCGAGATGGCCGGCGCGGCGGGGCGCAAGGTCGGCCACTATTCCCTGGGCATGCGTCAGCGGCTGGGCCTGGCCCGCGCGCTGCTGGGGCGTCCCGGGCTGCTGGTGCTGGACGAGCCGATGAACGGGCTCGATCCCGACGGCATCCGCGACATGCGCGCGGTGATCCGGACCCTGCCCGAACGCACCGGCGCGACGGTGCTGTTGTCCAGCCACCTGCTGGGCGAGGTGGAGCAGATCGCCAGCCACATCGGTCTGATGCACGACGGCAAGCTGGTGCTGCAGGGGCCGATCGGCGAGCTGCTCAAAGGGGCGACCGCCGACCTGCACATCCGCACCCCCGACGCCGCGCGCGCCACGGCGCTGCTGACCACCGCGGGCTATGTCCCGACCGCCGTCGGCGAGGGGCTCAGCATCGCGCTCGCCGGCGGCGACGCCGAGGCCGCCCGGGTGAACCGCCGCCTCGTCGAGGGCGGCTGCGCCATCGCCGCCCTGAACATCCGCCACGCCGACCTGGAGGCGCTGTACATGCGCGTCCAGGCCGAGAAGAAGGCCGCCTGATGCTGACCCTCATCCATGTCGAACTGCGCAAGCTGAAGGGCTCGCTGATCTGGCCGCTGGTCGGCGTCGCGCCCCTGCTGGTCAGCGTCTTCGTCTACCTCCTGGCCGACCGCATGAAGGTGATGCCCTGGAGCGACGCGGTCGCCCAAGGGGTGGGGCTGTGGTCCTTCTTCATCATGCCGATGACCATCGTAGCCCTGTCGATCCTGCTCTCCGGCGTCGAGCACGGACCGCGCGCCTGGGATCACATCCTGGCCCTGCCGGTCGAGCGCTGGCGCATCTACCTGGCCAAGGCGGCGGTGATGATGCTGCTGATCGGATGCATGTCGGCCATGTTGCTGGTCGAGCTGCGCGTGGTCGGCCTGGCGGTGGGCGCCTTCATGCCGGCAAAGGCGTTCCTGGGCCCGTTCCCCTGGGGCAAGGCGCTGGCCCTGTCGGCCATGACCTGGGGGGCCTCGCTGTTCATGGGCATGGTGCAGCTGTGGGTCGCGATCCGCTTCCGAAGCTTCGTGGCGCCGATGGCGCTCGGGCTGGCCGGGACGTTCACGACGGTCGTCGGATCGGGCATGGGCGAGACCATCTACGTGCCCTGGGCCATGCCGGTGTCGATCATCGCCGCCCACGGCGAGGCGGCGCAGCAGCTGGCGTTCCAGATCGGGCTGTGGGGCGGGGTCGCGACCCTGCTGCTGATGCTGGTCGACCTCAGCCGCAAGGAGGCCTGAGATGGACGCCGATCAATCCCTCGAAGGCTTTCGCCGCTGGAACCGGGTCTTCGCCTGGGCGGCGGCGGCCGTGCTGGCGGGCATCCTGCTGGTCGCGGCCCTGGTCCTCTATGGCGTCGCCTCGCGCGCCGGACCGGACCAGGAGGCCGTCATCGCGCGGCTGGCCGTGACCTGGTTCCCGGCGTTGTTCTATCTCTGGGCCCTGTGGACCCTGCGCAGCCTTTTCGCCGCCCTGGCCAGGAGCGGCTCGCCCTTCCGGCCGACGCTGGCGAACGCGCTGAGC
>JGI24770J26754_10002998_pt1 | contig 11405 bp, 7 predicted proteins | sample LakOneMetagenome_FD_26754 | JGI IMG/M metagenome (IMG submission 26754) | reverse complement strand
ACGGGCTCACACCAAGCGAGTTTGCCAACCGTTCAAACAGGGACGAAAACCAGAACAGAGTCTACTTATAAACGAGGGCAATCAGGGGTGCAGGTCATCCCGATATAGCAATCGTTCCCAAAAGGATGCCGTAGATCAGCCCCATCATGAACTGGCTTTCGTTGTTGTCGATGCGGCGTGAGGACGTCTCTGGCCTCCGCGATGACGGCAGTAGCTCAATCAGTTGGCCCGCCAGCAGGCTTGCCTCCGAAGGCGACCAGCGATTGCTGTCGGTCTTCCAGATCGTTGACGCAAGGCTGTTCGTGGCTTCGTCTTTCGAGAGTTGGCTTAGACGCGCCGCTTCCTGCCAAGGGTCCATGTCCTGCCGTGCAAGCACGGAAGCAAGGCTCAGCGAAACCTCATCCTCTTCTCCCAGAGGTGCGAACAAGAAGCGATCGAACTCGGAAGTGGTTTGAGACAGCCCGGTCATCGATGCTCCCATTCTTAGTGCGACCAGAAGAGCATCGGATCTGCTCGCGTGCGTAGCCAATGGTCATTTTTGATCTTGCTAGAAATTTAGCAAGCGATAAGAATCGTTCGATAATATCTACAAAATAGATAGTTGAAAAATAGCAGTTCGCCGACAATGAAGGATCTTTCCTGCGCCTTGGCGGCGGACATGTATGGGCGCATGCAAATGCGCGTCATTTTGGATTTTAGCCGTGGAAGTAAACCCACCGATAACGTTCTCATCGAGAACTTCAATGCCTGTGTTCGTATCGCATGCTTCAACCAGCGTCGGTTCTTGGACCTTGACGACGCCCGAACGGAGATCGAATCTTGGCGAGAAGACTACAACCATGTAAGACCACATAGTTCAATCGGTGAGAGGGCGCCGATGACTATGTTACCACCCACAGGAATAGCCCTGTGGGAGCAACAGGGACAGAAGCTCTCAATTAAATTGGCCCAAATCTCCAGAGCGGACCACTAACCGGAATACTCTCCCTCAGATCGGTCAAAACTTCCCAATGCAGACCAGACTTACGCTCCAAACGGTTTCGCGAGCGTTGTCTCAGCTCTATAGCCAGGACGTTCGCGGACTCACTGACATTCCTCAGATCATGGCATGAACGTCTGATCGCTCGGGCTGCCAATTCTACTCAGCCGGAGAACACTCCGGTCTGCCACGCCAATGCGAATACACCTCCGGCGAGCGACAACGCACTGACGCCGCCGACCAAGAGGCCGACTTTTCTGCCGCCTGCCCAGCCCGAGAGCAACGCCTTCGACAGCGTGTTGACGGCGACCGCAATGACGATGGCTTGCACGGCAGTATCCGCGCCGATCCCGTTCTGGTCGAGACGAGCCATCGAAATGGTCACCGCGTCAACATCCGCCACGCCCGAGAGAGCCGCCAGGACCAGCACGCCGATATCCCCGAATATGCGACGCAGAATTTCAGCACACATCATCACCGCCGCGATGAAAGTCGCCAGTTTGAGCGCGGTGCCGATCTCCATCGGATTGTCGATTCGAAGTTTCGGAACATCATGACCGGCATTGCCCGTGAGAATGACGGCCGCTCCGAGCGCGAGAACGACAGCGGCGATCGTCAGCGGCAAAGCGAGAGACGCCAATAACGCGCCGTTGAGGGCTACCGCTACCACTCCGACCCGGACCATCATCACCACGCCGGCGATCAGGATGCCCGCGCTGAGCAGCCTTGATGACTCCGGATGCTCCTTGCCCAGCCGCGCGAACGCCAGCGTGGTTGCCGTGGACGACGCTAGCCCGCCTGCGACGGCGGTCATGAGGACGCCGAGTCGATCGCCAAAGGCCCTCACCGCGATGTAACCAACGAAGGAAACACCCGCCACGAGAATCGCGAGGAGCCAGATCTGGTAAGGATTGACCGAATCCCAAGGATCGATTCTCCGGTTCGGCAGAAGCGGTAACAACAGAAACGACATCACGAGCAGAACCAGAACCGCGCGAATTTCCGGCCACGTCAGCGAAGCTACCCATTTATGCAGAGTTTCTCGAAGGGCAAGGAGCACCGTCATCGCCACAGCGCAGGCGATAGCAGCTTGAAGGTCACCGATGACGGACATCGCGCCAAGCAGGAAAGTCAGTAGGCCGGCGATAACCGACGTTACGCTCAAGTTCTGCTCTGCTTTCGCCTCCAGCCAATGGAAGCCGCCGAACGCAGCGGCGTAGCCGACGAAAACGAATCCGATCACTGCGCCGCCGGTCTGAAGCGATACCGCGCCAGTGACACCACCGAGCAGTCCCGACAGCGCAAACGTGCGGAAGCCGGCAGGTCGCTGATGATCCTCTTCGTCACGGGAGCGCCAGCCACGCTCGAGGCCCACGAGAAGTCCAACTGCCAGCGATACCGTCAGGCGACCTAGAAGTTCATTCTGGTCCATGTCGAACCCGATCCATGCAGCGTGGTCTCCGCGAGCCTTGATGTGACGGAGTCATCGGCTGAAAAATCGGTCGAAGTCAACCGCAAGCGCAGTCAACATGCTTTTGCGGGTCGCCTTCCAGCTCGCGCCCCGACCTAACTACCGCGCCGCTGCTGACTCGTCAGAGCCGGTCCATAACAAACGGCTCCCCCCCCAAAAAAACGCAATGGCCCACGCGAATGCAGCGAGATCCAAAAGATAAGCGCTTGAGTCTGGAAAGATAGCCGCGCATATGCGACTAAGCGCGGCAGTGACCACCGCTATATTTAGATACCTGCTTCGCCGTGGGGGCGACCAGTTGCTGGTCGGTGCGGCTGAGGCTCGCGCGGGTCATCACCGCGAGCGTCATGACTCCGGCCGCACCTGCCATCCACGCATGAACGCCGCTGCTACCCGGAAGACAATCCAACACGGATGCGGCAGTCAATAGAAACTCGAGGGGGATAAAAGCGTATCCGACATGAAGGATCAACACGAGGCGATCCCGGAATGTATGGTCGCCGGCCCGCAAGCCGAGGCAAATGAGTTTGAGAAAGCCGGCCACGCCAAGCGCGATGCTGGTTAGAGGCCCATCGGGTCGAACAATCCACATCAGCAACACCATCCACTCAACGTAGTGACTAGTAGATCGAGGTGTGTAAACGGCATTGGAAGACGGTCGAATTCTTCCGCATCAGCCAATTGCGTGGGAAATTTGGAATGATTCGACCACCTATCATCATGAAGATTAGAGTGACAAAGGGCGACAGTTAATGCTGTAATCGTTACTCTGGCAGAGTTGGCCTTGGCGTGAAATGCAACGTAGCTCGTGAAGAGCAGTGCGATCAACGCGATGATTTCTGAATTGCGCTAATTTCGTCCGGCAAGAATTTCCCAATTGACTGCCGCTGCAATCAGCAGCGGAAAGCTGGCGTCGATCAGCATTGCCCACAGACAATATGTTCTGTGCGGCCCTTGACGGCCGCGTCCGAGCCAAGTGTCAGAACACCTTATTATTCTTGTCGATGGTCGACGTGATCGAGCGGATAGAGGAATGGAGATGCCACTACAACAATGACGGATCCCACACCTCGCTCGGCAATTTGACGCCGAACGAATTCACACAACAAATTCAAGCAGTCCGAGAAATCGTCTAGAATCCGGACCACAAAACGGGCAGTTCCATCCATCTGAAGATCATGTTTCAGGGAGAGCGACTTCAAAGAAAGGGGCAACTCAATCTGCACTGACTGATGGATAATCTCGTACTTTACGACCCAGGATCGTCGATCAGCTGTTGCGGCTGCGCGAAGACGGCAAGCTGATCCCTGTCGTAGATAACTATCTCTCGCCCGCGAATCCGGACACCGTGATCGGTCAGGTGAGCGAGGTTGCGTGAGAGATTTTCCCGCGTGGTGCCGATATGTGATGCCAGCGTGCCGCGATCGAAGGGAATCACGACATTTCCCTGACGAGTATCTTTCTGCGCTTCTGCCAGTATCCAGTTGGCAAGCCGTTCGACGCTTGACCTTGTCAGGTATCCTTTCAGCTTCTTGACGGAGCCGCGATAAGCGAAGGCCAGTTCTTTCGCGACCATGCGGGCAAAAGCGACATCCTGATCGAAAATCTCGCGCACGCGTTCTGCGGGGATCAGAAGAACACGTGACTCGACCAGCGTTCTGGCCGAATTCAGATAAGGCTGGTCACTGATGATGGCGGCCAGAATGAAAGTCGAGACCGGATTAATGAGCGAGATGCCCCATTCTCCGCCATCCTGCTCCGTATAGATTTCCGCCAGGCCATCGATCAGCACATGCAGAAAATCGGCCTGCGCACCCTCGTGAATCAGTACGACGCCAGCGGGGAATTGCTGAAGCAGGGCTGCGTCCAGCAGGCGCTCCAGATTCTCGAGAGCCATCTCGGAAAACAGCGGCAATGTCCGCAATTGCTGGAGTTCATGGGGGCGCAACGACTTGGCTCCGTTTCAAGGCTCTGGCCTTTTTGTGACATTTATCAATTTCGGACATCGTAACTATCATTTTGCGATGTGCAGAACGTCAAGCGAGAATGCCTGCTTTTATATAAGTCGAAGCTGATCGGGTCCGGCTTGATCCAGCGCAAATCAATTCCCGCGCCGGGACGCGATCTCCAACCCATACAGGTTCTGGAGATGCGTTATGAGCGGGTCAAGTCCAGTCAGTGCAGCTTCGGGTCGGGCGCTTTGGCTCTCGACCATTTCATTCACGATCTGCTTTGCNGTGTGGACGATTTTCTCGATTATCGGCATCCGCATCAAGCAGGAGCTGGNTCTGAACGAAACCCAGTTCGGGCTTCTGGTCGGTACTCCCATCCTGAGCGGATCGCTNATCCGGCTGATCCTCGGNGTGTGGACGGACCAGTACGGCGGACGGCGCATTTACACGATTGTCATGCTGGCTGCGGCAATCGCGACCTACCTCCTGACGTGGGCGCATACTTATCCGCAGTTTCTGATCGCGGCGCTGTTTGTTGGTATTGCTGGCGGCGCATTTGCTGTCGGCGTCGCCTATGTGTCCCGTTTCTATCCGATGGGAAAGCAGGGCACGGCACTTGGCATCTTCGGCGCGGGCAATGTCGGCGCTGCAGTCACAAAATTTCTGGCGCCGTTTGTGCTGGTTGCCTATGGCTGGCAGGCCGTTGCGCAAATCTGGGCGCTGGCGATCGGCGCAATGGCCATCATCTTCTGGCTGTTCTCGAAAGAAGATCCGGTCGTCCTCGCGCGGCGGAAGAATTATGAGAAGCCGAAGAGCGCGTGGCTTGAACTCGAGTCGCTGAAGAACGTCCAGGTCTGGCGTTTCTCGCTCTACTATTTCTTTGTCTTCGGCGCGTTCGTCGCCCTGTCCCTGTGGCTGCCGCAATATCTGATCAACGTCTATGGAGTGAACATCAAGACCGCCGGCATGGTCGCGGCCGCGTTCTCGTTTCCCGCCAGTGTGTTCCGCGCTTACGGCGGGCACCTTTCGGACCGTTACGGCGCTCGCCGGGTGATGTATTGGACATTCCTCGTCAGTGTGGCGTGCACATTCATCCTGTCCTACCCGCCGGCGGACTACATTGTACGCACGGCGACGGGCTCGGTGAATTTCCACATGGAAATGGGCCTCGTGCCGTTCACCGTCACGGTGTTCGTGCTCGGCTTCTTCATGGCGCTGGGCAAGGCCGCTGTCTTCAAGCACATCCCGGTTTACTACCCGAACAATGTCGGCGCTGTTGGCGGACTGGTCGGCATGATCGGCGGGCTGGGCGGTTTCGTACTGCCGATCGTATTCGGCCTGCTCAACGATCTCACCGGATTGTGGACCAGCTGTTTCATGCTGCTGTTCATTCTGGTGCTGACCTCGCTCGCCTGGATGCATCTCGCGATCCGGCAGATGGAGCGCGGGGTTACGGGGGAAGCGCTCAAGAAGCTGCCCGAGCTTCCGGAAATGGAAGAAATCCACAAGCCGGAACATATCGGCGCCTTGTCAGGCGCGGTGCTGACCGACTGGCGTCCCGAGGACAAGACATTCTGGGAGACGACGGGACGCGCCATCGCTCGGCGCAACCTCTGGATATCGATCCCGTCGCTGCTGCTGTCGTTCGCGATCTGGCAGGTGTGGTCGGTGGTTGTGGCGAAGCTGCCATCGGTCGGCTTCAAGTTCACCACGGCAGAGCTGTTCTGGCTGGCGGCGCTGCCGGGCATTTCTGGCGCGATATTGCGTATCTTCTATTCGTTCATGGTGCCGATCTTTGGCGGACGGTTGTGGACCACGCTCGCAACCTGGTCGCTGATGATCCCGGCTGTCGGCATCGGCTACGCCGTGCAGAATCCGTCGACGCCTTACGCGCTGTTCCTGTTGCTGGCGCTGCTCTGCGGCTTCGGCGGCGGAAATTTCGCGTCCTCGATGGCGAATATTTCCTTCTTCTTCCCGCGCTCGGAGAAGGGTAACGCGCTCGCGCTGAACGCGGGCCTCGGCAATCTTGGCGTCAGCACCGTGCAATTCGTCGTGCCACTGGTGATCACGGCAGGCGTATTCGGCTGGTTCGGCGGTGATCCCGCGATGGTGACGAGCGGCACGCAACAGGCCCCGCTCTGGCTTCAGAACGCGGGCTTCATCTGGGTGCCGTTCATCGCAGCGAGCGCCTTTGCGGCGTGGTTCGGGATGAATGACATCGCTTCCGCAAGGGCGTCGTTCGCGGACCAGGCGGTGATCTTCCAGCGCAAGCACAACTGGATCATGTGCTGGCTTTATACCGGAACATTCGGCTCGTTCATCGGCTATTCCGCGGGCTTTCCGTTGCTGGCGAAGATCCTGTTTCCTGACATCAACGTGTTGCCCTTCGTCTTCCTGGGGCCGCTGGTCGGCGCGCTGTCGCGTTCCGCGACGGGCTGGGTTGCCGACAAATGGGGCGGCGGGCGTGTCACGCTGTGGGTGTTCGTGGCGATGATGATCGGTGTTGTCGGAATTCTCTACTTCATCGGCATCAAGGATCAGCCCGGCGCGTTCTGGGGTTTCTTCGCCATGTTCCTGTTCCTGTTCTTCGCAACAGGTGTCGGCAACGCGTCGACCTTCCAGATGATCCCGAACATCATGCGTAAGGAGATCGACCGCCTGATGCCCGGCGCCGATGCCGCAACCCGCATGCGGCAAGCGGAAAAAGAGTCGGCTGCGATCACCGGCTTTACTTCGGCGATTGCCGCATTCGGCGCGTTCTTCATTCCGAAATCATACGGAACGTCGATTGATCTGACCGGCGGCGTGCAGGCCGCGCTGTGGGGATTCTTCATCTTCTACGTGACGTGCGTGTTGATCACCTGGGCCGTCTACACCCGCAAGGGCGGCCTGCTTCATGACATCGAACGGCGCGGCGCGACCGCACCGCTCGTCCAACCTGCCCAGTGAGGAGAGGCTGATGAGCCATTTTCTGGACCGGCTTACGTTCTTTACGCGAGCCAAGCCCGAGTTTGCCGGCGGACACGGCATCACGACCACTGAAGACAGGTCGTGGGAGGACGGTTACCGGAAGCGCTGGCAGCATGACAAGATTGTCCGCTCCACGCACGGCGTGAACTGCACGGGCTCCTGCTCATGGAAGGTTTACGTCAAGGGCGGCATCGTCACCTGGGAAACCCAGCAGACCGACTATCCGCGGACACGGCCAGATCTACCCAATCACGAGCCGCGGGGATGTCCGCGCGGGGCCAGCTACAGCTGGTATCTCTATTCCGGTAATCGGGTGAAATATCCGCTGGTGCGCTCAAGGCTGTTGAAGCTGTGGCGCGAGGCGCGCGCCACGCTGACGCCGGTCGCGGCATGGAAGTCGATCGTCGAGAATCCGGACAAGCGCGCGTCTTACGTCAAGAAGCGTGGCCTTGGCGGTTTCGTGCGGGCAAGCTGGGACGAAGTCACCGAAATCGCGGCGGCAGCGAATGCCTACACCGTGAAGTCTTATGGACCGGACCGCGTGTTCGGCTTCTCGCCGATTCCGGCGATGTCGATGGTGAGCTACGCCGCGGGTGCGCGATATCTGTCGCTGCTGGGCGGTGTCTGCATGTCGTTCTACGACTGGTATTGCGATTTGCCGCCGGCTTCGCCGCAGACATGGGGCGAACAGACCGACGTTCCCGAAAGCGCCGACTGGTACAATGCGGGATTCCTCATTCTGTGGGGCTCCAATGTTCCGCAGACGCGCACGCCGGATGCTCATTTCTATACGGAAGCTCGCTACAAGGGCGCCAAGAGCGTCGTGATCTGCCCGGATTATTCGGAGGCGTCGAAATTCGCCGACCTGTGGATGTCGCCGAAGCAAGGCACTGACGCCGCCGTCGCGATGGCGATGGGTCACGTCATCCTGCGCGAATTCCATATCGACCGGAAGACCACGTACTTCAACGATTACGTCCGGAAATACACCGACATGCCGATGCTGGTGCGGCTGGTGAAGCAGGGTGCATATTATGTGCCGGAGCGCTTCGTCCGCGCGTCGGATTTCGTCAACGATCTGGATGAATCCAACAATCCGGACTGGAAGACGGTCGCATACGATGAGACGTCCGGCGAGATCGTTGTTCCCAACGGGTCTGTCGGTTTCCGCTGGGGCGAAAAAGGAAACTGGAATCTCGAGGAGCGGACCGCGAAGGGGAGCGAGACGAGGCTTCGCCTCTCGCTGATGGAAACGCAGGACGATGTGGCGCAGGTCGGCTTTCCGTATTTCGGAAATCGCGAGCACGATCATTTTCTCGGCACCGATCATCCCGANGTGCTGACGCGCAACATTCCGGTGAAGACGCTTCAAATGAAGGACGGCGAAACGCTGGTTGCGTCGGTCTTCGATCTGTTCGTCGCCAACTACGGGGTCGATCGTGGTCTGGGTGGCACGCATATCGCTACGAACTACGACGAGGTCGCGCCATACACGCCTGCATGGGCGGAGAAGATCAGCGGCGTGCCGCGCGATCAGATCGTCACGGTGGCCCGCGAGTTCGCGCTGAATGCCGAAAAGACCAAGGGGCGCTCGATGGTGATCGTCGGTGCCGGTCTGAACCACTGGTATCACATGGATATGAACTACCGCGGCATCATCAATATGCTGGTGATGTGTGGTTGCGTGGGCCAGTCGGGCGGCGGCTGGTCGCACTATGTCGGGCAGGAGAAGCTGCGGCCGCAGAGCGGATGGGTGCCGCTCGCTTTCGGTCTCGACTGGAATCGTCCGTCGCGGCAGATGAACTCGACGTCCGCGTTTTACGCCCACACCGATCAGTGGCGTTATGAAACGCTTGATGTGACGGAGGTCTTGTCACCGACGGCACCTGCAGGTCCGTGGGATGGCGCGCTGATTGACTATAATGTGCGCGCCGAACGCATGGGCTGGCTGCCGTCCGCTCCGCAGCTCCAGACCAACCCGATCGAGGTCGCCAGGCAGGCCGCAGCATCCGGCCTTGAGCCGAAGGACTATATCGCGAGATCGCTCAAGACTGGCGAACTGAAACTCGCTTGCGAGGACCCGGACAATCCGAAGAACTGGCCCCGCAATCTCTTCGTCTGGCGCTCCAATCTTCTGGGCGCTTCCGGCAAGGGGCATGAGTATTTCCTCAAGCATCTGCTCGGCACCAGTCACGGCGTACTTGGCAAGGATCTTGGACACCACGGAGCCAGGAAGCCGAATGAGGTCGTCTGGCACGAAGATGCGCCTGAAGGAAAACTGGATCTACTGGTCACGCTCGACTTCCGCATGTCTACCACCTGCATGTATTCGGACATCGTGTTGCCGACGGCGACCTGGTACGAGAAGGACGATCTCAACACGTCCGATATGCATCCCTTTATTCATCCGTTGACGGCGGCGGTCGATCCGGTCTGGGAATCCCGCACAGACTGGGAGATTTATAAAGGCATTGCCAAGGCCTTCTCGAAGGTGGCACCGGAAGTGCTCGGCGTCGAGAAGGACGTTGTCCTCACGCCGATCATGCACGACTCTCCCGGCGAGATCGCGCAGCCCTTTGACGTGAAAGACTGGAAGAAGGGCGAGATCGATCCAATTCCCGGCAAGACCATGCCGGCCGTTACTGTGGTCGAGCGCAACTATCCGAACATCTACAAGCAGTTTACCTCGCTCGGCCCGCTGATGAGCAAGGTCGGCAACTTCGGCAAGGGCATGACCTGGAACACCGAGCATGAGGTCGATCTGCTCAAGCGGCTGAACGGCGTCGTGACCGAAGAGGGGCCGAGCAAGGGCCTCGCGCGGATCGATACCGCAATCGATGCGTGCGAAGTTCTTCTGAGCCTTGCTCCGGAAACCAACGGTGAGGTTGCGGTCAAGGCCTGGACGTCGCTCGGCGGGTTCACCGGACGCGACCACACGCATCTCGCGATCCCGAAGGAGGACGAGAAAATCCGGTTCCGCGACGTGGTGGCGCAGCCGCGCAAGATCATCTCGTCACCGATTTGGTCGGGGCTGGAGTCAGAGAGCGTTTGCTATAACGCCTGCTACACCAACGTGCACGAGCTGATCCCGTGGCGCACGCTCACTGGCCGCCAGCAGCTCTATCAGGATCATCTGTGGATGCGGGCGTTCGGGGAAGGATTCTGCGTTTATCGTCCGCCGATCGATACCAAGACGGTGAAGCCGGTCATCGACCGCAAGCCCAACGGAAACAAGTCGGTGGTGCTGAACTTCCTGACGCCGCACCAGAAGTGGGGCATCCATTCCACCTATACCGACAATCTGCTCATGCTCACGCTGTCGCGTGGCGGGCCAATTGTCTGGATCAGCGAGGCCGATGCGAAGGGCGCCGGCATCGTCGATAACGACTGGATCGAGGTTTACAACACCAACGGTGCGCTGGTCGCGCGCGCGGTGGTGTCGCAGCGCGTCCGTCAGGGCATGTGCATGATGTATCATGCGCAGGAGAAGATCGTGAACGTGCCTGGCTCCGAACAGACCGGCCAGCGCGGCGGCATCCATAATTCCGTCACCCGCGTCGTTCTCAAGCCGACGCACATGATCGGCGGGTATGCCCAGCAGGCCTATGGCTTCAACTACTACGGCACCGTTGGTTCGAACCGCGATGAGTTCGTCGTCGTCCGCAAGATGGCGAATGTCGACTGGCTCGATACGCCATCCGCGACAGCTCCCGGCCTGGAGGCAGCAGAATGAAAATCCGCGCTCAAATCGCGATGGTGTTGAATCTCGACAAGTGCATCGGGTGCCACACCTGTAGTGTAACCTGCAAGAACGTCTGGACCAGCCGCGAAGGCATGGAATACGCATGGTTCAACAACGTCGAAACAAAGCCCGGCATCGGCTATCCGAAGGATTGGGAAAATCAGGCGCGCTGGAAGGGCGGCTGGTCGCGCAAGCGTAACGGGTCCATCGCGCCGAAGATCGGCGGCAAATGGCGGGTGCTGGCGAATATCTTCGCCAACCCAGATCTGCCGCAGATCGACGACTACTACG
>JGI24770J26754_10002997_pt1 | contig 11405 bp, 10 predicted proteins | sample LakOneMetagenome_FD_26754 | JGI IMG/M metagenome (IMG submission 26754) | reverse complement strand
CCTGCACTCAGTATTGGGCAATTTGCCGCCCAGCGTCTATGAACGCACCATGGCAGCGAAAGAACCTATCGTCGTGTCCGAAATTACTTGACCACTACAGTGCAGTGGTTCCTGGAAAACCGCAGCAAGACCCATCCCGTTACCCATAACAACGAACTTGAGGTTTTCGTTTGTGGAGAGACGGCGTTTGCGGACATTGCGGAGAAAATCAAAGCGGCCAAGGGCTCGATCGACATTTGTTGCTGGGGGGGCGATCCTGGCATGGAACTGGTACGTAACGGAACGGCCTGGCCCCGCGGGGATACGTACGGCGACCTGTTGATTGCGGCAGGCAAGCGAAAGGTCAAGATTCGGCTGCTGGTGTGGTATAGCAAGATCGGCAGTCCAGCGGCCTTGAACATGCCGGGACATTCGCACGGAACACATCCATGGCGCTATGTTAGCGGCAGCGACGAAGCAAAAAAGATTGGAGCCAAGCGAAGCGCATCCTTGATTCTGGAACATGAAAAAACGCCCAAGGTGACGCTACTGGCAGCAGGGACGCCAAACCGCGGAACGGGCGCAGTGAACGCCGTCACGCCGGAATCGCTCTCGGCAATGGCGCGCGAGGAGTATTGCCACAGCTGGTACAAGGCGGCTTTCGCCGGACTGCTTCAAGGTATAACTATCCAGACCCGCGCTGGCGCGCCGGCGTTCATCGAGAAAAGTCTCGCCAGCGAAAAATACAAGCCCGGTGGACTCGGCGAATTGGAAGCCGAGCGGGAGGGCATGGTCCGCGTCGGCACCCACCATCAGAAAACGCTGCTCATCGACTACGACTACATGGGCGGCGCCAAGGCGGTCGGCTATGTAAAAGGGCTGAACTCGGTGACAGACTATTGGGACACCGAGGACCATCTGATCGAGGATCCTAAGCGCGAATGTGGCGGCAAGCGCGAAGCCGCCGAAGCCGTGCAGGTGGGCCAGGACAAAAAGGCGGACACCGGCTTCAAGACGTTCAAACCCTATCGGGACTACGCTTGCCGCATTTCCGGCGGCGCCCTCGCCGGCGTGCACGCGAATTTCGTGCGCGCCTGGGGCCGGGCCGGTGGTGACACACTCTCCGATGACCTGGAGACTATTCCTCCGATGTTGAAACGCAAGGGGATTCCGGGCGCGCATTCATCGATCCAAATCATTCGCACCCAACCTGAAGAACAAGACAAAACCGCCAAGGAAATGTATTTCCTGGCCACCGACACGGCGGCCAACGCGACCGGTTACCTCTACATCGAGAACCAATACTTCCAGTACCAGGAGTGGGCGGAGCGCCTGATCCGGGCGCGCAAGAACGTCATGGCCCTCTGGAAAGCCGCGGGACCGGCAACCGGCAAGACCAAGGGTGATATGCCGCTGCTGCACGTGTTCATCGTCATGCCCGTCGCCGAACGCGGCCAGATGGTCCCACGCACCTACGACACCCTTGCTGTACTCGGCCAGCAAGCTGGCATGACCGGCCAGTCGGATTTGATCGACAAGGAAAACAAACGAGTTCACACCGGCCTGAGTCGCGACGACATGGGACGGCCGACCGGTGCGGTCTATGTGAAACCGGCGGTCGTGGAATACGCCAACGGCATCGACAAGCCGAGCATCGCTGCATTGGAAAGCAAGTATGGCCTGAAGGTGGCCGTGGCCATGTTGCAGACATCGGGCATGGATGGGCGTCGCATGCGCTACCGCGAAATCTACATCCACTCGAAACTGCTGCTGGTCGATGACTCCTTTTTCAGCCTGGGCAGCGCGAACCTGAACCAGCGCAGCATGGCGGTCGACAGCGAAATCAACCTGGCGACGAACGATGACAGGCGGGCGAAGGATTTGCGGCGAAAGATCTGGGCGAAGCTGAGTGGCGGGACGGTCGATGGGAAGAATGGGTCGCCTGCAGAGATCGCGCAGGAATTTCTCAAATGGACACAGGCGATGACTATCAATTCAAAGCGAAAAGATAATGCCCAGCCTATGAACGGCTTCCTGTTGCCACTTCAAGACAATCGCAGCGCCACACTGCGCTTGGGCTGACCATGAAACGTCTCTTGCTCCGTAGGCTGTCCAACATCCTGCTAGCAGCGTTGTCCATATTTTGTCTGTTCAAGGGGTTTAGCGTGGTACACGACCAATACAAAGCGATCCAGGACTTGCCTCGTAACGAAGAGCTGCCCCTCTTCGATCCGCACCGGGCTAGCTTCATTTGCCAGATCGAGGCAAGCAAGGTGCCGCCAATCGATGCGCAGGCCGACGCCTGGTTCCGCGAAGCGCAGGCGCTGGACGATCCTGACATGTGGGAAGAAGACCGCGACTATAAGAAGATCGTCCGGCTGACGCGTCAGGCGGCGGAACGGCGACATTGGAAAGCCATGCTTAACTTGGCCTCCCTGTACCTTGAAAAGCGCGATCCGCCGCACGGGGAAATGGAAGCGCTTGCGCTGGTGGAGCAGGCAATGCGGCTCGGCATCCCGGCCGCCTATGACCGGATGGGAACCTATTACATGAACAGCGTTGGCGTTGCAGGTGACGCGACCAAGGCTTTCGCCTTCTGGCAGAAGGCAGCGGAAATGGGAAATCCGCAGGCGATGGCCTACCTCGGCGACAAGATGGCGGCAACTTGGGATAGTCCGAACGAGGGATTCTGGGCAAACATGCCGGTTGCGAAAAAGATGCTGGAGTGCTCGCTGGCTCAAGGATACGGTCCCGCAGCGGACAGTTTGTATTACATTCAGCTATATCCGCGTGCAGACGACGGCAAGATCGCGGGGCCGCGCACATCCGATACCAAAGCGTTAGCGTTAGTCACTTTACATAAAGGTGTACAGTTTGGCTGCTCAGGCTGCGCGAGAACTTTAGCGGTAGATTTTGGTGACCCACTCGACCTGGCCGACATGATTGTTCCACATCTCGATAAAGCCCGATCCGAGCGCTATGTCGTACTCCACAACGCTCTCAATCTCAATCCTTTGCTTCGTTTCCCTAACCTGGACAAGGTGCTGCCGTTGCCACCCGCAGCGCTGCCACCGTGGGATGGCGACAAGCAAACGCTCCTCGATGCCGCAAAAGGCGTGACGCCCGGGCCGTCGGGACCCCAGGCAAGCATTGCTTCGCAGCGGCAAGGCCGCCAATACCTCGACGCCGCCTACGACCTCCGCCCGAGCGACGACACGACGACTCAAGCGGAAGCGCCATTCGCGGGATACTGGCAAGCAACCGCTCCTGCCGAGCCGGAGCAAGTGCAAGCCTGGCTCGCCGGTATCCCGCCCGGCCTCTACCATCCGGCAGAACCGTTCGATATTCCGCGTTATCCGTACGAGTTGGGGCGCAGGCCGATTCAGGGACTGGTATGGCAGCATTTCCTCACCGTCCGCCACCGCCATGGCGCGGTCGAGCCGCTGGCTGCTGCCGGCATGGCACGCGAAGTCGTATGCGTAGAACCGCACCGGTCCTGTGATGCGCGTACGCCTTGTCCGATCACCGGCACCTGGCAACCGTGGCTTCCGCTCGAACATCCACTGTGGCACGCAGTCAACCAACCGTGGCGCCAGGCGTGGGTAACGGCCGGTCAGGCGTTCCCGGTTCTACACAATGACCCCTATCTTCAATTCGATCCAGACGATTTGAAGTGGAACCTGCTGGATAGTGCGGAGCCAAGACTGGCTTAACAATCAATTCGCTTGCATTCGCCCGATTCCTGGATACCCCTCGGACACAACAAGGAACAGTCATGAAGCACATGGGCCGCGGTGTCATCCGCCTCAATGACAAAACTGATCATGGTGGCCAGGTGATCGCCGTTTCATCCGGCACCATTGTGATGGGTACTGAAGCAGCACTTGGCAACGATGTGACCTTCTGCCCCAAGTGCAAAGGGAAGTTTCCAATCAAGCCGGACGGGGACGGTGCCAAACACAAGGGCCGGCCCTACGCCTATGACAATGATCTCACCGCTTGCGGTGCGAAGTTAATCTCCTCAATATGATCAATGTTGACGATAGGTCGGTTGGCTGGCGACAGGAGTACTGCTCGTAAAGTCGCGGGCAGCGAGAAGTTTGATCAGTTTTTCCGGGCAACAGCATCTACAATGCCATATTCCACCCCGTTGCGAGTGCCTGCTGGCGCACTGCGACGCGGTCCTGCGCATCGGTGGCGCTTCTAGCGGAGCGACCGAATGGTCGCGGCAGCCGAGGCGCGTGGACTTGCTCGCTACCGTAACCTGGAAGAGATTTCGTCGGTGGCGTCCTGAGCCCAGGGCGTCAGGCGTCGACCTGGCTGCGCACCAGTTCGCACAGGGTGGCCAGCGGCAAAAGTACCAGCGCGGCGGCAGCCGTGAACGCGTTGCGCGTGCCGGCCGCGATCAGCAGGGCAGGCAAGCCGCGTACCATTTTGCCGCCGTATTCGAACGACAGACGAGAGCGTGAAGGCGTGCGCTGCGGCCGGACCCTGCTGCCAACCAGGCAGCGGGCGGCGCTTTCGGACAGCAGCACGAACGGCCCTTCCAGCACGAGCTGGCTGCGCCGCGCGAGCAGTTGTCGGCTGGCGCTGATGATGGCGCTGACCGTGGCACGCCACGATTTGTGCGCCTGCGGCAGGGCGATTGGCAGTGGCGCATGCGCGCGCAGCTCGGCGCGCGGCGGACAATCCGCCGGCAACCGGAAGTTCCATGCCAGCCCGGCGCGCTTGAGCAGCACCAGCACCCACCAGCCCGGGTCCCACTCGCCCGGATATAGCCCCAGCTTGGCCGAACCCGGATAGGCATGGTGGTTGTTGTGCCAGGACTCGCCCATGGTCAGCAGCGACGCCAGCGCCACGTTATGTCCCTGCACAGCCGCACCCTCGACGGTATGCGCCATGGCGCCGTGGTTGTGGGCAAAGTAACCGATCAGCCAGTGCCCGGTCACCCCAGCCGCGATGCGCGCACACACGCCCCAGATCACGAAGGGCCAGCCGCCGAGCATGTACAGCAGCAGGGCAGGCGGCAGCTGCTGCAGCATCCAGGTGCGTTCCAGGAATCGGTAGAAGCGGTCCTGCGCGATATGCGGCGGGACGATGAGTTGCGGCGGATGGGCGAGGCGCAGTTCGCAATGCAGCTGCCACCAGCCGTCGCGCCAGAACGAACGGCCATGGCGCAGGTAGTCGTGGCAATCCGGCTGGCGCTGGGCGTAATCGCGCAAATCGTGCTGGGCCAGCAGGCCGAGCGGGCCGGACAACCCGACCTGCACGCCGATGTACACCAGCAGGTATTCCAGCCACGTCGGACAGGCGAAGCTGTCGTGGATGAGTTTGCGGTGGCTGCCGAGCGAATGCCCGAACAGCAGCACGGTGCCTGTCGTCGCCAGGAACAGCGCAAGCGCAGCCCAGCTGAAGGTCAGCCAGCCGCCCACCAGCGCGACGCCCACCATGGCGCTCCACCAGAGCGATTTCACGGGAGACCAGACCATGCTGCCATTGATCACGTTGCCGTTGTGCGGGTGATGCATGCGAATCTCCTTGCCGATCACACGGGTTTGCGCTTCCTTGCCAGCGCCTTCGACTCGCGCTTGAGCGGCGCGGCCGTCGGGCAGAGTTCGAACATGAAACCGGACAGGCGCGTCACCAGGCTGTCGCCATTGAGCGTGTAGTAGACGAACTGGCCGCGCCGTTCGCCCGACACCAGCCCGGCATTCTCGAGCACCGACAGATGGCGCGAGGTAGCGGGCGCGCTGATCCCCAGTTTCTCGGCCAGCTCGGACGTGGTCAGTTCGACATGCGAGAGCAGGGCCATGATCTTGCGGCGCGGCAGCGAAGCCAGGGCTTCGAAGGTCTTGTCCAGGTTTGCGTTCATTATTTAATTAACTAATTTGTTAATCGTAATGTGCCTGCATGGGCTTGCGGCGTCAAGCAAAACGAGGGGCCGGCAAGCAGCGTTTCGCTATCCGTGCTACACTGCATGCAGTCGATGAAGTTCATGCGAACTCTCGGCCGCCTCGACAGGTTCACGGGTTGTAGACCTCGGCGAACCATAGAACGAAGCCCGCAGCGAGCGGGCTTTTTTTCCTTCCAGCGCAACCGGCGATCCGGCGGCGCAGCGTCCTGACCCGCCGCGACGGCGGTTTATTCACTTCANTTCCGGTCCAGTCCCTGCGGGCACTGNNNANCGACAGCATCGTTCATGGCGGCGTGGTATGCCGGCTCGCAGCTNNATNNAGGAAAACCATCATGGCAAAAGAAGAACTCATCGAAATGCAAGGNCTCGTGACCGACGTGCTGCCCGAAATGCGCTTCCGCGTCGACCTCGAGAACGGTCACCAGCTGATCGCCTACACCTCGGGCCGGATGAAGAAGAACCACATCCGCATCCTGGCGGGCGACAAGGTGACGCTGGAGATGTCGCCGTACGACCTGAACAAGGCGCGCATCGTGTTCCGTCACATCGAAACGCGCGGCACGCCGGCGCCGCGTCCGGGTGGCTTCCAGCGCCGCCGCTGATCCTTCAGCGACCCTGCGGCGGGCCGGCCAGGCTCTCGCGCAGGTGGTCCAGCTTGGCCGCATAGCGCTCGCGCGCGTCGCTACGCGTACTCGTATCGCGCGCGAGCGCCAGTTCCTTCGCAGCAGTCTCCACTTCTCCCAAACCCAGGTATGCCACGCCGAGCCAGAAATGGAACTCGTCGTTGTAGGGCGCCCGCGCCACTTCGCGCGCGAACAGCGCTTTCGCTTCCCGCATGTCGCCGGCCTTGTAGGCGGCCATTCCCCGATCGAACCAGTGGTAGGGCGGCGCCGGATACAGGCGCTCGATGCGGCGCAGCAGCGCCTGCGCTTCCTCGTGCTTGCCGTTGACGTCCAGTTCCTGCGCCAGGTTCTGCATCACCACCAGGCTGTCCGGATAGCGCGCCAGCGCGGCGCGGTAGACCCGCTCGGCCATCAGCGGCCGCTTGCTGCGCGCATACGTCACGGCCAGGGTGTTGTAGGCCTCCAGCGAGGAGGGCCGCTTCAGGATCGCCGCGCGCGCCCACCAGTAGGCATCGGCCGCGCGGCCGGCCATCAGTTCCTCGACCGCGCGGTTGTTCATGTAGAGGGCGACGATGTCCTCTTCGGCCAGCTCGGTGCTGGGCAGGCGCGCCGCCTCTTTCGAAGCCAGGAAGTCGATCACCAGCGGTTCGGCGTCGGTGCTGACGCTGAACGGGCCGGACGGGCGCGGCGCCAGCGCGATGTTGACGTGCGAGCTGACCAGGTAGAGCGAGCCGCTGCGGTTCCAGGTCTCCTCGGAGGCGACGCTGGCAAAGCGCACTTCCATCCCGAGCGCCTGCGCAAAGGCCGCCGTCATGATCACCAGCGACAGGCAGTTGCCCGAACGCGCGGCATAGGTCTGGGCCGCGGTGCGGGTGACGCTGGCGTCGTAGTCGAGCTGCAGGTCGCTCTTGCTGTACAGGGCCGCGACCAGGCCGCGCGCGGCGCCCTTGTCGCGCAGCTTGGTCTTGAAGGCGGAGCTGTCGAGATGCGCGCGCATCGGGGCGCTCAGCGCGAACAGGGTCGATGCGTCGACCGGGTTTGTTGGGGCAGGGAAGGCGCTGTCGTCGAACAGGGCCGCCAGCTCGGCCGTGGGCCGGGAGGGCGCGCTGGCGCAGCCGGAGAGCAAGGCCAGCAGCGGCAGATACCGCAGCAAAAGAAACCAGCTTTTCATCGCGCGCCTCCGGTGCCGACAGGACGAATCGAGTATCCGCCTGAACCGGGACGCTGTCAAAAACGCCTAGAGCCTATCCCAGTAGGCACGCGGAAGCGGATGGCGTTAGCATGGCAAGCGCGGGCAAGGCGTGAGGACGCCGCATGGCGAGCCATGCAAGGACGAGCAACGCCGCCCCCGCTTGTCAGGCGCGCCAGCAGCGACTCGGGCCTACTGGGATAGGCTCCTAGTGATCGTCGTGCAGCGCTTCTTCGAGTTCGTCGAGCAGTTCCGCCGTTTCGTCTTCGTCGAGCGAGAGATAGGCGCAGGCGCGTTCGCCGCCCTTGTCCCATTCGACCGAACCGGCATGGCCCTGGTAGCGGCGGATCGCGCGGTCGGCCAGCAGCGACAGGGCCACCAGCGAGCGGATCGCGTCGTCCGTGCTCTCGTCTTCCAGCACCGGGTAGTCGTGGTGGTGCAGGATGGCCCAGGCCACCTCCGAGGACAGGCCCCAGTTGCGCGCCAGGAGCGAGCCGACCTGCGCGTGGCTGGTGCTGTGGCGTTCCTGTTCGATATCGGTAAACGCGCGCACCGGTTCGAGGCCGGCGTCCTGCAGCGTGGCCTCGTAGCCGGGGAAGCGTTCGATCAGCAGGGGCACGCCGGTGTCGCAGAACAGGCCGAAGGTGTGGGCGATGTCGGGCGCGCCGATGCGCAGGCGGCGCGACAGGAACATCATCGCGTACGAGCGCTTGGTCGAGACGTCCCAGAAGCTGGCCAGGGCCGGGTTGTTGGTCGGGATGGCCTGGCGCGCCAGCAGCCCGGTCATCAGGGCAGCGACCTGGTTGATGCCGAGGAAAAGGATGGCTTGCTCGATCGACTTGGCGCGGCGGCCGCCGAACAGCGAGGAATTGGCCAGTTTCAGCAGGGCGCCGGCCATGCCGACGTCGCGCGCGACGATGCGGCCGATGGCTTCCGGCGACGGGTCGCTGGAAGCGAGTTCGGCCTGCAGGTCGGCCAGCAGGCTGGGGCGGGGCGGGATGCGGATCGACTTGATCAACGCATCGACGGGGTCCGCCGGTGCGGGGGCAGGCGCCACAGCGGCAGCGCGCACCGGCATTGCTTTTGCTGCAACTGTGCTCATGAGAAGATGATGCTTTCGGGAAATACCGCAAGATTGTCACTATAACCGAGGTTAGGTTTCGTTGCAGCAACAGGCTGCTGAATGTGGCAAAACAAACAGAGCGGTGTTGCGATCATGCCTAGAATCGGCGCATGGACGCTATCCAACCCGTTTCATCTTCCATCTCGCAGCTTGCCGGGATCGACTTCATGGCGCCTGCCGAGCTGGTGGCGCGCCAGCTGATCGGCGTGACCGTACTGGTGAACGGTGTCGGCGGCCGCATCGTCGAAACCGAAGCCTACGACCGCGAAGACCCGGCTTCGCACGCGTATTCCGGCCCCACGCCGCGCAACTTCGCCATGTTCGGCCCGCCGGCGCATGCCTACGTCTACCGTTCCTACGGCATCCACTGGTGCCTGAATTTCGTCTGCATGGAAGAAGGGCACGGCGCCGGGGTGCTGATCCGCGCCATCGAGCCTCTGGCTGGACTGGACATCATGCGTGAGCGGCGCGATGCCGATAATGTGCAGATGCTGTGCTCGGGCCCGGGCAAGCTGTGCCAGGCCCTGAACGTGACGCGCGACTTCAACGGCACGTCGCTGGCGGCGCCGCCCTTCGAGCTGCAGGCCGCGGCGCCGGGGCTGGAAGTGATCGCCGGCCCGCGCATCGGCATCTCGAAGGCGATGGACGTGCCCTGGCGCTTCGGGCTGGCCGGGTCGCGCTTCGTCAGCCGTCCGTTCCGCTGAGCCGGGACGTTTTTTCGCGCACCGGCTGACGCGTTTCGAGCAGGGCGCGCGGTGCACCCGCCCGCATCGGGCTGCCGGGCGCACGCCTGTCGAGCGGGTCGTGGAAGCCGGCCTGCTGCTGCGCTTCCCGCGGGCCCCCCTGTTCCAGCGTCTCGGCCTCGACTTCCGCCAGCGGCGCGATGCCGTCGATCTTGAAGATCGACACCGCCCGCGCCAGGTTCACGGTCTGCTCGTGCAGGCTTTCCGCCGCCGCCGCCGCTTCCTCGACCAGGGCCGCGTTCTGCTGGGTCATGTCGTCCATCTGCCCGACCGCGCGGTTCACTTCCGCAATGCCGTCGGCCTGCTCGGTGCTGGCGATGCTGATGCGGCCGATGATGTCGTTCACCTGCTGCACCGAGGCCACGATGTGGCCCATGCTGCTGCCGGCTTCGCCCACCGAGGCGCTGCCGCCGTCGATGATCGCCACCGAGTCCGCGATCAGCGCCTTGATCTCTTTTGCTGCCGCCGCCGAGCGCTGGGCCAGGGTGCGCACCTCCGAGGCCACCACCGCGAAGCCGCGTCCCTGCTCGCCGGCGCGCGCCGCTTCCACCGCCGCGTTCAGGGCCAGGATATTCGTCTGGAAGGAGATGCCATCGATGACGCCGATGATCTCGACGATCTTGCGCGAGCTGGCCTTGATCGATTCCATGGTGCTCACGGCGCGGTCCACGGCCTGGCCGCCATTGGCCGCCAGCCGCGCCGCTTCGGCCGCCAGGTCGGTGGCCAGGCGCGCGTTATTCGCGTTGTCCTTCACGGCCACAGTCAGGGTTTCCATGGCGCTGGCGGTCTGCTCGAGCGAGCCGGCCTGCAGCTCGGTGCGGGTCGACAGGTCCAGGTTGCCGGTGGCGATTTCCTTCGATGCGGTGTCGATCGAGCGCACCGAGGTCAGCACCGAGTGCAGGGTCGTGTTCAGGTTGGCGATGGTGTGGTCGAGTGCGCGCGAGGTGTCGGCGATCTCGTCGCGCCCGTCGCTGCCCACGCCGGCCGACAGGCGGCCTTCGGCCAGTTCGGCCACCACGTCGGAGATCTTGCGGATGTCGGCCAGCATGGCGCGCCGCACCAGCATGGTCACCACCAGCGACAGGGCGATCGACAGCACCACCAGCACCGCCATCGTCACGCCCAGGGTCTTGAACTCGGCGCCGGCGGCGGCGTAGGCGCGTTCGCTCAGCGTGGTTTCCAGCGCGGCCAGTTGCGCGAGCTGGGTGTTCAGCACGCCGAATTCCTTTTCCGCCTTCTGCATCGAATTGGTGGCGATCGACTGGTCGACCTGGGCCATCTCGATGGTCTCCAGCACCGCCTTGCGGTAGGCGGCCAGCGCGGCAGCGGAGGCGTCGATCAGCTTGCGTTCCTCGGGGTCGGCGACCTTCGCCAGGGCTCCCAGCTGGGCGCCGATGCTGGCGTGCTTCTTGTGGATGTCGGCGATCAGGGCGTCGAGCCGGTTCTTGGCAAAGCTGCCGCTGACCCAGGCCAGCAACTGGTAGATATTGGCGTGCGCATATTTCGCGTCGCCGGCGACGTCGGCCGCATCCTGCAGGCGCGCGGCGCGTACCTGCACCATGTTTTCCAGCGAAGCGTGCTGGCGCACCATGCCGTAATAGGCGGCGCCGGAGAGCAGCGTCAGCAGCACCAGCACCAGTCCCGGCGCCAGCAGCAGCTTCGGCCCGATCCGCAATTTCTTCAACATGGTTACCTCCTGGACAAAAGAAAAGGGCGGCCGTAGCCGCCCCGTACTCGTGGTGCTTATTTTTTGTAGATGCCCGCTTCCAGCACGACGTCGTCGACGCGCAGGATGTAGGTGGTCTTCGGCTCGATCTTGCCGGAGGTCGGGTTC
>JGI24770J26754_10002993_pt1 | contig 11414 bp, 11 predicted proteins | sample LakOneMetagenome_FD_26754 | JGI IMG/M metagenome (IMG submission 26754) | reverse complement strand
TTAAGTTCGGTAGGTGAAACTTCAAAAAACTTTACCTCTGGGAAATTTTGCTGAACTTTTTCGAATTGGGTTTTAGAAATCACTGGGTTTTTAAAGAAACTTCCGCTGTTTCCGAGTTCTTTCGGATCAGGTAATTTAGTTTGACGAATGGCAATCACGGCATTAGAAACGTCTTTTAAGGTAGGAACTGTGACGTTTTGATTTTCCAATTCTTTAGTAATGTCACCATATGAGGTGTTGATTTTGTGGTTGCGTTTGGTCAATTTAAAAACCACTGATGTAATGATGTATTGGTCTTTGGCATCGTGTTTGAAAATACTCTCGCGATACCCAAAATTACATTCTTCTTTGGAAAAGGTTTTCATTTCTTGTGTTTGAATGTTTATCGCTTCGCATGAAACAAAAGTATCTTTAATTTCGGTTCCGTAGGCCCCAATATTTTGAACAGGTGTCGTTCCTACATTACCTGGAATAAGCGACATATTTTCTAATCCACCAAAATTTTGATCGATGGTCCACAACACAAATTCGTGCCACACTTCTCCAGCTTGACTTTCAACCCAAACGGAATCTTCATCTTCTTTAATAATTGCTTTTCCTTTCAAATCGACATGAATGACTAAAGCATTGATGTCTTGTGTTAACAGCATATTGCTTCCGCCACCTAAGATGAATTTTGGCTCGTTTTGGTGTTGCTCTAAAACCGATTTTAATTCAGAAATTGAGTTAACAGCAACAAATTGTTTGGCTTTAGCTTCGATACCAAAAGTGTTGTATTTTTTTAGGGAAAAGTTTAATTCGATATTCATATACTATTTTTTAAACACAGATTACACAAATTAAATCTGTGTAAATTCGTGAAATTTGTGTTCTTAATCTTCTGTTTCTAATGCACGACTCAAAAAGTCATTCAGTGGTTTTAAAGCAATTAATTGTTGCGCTATTTTTTTACTAAAATCCTCTTTACTAAAATCTTTTTCGCCAATTTTATGGGATGCCGTATAGCTTTTTAGTTTTAAAAATTCGATGGCAGGATGATTGGGGTCAAAATCTTTGGGTGCTTTTTTCAAGACGTTTCCTTCCTCACGAGATAATTGTGCAAACTCTTTTTTAAAGTTTTTATCGGCAACAATTGCTTCTAAATCATCGTAGAAAAACTCAATTTCTTTACGAATTTTTTTCAATTCAGCAGGTTCTGGACACCAAACACCACCAGCTATGAAGCAGTTTCCTTTTTCANAATGAATATAATACCCTGGTGCATTTTTACGGTTTTTGTCTTGCGACATCCAAACACCCATATTGGTTTTGTAGGGCGATTTATCTTTAGAAAAACGTATATCTCGATTGATTCGGAAGGTACAATTTTTAACTTCCAAAGGTTCTAACGATCGGTCTAGTGGTTTCATTTCTGCCAACAGAGAAGCAATAAAACTATGGTAGTCTTTTTTGTAGTTGTCATACCTTTTTTTATTAGCATGCATCCATTCGGTAGTGTTGTTGGCAATTAAATCTTCTAAAAATTGTAACGCTTCTTTTGTAATCATTTCAAGTTCGTTTTATAATTTTTTTCTCAAATCTTCTTCAGCTATAAATCCTTCGTTTTTCCAAATGCTTTTTTGATTGTCATATAATATTAATGTAGGCAATCCGTCAATTTTTAATGCGTCNGCNAGTGCTTCNTTTTGGTCTACGTCTATNGATATAATTGTAACTTTATCTTTCAATTCGTTTTTCATTTTTTCGATANAGGGCGCCATTCGTTGGCATGGGCCGCACCATTCGGCATTAAAATCGACTAAGACTTTTTTATCGGTATGCAACAATTTTTGAAATTCTACCATTGTCATTCCGCCTTGAGCTGCTTTCTTTCCGCCCAAGCCTAAGGCATTCCATTTCATCATGCCGCCTTCTAAGTTGTACAATTGAGTGAATCCCATTTCTTGCATTTTAGACACTGCCGAACTGCTTCTGCCACCACTCAAACAGTACACAAAAGTAGGTTTACTTTTGTCTAATTTGGCAATTTCTGTTTCAAAATCCGAATCATTGTAGTCAATATTTAGTGCGTTATCAAGGTGTTTCGAATTGTATTCTTCCGGCGTTCTAACGTCTATTAATTGTGCTTCCGGCGTTGCCTTGAGTTTTTCTGAAAAAGTATTTGGATCTAAACTTTCTGATGTGGATTTAGAATATTCTGCAGCAGTTGCTGATTTATCTTTGCAGTTAATGAATAAGAATGCGGTAAAAAGTAACAAGACAATTTTCGATTTCATGATTTTTTTGATTTAAAATTTCATCAAAAATAAAAGAGTAAATATAGTGATAGTATAACAATTGTTACAAACTAAAAATTTTATAGCTCTGATGTGTTGTTTTTACAATATTTTCGGTGCGTTCGGGATGGGTGTCTGAAATGAATAATTGTCCGAATTCCTCTTGATTGACCATTTCTACTATTTTACTTACACGACTTTCATCAAGTTTATCAAAAATATCATCAAAAAGCAAAATTGGTTTTTCACCCGATTGTTTTTTTACAAATTCAAATTGTGCCAATTTTAAAGCGATTAAAAATGATTTTTGTTGCCCTTGCGAGCCAAATTTCTTAATGGGATAATGGTCAATTTGAAACGCTAAATCATCTTTATGTATTCCAACCGAAGTGTATTGTAAAGCACGGATCTTTGGCCAAATTTTGTTCCAATAAAGTTATAGTGTCGTTTTCAAACAAATGACTTTCATAAACCAGTTGTACTTCTTCAGCTGAGCCTGTAATCGCTTGATGATGTTTGTTAAAAATAGGCAGAAAAGCTTCAATAAACTGCTTTCTTTTTTCAAATATTTGTTGTCCTAAACCATTCAATTGCTCGTTGTAAATAGATAAGGTATCGGTTTCAAAAACATGATTTAAGGCAAAATATTTCAGGAGTGCATTGCGTTGACTGATGATTTTTTGATACTGAATCAATTCTTGTAAATACGCCGAATCCAATTGTGAAATCACGCTATCGATGAATTTTCTTCGGGTTTCGCTTCCTTCAATAATTAAGTCGTTGTCTGCTGGAGAAATAATGACTAATGGGATAAATCCGATGTGATCTGAAAATTTTTCATACGGTTTACCATTGCGTTTCAGGATTTTCTTTTGACCTTTCTTAAAACTGCTTACAATTTGTTCGTTTCGTTCTGCTTTTTCAAATTCGCCATCAATCACAAAAAACTCTTCGCCNTGTTTAATATTTTGAACGGCAAGCGGATTAAAATAGCTTTTTCCATAGGCCAAATGATANATTGCATCAAGCACATTGGTCTTTCCAACACCGTTTTTTCCAACAAAACAATTGATTTTGGCATCGAAATCGTAATTGGCTTCCGAAATATTTTTATAATTGAATAAAGAAATTTTTTTTAAAAACATTTGTAATGGCTTGCTGATAGTACAAAAAGAGCGAATTTCAATCGGCTTTTTTTAAGAGGGTGCAAATTATTGAAAAATATCGATAAAAATCGCTTTTAAATATGAATAAAAATTTTATTTTTGCGCACACTAAATTAAATTTAAATGGCAACTTATAATAAAAGAGGTTACAAAGCTCCAAAAGAAAAAGAAGAAAAAGTAGATNCTAATTTNATCGAAGATACNCCAGATGTTGATGCAAAAGATAGTGCAACAGCAAAAGCGTTTGATGCCTTAGACGAAACAGCTTCTAAAACGGAAGAATGGGTAGCTAGAAACCAAAAATATATTTTAGGAGTTATTGCTGCTGCTGCTTTAGTGACTATCGGGTATTTAGCGTACCAAAAATTTATCGTAGAACCTAAAGAAGAAGATGCTACAACNGATTTGTTTGTAACTCAAAATAACTTCCAGTTGGCAACTGATGCAACTGATGCTAAAAAACAAGATTCATTGTNTACTTTAGTATTGAAAGGGGCTGAAGGCAAACAAGGCGCTCCAGAAATTGCTAACCAATATTCAGGTACAGATTCAGGAAACATTGCTAACTATTATGCTGGTATTGCTTCATTAAATTTGAAAAAATATGATGATGCNATCAAATATTTAGAAAAATTCTCATCTAAAGATGCCTTTTTAGGTGCTATTGCTACGGGTGCTATTGGAGATGCTTATTCACANAAAAATGATGCTAAAAAAGCATTAGAAATGTATGAAAAAGCGGCGCATCAAGCTACTAACGAGTTTACGTCACCNAGATATTTATTCAAAGCAGGTCAAACCGCTTTAGAATTAGGAAATAAAGCAGATGCTTTAAAATATTTTACNGANATTAAAGATAAATACGATGCCACTCCAGAAGCTCAAAATATTGATGCTTTGATTGGATTAGCACAATAAATCAATTACGAATTTCAAATTATGAATTACGACTGAGTTTCATAATTCGTAATTCACGATTCTTAATTAATTATGGCTACAGCTAATAAAAATTTATCCAATTACGATAAAAACACAATCCCAAACTCGAAGGACTTTCGGTTTGGGATTGTTGTTTCAGAATGGAACGATCACATCACAGAAGGCTTATACAANGGTGCTCTTGAGGCACTTTTAGATTGTGGTGCCGTTCAAGAAAACATAATTCGTTGGAATGTACCAGGNAGTTTCGAATTGGTTTATGGTGCACAACGCATGATTGTTACCCAACAAGTGGATGTTGTGATTACCATTGGTTGTGTAATNAAAGGCGAAACGATGCACTTTGAATTTGTTTGCGAAGGCGTAACACAAGGTATAAAAGACTTGAACGTGCAAACGGATGTTCCTGTAATCTTTTGTTTGCTAACCGATAANAACGAACAACAGTCGATTGATAGAAGTGGTGGTNTTCATGGAAATAAAGGAACTGAAGCGGCTATTGCGGCTATCAAAATGGCAGAATTAAGAAGAATATCAGAAAATAAATAATAGTTTTAAAACATCAAAATACAAAGCCTATTCGTTTTCGAATAGGTTTTCTTTTTTTAGTATCTTGTTAACTATAATAAGCCGTAGTTTTTCCTTAATTTTGCTAACTTTGGTTTTTATGCGAAAGCGTGAAAGACAATAGATAGAACTTCGAACACAAAACAATAATGTCAAGTATAATTCAATTACTTCCCGATCACGTAGCCAATCAAATTGCCGCTGGAGAAGTCGTGCAACGACCAGCTTCGGTGGTGAAAGAACTTCTAGAAAATGCCGTTGATGCTAAGGCAACCGATATNAAACTAATTGTTAAAGATGCCGGAAAAGCATTGGTTCAAGTAATTGATAATGGCGTTGGAATGAGTGTGACCGATGCACGTTTGTGTTTTGAACGTCATGCTACTTCCAAAATTCGTCAAGCAGAAGATTTATTTTCATTGCATACCAAAGGGTTTCGTGGTGAAGCATTAGCTTCTATTGCTGCGATTGCTCATGTAGAAATGAAAACTAAGCAAGAACAAGAAGAACTTGGAAATCATATTGTTATTGAAGGCAGTAAGTTTGTTGCTCAAGAGCCTGCTGTTTTGCCAAAAGGTACTTCGTTTGCAGTGAAAAATTTGTTTTACAATATTCCGGCACGTCGTAATTTTCTCAAATCAGAAACGGTAGAATTACGTCATGTAATTGATGAATTTCAACGTGTTGCGTTGGCACATCCCAATATTTATTTTACGATGTACCACAACGGAAGCGAAATGTTTAATTTACCGAATTCCAATTTCAGACAGCGTATTGTCAATGTTTTTTCCGGAAAAACGAATGAAAAGTTAGTCCCAGTNCAAGAAGAAACTGATATTTTAAGTATTCAAGGATTTGTGGGGAAACCCGAGTTTGCNAAGAAAAATCGCGGCGAGCAGTTTTTCTTTGTGAACGATCGATATATAAAAAGTGGCTACTTGCATCATGCGGTAATGAATGCTTATGAAGGATTGCTGCCTAATGGCGCACAACCTAGTTATTTCATCTATTTGCAAGTGCCNCCTAATACCATAGACATCAATATTCATCCCACTAAAACTGAAATTAAATTTGACGATGAACATGCTTTATATGCCATTTTACGTTCGGCTATCAAACACAGTTTAGGACAATTTAATGTCGCTCCTGCATTAGATTTTGATAGAGATCCCAATTTGGATACACCTTATGACTATCAAAATAAATCGGCCGAATATCCTACCGTTCAAGTCGATAGAACTTATAATCCATTTGCAGATGACACGAGCTATAGCGAACTGGCGAAGCAAAAACCTGTGAAATCTTATTCGGGTGGAAATTCGTCCTACAGAAAAACTGAAGCGGCTCAAAGTTGGGAAAGTTTGTATGTGGGTTTGAAGCAAGATACTGTTGAAGTGGAAGCATTTGCTTTTGAAAATGAAGAAGTAACGGCTTCGTTATTTGATGAAAAAGAAGAAGAGCAAACCATCAACCACACCTATCAAATTCATAAAAAATACCTTGTGAGTCCGATAAAATCAGGTATGGTAATCATCGATCAAAACAGAGCACACCAACGTGTTTTATACGAACAATTTCTAACCAATATGACGGTGCACCAAGCGTCGAGTCAACAATTGCTTTTTCCGTTGCAATTGCATTTTTCAAACAATGAAATGAAATTGATTGCCGAATTGCAACCTTCGTTAGAAAATACAGGTTTTGTTTTTGAGGCTTTTGAATCGGATGCCGTGCATATTTCTGGAATCCCAATCAATACTTCAGAGAGTGAAGTTTCTATCGTTTTAGAGCAACTAATTAGCGATTTAGAAGATGGAATTCCCGACAGCAGTTTCAGTCAGAATGACACCATTGCTAAGTCGATGGCTAAAAGTTTGGCTGTAAAAACCGGAATGTATTTAACCGAAAAAGAACAAGAAAACTTGGTGAACAACTTATTTGCATGTAAAGAACCCAATGTTTCACCCTTTCAAAAACCAACTTTCATCACCATGCGTGTGGAAGATATAGATAAAAAATTTGCCTTATGATGCGAATCACACCAGTTGTTAAGCAACTATTGATATTGAATATTATCTTTTATATTGGATCTCAAATTCCTAGTACTCATGCCTATGAATTGTTCTCTGAATTTTATTTAGAAAATCCAAATTTCAGATTTTGGCAGCCTTTGACTAGTATGTTTATGCATGCACCACTACCCAATTTTACACATTTGTTTTTTAATATGTTTGCACTTTATTCTTTTGGAAGTGCTTTAGAACATTTTTGGGGTGGAACCAAATTCTTATTTTTTTATATTTCTTGTGGATTGGGGGCAACTTTTTTAAATGAAGGTATTCATTATTATCAATACCATCATGCACTTTCTTTATTACAAGAAATACCACTTTCTCAACAAGAAATAATGAATTTTTTGACAGAAGGTAAATACAATCCCAAAATATTGCAAACTATTCCTTTATCGGATTTAGAAAATATCTATCAATCCTATAATTCTCAAACATTAGGTGCTTCCGGAGCCATTTATGGTTTATTAGTCGCTTTTGCCTTTATGTTTCCAACGGCTGAATTGGGAATTATGTTCATACCAATTCCGATTAAAGCTAAATATTTTGTACCAGGATTATTGGCAGTCGATTTGTTTTTAGGATTAAAAGGGCAATCTATTTTTGGAGCAGGAAGTACTGGTATTGCCCATTTTGCCCATATAGGTGGNGCTGTTACAGGATTTATAATGATGTGGTATTGGAGAAATAATCGTTTTAAACACAACCGTTGGAATTAAAATGACCGTATTTGAAGATTTAAAGTTACAGTATAAAATAGGAGGAATTGCAATCCGTCTTATCTTTTGGAATCTACTTTTATTTGTAGTTCCAGAAGTTGTTTTTGCGCTTTTAAAGCTATTTTCTATACAAATTGATTATTTAGACTATGTTAGTTTATCATCCAATGGGTTGGATTTGTTTTGGAAACCTTGGTCGGTGCTTACTTATGCTTTTTTTCACAGTGGAATCATTCATGTAGTACTGAACATGTTGATGTTGTTTTACGTAAGTAGATTGTTTACTACCTTTTTTACTCAAAAACAGCTGTTAGGNTCTTATATTTTAGGAGGAATTTTTTCGGGTATTGTGTATCTTGTAGGATATACTTTTTTGCCTACATTGGTTCATGTGAATACTAGTTTGGTTGGCGCTTCGGGCGCTATAATGACCATCTTAATTGCAACGGTTACCTATCAGCCTTTTATGGATGTACGGCTTTTTGGGGTTTGGAAATTACCACTGTGGCAAGTTGCATTTTTCTTGTTGTTTGTTGATTTGATTCAGTTGCCAATGAACAATACGGGTGGTCACATTGCTCATTTAGCAGGTGCCTTATTTGGATTTATTTACATTAAATTGTTAGTCAATGGAGCAGATTTAAGTAATGTCATAACCACAATACTAGATTTTTTTGTTAATTTGTTTCAACCAAAGAAAGCAACGCCGTTTAAAAAAGTACATGTTAACCCCAAAAAACCTGTGGTTAAAAGTCAGAGTAAAATCGTTGTAAAAGACAAATCGCAACAACAGATAGATGAAATTTTAGATAAAATTAGTCAATCTGGTTACGATAGTTTGACTGCTGAAGAAAAGGAGTTTCTGTTTAAAGCGGGTAAATAGTTTCTAAAAAAGAAAAAAGAATAAAGAAAAATAACTTAGCACCGTAGTGTGTCTTCGTGGCTTAAAAAAAATGAAAAAACTATCTTGGTTCAATAAAGCAATGTTTTTTTTCAATATAGTACTTACTGTATTGACATTTCTTGCATATGTTTTACCATTTCTTGCCCCGAATTTCTTTCCATTTTTATCAGTATTGACATTAATTTTACCTTTATTTTTAATTTTAAACGGGTTATTTTTCCTGTATTGGATGTTTCAGTTGAAACGTCAAATGATTTTATCGGGCATAGTATTGATTTTAGGGATTACGTTCATCAATAAGTTTTATAAATTTTCATCCAACGAACAGCCATTAGAAGAAAAAGATTTTATTGTGATGAGTTACAACGTTCGCTTGTTTAATTTATTCCAATGGATTCCACGTGAAAATGTAGGTGACGACATCAGAGAATTCATTAACGAACAAAACCCTGACATTCTTTGTATTCAAGAATATTCTGAAACTGCTAAAGTCGATTTGCGTGTATACAAACACAAATTCATCTTTATGCAAGGAAAAAATATTAAAACAGGACAAGCCATCTTTTCTAAATATCCAATAGTTGATCAAGGAAATATTGAGTTTCCAGAATCGGATAATTTGATTGTGTATGCCGATATTAGAAAAGGAAAAGACACCATTCGAGTGTATAATATGCACTTGCAATCAATTAAAATTTCACCCGATGTAAATGAAATGCAAGACAATGTTGACTCAATTAGTAAACAAAAATCACAATTGGTAGTCAAACGCATTAGTTCGGCCTTCAAGCAACAACAAAAGCAAGCTGAAATATTGATGAAACACAAAAAAGAATGTCGTTATCCAATGATTATTTGTGGCGATATGAATAACAGTGCCTTTTCATACGTGTATCGAAGCATTAAAGGAAACTTGAATGATTGTTTTGAAGAAGCTGGAAATGGCTTTGGACAAACCTATAATTTTAAGTATTATCCTGCTCGAATTGACTATATTTTTGCAGATAAAAAGATGAAAGTTCAAAGCTTTCAGAACTTCCCTCAATTCAAAAATTCGGATCATTATCCCATCTTAACTCGATTGATGATTGAATAGTTATAACGATTGATTTTTCAAATAATCTAAGGCATATCGGCCTTCGTTAAAAAGTAAATCTAGAATACTTAGGTTATTTAAAAATCCATATTTTTCTTCAAAAACCTGTGTGTAAGGTTCCATAACCGTGGTGTCTTTTTTTCCATTGGCCAAATTTCTGAAATCATTAAAATCGGCTGCAATATGAAAGTATTCTGAAGTTTCTTTGAATTGAAATGGCATTCTAAGACATTTGCTTACTAAATTCATAGTATCCAAATTCAAGTCCATTAAGAATTCATATTTCTTTTCGAAGATGGGAATGATGTCGTCTTCAAAATATTCAAAGAAAGGGGAACTTCTATAGGCTGCATCCAATGATTTGAAATGCTGTTTTTGCCAACCAAAATCATTCTCTATTTTAACATCTTTTGTTTTTTGGTGGATTTGATTGCTGTGTTTTACAGGTACATTAAGCAATTGAATCCCATTCGGACTGTAGATGTACATACGGTTGCGATTGGTTTGTTTTTGAAAATTATCTTCCATTTCCAACGTAATCGTTTCCGCCTGAGCCATAGCAACATAATTGCTTATTGAAGGGAAATAAGTAGGGTATAAAAGTAGGTTCATTTAAGTTAAACTATTCTTTATTCGTTTTGCGTTTTTTCCAAAAGTAATCCCCAACAAAATAGATTGCTAATAAAAACAAGAAGTATTTAAAGTACGATTGCGGTTGGCCTTCACCACTAACAGTTGTAAATAAACGTTCCCAACGAATTTTATTCATAATGCCTTTGCCGTTTGAGTCCCAACTCATCCAAATAAAAATAGGTTTACCAACAATGTGGTCTTCTGGAGTGTAACCAAAGTAACGAGCGTCTAACGAATTATGACGGTTGTCTCCCATCATCCAATAGTAGTTTTGTTTGAACGTATAAGAAGTAGCTTTTTTATTATTAATAAANATGTCATCGCCTACTACTTTTAAANTATTTCCTTCGTATTCTCCTATAATTGTTCTGTATAACGGAAGTGTTTTTAGATCTAAAGTAACTGTTTTTCCAGCTTGCGGAATGTAAATAGGACCAAAGTTATCGCAGCTCCAATTGTTAGTAGTTGATGGTTTTCCGTCTTGAAAATCTGGAAAAACACCATCTTCAGGGCCTTTTCTAATTACTCTTTCNATACTTTTAATTCCAGTTACGGTCTTTAATTGCGCAACATTTTCACTAGTTAATGATTGAACAAAAAGTGTGTCGCGATTTTCTGTTTTAAAGCCGGCACCATCAGTTACATGCATATCTTTAAAAAGAGATGCAAAATCAATATCGGCTTTAACATCAACTGCTATATTATAAGAATACTGAGGTTTAGCTCTTTCAGGTAAGATTAATTCTTTTCCGTTTATAAAAACAATCCCATTTTTAATTTGTAAGCTATCACCAGGAATGCCTACACAACGTTTTACATAGTTTGTTTTTTTGTCAATAGGTTTGTCATAGCGTTTGTCGGCAGGTTTGTACATGTTAAACAACGTGTCTTTAGGCCAATTGAATACTACAATATCATTGTTTTTTATTTTTTCAAAACCAGGAAATCTAAAATAAGGTAATTGGGGCCAAGGCAAATACGATTTGGTTTTTACTAAGGGTAAGGTATCGTGAACCATTGGCGCCGCAACGGTTGTCATTGGAAC
>JGI24770J26754_10002991_pt1 | contig 11420 bp, 8 predicted proteins | sample LakOneMetagenome_FD_26754 | JGI IMG/M metagenome (IMG submission 26754) | reverse complement strand
GTGCTCGGCGGCACCTACAACCTGCCCCACGCCATCACCCACGCTACGGTGCTCCCGTACGTACTCGCCTTCAATGCCCCGTCCGCTCCGGATGCCGAAGCGCGCATCGCCGCCGCGTTCGGTTCGGATACGGCCGTCGATGGACTCAACCGGTTGCGCGCGAGCCTCGACGCCCCGCGTGCGCTGAAAGACTACGGCTTTGACGAGGCGAGCATCCCCGAGGCCGTGGGCCTCATTCTGGCGGCGATCGCCGCATCGAATCCACGGGCGGTCACCACGGAAGCACTCACCGAGCTGCTCCGCGCAGCGTGGGCCGGAAGCGTTCCGGTCTTCGAAGCGACCGGGAGCCGACCATGACGGATGCCGGTGCCGGCGGCATCTCGGCGGAGCAAACGGCACGCGAAGACGAGCTCGTCTCCCGCGTTGTCGCGTCGTTTGACGGAGCACCGGATGAACGCCTGAAGCAGCTCATGCAGTCACTGACCCGGCACCTGCACGCCTTCGTTCGCGAGGTACGCCTGACCGAAGGTGAGTGGAATCAGGGCATCAGCTTTCTCACCGAGTCCGGGCACATCACCGACGAACGCCGGCAGGAATTCATCCTGCTCTCGGACGTGCTCGGTGTCTCCATGCAGACGATCGCCGTGAACAACGAGGCCTACAAGAACGCAACGGAGGCGACCGTTTTCGGTCCGTTCTTCGCCGAGAACGCCCCGCGCATCGAGTTGGGCGGGGACATCGCCGGCGGCGCCCCTGGGCAGCCGTGCTGGGTGGAAGGCACCGTCGCCGACACCGACGGCCGTCCACTTGCCGGGGCGAGGATCGAGGTCTGGGAAGCGGATGAAGCGGGATTCTACGATGTGCAGTACTCCGACGACCGGGTGGCCGCTCGTGCCCATCTTTTCTCGGACGAGAACGGCGACTACAGTTTTTGGGCGTTGACGCCGACCCCGTACCCCATCCCGGATGACGGACCCGTCGGTGCCCTGCTCGCGGCCGTCGGTCGTTCGCCGATGCGGGCATCGCACCTGCATTTCAAGGTCTCATCGCCCGGGAAGCGCACCCTGGTCACCCATATCTTCGTGCGCGGGGACGAGTTGCTTGCCCGTGACAGCGTGTTCGGTGTCAAGGAGTCCCTGGTGCGGGACTTCGAGCTCCAACCGCCGGGAACGCCAGGACCCGATGGCCGGAACCTGGGCGACCAGTCGTGGTCGCGCACGCGGTTTGACATCGTGTTGCCGTCGGTCGCAGATCTCAACGGTCACAACTGACGCTGTGCGGGACGTGCGCGTGCGGTCGAGCCGTTTCCGACCATCCACGAGGGCGCTCCAAGCGATTGTGAGGTATTCTCCGTGACGGAATGAGTGACGCATCGACGATGCCGTTCACACCGGTAAGAAGGCCTGCGAGAAACTACGTGGAGGACATCGTGCGCGCTGCCCATTCTCTTGCCGCAATCGGGTTGACCGTCGGTTTGCTTCTCAGCGTCATCGGGCCGGCACAGGCAGCCCCCCTCACGGGCACCGTGGGTGATTTCAGTTTCAGCGTGGATGATGCCAATGTGCCGGCCGGGGCCACCGTCATCGGTTACACGGGCGGAGCATCCGCAACCATTCCCGACAGTGTGAGCATCAACAGCACGACATATGTGGTGACCGCCGTCGGTGATGACGCCTTCGCCGACAACACCTCCCTGGCGTCGGTCGTGATTCCCGGCACCGTGACGACCATCGGCACCCGCGCCTTCTATCGGAACACCGCTCTGGCCTCGGCCACATTGACAGCCGGTCTCACCAGCATCGGTCCGAACGCTTTTGCGTTCAGCGCCTCGCTTGAGTCGATCGTGATCCCGGACACGGTCACCAACATCGGCGATTACGCGTTCTACGCGGACACGTCGCTGGCATCGGTGACCCTGCCCGCGGCACTCACCAGCATCAGTCCGAGCACGTTCGCCTCCACCACGTCCCTTGCTTCGATTGTGATTCCTGACACCGTCACGTTCATCGGCGCATACGCGTTCGCCTCCGCGACCTCCCTCGCCTCGCTGACATTGCCGGCAGCCCTGACCGCCATCGGCCCGTATGCGTTCTACGCCACGTCCCTCACTCAGGTCGTGATCCCGGCCGGCACCACCACAATCGGGGACCTTGCCTTCGAGGCAAGTCCACTGGTGTCGGCGATGTTCCTCGGGGCGCCGCCCACCGACGTCGGCACGGCACCGCTGGGCAGCAGCCCGGTGGTCGTGGGCTACTACGTGCGCTTCGGGGCCGTTCAGGAACCGGGCGGATTTACGTCGCCCACGTGGAATGGCTACACCACCCAGGCCATCGCGATCATCGAGTACGTCACGATCGGTGACCCCCTCACCCCGACTGAAGTTCCCGTGGGGAACCTCATTCCGGTGCCGACGCCCCCCACAGCGAACGGTCGCATCTTCGACGCCTGGTACACGGAACAAACCGGGGGAGTGGCCTGGGACTTCGCCGCCGACACCGTCCTCGCCGACACCACCCTGTATGCACGATTCACGGATGCGGTCATCGTTCCGGAACCCCCGGCGCCAGGAACCCCGGCGCCAGGAACCCCGGCGCCGGCAGCCACCGGGTCGACAGTGCCAGGTCCGTCCACCATCGCACTGGCCGATTCGGGACCTGACGATCCGGCGGCGCCGATGCAGGGGGCGGTTGTGCTTGTGCTGATCGGCGGTCTGCTCGTTGCGCTGGGACGGCAGCGCCGCTCAATCGAGCCACCGCTCGGTGCCTGACGAGGCGCACTCGCGCCGCCGCGACCGACACAAGCCCGTACCCCAAGTGAGGGTAATTACATTTATTTCGAGCTTGTACTGACATGTATTGCCCCATTTTCTTCTCGGAATCAGAAGAAGCGCATTATTTCTGTCATGGATTCTTGGACCGGCCTCTTGTCTTCGCGTCATTGTTTATGTAGAAGCGGCTAGCGGTTCGCCGCTTCAGCAGCCCAGAGGTCAATTCATCTACAACGTCGAAGGAATAAACATGACTGTCTACGAGGACGATACCCAGGCCATTGAGGCACTGAAGAAGACATTCGGCAGCAGCTGGGACGCCATCAACCCCGAGTCGGTCGCCCGCATGCGCGCTCAGAACCGCTTCAAGACCGGCCTGGACATCGCGCAGTACACCGCCGACATCATGCGCAAAGACATGGCGGAGTACGACGCCGACTCCTCTGTGTACACGCAGTCCCTCGGTGTCTGGCACGGCTTCATCGGCCAGCAGAAGATGATCTCCATCAAGAAGCACCTCAAGACCACCAACAAGCGCTACCTTTACCTCTCCGGCTGGATGATCGCCGCGCTCCGCAGCGAATTCGGCCCGCTTCCCGACCAGTCCATGCACGAGAAGACGGCCGTTCCGGCGCTCATCGCCGAGCTCTACACGTTCCTCCGTCAGGCCGACGCCCGCGAGCTGGACCTGCTGTTCACCGATCTCGACAACGCCCGCGCCAACGGCGACCTAGTCAAGGCCGCCGCGATCCAGCACCAGGTGGACACCTACGAGACCCACGTCGTTCCGATCATCGCTGACATCGACGCCGGCTTCGGAAACCCGGAAGCCACGTACCTGCTGGCCAAAAAGATGATCGAGGCCGGCGCCTGCGCCATCCAGATCGAGAACCAGGTTTCGGACGAGAAGCAGTGCGGCCACCAGGACGGCAAGGTGACGGTTCCTCACGAGGACTTCATTGCCAAGCTCAATGCCGTGCGGTACGCGTTCCTCGAGGTGGGCGTGGAGAACGGCATCATCGTCTCCCGTACCGACTCGCTCGGTGCCGGCCTCACTCAGAAGCTCGCCGTGACCTACCAGGCCGGCGACCTCGGCGACCAGTACAACTCCTTCCTCGACTGCGACGAGATCACCGAGGCCGAGCTCGGCAACGGTGACGTGATCATCAAGCGTGACGGCAAGCTGCTTCGCCCCAAGCGCCTCGCCAGCAACCTGTTCCAGTTCCGGGCCGGCACCGGCGAGGCCCGCTGCGTGCTCGACAGCATCACGTCGCTGCAAAACGGTGCGGATCTGCTCTGGATCGAGACCGAAAAGCCGCACATCGGCCAGATCGCGGGCATGATGAACGCTGTTCGTCAGGTGATCCCGAACGCCAAGCTGGTCTACAACAACAGCCCGTCATTCAACTGGACGCTCAACTTCCGCCAGCAGACCTACGACGCACTGCTCGCCGAGGGCAAAGACGTATCGGCCTATGACCGCGCCAAGCTCATGAGTGTGACGTACGACGAGACCGAGCTCGCTCAGATCGCCGACGAGAAGATCCGCACGTTCCAGCGCGATGCATCCGCTGAGGCGGGCATCTTCCACCACCTGATCACTCTGCCGACGTACCACACGGCCGCGCTCTCCACCGATGACCTGGCCAAGGGCTACTTCGCCGATCAGGGCATGCTCGCCTACGTGAAGGGCGTGCAGCGCCGCGAGATCCGCGAGGGAATCGCCACGGTCAAGCACCAGAACATGTCGGGTTCCGACCTCGGTGACAACCACAAGGAATACTTCGCCGGCGAAGCCGCTTTGAAGGCCGGCGGTACCAACAACACGATGAACCAGTTCGAGGAGCCGGCTCTCGTCGGCCACTGACCGAACCGGTAGTTCCACCCGGCTGAAGAAGCCCCCGTCACGTGACGGGGGCTTCTTCGGTGCCGGGAGGCGATCAGGCGTCGGTCGCAGCGAGTGAGTCCAGGAAGAGACGGATGCCGTGGACGTGCTCTGCGGTGAGGCCGACCTGGGCGTCGGGGTGCACGAGCAGCGTCGGATAGGACCGTGTGGCGGCCCAGTCCACCGCGTCCTGACGGAGCAGGTCATCGATCCACACCACAGCGGTCGGCGGTGCATCCTGCCTCGCCAGCCAGCGCTCGACCCAGTGCAGCTTCGGGGTCGGCGCCGGCGCCCGCACGTCGACATGCAGATCTCGCGGGAAAGCGATCCCCTCGGTGTCGCGCGGCAAGCCGAGGTCCCTGGTGAGGTGGAACGTGTGGGTGGGCGACCAGGTCGTGGCCCAGACCACGGAGCCAAGCTCTGCGAGCGTGCGCACCAGCTGCTCCCGGGCCGGGTCGAGCGCCAGCCGCTGGTTGACCAGCCGAGGGTTCAGCACGCCGTCGACGTCGAGCAGGATGAGAACGGTGCGGTCGGTCATCCCTCAAGCCTAGGCGTGGGTCACGGCTGCCACGTCGGGAAGCTTCCAGCACGCCCGCCTAGAGTCGAGTCCAGCATTCTCGCTCGCCCGTTCCGCCGGGCGCCCGCTACATCGGAAGGCCCCGCCATGATCTCCACCCTGCCCAAGGTCGAACTGCACCTGCATATTGAAGGAACGCTCGAGCCCGAGCTCATCATGCAGCTGGCGGAGCGCAACGGCATCCGCTTGCCCTATGCCGATCTCGACGAGTTGCGCCGGCAGTACGAGTTCACCGACCTGCAATCGTTTCTGAACCTCTACTACGCGAACCTCGACGTGCTGCGCACCGAGGCGGACTTCGCCGACCTGACCCGGTCGTACCTGCGCCGGGCGAAGGCTGCGGGGGTGAGACATGCAGAGATCTTCATGGATCCGCAGGCCCATACCGTGCGCGGCATCGACCTGGCCACCTGTGTGAACGGGGTGTCGGGCGTGCTCGCCGACAGCATGGCTGAGTTCGGAATTTCCACCTCGCTCATCGTGACGTTCCTGCGTGACCGGCCGGCAGCAGAGGCCGTCAAGGTGCTCACCGAGCTGATTGCGCTGCAGGCCCCGATCGTGGGCATCGGCCTGGATTCGGCGGAGGTCGGGCATCCGCCGGTCGATTTCGTCGACGTGTTCGCCCTCGCGCGGGCCAACGGACTCGAGTGCGTGGCGCACGCCGGCGAAGAGGGCCCGCCCGACTACGTGTGGCAGGCGCTGGAACTGCTGAAGGTCTCGCGAATTGACCACGGCATTCGCAGCCTTGAAGATGACGACCTCGTGGATTACCTCGTTGAGAACAAGATTCCGCTCACAGTCTGCCCGTTCTCCAACGTGCGCCTGCGCGTGGTGGACCGCCTCGAAGACCACCCGCTGCCGGAGATGCTTGCGCGCGGGCTTCTCGTGACGATCAATTCCGACGACCCGGCCTATTTCGGCGGCTACCTCGACGACAATTTTCGCGGCCTGCAGCAGACCTTCGGCCTGGACGCGCCCGCGATGGCGGCGCTGTCTCGCAACGCCGTACAGGCGGCTTTTCTCACGGATGCCGAGCGCGCGCCGCTTCTCGACGACATCGCGGGCTGGCTCGCGGCGCAGGTGTAGTCCTCAGCCCAGCGCCCGTGCGGGAATCACGGCCACCACGTCGATCTCCACCAGGATGTCGAGCAGTTGTGACCCGACAGTGGTGCGCACCGGAAAGGGAGCCGTGAAGAACTCGGCATAGGCGGCGTTGTATTCCGCGAAATCTGCCTTCAGGTTCTGCAGGTGCACGGTCACCTTGACGCAGTCATCCAGGGTGGCACCCTGCTCGGCAAGAACGGCGGAGAGATTACGCAACACCTGCCGGGTCTGGTCGCCCACGGTGTCGGCCATGGTTCCCGTTTCGGGGTGAAGCGGAGCAAATCCGGCGCTGAAGAACAGACCGTTGGCGATCACCGCCTGGCTGTACGGGCCGATCGGACGGGGCGCGCGGGCAGTATCGATCACGATCTTGGTCATGAGAGTCCTGGGTTCTTTTCGGTCTCGGGTTGTGCGGAGATCAGGCGCTGAGCAGGGGCGGGCGGGTGAAGGGAACGGCGTCCGCGTAAGCGGACGCGGCGCGCAGCACGAGGGCATCCGCATGGCGCGGACCCACGATTTGCAGCCCGATCGGCAGGCCGGCGGAGGTGAGGCCGCACGGCACCGTGGCGGCGGGCTGCTGGGTGAGGTTGAACGGATAGGTGAACGGCGTCCACTCCGCCCACCGGGTGAGGCCCGATCCCTCGGGCACTTCGTGACCGATCTCGAAGGCACCCATCGGGAGCGTGGGGGTCACCAGCAGGTCGTATTTCTCGTGGAATGCGCCCATCGACAGTCCCAGGTCGGCCCGAATCTGGGTGGCGGCGAGGAAATCCATGGCGCTGAATCCCTGTCCCGCGCGGGCCACCTCCAGCAGGCCCGGATCAAGCTCATGCCAGCGCTCGGGATCAAAGGCCTGAATGACCTTGCCCGCACCGGCGAACCAGAGCGTGTGGTACGCGTCGATCGGGTCGCTGAAGCCCGGGTCGACCTCCTCCACGACGGCGCCGAGGCCGGCCAACACCTGAACGGCCGCATCGACGGATGCCGCCACCTCGGGGTCGACGTCGGCGAAGCCNAGGTCGCGACTGTAGCCGATGCGCAGGCCGGCAATCCCGGCCTTGAGGCCCTGCTGGAAGGATGCCGGCGGCTGGGCGAGGGCCGACCAGTCCCGGGAATCGAAGCCGGTGAGTACGTCCATCATGAGGGCGGCATCGTCGACCGTGCGCGTCATGGGACCGATGTGCGCCAGCGTGCCGAAGGGGCTGGTGGGATAGAGAGGCACCGCACCGTAGGTGGGTTTCAAGCCGACGATGCCCGAGAACGCGGCCGGTATGCGCACCGAGCCGCCACCATCCGTTCCCACCGACAGGGCGCCCATACCGAGCGCCACGGCGGCCGCCGATCCGCCGCTGGATCCACCGCTGGTCTTCGTGGGATCCCAGGGGTTGCCGGTGTTGCCGGTGAGCGGGTTGTCCGTGACACCCTTCCAGCCGAATTCCGGCGTGGTCGTTTTTCCGATCAATACGGCACCGGCCTCGCGTAGCCGAGCCACGGACGGTGCGTCCTCAGTGGTCTGTTGGTCGTCGTTGATCAACCGGGATCCGCGCCGGGTGGGCCAGCCGCGGGTTAACAGCAGGTCCTTGATGCTGGTGGGAACGCCGTCCAGGGCGCCCTGAGGAGTACCGGCTTGCCAACGGGCTTCCGATTCACGCGCCTGGAGCAGTGCCTCGGTTTCGTCCACCAGGCAAAACGCGTTGACGGCACCGTCAAAGCGCTCGATCCGATCCAGGGCCGCTTGCGTGGCTTCCACGGGGGACACTGTTTTGCGGCGGAAAGCAGAGAGAAGTTCGATGGCGGTGAAGTCGGCGAGGTCGGTCATTTTTCTAGTGTGGGGCCCAAAGAACACGATTGTCAACAATCGACCTTGCCCTCTACGCATCGACGCAATAAGGTGTCTATTGTTGACAATCTACTTATTTCACGACCTGAGGACGTTCCCATGACCACGCTGAGCCCACTGTTGAAGCAAGCCACACCCGTGGTCGTTGAACGAGCGCTCGGCAGCTGGATTTACGGCACGGATGGAGCGTCCTACCTCGACTTCACCAGCGGAATCGGCGTCACCAGTACCGGGCACTGCCACCCCCGCGTGGTCGCCGCGGCCCGTGAGCAGACCGGCCTGATCATCCACGCGCAGTACACGACCGTGATGCACAAGCCGCTGCTGGAACTTACTGAGAAGCTCGGCGACGTGCTTCCCCCCGCTCTGGACAGTGTCTTCTACGCCACTTCCGGTTCTGAGGCCGTGGAGGCATCGATCCGACTCGCTCGCATGGCCACCGGCCGCCCGAACATCATCGCCTTCCACGGCGGATTCCACGGTCGGACCGTGGCCGCCGCTTCCCTGACGACCGCCGGCACGAAGTTTCGGTCCGGATTCAGCCCGCTCATGGGCGGCGTGCACATCGCGCCCTTCCCCTATGCCTTTCGCTACGGCTGGGACATGGAGACCGCCATCGACTTCGCCCTCAAGGAACTGGACTACCTGCTGCAGACCGTTACGTCGCCGGCGGATACGGCCGGTTTCATCATCGAACCCGTGCTCGGGGACGGCGGGTACCTGCCCACACCGCCACGCTTCCTTGAGGGACTGCGCGAGCGTGCTGACCGCCACGGGATTGCGCTCATCCTCGACGAGGTGCAGTCCGGATTCGGTCGCACGGGCAAGTTCTGGGGGCACCAGTTCAGCAGCATCACCCCCGACATCCTGATCACGGCCAAGGGCCTTGCGAGCGGTTTTCCGATCTCGGCTATCGCGGCGTCGAGCTCCATGATGAGCAAGGGCTGGGCTGGCTCGCAGGGCGGGACCTACGGTGGGAATGCCGTTGCGGCCGCCGCTGCCGTGGCGACGATCGCCGTGGTGCAGGACGAGAACCTCGTCGAAAACGCTCGGCTCCGCGGCGACGAGCTGCAGGCGGGTCTTAACAGCCTGGCGCTGGATAACCCGCTGATCGGCAATGTGCGTGGCCTTGGCCTCATGCAGGGTATCGAATTCATCACGGATGCCGGCGAGCCGAACGGCACCCTGGCCGGCGCCGTGCAGCAGGCCGCGATCGGCGAAGATCTGCTCCTTCTGACCTGTGGGTCCGCCGGCAACGTCATTCGCATGATTCCCGCGCTGGTCGTGTCGACTCAGGAGATTGAAACCGGGCTCGAGCGTTTCTCGGCCGCACTCCGCGTGGCCCAGCGCGAACTCGTTTCGCAGGGCGCCTAGGCAGCCAGCGGAAAATCGGAAGCAAGGGGAACGAGATGGTGGGTGCTGCGACGATGACGGACACGGCAGCAGGGGCGCTCGTGGCGCTGCGCGCACGCGGAGTCGAGGTGGACACCACGTCGCGGCGACGATCCGAGTACGCCTATGACGCCTCGAACTACCGGATCGAACCTCTCGGCGTGATCTTTCCGCGCGACGCGGCCGAGGTCGCTCGTGTGCTGGAAACATGCCACACCTGTTCCGTTCCGGTGGTTCCCCGCGGCGGCGGCACGTCGATGGCCGGTGGGGCCGTCGGACCCGGCATCGTGCTTGATTTCTCTCGGCATATGGCTGCGGTGCTGAGCGTCGACGCCGAAGCGAGGCAGGCCACGGCCGAGGCCGGTGTCGTGCTGAGCACATTCCAGCGGGAGGTGGAGCGCGCCTCGGACGGTGCGCTCACCTTCGCACCCGACCCGTCCAGCAAGTCGCGGGCGACCCTCGGCGGCGCAATCGCCAATGATGCCTGCGGAAATCACTCGGTGCGGGATGGGCGTACGTCGGATCATGTCATTTCCCTCGACGTGGTGACCGCGGAGGGACTGCGCCTCACGGCCACGCGCTCTGGGCTCGAGGCCACCGTTGACGGCGATGAGCCGGCCCGGGCGAGGGCGCTGGAGCTGACCGAAGACCTTCGCAGCCTGGTCAGCGCCAGCCTGAGTGATTTCCGCCTGGAACTCGGTCGCATTCCGCGCCAGGTTTCCGGATTCCACCTCTCCCATCTGCTGCCGGAACACGGCTTCGACGTGGCCCGTGCGCTGGTGGGCAGTGAGGGAACCTGCGTCATTGTGGTGAGCGCGACCGTGCGGCTGGTGCCCACGCCGGGCGCGGCGTTGTTGCTGAGCCTCGGCTACGACGATGTCGTCGACGCGGCCAAAGACATCATGACGATCCTGGAATTCGCCCCGGCTGCGGTTGAGGGGATCGACGAAGCGATCGTCGACACCATGCGCCACCGCCGCGGACCCGATTCCGTGCTCGGTCTTCCCACCGGCCGAGCCTGGCTCTATGTCGACCTCGACGGCGACAATGTGGCCGAAGTGACAGCAACGGCGGAACGTCTGCTGGAACGCCTCCGCGAGAACGGCCGGCTGGTGGACGGGCGCGTGGTACCCAACCTGGAGGAGCGGGCGTCGCTGTGGCGGGTCCGGGAAGACGGCGCCGGGCTCTCCGCACGCCTGCACACCGGCGGGGAATCCTGGCCGGGATGGGAAGACTCCGCCGTCGCGCCCGAGAATCTGGCCGCCTACCTGGCGGATTTCCGCGACCTGCTGACCCGGTTCGAGCTGCAGGGCGTTCTGTACGGCCATTTCGGCGCAGGGTGCATGCACGTGCGCGTCACGTTCGACCTGCGAACGGATGCCGGACGAGCCGTGATGAACGCGTTCATGCGTGCCGCCGCCGTGCTGGTGGTGAAGCATGGTGGCTCGTTGTCCGGCGAGCACGGTGACGGTCGGGCGCGAAGCGAACTGCTGCCGCTGATGTATTCGCCGGCCATGCTGGAGGCGTTCGCCCGGTTCAAGCACTGCTGGGACCCGCGTGGCATTTTGAACCCCGGCGTTCTGGTGGAGCCCGATTCCTTCATGGACAACCTCGCCCTCAGCGGGATTCCGGAGCGGGAGTGGCGCACGAGCTTCGACCTCACCCCGGTCACCTCCTCGCCGACCGGGCACGGGCTCGACCCGTTTGTGCACGCCGTGCAGGCGTGCGTGGGCATCGGCCGCTGCCGTTCGGATGCCGGGGGAGTGATGTGCCCGAGCTTCCGTGCCACCGGAGACGAGAAAGACTCCACCCGCGGACGCTCGCGCGTGCTGCAGGACATGGTGCGCGGCGCCTC
>JGI24770J26754_10002988_pt1 | contig 11429 bp, 9 predicted proteins | sample LakOneMetagenome_FD_26754 | JGI IMG/M metagenome (IMG submission 26754) | reverse complement strand
GGACCCGGGAACGATAAGAAAGTCAGGCAACAACCACTTGCGGAGGATGGGAAATGTTCGAATTCGTCGAGAAGATGGCACCGAATGCGGTGATCAAGGTCGTCGGTGTGGGCGGTGGCGGCGGCAACGCGGTCAGCCACATGGTGCAGGCCGGCGTCGATGGCGTCGATTTCGTCTGCGCCAACACCGACGCGCAGGCGCTCAAGAGCAGCGGCGCGAAGTTCACCCTGCAACTGGGTGCGAACGTGACCAAGGGCCTTGGCGCGGGCGCGAATCCCGAGGTCGGCCGTCAGGCCGCGCTCGAGGATCGCGAGCGCATCGTCGAACTGCTGCAGGGCGCCGACATGGCGTTCATCACCGCCGGCATGGGCGGCGGCACCGGTACCGGCGCCGCGCCGGTGGTGGCGCAGCTGGCCAAGGAGATGGGCATCCTGACCGTTGCGGTCGTGACCAAGCCGTTTCCGTTCGAAGGCCGCCGGCGCATGCAGGTCGCGCTCAAGGGCATCGAGGATCTGGGCCAGTACTGCGACTCGCTGATCACGGTCCCGAACGAGAAGCTCCTGACCGTGCTCGGTCGCGACGTGACCCTGCTCAGCGCTTTCAAGCAGGCCAACGACGTGCTGCTTGGCGCGGTGCAGGGCATCGCCGACCTGATCACGCGTCCCGGCCTCATCAACGTCGACTTCGCCGATGTGCGTACGGTCATGTCCGAGATGGGCATGGCGATGATGGGCACNGGCACGGCGCGCGGCGATGACCGCGCGGTCGCGGCGGCCGAGGCGGCGATCAACAACCCGTTGCTCGACGACGTCAATCTCGCCGGCGCCTGCGGCATCCTCGTCAACGTCACCGCGGGCACCAACCTCACGATGCGCGAGTTCGACGACATCGGCCAGGTCGTGCACGAGTTCGCCAGCGAGGACGCGACGGTCGTCATTGGCACCGCGCTCGATCCGGAACTCAAGGACGACGTGCGCGTCACGGTGGTTGCGACCGGCCTCAACCGGGCGGTTGCGCGCCAGCCGCTGCGTGATCAGCGCGAGCGGGAGACCGTGGTTTCCTCGCGTCCGCCGATGCGCGTGGTCAAGCGCGACGGCACGACCGGCCAGGTCGTCGAGGACTATCTCGGCATTCCCGGCCAGCCGATCCGCCATGCGGTCGAACATGCCCAGCCGGAGGCTTCCGGCGATTACCTCGACATCCCGGCGTTTCTGCGCCGGCAGGCCGACTGACCGGTCGGGAGCCTGCCGCAGCGCAGGCTTCCAGCCGGCTTCCCATCCGGGTGCAGCGACCGTTGCTGCGCCCCTGGCGGCGATGCTTCGAACACATCGCCGCCTAGATCCCGCCATCATGTGGCGTCATGGTGGCGGGCATCGTCGTCGACGGACGACGGAGGTCCGGGACAGGGATGGCCGGCACGAGTGTTGCGAAAAAGCGACGAGGTGTGGGTTCCATACGTCGCTCAACTTTTCTCGCCCCCGTCGCTGTGCTAACCTCGCCGGCGTTTTGTCAGCTCCTGCCCCAGGGGGCACATCATAAAAATGATCAGACAGCGCACGCTCAAGAACATCATCCGAGCGACAGGCGTGGGTCTTCACACGGGCGACAAGGTCTACATGACCTTGCGGCCGGCAACAGTCGACACCGGCATCGTGTTCCGCCGCGTCGATCTGCCGAACCCGGTGGATATCCGTTCCTGTTGCGAAAACGTAGGCGATACCCGTCTCTCCACGACGCTCGTGAAGGGCGATGTCCGCATTGCGACCGTCGAGCATCTGCTCTCGGCGATGGCGGGCCTTGGTATCGACAATGCCTACGTCGACCTGTCGGCGCCGGAAGTGCCGATCATGGACGGCAGTGCCGGTCCATTCGTGTTCCTGCTGCAATCGGCGGGAATCGAGGAACAGGCCAAAGCCAAGCGTTTCATCCGCATCAAGAAGTCGGTCACCGTCCGTGACGGCGACAAGTGGGCCCGCTTTGAGCCGTTCGACGGTTTCAAGGTCGGCTTCTCGATCGATTTCAACCACCCGATGTTCACCAAGCGCACCTCGACCAGCGAGATCGATTTCTCGACCACCTCGTTCGTCAAGGAAGTCAGCCGCGCGCGCACGTTCGGTTTCATGCGCGACATCGAGTACCTGCGGGAGCGCAACCTCGCGCTCGGCGGTTCGATGGACAACGCGATTGTGCTCGACGACTATCGGGTGCTCAACGAGGACGGCCTGCGGTACGAGGACGAGTTCGTCAAGCACAAGATCCTCGATGCGATCGGTGACCTGTATCTGTTGGGACACAGCCTGATCGGTGCGTTCTATGGCTACAAGTCGGGCCACGAGCTCAACAACAAGCTGCTGCGCACCCTGCTGGCGGACGCCAGCGCCTGGGAAGAGGTCAGCTTCGAGGACGAAAGCGCGGCACCGATTTCCTACGCCCACCCGGCGCAGGCAGTGTGAAACATTCGTGCCGCGTGGCGCCGGAGATTGGAACGGCGAACCGCGTCGCGAAATGGAATGACAGGCACCGGTAGGGTGCGGCTGGACCGGCGCAAAGACGCCGGCCTGTGCAGGACGCAGTCGGTTTACCCCGATTGTGACCGCCGCAAGCCCATGGGAGGGCGGCGCGGCGGATAGAAGAAGAATCGAAGGCCTCCGCCAGGGGGCTGGTGGGAAACGGAGCCGCCCCGGCTCCTAGCTGGAATCATCAGTGGCGATGGACGCCAGACGTAGATACAGGGCCGCGAGTTCCGGGTCCTGAAGGACTGTCGCTGTCGCTCGCAAATGGCGTGCGGTGGCGTCGGAAAGCGGTTTCGGCTTTGTCGGTTCCGGGGGAACGGTCGGCAAGGGCGCCACTTTCACGGCGAAACGTTCGACGCCACTGCCGAGTGCAGTGCGGGCCTCTGCCAGCAGGTCGGCTTGATGAAGCCGCAGCCGGCTGGCCCAGGTTGGACTCGACGCCAGGAAGACAATTCGCCCGTTGCGCACGTCCGCGAGCCGCGTCTCGCGCGCGGTCGCGGCGGGCAAGAGGCGGCGCAGTCTTTCATCCAGCGCATCCAGCACGCGCGCGCGTTCCGCGAGCGCGTCGAGGGCGATGCACTCCGTCACGGGCCGTGGGCCTTNGGCGGAAGCGGGATGGGGACGGCGACCTGGCGGCATGGCGAACACGAACTCGGCGCAGCAGCATGAACATCATTATCGTCCGCAACGCGCACGCACTGCCATTGCGAATCGACCTCGGCGGGCGCAACGCGCGCCTGCTCGCGGTCGCATTGTGCGCCTGTGCGAGCGTGCTGATCGCGGTCGGTGCCGCCGGTGCCTGGCTGTTCGCCAGCCCGCGCGCGCATGACTTGCATGAAATCGCGCAATTGCGCGCAGCATTGGCCGANCAGCGCAACGCGCTCGCTGGCCTCGACCAGGACTCGCACCGCAACCTCGACGCGCTCGCCGCCCAGCTCGGCCAGCTGCAAGCCCAGGCGACGCGCCTCAATGCGCTCGGCGAGCGCCTGACCCAGGTCGGCAAGCTCGACGACGGCGAATTCGATTTCGGCGCCGACCCCGCGGTCGGCGGCCCCGAGGAACCGGCGACCGGCGTCACGATGCCGCTGCCGCTGCAGAACGGCATCGACGACCTGCGCGCCGAGTTTGATCACCAGCAGGCGCAGCTCGACGTGCTGGAGAACCTCCTGCGCGACCGCAAGATCGACAACCAGCTGCTGCCGAGCGGAATGCCGGTGGCACAGGGTTACATCGCCTCCGGCTTCGGCGACCGCTCCGATCCGTTCGACGGCCACCAGGCGATCCACATGGGCGTTGACTTCTCCGCGCCGGAAGGCACGCCGGTCACCGCCGTCGCCGACGGCGTCGTCACCTTCACCGGCGTGCGCACCGGGTATGGCAACGTGGTCGAGATCGATCACGGCAACGGCTACATGACCCGTTACGCGCACAATTCGGCGATCGACGCGAAAGAGGGCGACCGCGTGCATGCGGGACAGACGATCGCGAACGTCGGCTCGACCGGACGCTCGACCGGACCGCATTGCCATTTCGAGGTCTGGTACAACGGCCGCGCCGTCAATCCGATGGTGTACGTGAAGTCGACCCGCGCCAACCGCGCCTGAAGGGGTTCCGGCGCCGCCGCGGCGCTTGAAACGGGGCCCTGCGCCACAAACTGGTTTGTTCCGGGCCGCCGCCGCCGTATCATCGGCGGCTTGGCCGTTGCCGGCGGAACCATTCCGCGGTCACAGGCCGGCCACGGCCCGGTTCCCGTCGGACGAATCCCGTCGGGGAATCCGCGCCGGTGCGGCCATCCCGAATTCCCAAGCGAAGACCCTCCATGCTCAACAGTTTCCTGACGCGCATCTTCGGCAGCCGCAACGAACGCGTGCTGCGCCAGCTCGGCAAGTCCGTCGCGCAGATCAATGCGCTCGAACCGAAGTACCAGGCACTCTCCGACGACGAGCTGCGCGCCANGACCGACGAGTTCCGCCAGCGCCTCGCCGCCGGCGCGACGCTCGACAGCCTGCTGCCGGAAGCGTTTGCGACCGTGCGCGAGGCGGCGCGCCGCGTGCTTGGCTTGCGTCACTACGACGTGCAGCTGATCGGCGGCATGGTCCTGCACAGTGGCAAGATCGCCGAGATGCGCACCGGCGAGGGCAAGACGCTGGTCGCGACCCTGCCGGTCTATCTCAACGCGCTCGAAGGCAAGGGCGTGCACGTCGTCACCGTCAACGACTATCTCGCCAAGCGCGACTCGGCCTGGATGGGCAAGGTCTACGGCTTCCTCGGCATGACCGTCGGCGTGGTCTGGCCGGGCATGGACCACGGCGACAAGCGGGCCGCCTATGCCGCCGACATCACCTACGGCACCAACAACGAGTTCGGCTTCGACTACCTGCGCGACAACATGGCGCAGGCCGCCGAGCAGCGCTACCAGCGCGGTTTGCATTACGCGATCGTCGACGAAGTCGACTCGATCCTGATCGACGAAGCGCGCACCCCGCTGATCATCTCCGGACCGTCGGACGAGTCGCCGCAGCTGTACGTCAAGGTCAACCGCATCGTGCCGCGCATGACGCGCCAGGCGAAGGAAAGCAAGCCGGGCGAAGCGCCGGAGCCGGGCGACTACTACGTCGACGAGAAACAGAAGCAGGTGCACCTGTCCGAAGAGGGCATGGAGCACGCCGAACAGCTGCTGCGCCAGGAAGGCATCATCGGCGAGGAAGAGGGCCTGTACGATTCGCAGCACATCGCGGTCGTGCATCACCTCAACGCGGCGCTGCGCGCGAACGCGATCTACCAGCGCGACGTCGACTACATCGTGCGCGACGGCGAAGTCATCATCGTCGACGAGTTCACGGGCCGCACGCTGGCCGGCCGCCGCTGGTCCGACGGCCTGCACCAGGCGGTCGAGGCGAAGGAAGGCGTGCCGATCCAGCGCGAGAACCAGACGCTCGCCTCGATCACGTTCCAGAACCTGTTCCGCATGTACAAGAAGCTGTCCGGCATGACCGGCACGGCGGATACCGAAGCGTACGAATTCCAGTCGATCTACGGCCTCGAGGTCGTGGTGATCCCGACCCATCGCCCGATGGTGCGCAAGGACGAGGCGGACGTCGTTTTCCTGAAGCAGCAGCCGAAATTCGATGCGATCGTCGAAGACATCAAGGAAAGTTACGAGCGTGGCCAGCCGGTGCTGGTCGGCACGGCCTCGATCGAGATGTCCGAGCTGCTCGATGGCCTGCTCAACAAGGCCGGCGTGCCGCACGAAGTCCTGAATGCGAAACAGCACGAGCGCGAGGCGCACATCGTCGCGCAGGCGGGCAGGCCGAAGGCGATCACGATCGCGACCAACATGGCCGGTCGCGGTACCGACATCGTGCTCGGCGGCAGCCTCGAAGCGGAATTGCAGGCGCTGGGCGAGGATGCCTCGGAAGCCGATCGCGCCAGGGTNAAGGCGGAATGGCAGAAGCGCCACGATGAAGTGCTGGCGCTCGGCGGACTGCGCATCATCGGCACCGAACGCCACGAATCGCGCCGCATCGACAACCAGTTGCGTGGCCGCTCCGGCCGCCAGGGCGACCCGGGATCGAGCCGTTTCTACCTGTCGCTCGAAGACAACCTGATCCGCATCTTCATGGGCGAGGGCGTCGCGCGCCTGATGCGCATGTTCGGCATGAAGGAAGACGATGCGATCCAGGACCGCATGGTCAGCCGCCAGATCGAGAAGGCGCAGCGCAAGGTCGAGGCGCACAACTTCGACATCCGCAAGCACCTGCTCGAGTTCGACGACACCGCGAACGACCAGCGCAAGGTGATCTACCAGCAGCGCAACGAGCTGCTCGACAGCAACGATGTCGCCGCGACGATCGAGACGATCCGCCAGGACGTGATCACCGACGTCGTGCGACGCCACGTGCCGCATGACTCGGTCGACGAACAGTGGAAGCTCGGCGCACTACAGGCCGAGCTCTTGAGCGAATTCGGCCTGCAGACCGACCTCCAGCAATGGCTCGACCAGCAGACCGATGCCGACGCCGACGACATTCTCGAGCACGTGCTCGCGCTGGCCGACCGCATGCTGCGCGAGAAGGAGGCGATGCTCGGCTCGGAAGTCATGCGCGGACTCGAGAAGCACGTGATGCTGTCCGTGCTCGACAATGGCTGGAAGGAACACCTCTCGAGCATGGACTACCTGCGCCAGGGCATCTACCTGCGCGGCTATGCACAGAAGCAGCCGAAGCAGGAGTTCAAGCGCGAGGCATTCGAGCTGTTCGAAGGCATGCTCAACCGGATCAAGTTCGAGATCGTGCAGCTGCTCGCGCGCGTGCGCATCCGCAGCGAGGAAGAAGTCGAGGCAATGGAGCAGCAGCAGCGCCGCCAGGCCGAGGCGCAGGCGCGCACGATGCAGTTCCAGCACGCCGAAGCGGGCGGTTTCGCCGCGGACGACGAGATCGCACAGGCCGCGCCCGAAGCCAGCGTCGGCATCCCGCAACTGCGCGAAGCGCCGAAGGTCGGCCGCAACGATCCGTGTCCGTGCGGATCGGGCAAGAAATTCAAGCAATGCCACGGCAAGCTCGCCTGAACTGAGGGCCGCCAGCATGCCGGCATCGATCCACGTCGTCGCCGGCGTGCTGCATGACGCAGCGGGTCGCGTGCTCGTCGCGCAGCGCCCGCCCGGCAAGCACCTNGCCGGCCTGTGGGAATTCCCNGGCGGCAAGTGCGAGGCCGGCGAGGCGGCGGTCGACGCGCTCGCGCGCGAGCTGCGCGAGGAACTCGGGATCGTGGTCGAGTCGGCNCGTCCCCTGATCGCGATTCCGCATCGTTATCCCGACCAGGACATCCTGCTCGACGTCTGGCAGGTCTCGACATGGTCCGGCACCCTGCATCCACACGAAGGGCAGGCGTTCGCCTGGGTTGACCTCGCCGCACTCGACCAGGTGCCGATGCCGCCCGCNGATCGCCCGGTGATCGCTGCATTGCGCCTGCCGGAGCGTTTTCTGATCACCCCGGACCTGCCCCAGGGCAGCTCCGCAGAACTGCTCGCCGGCATCGAGCGCGCCTGCCGGCGTGGCGTGCGCATGGTCCAGTTGCGCCTGCCGCAATGGCCACGCGCGGCATTGGCCGCGTTCGCACGCGAGGCCCGCACCCTCTGCACGGCGCATGCGACCCGCCTGCTGCTGAACGGCGATACCCAGCTCGCGATGGTGCTCGGCCTCGATGGCGTGCACCTGCCGGCGCGCATCGCCGCGACGCTGTCGCAGCGGCCGCTGCCCGCCGACCGCTGGCTCGGCGTCTCCTGCCACGACGCCGCCGAACTGCTCCACGCGGTGCGCATCGGTGCCGACTTCGCGACCCTGTCCCCGGTTTTCCCGACCCCGGGCCACGCCGATTCGACCGCGCTCGGCTGGGACCGCTTCGCCGACCTGGTGGCGCACGTGCCGATCCCGGTCTACGCCCTCGGCGGCCTCGAACGCGAGGACATCGACGCCGCCTGGATGGCCGGCGCGCAAGGCATCGCGGCGATCCGCGGGTTTTGGGGCTGACCCGGCCGGAGCCGGACCTCAGCCCTCAGCCCTCGAGGGCATCGCCGGCCAGCGCGAGGTATTTTGCATGCAGTGCTGCAACGCGCTGGTCGAGGTCGGCCAGCGTGCCGTCGTTCACGATGACGTCGTCAGCGATCGCGAGTCGTTGTTTACGACTGGCCTGTGCGTCAAGCATCGAATCGGCAAGTGCGTCGGTGATGCCATCGCGCGCAATCAGGCGTGCATGCTGCACCTCGCGCGGCACATCGACGACCAGCACGCGATCGACCCAGCGGTAGTCACCGCCGCTCTCGACCAGTAGCGGGATCGCCAGCATCACGTAGGGTCCTCGCGCCGCCGAGGCGCGCTCACGCAGCACCGCGCGTACTCGCGGATGCAGGATCGCTTCGAGCCTGCGGCGAGCGTTCGTATCCGCGAATACCCGCTCGCGCATCGCGGCGCGATCGAGTCCGCCGCGCGAATCGAGGATGGCGGCGCCGAACGTCGAGACGACCTCGCGCAACGCTGGCATCCCCGGGGCAACCAGATCGCGCGCGACGACGTCGGCGTCGATCACCTCGACGCCGTGCGTTGCGAAGCGGACGCAAACCGCCGACTTGCCGCTCGCGATGCCGCCGGTCAGGGCCACGCAGAACGGAGTGTCACGCATCGGGCGTGACCACGCTCAGGCCAGTCCGAACAGGCGCGAATACAGCCCGCCGAGCTCCGGGCCGAACACGAACCATGACCAGCCGGCCGCAGCGATGAACGGACCAAACGGGATCGGCGTGCTGCGGTCGCGCCCCTGCAGCGCGAGCGCCGACCCGCCGACGATCGCGCCGATCAACGACGACAACAGGATGATAGGCAGCAGGCTCATCGCCCCCATCCACGCACCGAGCGCGGCGAGCAACTTGAAATCGCCGTAGCCCATGCCTTCCTTGCCGGTGGAAAGCTTGAACAGCCAGAACACCGACCACAGGCTGAGATAGCCGAGCGCGGCGCCGATGATCGCCGCAGGTGGCGCCACGAACAGTGGCACGAGCGAAACCAGCAAGCCGAGCCAGAGCAGGGGAAGCGTGAGCTGGTCGGGCAAGAGCTGCGTGCGCACGTCGATGCCGGAAGCGGCAATCAGCGTCCATGTGAACGGCAACGCCGCGGCCAGTTGCCAGCCGTACCCGAATCGCCAGGCGACCAGGGCGGATGCTAGCGCCGTCAGCAGTTCGACCAGCGGGTACTGCCACGAAATCGGCGTCCTGCAATAGCGGCAGCGCCCGCGCAGCGCGAGCCAGCTCAGCAGCGGGATGTTGTCGAGCGGTGACAGCGGATGCTTGCAGTGCGGGCAATGCGACCCGGTGAACACGAGATCCGGCGGTGCGGCCTCCGATTCCGACGCCTCGTGCGGCGGTTCGTTGATGGCGACATCCTGCAGCAGCTCGCGCGCCTGCTGGCGCCAGTCATGCTCGAGCCGACGCGGCAGGCGCAGGATCACGACGTTGAGAAAACTGCCGACGAGCAGGCCAAGCACGCTGACAAGCGGAATCAGCAACGAGCCTTGCAACCACTCGAACTCGGTCATCGGCAATCCATGGATATCCGGGTCTGGAAAACAAACAGGCCGGGACGCGTCCGATGCGCTCCCGGCCCGAGATGGTACGAGCAACGGCGGATTGCGTCAGCCGACGACCGAACCAAGCTTGAAGATCGGCAGGTACATGCCGATGACCATGCCGCCCACTACAGTACCGATGACGACCATGATCATCGGCTCGAGCAGGCTCGACAGTGCGTCAACCGCATTGTTCACCTCGGTCTCGTAGAACTCGGCGATCTTGAACAGCATCGCGTCGAGCGCACCGGCCTCTTCGCCGATCGCGACCATCTGCGTGACCATGTTCGGGAACAGGTTGGTCTGCTTCATCGCGAGCTGCAACTGGTGGCCGACCGCGACGTCTTCGCGGATTCGCTTTACCGCATCGTTGTAGACCACGCTGCCGGTGGCGTTGCCGACCGAGTCGAGTGCCTCGACCAGCGGCACGCCGGCGCGGAAGGTCACACCGAGCGTGCGCGCGAAGCGCGCGATCGCCGACTGGCGCAGGATCTGGCCGACGACGGGAATCTTCAGCAGCATGCGCCCGACGAAATGCGCGAAACGCTCGGACCGCTTGTACAACGTGATGATGCCGAAAATGCTGCCGACGAAGATCAGCAACATGAGCCACCAGTACGACGTCATGAAGCGCGACATGTTGATGAGCATCTGCGTAAAAGCAGGCAGATCCGCNCCCATGCCCTTGAACACGGTCTCGAACTGGGGAATAACGAAGATCAACAGGATGCACGAGACAATCACNGCAACAGNCAACACTGCGGCGGGATAGAACATCGCCTTCTTGATCTTGCCCTTGATGTTCTCGATGTTTTCCTTGTAGGTTGCAATCGTGTCGAGCACGGTGTCGAGCACGCCGGCCGACTCGCCCGCCTTGACCAGGTTGACGAACAGTTCGTCGAAGTGCACCGGGTACTTGTTGAGCGCTTCGTGCAGGGCCGAGCCGCCCTCGATCTCCGTCTTCACGTCGACCAGCATGTCCTTCATGCGCGGATTGCTCTGGCCGCCCGCGACGATGTCGAAGCCTTGCACCATCGGCACGCCGGCGGCCATCATCGTCGCCAATTGGCGGCTGAATACCGCGATGTCGCGTCCCTTGATGGCCTTGCCGGTCTTNCCGAACAGTGGCTTGGCCTTGGCCTTTACCACCTGCGGATTGATGCCCTGCTTGCGCANGTCGGCCTTGACCAGGTTCGCATTCTTGCTGACTGACTCGCCCTTGATCTTGATGCCGCGCTTGTCCAGNCCGACCCAGGTGTAGGTCTGCATCTCGCTGACTTGCGCGCGNGACTTGCCGCGCTGAGTGGCGGCGGCTTTCGCCTTGAGTGCTGCGGCGGTTGCGGTAGCCATGGCTTAGTCCTTGGTGACGCGGTTGATTTCGGCGAGGCTGACGACGCCTTGCTTGCACTTCATGAGCGCCGACTGGCGCAGGTCGCGGATACCGACGCGGCGCGCCTCCTCGGCAATCTGCAGCGCGCTGCCGCCGGCGAGGATGATCTTCTGGATCTCCTCGCTCATCGGCATGACCTGATAGATGCCGGTACGGCCCTTGTAGCCTTCGTTGCAGCCGGAACAGCCGCCGGCATCGAACAACTGCATGCCCGAATCGATGTCGGCCTGGCTGAAGCCTTCGGCCAGCAATGCCGCCGGCGGAAGCACGAGCGGCTTCTTGCAGTCGTGCAGTCGGCGCGCGAGACGTTGCGCGATGACCAGCGATACCGACGAGGTGATGTTGTACGGCGCGATGCCCATGTTCATCAGGCGCGAGATCGTCTGCGCCGCGTCGTTCGTGTGCAGGGT
>JGI24770J26754_10002987_pt1 | contig 11431 bp, 10 predicted proteins | sample LakOneMetagenome_FD_26754 | JGI IMG/M metagenome (IMG submission 26754) | reverse complement strand
CGGGCCTTGTGGGCGGGCATTGCATTGGTGTAGATCCCTACTACCTTACGTATAAATCGAAAAAACTGGGTTATAATTCCCAGGTGATCCTGGCAGGCCGTTTCATTAATGATGCCATGGCCGGTTATGTGGCAAGAAAGATTCTGAAACACATCATCCGCTACAACGGCAATGTAAAAGATGCAAAAGTACTGCTGATGGGTGCAACGTTTAAAGAAAATGTGAGCGACATCCGGAACAGTAAAGTAGCTGATGTAGTGAAAGAGCTGCGGTCATTCTCATTAAATGTAGATGTGGTTGATCCGTACGCTGATAGTGATGAGCTGAAACATGAATATGGTTTTGAGCTTACTGCCAACCCGGGAAATGATTATGATGCCGTGATCGTAACAGTACCGCATAAAGAATATAAAAATCTGGACGACAAATATTTTGCTTCCATCACGAAAGAGCATGCAATGATTGCAGACCTTAAAGGAATTTACAGGAGCAGGATCAGTTCAAGAAAATACTGGAGTTTATAAAAAGAACGGCTGCAGTATTCAGCATTTCAGTTTTAGCATTTATGACAACATTTCATACAAAGGACCTTAGTAATTCATCTTTCCTGATCACCGGCGGTGCCGGATTCATTGGCAGTCATATTTCAGAATACTTATTAAAACACGGCGCAAAAAAAGTTCGTGTGCTTGATAACCTGGCAAACGGTTTTCAATCCAACCTCGACATACTGAAAGCCTGGCCTGCGTTTGAATTTATTGAAGGAGACATCCGCAACCTGGATATCTGCCAGCAGGCCTGCGCAGGAATTGATTATGTAAGTCACCAGGCTGCATTGGGTTCTGTTCCCCGAAGCATCCGGGAACCGGTTTATTTCAATGAAGTGAATGTAGGCGGCTTTATCAATATACTAACCGCTGCCGTAGACAATAAGGTAAAGCAATTTGTATATGCTTCTTCTTCCTCTGTATATGGAGATGAACCAACACTTCCCAAAAGGGAAGAACGGGTGGGCAAATGCCTCTCTCCTTATGCCGCTACAAAAAAAACAAATGAACTATACGCACAGGTATTTGCCGATGTATATGGCATCAAACTGATGGGATTCCGGTATTTCAATATTTTTGGCCCCAGGCAGGATCCTGATGGGGCTTATGCAGCAGTGATCCCTCTCTTTGTAAAGAGCATCATGAAACAAATACCTGCTTATATCAATGGTGATGGCGGACAGACACGTGACTTTACTTTTGTTGACAATGCCGTTCAGATAAATATAAAAGGAATGCTGACTGATAATACAGAAGCCTTGAACAAAGTATACAACGTGGCCGTGGGTGAAAATTTTACTGTGAACTATTTGTACCAGCATTGCTGCGGATATCTTAAAAGCGATTTCCCGGCCACTTACCGGGAACCGAGGGCCGGAGACATCAGGGATTCGCTTGCCGATATATCGCTTGCAAAAAAATTACTCGATTACCGGCCAACGAAAAAGTTTGAGGACGGGCTGATAGAAACAATTGAATTCTTTAAGAAAAAATATTCCTGATAAGGTTATTGACTATGCCATTTATTAAAACAGAATTTCCCGGCCTATTTATTTTTGAACCCGCTGTATTTGGAGACAGCCGGGGATATTTTTTTGAAAGCTATAATGAGAAGGTCTTTGCAGCCGAAGGGATCAACATTAAGTTTGTACAGGATAACCAGTCAAAATCCACTTATGGCGTCATCCGTGGCCTGCATTACCAGTTGAATGAACATGCACAGACCAAACTGATAAGGGCATTGAGCGGAAAGATCCTGGATGTTATTGTTGACATACGCAAAGGTTCGCCCACCTATGGGAAGGTATTCTCCGCCGAGTTATCTGCCGAAAATAAAAAACAGGTATTGATACCAAAGGGTTTTGCACATGGCTTTTCGGTATTAAGTGAAACAGCGGAAGTACTTTATAAATGCGATGTCTTTTACAACAAGGAATCGGAAGCCGGAATATTGTATAATGATCCTGCACTGAACATCGACTGGAAGATACCGGCTGAAAAGGCGATCATTTCCGATAAAGACCTGGTGCATCCCCATTTTGCAAATTGTAAAAACAACTTTGTTTTTGAAAAATAATATTCCTTCTGTTCTGGTTACCGGCGCAAACGGGCAACTGGGCAGCGAACTGAAACTCGTTGCAGCACACTATCCTTCCTGCCATTTTATTTTTGTTACACGTAAAGAACTGGCCATTGATGATTTTGATTCTGTACAAAAATTCTTTGCTGAACAGGACATAGCTTATTGCATCAACTGCGCCGCCTATACCGCCGTAGACAAAGCGGAATCCAACGCCAATAATGCATTTCTTATAAATGCCGAAGCGGTAGGCAACCTTGCCAAAGTTTGTAAAGAACAGCATACTCAGTTCATTCATATTTCCACCGACTATGTTTTTGACGGCAATGCAAACCAGCCTTACAAAGAAACTGATGCTACAAACCCTTTGGGTGTTTACGGTGCATCAAAACGTAAAGGAGAAGAACTGGCTTTAGCCAATGACCCTTCCGCCATCATCATCCGTACTTCCTGGTTGTATTCATCATTTGGGAATAATTTTGTAAAGACCATGTTGCGGTTGATGAAAGAAAGAGAAAGCCTGAATGTGGTGAACGACCAGTTTGGTTGTCCAACCTATGCTGCCGACCTGGCGGATGCAATTATGAAGATCATTTCATCAGGAATGAAAAAGCCGGGCATCTATCATTATTCCAACGCAGGCATCACTACCTGGTACGGGTTTGCCGTTGCGATAAAAGAACTGAGCAACAGCAATTGTGCGGTCAACCCCGTTACTACAGCCGAATATCCCACGCCTACAAAACGGCCGGGGTATACAGCGATGGATACTTCAAATATCCATGAAACATTTTCAATCTCCATTCCTCCATGGAAAGAGAGTCTTAAGAACTGCATCGGGTTATTGAAATAAAAATGCGCCGGTCGATAAAACCGGCGCATCATAAAAAATATTCTATTACTGATTTATATCCTTTCCTGCTTCCAGTGTTTTAATAAATCCTTCCAATGCATCTTTATTGGGTTTATCTGTTGCCTGGGGTTGTGCGGCCCTGGCATATTTCAACGCATTCTTAAAATCGCCGTTGGCCGAATAACCCCTCATCAATCCCATATTGGTTGTAAATACATCCGGATTTTTCTGTGCATTCAGCTTAAATGCTTCCAATGCCTCTGCAGGTTTTTTATCCCTGAGCAATTGCCTGCCGTAGTTATGCAGTTCCTGCATGGTTGCCAATGGCATGGCTTCTTTCAGCAAGGCTTGCGCTTCTACGCCCCTGCCTAATTTATTTAATACAGATGCTTTTGTACTAAGTGTGCGGAAATTTTTTTGGCCAACGAATGGGCCACTGATGGAATAATCACTCCACTGCAATGCTTCTTCCAGGCTGGTGTTGCGTTGTACACAGAAGTTAACCGCTTCTACCCAGGCTTCCCAACGGAATCCTTTTGCATTTCTCAACTCTCTCCGATACGATTCCAGTTGCGTTTTCACATAATCCACCTCTACCTTGAACGGTATCTTCATTTTCTCCCAGATCAATGCAATGGTTGCGCTGTTCTCTTTTTCATCCATGAATTCAAATTTCATCCGTTCAACACTTTCCTGTAAGACAGCCGTTTTTACATCAACCCTGAGGGCATCTTCTTTCGGGTCATAAAAAAATGAACCCCAGGAAGTGGAATTATTGCTGAAGATAAACGTGGCACTTCCTTCGTTCATTACAACAAACAAACCATAGGTTCCTGCATGGAGTGGCTTACCTTCTACCACCACATCCGTACTGAAACTGATGGTAGTATTCTCATTGGCACCTGCACGCCAGGGAGCCGCTTTACTTGTGCCAAATCCCTGGTCGGTAAAACCATAAGGCACGAGTTGTCCCCATATTTTCCCTTCCCTTCCTTTAACCGCAGGGCGGTCGTAGGTAAGCGATACATCTGTTAAACCGATGCGTTCAGACACCCATGCTTTTTTATTGCCCCCGTCGGCGATTGTATTAAGAATTTGAGAAAAGGAGATGGAAGAAAATAGTAATGCAGTAAATGCAAGCAAAAGTTTTCTATATAACATAACGTTGGTTTTAGTAACTAAATGTAAATACTAAAATTCAGCCCGGGGATGTAATAATGATAAGTGGTTAACAATAAAAAAGCATCCGTATTTTACGGATGCTTATGAATATTTTTAATGCCGGTTTATTTTAAAACAAACCCTTCGAGGAATTTGGTGGTAAAGTTTCCACTGATGAAATTCTCATCCTTCATCAATTGCTGGTGGAAAGGAATGGTGGTCTTAACCCCTTCGATCACGTATTCACTCAATGCCCTGCTCATGGTATCAATGGCTTCTTTCCGGGTTTGTGCCACAGCGATCAATTTGCCGATCATACTGTCGTAATAAGGAGGAATAACATACCCGGCATAAACATGACTGTCTACCCGAACGCCGTGCCCACCAGGCTGGTGCAGTACGGTGATCTTACCGGGCGACGGACGGAAATCGTTGTATGGATCTTCGGCATTGATGCGGCACTCGATGGCGTGCATTTGCGGATAGTAGGCTTTCCCTACGATCTTTTCTCCCGCAGCAATTTTTATCTGTTCTTTTATCAGGTCGTAATTAATTACTTCTTCGGTAACGCAATGTTCTACCTGGATACGGGTGTTCATTTCCATGAAGTAGAAATTGCGGTGTTTATCAACCAGGAACTCTACCGTCCCCACACTTTCATAGTTAATGGCTTGTGCTGCCTTGATGGCTGCATTGCCCATTCGTTCCCGCAGTTCATCCGTCATAAAAGGCGATGGTGATTCTTCTACTAATTTTTGGTGCCGGCGTTGAATAGAACAATCCCGTTCGCTCAGGTGGCAAATATTTCCATATTGGTCTCCGGCGATCTGTATCTCAATATGCCTTGGCTCTTCTACAAATTTTTCCATGTAGATGCCGTCGTTCTTAAAAGATGCGGCAGCTTCTGTTTTGGCATTGTCAAATGCTTTTTCAATTTCTTCTTCACTCCAAACTACCCGCATGCCTTTTCCACCGCCACCGGCCGTTGCTTTTAAAATAACCGGGTAACCGATTTCTTTTGCAGATGATTTAGCATGGGCCACACTTTCCAGCAGGCCTTCCACACCAGGTACAACAGGCACTCCTGCTTTGATCATGGTATTTTTTGCCGTGATCTTATCGCCCATGGAGTTGATCATTTCGGGTGTGGGGCCAATGAACTTAATGTTATGATCCATACAGATCTTGGCAAACTTTGAATTCTCGGCAAGAAATCCATAACCGGGATGTACCGCATCTGCATTGGTGATCTCAGCTGCGGCCATGATATGCGCCATATTCAGGTAACTCTCCGAACTGGCAGGCTTGCCTATGCAAACTGCTTCGTCGGCAAATTTTACGTGCAGACTGTCTTTATCAGCAGTGGAATAAACGGCTACGGTTTTAATGCCCATCTCCCGGCAGGTTCTTATAACACGAAGGGCAATTTCTCCACGGTTAGCAATCAGTATTTTTTTAAACACGATAAATCAATTAAGAATGAAAAATTAAAAATTAAAAATTCTCAAAACCGCCATAGCGATTTCTTGTTTTGAATTTTTACTTTTTACTTAAGATGGGTCAACTAAAAACAGGGGTTGATCATACTCTACCGGGCTGGCATCTTCAACGAGGATCTTTACGATCTTGCCTTTCACTTCACTTTCAATTTCGTTGAAAAGTTTCATGGCTTCAATGATGCAAACCACTTTGCCTGGCGTAACCTCATCCCCAACGCTTACAAAAATGGGCTTCCCGGGTCCTGCCTGGCGGTAGAAGGTGCCGATCATCGGGCTTTTTATGGTAACAAGATTATCTGCTTTCGGTTCTGCAGCAGGCTTAGTGGCCTGAGCGGCGGGAGCTGGTGCCGGCGAAGGAGCAGCTGCCCCCTGGTAAGATGGCATAGCGCCACCGGTAAATATTTTCTGTACGGGATCTTTTTTCTGCTTGACGGTTATTTTTACACCCTCTTCTTCAATGGTAATTTCGCCTATGTTGGTTTTGTTTATGAGCTTTACTAACTCCTGGATTTGCTTGATGTCCATGTGCTTGGTTTAAGTAGTTAAGTTTTGATATTGAAACCGGCTGCTAAGATATGGTAAGATTAATCATAACTGCAACCTAAAATTCAAAAATCTGTCGAAAATGGCCATTTTCGGCCTAAAATTGGGCAAAATTGCCCAAAAATTGCCAAAAATCAGTAAAATTACTGAAAGCTAAAATGGGTAACTGATCTCTCAATTACCCATTTCGCTTATTAAATTTGCCTGGTTTTTATTAGTCTTTTACCCGCTCTACATATTCACCGGTCTTTGTATTAACCTTTATCAATTCTCCTTCATTAACAAACAGAGGTACGTTCACGGTAGCCCCTGTTTCAACGGTTGCAGGCTTTAAAGTACGGGTTGCGGTATCGCCTTTCATGCCCGGCTCACTATAGGTAACCAGTAATACGATCTTATCAGGGAGCTCCACCCCCATTGGCAGGTCGGTTTCGCCATTGATCAATACCGATACTTCCTGGCCATCTTTCAGGAACCTGGGTGCATCTACCATTGATTCTGCAACGGTGATCTGTTCAAATGTTTCGGTATCCATAAAACTATAGCCCGTATCGTCTTTATATAGATATTGGTAAGGCTTTTTCTCAACCCTTACCGGGAAAATGGTTTCTCCACTGTTCCAGGTAACCTCGATGGTGCGGCTGTTATCAACGCCCTTAAGCTTAGCCCAAACCTTTGCTGCTGCACGGGCTGTTTTATTCTGCCCGAATTCAATTACCGTGTACAGGCTGCCATCTACTTTGATGATAAGCCCTGAACGCATATCTGCTGTTGTTGCCATGATGATTTTTTTGTCCCGATTTTTTTATCGGGAGGCTGCAAAAGTAATGATACTGCGGCTAAATCCGAAATCAATGTAAATAAAGCCCCGGCTGTCACTTAACATTCTGTTATCACAGAAACGATTTAGCTTTATCAAAAATCTACCGGATGAAAAGGCTTATTCCTTTGATCGTTTTGTTATTTGTTGTGGCCTGCAGCCGTGCACAAACCGATAGCAGCCTTTTATACCTCCGGTTCCCCACCGTGCCGCCCTTTACCATTACCAAAGTAGCTGACAGCACCCGGTTTACTAAAGCCGACCTGTCGAGGAAAAAAGCGACCATCATAATCATCTTCAGTCCGGATTGTGAACACTGCCAGCACGAGACCAGGGAACTGACCGCTAACATAAAACTTTTTAAAAAGGCACAGATCATTATGGCATCGCCACTGGAACATCCTATCCTGAAGAAATTCTATGATGAGTATGGCCTGGCAGCCTATCCCAATATTATCATAGGCAGAGACCCCTCCTATTTCCTGGGCACTTTTTACAACATCCGGTCATTTCCGGCTATTTTTGTTTACGACAAAAAAGGGAATTTTGTAAAGGCGTTTGACGGAACTGCCCCCGTAAATCAAATCGCCGAAATTCTGTAACCTTAAAATATACGCATGAGCAGGTTGATCGCAGTCATTCTTTTTTCCTTCACCAGCATAGCAGGTTTTTCGCAGGCGGATAGCATTGCTCCTTTTTTGAAAACAAAGCAACTGCCTGATTTTACATTAACCAGCACAGACTTTAAGGATTTCAATCAAACCATACTCAACCGCAGCAAAAGCACCATCATCATGCTTTTCAACCCGGAGTGCGACCATTGCCAGGACCAGGTGAAACTTTTTATTGCTACACCCCAGGTGGTGAAAAACGCACAAATAGTCTTGTCGTCGGTGGAAACACAGGAAAAAAACAAGGAGTTTTATGATAAATTCCACCTGGAAAAATATCCGTTTATACACCTGGGCAAAGAATATGCATACTTTTTCGGAGGCTATTACAGGCCATCCACCATTCCTTTTATTGCCATTTATAATCCGAAAAAGCAATTGGTTTTTTTTAGTCATGGCCCGGCTTCAAAAGCACAGGTAGTTGATGCCCTGAACAGCAAAAAGATGCCTTTTAAGTAAGCAACTAAATTTCCATTTTTGCTGAAGCGGTATTTAATTAACTTTGCGCCGACATTAATTTTTCCACTTTAAACATACATAGATGAAAGTAACTGTAGTTGGAGCCGGTGCCGTTGGTGCAACCTGTGCCGACAATATTGCCCGTAAAGAACTTTGTACCGAACTGGTATTGCTGGATATCAAAGAAGGTGTGGCTGAAGGCAAAGCCATGGACATGATGCAGACCGCCACCCTGCTTGGATTTGACACCAAGATCGTTGGCAGTACCAATGATTATACAAAAACAGCCGGAACAGATGTGGCCGTGATCACTTCGGGTATTCCACGTAAGCCGGGCATGACAAGAGAAGAACTGATCGGTATCAACGCCGGCATTGTAAAAACAGTAACACAGAATATTCTGCAGCACTCACCCAATGCCATCATCATTGTGATAAGCAACCCGATGGATACCATGACCTACCTGGCCCTTAAATCAAGCGGCCTTCCAAAGAACCGTATCATTGGTATGGGGGGAATATTAGACAGCAGCCGTTTCAAATACTACCTCTCAACAGCGATCGGTTGCACGGCTACAGACNTGCAGGCGGTGGTTGTGGGCGGACATGGAGATACGACCATGATCCCATTAGCAAGACTGGCNACNTACCAGGGAACTCCTGTTGCCAATTATTTAACCGCCGATGCCCTGAAAAAAGTGGTGGCCGATACCATGGTNGGCGGCGCTACACTTACCGGTTTACTCGGTACATCAGCNTGGTATGCACCCGGTGCAGCCGGGGCTGCTTTGGTAGAATCTATTGTAAGAGACGAGAAGAAACTTTATCCATGCTGTGTTTACCTGGATGGCGAATACGGACAGAAAGACATCTGCATAGGTGTTCCCGTAGTGGTCGGCAGGAATGGCTGGGAGAAAATTATTGATTACAAACTCAATGATGAAGAGCAGGCCGCTTTTAATAAAAGCGCCGATGCCGTACGAAATATGAATGACGTGCTGGCTACCCTGAGCCTCTGACTTTACATTCACTAGTTTATCAACGCCTCTTAATAAAATAAGGGGCGTTTTTCATGAAATAAGGAGTACCTTTAATACGTTACTTAGCTTACATGAAAACCTATCGAAAAAGATCGGGGGGCTACCTGCTGAATCTCTGTTTTTTATCAGTATTTCTTCTTTCATGGGTCAATGGTATTGCCCAGGTGGCAAACCTGAACCCGGTTGCCATCAACACCCCGGCATCTGTATTGGTTTCACAAAAGAATAAGGACCTTTTTGGCACCACGGGTACATTTATCCAAAACATAGGGCAATACAAGGATACCCTGGCTGGTTTTAGCAGGATGGGCCGGGTACTTTATGGTTATGAAGGATTAGGAATGCCGGTGCTGTTTACCCAAAAGGGATTGATCCATCTTCAACGGGCAACAAAAAAATTAACGCATGAAGAAATGGAACGGCTGGAACGAAAGGGATGGAAAGAGAAAGATATAGAAAGAAACTACACCGTAGACCGAACCATTACCATGGAATGGGTAAATGCAAATGCGAACCCGGTTGTAATTACTGAAGGGGAAGGCACTGATTATTTCACCTATGGGCTTATAAAAGAAAAGGCAAAGACATTCCGGAAAATAATTTACAAAGATCTGTACCCGGGCATTGACCTGGTTTATTCTTTTTCTCCGGATAAAAAAACCGGCTTTGAATACAGCCTCGTTGTACAACCCGGTGCCGATATCAGCAAGGTAAAGATCAAATACGGCGGAGATGTTAAAAGCATCCGGGAGGATAAGAACAACCACCTCATTATCTCGTCAGGCATTGGTGAGATATCGGTTTCAACAGCTGAATGTTTTTATGCGGATAACAATGCACAAAAATTCTCCTCGCCTTTTGAAATAAAGAATAACAGCATAAGTTTTAAGCTGCCCGAAAATTACGACAGGCAGAAAGTGCTTGTGATTGATCCGTTTGTTTCAGGTACCGGGGGACTTTCCGGTTCGGATGCAGGCAAAGCCAAAGACATTGACTTTGATTATGCAGGCAATATTTATGTGGTGGGCGGCGGTGATGGTAACACACAAAAATTATCCAAGTATAATTCATCCGGTGTATTGCAATGGACATTCAATGGTTCTTTGAGCAGCCCTTCCTGGAATTTTGGCGGATCGCATGGCGGATGGGTGGTTGAAAAAATAAGCGGCAACATCTACATGGGCCAGGGGCTTGCAGGTTCAGGCTTCCGGGTTATCCGGTTAACAACAGGTGGAACATACGATGAGTATGCAACCACAGCTGATCCTGCTTTTGCAGAGAACTGGAAAATGCTGTGGAACTGTAATGCCGGCACACCGAGAATACTGATCGCCGGAGGAGGAAGCACATCCAATATTGAGCTGGCGTATTTGGCACCACCTTCTACTGAACTGCATGCTTCCAACATCACCGGCATGAGCATCGGGCACAACGACATTTCTGATATTGTATCTGACCCCGTAAGCAACGAACTGTATACCATATTTTCAACTTCTGTTTTAAACAATTCAGCCGACAACAAAATTTACAAACACAAACCACCTTATGCAGCAACAGATATGGTGTGGACTAAATCGCCCGGCTATTTTGCATTAAGGGAACCAAGCAACAGGCCTTACCTGGCCGGGCTTGATAACTCCAGTAATACACTGGCTGTTAATTCACGATACCTGTTTTACTGGGATGGCAGGAACCTGAAAGCTTTTACTAAACTGGATGGTTCACAGGCCGGTTCATCTTTTGCGGTTTCGTCCAATACACTATTGATGCAGGGAGGAATTATTGCGGATGAATGTAATAATGTTTTTGTCGGTTCATCCAATGGCACCATCAAAGTATTTCTTTTTAATGGTTCCGCTTTTGATGACAATGCAGCACCCGACATAAATATTACAGGCAACACATCCAGTTCGGTATACGACCTTGCCTATGACCAGGGCAGGAATCTATTGTATGCCTGCGGTAATGGTTTTGTTGCATCCTATGATCTTTCTTCCTATTGCAATTCCACAACATATTCCTTAACCGTAAATTCTGATTGTTCGTCATTATCTGTTACGGTGTCCATAAACCCGGCGCCGCCAACCGGTTCAGTCATTACGTATAATTTGTACGATGGTGCTGTACAGGTTGCCAGCAACAGCACAGGGCAATTCAGTGGTTTAACTGCTGAAAAAAATTACAGGATCATCGCATTGATCAACGGATCATGCAGCGGAAGCCAGGTTGTAAAAGATTTTATGACCGCTTCGCCCCCAT
>JGI24770J26754_10002986_pt1 | contig 11431 bp, 4 predicted proteins | sample LakOneMetagenome_FD_26754 | JGI IMG/M metagenome (IMG submission 26754) | reverse complement strand
CCATTGCCGGAACGGCATAAAACAATAAATTGTCCATAAGTTAAAGTTGTTCTGAATTTTGGAGGGCAAAAATAGGGTAAATGGGGCAAAAACAGACAGAACTGGGAGGTTTATTGCTACTAATTCCGGGTAATTATTAAAATATCTTCATATGGCTGCTTTCTTAAAAAACAAGACCTTAAGAATATCTGCCGTTATCACGTATAATATCAAAATACCGGTGATGATACCCAGTAGTTGAAAAGGCGGAACCACAAAGCCCAGATCCCCGGCAAAGCCTGTGAATGGAAGTATAAGGGTGATCATTAGTGCTACTATGCTCAGTGCGATCAATAGTTTCCCCGGCCTGCTTTTTACCAGCGATCTGTGTGTACGTACCACAAACAGGATGAGCAGTTCGGTGGCAATGGATTCTATGAACCAACCGGTATGAAACAAACCGGCATCCGCTTTAAATAATTTATACAAGGCAAAAAAGGTGATGTAATCAAAGACCGAACTGTGGAGGCCAAAAACGATCATAAAATTTTTAAGTTGCTTAAGATCCCATTTCTGTGGTATTTTCAATTCATCTTCATCCACATTATCTCCGGCAACAGTCATGTAAGGAAAGTCGGTCAGGAAGTTGGTCATCAGGATCTGTTGTGGCAACATGGGTAGGAACGGCAGGATCAAAGATGCGCCGGCCATGCTGAACATATTTCCAAAAGTTGCACTGGTGTTTGTATAAATGTATTTGAGGGTATTCAAGAAAGTTCTCCTGCCTTCAATGATCCCTGCATTTAATACCGCAAGATCTTTTTCCAGCAAAACAACATCNGCGGCTTCTTTGGCAACATCAACGGCGTTGTTGGTGGAAATNCCCACGTCGGCCGCATTGATGGCCGCAACATCATTGATGCCGTCGCCCATATAAGCTACGGTGTTTCCTGCCTTGCGAAGGGCTTTGATGATGCTTTCTTTTTGCTGCGGTTCTATTTCGGCAAATACATTTGCCTTTTGAACCTGTATGATCAACGCTTCGGGGCTCATCTTTGCCAATTCAGTTCCCGAAAGGATAATGATCTTATGCAACCCGATCTTTTCCCCGATATAGCCGGCCACTAATTTATTATCGCCGGTAATGACCTTAAGCTGTACGCCGTTACTGTTCAGTTCTTTTATAACATCAATCACACCTTCCTTGATCGGGTCGGCCAGCAAAACAAAACCGGCAAATACCATTTCTGTTTCGTCTTGCTTCGTAAGTTTTATTTTTTCTACACTGTCTTTATAGCAAACAGCAATAGTGCGAAAGCCGTTGCTGCTGTACTGTTGATANAGTCCGGCGATTGTTTTTTTATGGTCATCGATGGGNGCAGTTGTTCCGTCGGCCAGTAAAACGGTGTTACAAACCTGTACAATATTGTTCACAGCTCCCTTGCTGATGAGTTTATGGTTCTTGTCTTTTGTTATGCAGATGCTCAGGCGTTTGCGGATAAAGTCATAAGGGATCTCGTCGGTTTTTGTATAGCCGTCAGCCGACATACTGTCCATGGTTTTCAGCGCATCGTCCAATGGATTGGTAAAGCCGGTTTCGAAATAAGCATTCAGGAAAGCCAGTTGTTTTACAACAGTATTTTCATTTCCGTCAATTCCCGGCGTACCGGATATTTTTAAAACACCTTCGGTAAGCGTTCCGGTCTTATCAGAACAAAACAGGTTTATTTCACCAAGATTCTGAATGGCGGATAATTTTTTTACAACCACTTTCTGTCTGGCCATCCGTTTTGATCCTGCCGACATGGCCACGGTCATAATGGCCGGTAACAATTCGGGGGCCATGCCTACGGCAAGGGCCAGGCCAAATAATAAAGATTCGATCAATGGCCTGCCAAAGTAAATGTTCACTGCCAGAATAATTATCGCCAGCACAATGGTGATCTGCATCAGCAGGTAACCAAATCTGCGGATCCCTTTTTCAAATGCCGTTTCNTCCGGTGGTTTGGAGAGGCTGGCAGAGAGGCCGCCGAACACCGTGTGTTTACCGGTAAGTACGGCAACCGCTTTCCCGGTNCCGCTTACTACACTGGTGCCTTCAAACAGTACATTGGTTCTTTTGCTCATGCCCGTATCGGCTGGCAAAGTACCCACTTCTTTTTCGGCAGGGTAGGTTTCGCCGGTAAGCGTTGCTTCATTCACATGAAGATCATTTTCTTCCAGCAATAAGCAATCGGCCGGAATAATGTCACCGGCAGCAAATAATAAAATATCACCGGCAACAATTTCTTCTGCATATACATTTATGGTTTCACCGTTGCGTTGCACTTTTACTTTGTTGCGCAGAATGGATCTCAGCTTCGCAACCGCTATGCCGGCATTCCGTTCCTGCAAAAAACTCATGATTCCGGTAGACAGAAGAATGAAGAGGATGATAAATACATCAGATCTTTCGCCAAGAAAAGCGGAGAGTATGACAGCCGCTACCAATAGGAGGGTAAGCGGACTTTTAAATTGTGCAAAGAAAAGAATGCTGTCTTTTATAAGCTGGGGCTGTTCCTTCTTTTTACCTGTGCCTGCTGCAAGGCGGATGGCTGCTTCAGCAGAAGACAGGCCTGCACCGGTTGACTGCAGTTCATCCAGTATATCCTTTGAAGGGTATTGCCAGAATGATTGCAGATCCATTGTATTGTTTTAATTAAAGGTAAATGAATGTAACAGGAACGCCGGTGACACCGGTCATCTTTGCATTGACTTAACAAGGATACCGGATGGTATGCGTTACGAAGCGATCTCCTTAAAGCCTTCGGCCAGGCAATCTGTTATATCGCCGGCTATCATTGATTCCTGGCTGTATTTCGCTGCAGCTATGTCGCCTGCAAGTCCATGCAGGTAAGTGCCAAGCAAGGCAGTATGCAACGGGGAATAACCCTGTGCCAGCAAACCGGTGAGTATCCCTGTAAGTACATCTCCGCTGCCGGCAGTTGCCATGCCTGCATTGCCGGTACTGTTGAAGTAGCCGTTTCCTTCTGGAGTGCTTATAAAACTGTAATGTCCCTTCAGGAGAATATAAATGTTGAGTTCTCTTGATTTTTGCAAGGCCAGTTCCAGGCATGCAAAATCATTTTCAGGTTTATCAAATAGCCGTTCAAATTCTCCGGGATGAGGGGTAAGGATGGATGCGGCCGGAATGGATGTAAGCAGTGCCCTGTTTTGAGCGATCGTATTCAAAGCATCTGCATCAATGACCATCGGTTTATTTGTTTGCTGAAAAACGGTAGCAAGCAGATCCCTGTTTGTGGCATGCATGCCTATACCGGGGCCTATACCCACGGCATCAAATTTTTTAAGGTCGGGTGTTGTTAAAAGATATTTTTCATTTTCAGCCATGCACATGGCTTCGGGTACTGCTGTTTGCAGAATATTGTATCCGCATCCGGGGATGAAAGAAGTTAATTTACCAACACCACTGCGTAAGCATGCCCGGGCGCTTAACACGGCTGCACCCATCATGCCATAAGACCCGCAAAGCAATGCTGCATGTCCGTAGGTTCCTTTATGCGAAAATCTTTTTCGTGTTTTATAAATGGAACGGATCAGTCCTTTATCCACTAATTCAAGATCAGCCGGTTCATTGTCTTCAAAATCTTTATGCAGGCCGATGTGCAATAGATGAACTTCACCCAGATGATCTTCGTTCTCCGGTAATAAGAAAGCCAGCTTGTAATTCTGAAATGACAATGTGATGCCGGCATTGATAACCGCGTTGCCTTTGGAACTCCTGTCGGCAAACAAGCCGGATGGCATGTCTATGGAAATGATGGTTGCATTGCTGCGGTTAATGTGTCCGATCAATTCGCTGTTCATCCCTTCCGGTGGTTTATTGAGCCCGGTGCCAAAAAGTGCATCAATGATCACATCTGCATCATTTATTGCCGGAAAAAATTCTGCTGATTGTATGAAATGAATATCGGTACTGCATTCATGCAGTCTTGCCAGGTTGGCCTGGAAATCATCGGTGCCTGCCTTTCCGAATTCCGGTATGTACACTGATGCGTTACAATTGTGCTGTATCAGCATTCTTGCAATGGCCAGTCCATCGCCGCCGTTGTTGCCCTTGCCGCAGAAGATGCGGAAATGAAAGCCCCCGAAATTTTTCCCGATCAGCCATTTGCAGCAGGCAGTGGCCGCCCGTTCCATCAAATCGATGGAAGCCACCGGTTCATGGGAGATGGTATAGGCATCCCATTTTTTTATCTGGGCGGCAGAAAAGATCTTCATGTATTAAAGTTACGAAACCTGTATGTAACAAACCTATAAGGTTTTGTAGAAGATGTTTATTTTAAGAGTATGTAATAAACCTTATAGGTTTCTTACATCTGAGTGACCAATAACCTATAAGGTTTTGTAGAAGATATTTACTTAAGAGTATGTAATAAACCTTATAGATTTATTATAACTGAGTCGGAGACTCAGGACCATGGCATCCCGGTCGGAGACCGGGACGAGAAAAAAAAATCCCCGTTGCCATNGCAACGGGGATTTTTTATAATGATGTAACAGGTTAATTCTGNTTTAATACTTTACCTGTTATGGTTTGGTTACCTACGGTTACCCTGTAAAACAATACCGCATCCCGGATATTGGTAAAGCTTACNGTATTCTCATTTCCTTTTGTGAGCATTTTATTTGTTGCCGATATCAGTTTGCCTTCTGCAGTTATCAATTGTATCACCGCCATGCCNCTTTCCGGTGAATTGATCTGNAGGGTGAAGCTGCCCTGGTGCGGATTGGGATAAGCCACCGAGGTAAGTTTTACTTCAGCAACTTTATCTTTCGGTACTTTACCCTTTTCTGTGTACACCGGAGGGGTTGTAAATGGCTGACTGACCGCATTAACAGACAGGTTGTAGCAGGTATACGATAAACCACCTGTGATGCCTGCATAGTATAAGGTATTTGCTGCCAGTACATATTCTTTGGTTGTGGCAGTAGTGTTAACCGGCACCAATGCTGCAGCATTATTTCCTGCCGGGTACAAGTTGAAAATAAAGTTTGCGTCCGGATGTGTCAGCGTTAATACATAATTACCAGCAGTACCGGTAGTGAACCTGAACCAATCGGCCACATCTGTGGCAAGGGCAATACGTGCAGCGATATTATCCCCTATATTGATCGTCTTGGCCTGGTTCTTTGAATTGTTGCCTTCATACTGGTCGCTTCCATTGTCGGTAACCGTAACTGTTTTTGTGTTGGTACAGCCATTGGCATCTTTTACATACACAGTATAGGTTCCGCCGGCAACATTTACAAATATACCGGATGGCTGGTAATTGGTTCCATCAAGACTATATTGATAAGGTGCTGTTCCTCCCGAGCCGGTTCCGGTGATGGTTCCCATGCTGATGCAGCCGTTCACATTGGTTTTTGCTGTTGCTAAATTAAGATTCGCTGCAGGCTGTGTTATAACAACGGTTTTTGAGAGAGTACATCCATTGTCGTTGTCTGTAACCAGCAATGTATAATTACCTGCATTAAGTCCGGTCAGATCTTCGGTGTTGACAAAAAATCCTCCCGGTAATGTCCACTGGTATGTAAATCCAAGTCCGCTTCCACCGGTTACAGTTGCATCGATACTACCGGTAGCCGTGCCGCGGCATGAAACATTGGTTACGGTTGTAGTTATTATTATCTGTGGCAGTTCCGGCAGGTTTACCTGTAATGTTGCGGTACATCCTTTGGTATCGGTTACCACCAGGTTATAAACTCCTGCAAAAAGATTGATAGGATCCTGCGTGTTGGACGTGTATCCATTGGGACCCGTCCAGCTGTATGATTTACCTCCGGTACCACCTGCCGCTGTAATAAATATCTTTCCGTTATTTGCCGAACCACATGGCCTTACCGTATTGTCGAGCACAACNGTGAGCAGNGCCGGCTGCGTNATTGTTTTTGTAACAAAGTCTGAACAGCCATTGGCATCCCTGGCGCCTACTATATATGTACCAGCCGGTAAATTACTGAATACATTATTTGCCTGCCATGCAGCGCCATTGATATTATAGGTTCGTGGTGCAATGCCACCGGCGCCTGTTACGGTTATGGTTCCCGTTGCTGTTCCAAAGCAACTTACATTCACCACCGAAGCGGTTGGGTTAATAGGAGAGTTTCCTGTGATCGTGTGAGTACCGGCAACTGTGCAGCCATGTGCATCTGTAACCGTTACAGAATAAGTGCCTGCCGGAACATTGCTGATGGATTGTGTTGTTGCATTGTTGTTCCATAAATAGGTATAGGGAATTGTTCCGCCGGCTGCTGTTGCAGTAACGCTTCCATTACATGATGCGGAAGTGCCTGTTAGCGAAACGGTGAGCAAGGCCGGTTCAATAACATTGTATCCCATAGATACATTACATCCGTTGGCATCATTTACCACTACGGTATATGCACCCCCNGCCAATCCATTGATAGCAGAACTGGTTGCGCCATTGCTCCATTGGTAAGTGTAAGGTGTTGTTCCTCCATTTACATCAGCCGNAATACTGCCATTGTTATTNCCGAAGCAGGTAATATTGATACCGTTTAAACTGATGGCAAGTGCTGNTGCCGGTTCGGTGAGTGTAACATCCAAAGTTGCGGTTGAACCCANTGCATCATTGAATGCCAGGTGATAGGTCCCGGCTGTTAAGCTGCTNATGTCTTCGGTANAAGCGCTGTAGTTTGCATCGCCGGTTTTTGTCCAGGCAAACGTGTAAGGTGCAACGCCTCCGGTCACAGTAATATTTATTGCACCGGTATTTTGTCCAAAGCAATTGATATTGGTTGCCTGTGTAAGTACAACACTCACTGCTGTTCCGTTACAGGAACCCGGTACCGGCTGGAAGCCGATGGCAGGATCGTTATCTGTTCCGCTATTTAACCAGGGACTGTAATTGACAGTGGCCGGTGTAATTTTCGTTACCACATTTTGTGCAGCAGCAGAACCATACCAGTTGCAGTTTGCATTAATGGTTTGGCTTACGGTTCCGTTGTTGATAGAAATGGAATCACCCGTAAAGCTGTTGTTATTTATGTTGGCAGTGATGCCGTTCAGCAAACCACCGTATGTTCCTCCCGATGCATTGTTGAAGGCTACTGACTGTTTAAAACCACTTATCTTATTATTATTGATATTGATGACCGCATTGGCAGGGATGGTTCCGTTAACCGTGCCCGGATTGCTGAAGATCAAGGTACCTGTTGATTGTGTTGACAAAAGTGAAGGGATATTTACACCGGAAAGACTTACTTCATTACTGTCGATGAGGATATTGGTATGCCTGCCTGCAAACCGGAATCCGATCAGCGAAAAGGTACCTGTTATCGTGGAAAAATCTCCGGTATAATTTACGTGGTTCCGCTTAATGCTGGTTTCTATATCTGCAGTAAGTACGGTGGATGCAGAAACGGTACTTGCAATTACAAAAGACGAAGTAGCTGTTTGCCCGGTTACATCAATATTGATGGTATTCCCTTCACATATAAAGCGATTGGGACTGCTGTTGTCGTTGGTATTAGTTCTGTTGAAAAATACTGCACCATTTGTCCGTACATTGGTAAAGAGATTATTTCGTACAGTTACCGTTGCAGGTTCAGCAATGCTGTTTGTTAACGTAAATCCATTGTTCACATCATAGCATCTGTTATTGTCAATCACCGTTGTTCCGTAGCGGGAAGTGCTGATCGCAGTCGCAGCCCTGTCGAAATTGTTGTTGGCAATAGAAAGGTTATCTACTTTACCCAATGTACCGATACCAACAGCGGACTGTATTCTTGCCATGGCTGCATTCGATGTTGTAAATACATTGCCTGTGATATTTGCATTCGTGATATAATTAAGAATAAGGGTAGTAGCGGCGGTGCCTGCAGTTTTATCAAACCGGTTGTCAGTAAATGTATAGTTACTGCTTGTAAGCGGAGTGCTGTTTCTTCCGGTAATATTGATCTGCGTTTGATTTGAGCTGATCAGGAACCTGTTCTTTGATAAATTGATATTGCTGAAGTCGAGGGCGTTGTTCGTTTGCACAAACAGGGCCCTGTTACCCGGATCAAACGTACATCCGTTGAAGTTTATGTTATCCGNACCAATGGTAAAGGTACTGTTGATGATGATCGATTCTGCATTTCTGCCGGCATTGGGCATTAACGGATTGGTTCCGTCATTAGGTGAGATGAGGTAGTTGGTGCCGAGTATGGTGATTGCTTTGGCGATGGTTCCCCCCGATACATGCGTTCCTGCATCAACAAAGATTGTATCGCCTGCCTGTGCTCTTGAATAGGCCGTGCCTATCGTAGCAAGCGGGGCAGAAGAAATGCCGCTGTTGCCATCATTGCCAACCGCAGTAGTGAATACATCCCCGGTTATGCTGTTATCATTCACATAAAATCTATTCTGCCGGCCGGTACATGTGCCCGGTACGGGTTGAAAGCCTGCGGCAACAGGATCATTGTCTGTTCCATTGATGAGCCAGGGGCTGTAGTTTATAACGCCACTGAATTTTGGAACCACTGTATTTACATCGGCAGAACCATACCAGTTGCAGCCGGCATTGGGTGTGTTGCCGCCAATTCGCAGGATAGCAAATTCACCGCTGCCAATGATACTGTTTTGTGTGATGCTGGAATTAGAAGCAGCCATATAGAAACCCCAGGTTGCATAGTTGCTGATGAAGTTGCCGGTTGCAGTAAACGATGGTAATGCGCCAAAATCCACGCCGGCAAAAATACCAGCCGAGAAACCGGTATTATTCACCGTGATGGTATTATTCAACAGCGATGCTGTTAAACCGGTTCCTGCAAAGTTCACCCCGATGTACTCTGCATTAATGATATTGTTTTCAACCACGGCTGTTTTTACCGTTGATTCCACCCGGAAGAAAATTCCCTGGTTACCGCTTTGCAACTTACAGTTTTTAACACTGCCGCCGGTTTGTAAAATGATGGGTGTAACGCCTGCAGGATCACCCGTTACAGACAAGTCACTTATCTGAACATCGCCGATATTCTGTGCCGTTTGAATGATGCCCTGTTCGGTAAATGTTCCGGGTGGGGGAGTTGTTACAGCCGGTTTGAGTAAGGATGTGATATCCCGTCCGGCGCCGATGATGGTAATACCTTTATCAAGTGTTACCTGTTCCACATAAGTTCCTGCATCCACATAAATGGTATCGCCTGCCTGCACTTTTGTTACCGCATAAGCGATCGTAGCAAACGGATAAGTTTTAGATCCATTATTACTGTTGCTGCCAGCCGCCAAAGTAAATACATCGCCTGTCAATGAATTATCATTCACATAAAAGCGGTGAGGGCCCGGAAGCATATCGGGGTTGTTATCTAATTTATAAACTTCAAAGCCATTTACGCCATTGCTTGCCGCAAAATAAACCGGGTTGCCGGGTGTGAATGTATTGGCACTTGAACTCCCTGCTCCCGGATTAATGTCGGCGATCATCACTGTATTTGCTGCAGTCCCGTCTGTACTCCATAACTCAGCGCCGTTTATGCCGTTGTTTGCCCTGAAGACAATATTATTATCTGAGACCACCAGTCCGAAAGGTAAACTGCCTGCTGTGCCGGGGTTAATATCTTTTACCAGGCTGGCCGTTGTTCCATCAAATTTCCACAGTTCATTTCCTGCTGCGGCAGTAGTGGCAGCGAAATACAATTGATTATTCAATACCACTAATCCTGTGGGGGCAGAGTTTGCGCTACCGGTATTAATATCGGCTGCCAATACTGTTCCCCCGGCAGTACCATCTGTTTTCCAGAGTTCTTTACCATTCACTCCATCGTGTGCAGCAAAATAAAGGGTGCTGCCAATATTAGCAAAGGCAGGGTAAAGATTATTNTTGTAAATACTGGAGAATTCATAAAGCGGAACTGTACCCGCTGCCGTGCCGTCTGTTGAAAAAAGAACCGAATTGGAATTGCTGTATCGGCCNGTCATAAAACACACTTTACTTCCCGCACTCATAAAGTATCCCATGCCGAAATATTCCGTTCCCAGGTCTCTGAGCAGGAAGGTGCCGGCAGCAGTGCCATCGCTGCGCCAGACCGCATCATTCCCGGCGCCATAACGATCGTACAAAAGAAAATAAAGCAGCCCGTTTATTGTTTTCATCAATGCGCCCTCGGGTGCTGTTCCGGTATACCCGTTAAATTCATACACAAGCGAAGTGCCCCCGGGGGTGCCATCTGTTCTCCTTAACTGGAGTTTATTATTGTTTGCAACAACAGTNTAATAGACATAACCATTCATGGCAACCANTTCATAAACNGGTCCGCCCCCGGTTGGTGAAGTGGGTGTAAACCGTTCCAATGCTATGGTTCCTGCCTGTGTGCCATCGCTTGCCCATATCTCGCCATATCCCGGAGCAAAATTATCGCCGGCAAACACCACTTTATTTCCCAATGCGGTCAGTTTTTCAGCCTTGGTACTGATGTAGCCGGGATAGGTAAGATTCAATTTGATCGTGCCGGCCGTTGTTCCATCTGTGCGGAACAGGCTTTGGTCTGTATCCGGATCATCATCGTCTTCATTAAAAAAACTGTAATTGGTTGTCTTTACTATGTTCTGGATGGTACCCGAATTGTTGCCGGGGAACACATCTTTAAGCAAGAAAGGATTTTGTCCGCTGGCGCTCATAGCAAATGCCGGCAATAGAAAACAGATCAGCTTTTTCATGCGTGATGATTTAGGTTATTTAATAACAGTTTGTGAATGTTACTTTCTTCAGGGATGGGAATGAATGCAAGTAATGATAAGCCGGAACGGTTTTCAAGGGGGATTGAACGGAATATAAAAGGAGGAAAACACCTTTTAAATACCAGGGGCTAAACTATACGAAGCCATGCAACGAGGCAATACCCCTTTTGTGTACCGGGGAGAAGTAGAGTTATGGGTTGTGGTACAATAATAAACCTATAAGGTTTTGTAACAGGTATTTATTATAAGAGTATGCAATAAACCATATAGGTTTATTACAGCTGAGTCGGAGACTCAGAACCATGGCATCCCGGTCAGAGACCGGGACGAGGAATCAAATTTTTTCCAGTGTTGTTCTCGTTAATTCATTTTCAACATCACCGGTATTTAAAGTGGTTGCCGGTTCAAACAAAAGGATGTGTACTTCTTCTTCGGCAACGGGCTTGTGTTCCACCTTTCTTGGCACAATAAAGAATTCGCCTTCATGGATGGTAACGGTCTTATCCCTTAACTCCATATTGAATTTTCCTTTTACCACCAGGAATAATTCATCCTCCTGTTCATGGCTGTGCCATACAAATTCGCCTTTCAGTTTTACGGCCTTTACATGTTGTCCGTTCAGTTCCCCGATGATACGTGGATTGCAGTAGTCGCTGAACAGGCTGAATTTTTCGGCAAGATTTACTTTTTCCATCTTATTTATTTTTT
>JGI24770J26754_10002985_pt1 | contig 11431 bp, 7 predicted proteins | sample LakOneMetagenome_FD_26754 | JGI IMG/M metagenome (IMG submission 26754) | reverse complement strand
GAGACTTCGGAGTTCGGAACGGGGGCGGACACAGTCCGCCCCCGTTTCATCTCCAGCGGTGGAAGGGGTCACGAAATGGACGACGAAGTGTCGGACGTTGGCGTGACGAGCAAGCGGTTCAGCGGGGACACCGGCGCAAATCTCGTGGAATACGCGATGTTGGTGGCCCTCATCTTCCTGGTTGCGCTCGGTGCCGTGCAGTTCTTCGGCAAGAACGCGACGAACAAGATGAGCTGTGCCTCGTCCGCCATCACGACCGCATCAGGCACCACCTGCTGAGGTCGAGAACTTGGGAGGAGCGCCCCCTCGGGGGCGCTCCTTTCGCGTCTGCGCCCGGTTCGCCGCCGCGTCCCCGAGAGCGATCAGGCCGCCGTCGACGCGAGGCGCGTCAGGTGAGGTCCCGCCGGCAGGACACGGTCGAGCTCGCGTCCTGGTACCGACGCACCCAGTCCGGCGACTCGGCGAGCAGCTGCGGGAGCACCTCGCTGGTGCTCCAGAGGACGCAGTCGATGCGATGCCTGCGCAGGACGTCCTGCCACCCGGGCGCTCCGGCGTGCAGCACGAGGTAGTCCTTCATCACGTCNATCGGGTACATGTCGTAGCGATCGTCGAGGAAGACCTTGGCGGACGGTCCTTGCAACAGCTCGATCGCGTTACCCGTCGTGTCCTGGGTGGCCACCCGTCGCGTGGTCGGGCCCAGCCCGTTCTGCTCCATCCAGGCCAGCGCGTCGACCGGGTAGGAGCTCAGGTCGTAGGAAGGCTGGGCGAGCAGCGTGGCGGCCACGAACACGACGACGACCGCCACGATCGCACCGATGCCCAGGGCGACCGGTCCCCGTTCGTCGCCGCGCACGTTGCCGAGCTTCCGGAACCCGATGGCGATGCCCGGCACGAACATGAGGGCCGCGAGGGGGATGTTGCGCAGGCCTGCGAGCGCGGCGGCTGCGAACACCACCAGCGGTATGGCGGCGCGGTAGCGAGGGTGGCGCACCAACGCCACGATCGCCACGACCAGCATGAGCAGGAACGCCCGGGCTGAGGCCTGACTGAAGTTCGGCGACTGCCACTCGACCACCAACGACAAGATGTCCATGCGGCCGAGCAGTTGGACCGGGAACCACAGCAGCTGCGGACCGACCGGGCCGATGGCTCCGAGGACGGTCCCGACGGCCGCCCAGGCGAGGACGCGTAGCGTCGGCTTGGGATCCTTGCCGTCGAGCCGCTCCCCCAGGGCCAACGCCCCGAGCGCCACCAGGCCCAACGGGAAGGAACCGTGGCTGTTGACCCAGACCCACAGCAGCGGGACCGCCCAGCGCGGGTCTCGGTGCTCCTGGGCCACCACGAGCAGCGCCGCGAAGAGCGCGATCCCCAGGAGCAGCGGGCGCGGCACCCAGAAGTTCGAGCTCACCACGATGAGGAGGCCGATGATCGCGAGGCGCGGCAGCAACGTGCGCGCCGGCGCCGTCAAGCGCCAGGCCAGCCACAGCGTCACCGCGACGAGCGCGAACGTGAGCAGCCGGATCCCGACGCCCCCCGCCACGCGGTCCGCCAGTGCGAACACCAGCGAGGCGAGCCAACTCTGCACCACCCACGGAGCACCGGCCGCGGTGAACGAGTACGGATCGTTGTGTGGGACACCCGACTCGAGCAGGAGCCGTCCGGTCTCGAGGTGCGTGAAGAAGCTGTTGTCGCCGATCGAGCGAAGGCCGATGCTGCCCGCCAGCAGCGCGACCGCGACCCCGATGACGCTNGCGAGATCTGGGGTGCGCCGCCGAGGCGACGTNCGGCTCGGACGCCNGGGCTCGCGGCGCTCGTTCACCGCCGTGGTCGTCCCCGTCGACGCGGAGGCAGGTGNGNTCTTCGGGTCGTCCGCAGCGCCGGCGTCGGACCCCTCGAGGCGACGCACGGGGTCGCCTCCTAGTGCCCAGAGCGCCCGGAGGCACCCGTCAACTGAACGCCTTGCGGATGTTGATGATGGCGGGGCCGATGACGACCACGAACAGTGCGGGGAAGATGCAGAACACCATGGGGATGAGCATCTTCACCGGCGCCTTCTGGGCCCGCTCCTGGGCGAGCTGGCGACGCTTGATGCGCATCTCCTCGGCCTGCGCCCGCAGGACGCGACCGATGGACACACCGAAGGTGTCCGCCTGCAGGATGGCGAGGACGAACGAGCGCACCTCGGGGACGTTGGTGCGCTGATCGAGCGCCCGCATCGCCTCGCTGCGGCTGGCGCCGGCGCGCACCTCGCCGAGCATGCGGGCGAACTCGTCAGAGAGCGGGCCCGGGACCGCGTTGATCACCCGGTCGAGCGCCTGCTCGAAGCCGAGACCGGCCTCGACGCTGATGGTGAGGAGGTCGAGGGTGTCCGGCAGGGTGACCATCAGGTCGTGCTGGCGCTCGGCAACCCGACGGCTGAGGATCGTGTCGGGGCCGATGACGCACGCCGCGAAGAACAGCAGGAAGCAGAGCCACTGCATCATTCCCTCGAAGCCGATCGGGTTCCAGATGAAGAAGAACCAGAAGATCGGGATGATCGCGGCCACGGTGAGCACGCGCACGGCCATGAAGCGGTCGACCGCTTCAGCCGAGCCGTTGCCCGCGTTGATGAACTTCTTGCGGACGCCGTCGACGTACCCGACCGGGGTGAAGCGTCGCCCCAGGCTGGTGAGGCCGCCGAGGACCGGCATGAGCGCGCGTTCGGTGACGGGAGCGAGCAGCTCCTGATCCCGGACGTTCTCGACCTCGTAGCCCTCCAACTGGCGCAACGAGTCACGGACGACCGACTTCTCGTCGAGCTGGGAGAGCACCGTGTACACGATGGCGGCGAGCGCAACGGCGAATGCCGCCCCGCCGATGTACAGCAGCGTGATTCCGCTCATGAGCCGATCTCCTTGGTATTCGTCACGAACCGCATCAGGTCCACTCGCACCTGCTCTAGATCTCGATGTTGATGATCTTGCGCATCCACAGGAAGCCGATGAGCATCGAGACGATCGCAGTGATCAGCATCCCGATGCCGACGGAGTCAGTGAAGAGCACGCCGGTGTACTCCGGGTTCAGCACGTACATGAGCACCCCGAGGCCGGCCGGCAGCGCGCCGAGCACGATCGCCGACACCCGGCCCTCAGCCGTGAGCGCCGACACGTCACGCCGCAGCCGCTCACGGGCGATCATGGTGTCAGCCACGGTCATGAGGAGCTCGGCGAGGTTGCCACCGACCTCACGCTGGATGCGGATGGCCATGACGGCCCAGGCGAAGTCCGGGCTGTCCATGCGGTCGGCCGACGCTTCGAGTGCCTCCTCGAGAGGGCGACCGAGGCGCGCCTCGGTCACGACCCGACGCAACTCGATGCCCATCGGGTCGCTGACCTCCTGCGAGACCGCCTCCACGCCCTGCATGAGCGAGTAGCCGGCCTTGAGCGTGCCCGACAGCAGCGACAGCGTGTCGGGGAGCTGGCTCATGAACTTCTTGCGCCGCTTCTTCGCGAGGTAGTTGACGACGGAGATGGGCAGCAGCGCGCCGATCACGCCGCAGACGATGCCGCCGACCATGTTGCGGGTGAGGAACAATCCGAACAGGGTGACGAGCAGCACGATCACGACGTACACGAACAGCGCCTCGCCGGCCCGCAGCGGCAGGTTCGCCCGCTCGAGGGCGCCCTCCGCCCGGGTGAGCATGCCCTGGCTCTCGGCGACCTGCTCGGTGAGCTGGACGGCTCTGGCCATGATGGCGCTGTTGCCCAGCGCGCCGGAGGCTTCGTCGTCGGCCGCGTCCCCGTAGGGATCCGCGTACGGCTGCAGCACGTTCGACAGGTCGTCCTTCACGAAGAGCGTCGTGAGCGCGTAGGCGATGCCGACGGCGCCGAGCAGGGCCAGCACCAGCGCTATCAGGAAGAACATCTTGCTGCCGAACAGCGAGGCCGAACCCGCCGGCGTGACCACGTTCGGGCGCAGGGCGAGGTTGCCCTGGTAGACGCCACCCACGATGAACGATGCCCCGGAGGTGGCACCGTTGACGCTGATCGAGGTTTCGGCGACGTCCTGGCGCTGCAGCCCCGAGTCGTAGGTCAGCTGGTACTGCTGGCTCCCGATCGTCGTCCCGGCCTGGGTGGTGAGCGGAGCCATCTGGACCGCATCGTCCGTGCTGAGCACCTGGCCGCCAGCGACGGCGACGAAGGCGTTGTACGGAGTCGGGTCCATCGCGCCCTGCTTCTGCACCGCCCACACCGTGGCGCCCGCGTTCGTGACGGAGGACTTGCCGACCGGCTCTTCCTTCGGGCTGACGTTGTCGTTGTCCGCGACCGAGAGGATCACGTTGGGCTGCAGGTTCGGCGCCGCCTGCAGCACGCCACCGGCGATGCGCAGCGCAGACCAAACGGCGGAGCCCTGGGTCGGGCCGATGCCGCCGGCGCCCTTGCTCGACGACCCGTCGATGGCGTCGATGACCGCGGCCTTGTCGGTGGTCAGGTCGGTCTTGAGGTCGGCCCGGTCGCCGGCCTGCACGACGGCGAACCGCGTGGACGCCGGCGCGGCGTTCACGACGTCGACCGCGCCCTTGCGGGCGTTGACGAGCGCACCGTTCTGGTCCATGCCCGGACCGGAATCGATGACGAAGACGATGGCCTTGTCGCCGGGGACGGCAACCGGTGCGCCCTTCGTGGTCTTGTCGCTCCCGTTCTGCGTCAGCTTGAGGCCCGAGAGGTCACCCTGGTTGCCGGTGTAGACGAAGTCGAGCTTGACGTTGCTCGGATCCGCGGAGTCGGCCTTGCGGATGAGCAGGAACGTGTTGCTCTGCGCCTGCGCCGCGGACGCGAACCCGACGGTCGCGAGAACAGCGAACAGCGCGAGCAGCAGCAGGAGATGAGGGGCGCGCGATCGGCGGCGCACTAGCGACCGACCGCCTTTCGCCCCATGGCCTCGGGCTGGAAGACCTCTTGGCCGAGGCGGATGCCCAGGTCGGCCAGCTTCTCGGCGAACTTCGGCCGCACGCCGGTGGCCTTGAGGTGGCCCTTGAAGCGGCCGTGCTCATCGACGCCCATGCCGAAGTCGAACAGGAAGATGTCCTGGAGGGTGATGACGTCGCCCTCCATGCCCTGCACCTCGGTGATGTGCGTGATGCGGCGGGTGCCGTCGCGCAAGCGCGAGAGCTGCACGATCAGATCGATGGCCGACGCCATCTGCTCCCGGATGGCGCGGACCGGCAGGTCGTAGCCCGACATGAGCACGAGGGTCTCGAGGCGGGCCAGCGTGTCACGCGGGCTGTTGGCGTGGACGGTCGTCAGCGAGCCGTCATGGCCCGTGTTCATGGCTTGGAGCATGTCCAACGCCTCACCGGAACGGCACTCCCCGACCACGATGCGATCGGGGCGCATGCGCAGGCAGTTCTTCACGAGGTCACGGATGGTGACCTCGCCGCGACCTTCGATGTTCGGTGGGCGCGCCTCGAGCGCGAGCACGTGGTCCTGCGCGAGCTGCAGCTCCTTCGCGTCCTCGACGGTCACGATGCGCTCGTCGGACGGGATGAAGGACGAGAGCACGTTCAGCGTCGTGGTCTTACCGGTGCCCGTACCGCCGGAGACGATCGTGTTGAGGCGACCGACGATGCACGCCTGCAGGAAGCGGGCGGAGTGGGCGTTGAGGGTGCCGAACCGGATCAGGTCGTCGACCTGGAGCTTCTCGGTGGAGAACTTCCGGATGGTGAGGAACGGGCCGCCGATCGCCAACGGGTGGATGACGGCGTTGACGCGGGAACCGTCGGGCAGGCGGGCGTCGCACAGCGGCGTCGATTCGTCGATGCGCCGGCCGACCTCGCTCACGATCTTGTCGATGATGCGCCTGAGGTGGACGTCGTCGACGAAGGTGACGTTGGTCTTCTCCAGCTTGCCCGCGCGCTCGACGTACACCGACTCGGGGCCGTTGCACATGACCTCGGTGACGTCGTCGTCCTTGAGCAGCCGATCGATCGGGCCGTAGCCGAGGATGTCGTCCGCGACGTCCTGGATCAGCTGTGCCTTGTCGGCGGCCGACAGCGGCGCCCGCTCCTGGGCGAGCGCCTTGTGGAGCTCGTCGTTGACCCGACGGCGCAGATCGTCCTCGGACAATCGCTTGTCGTAGAGGATCGGGCCGAGCTCGTCGATCAGGTGGTGGTGGATCTTCTGACGAAGCTCATCGAGCACCGGATCGCGTCGCTTCCCGCCTCCGGTGGTCGGCGCTGCTTGTACGTCATGCAGGCGCTTGTAAAGCGACACAGCTACTCCTCACTCTCGTGTCCCCCCGAACAGCCGATGGTAGACCTTTACCTTCGCTTCTTGCGGTCCGCTCTCGGCAGGAACAGATCGGACATGTCTTCGATCGACTTGGCCACGTCAGATTTGGGTGCAGTGAGAACGACGGCCTCGCCTTTGTTCACGGCTTGCGGAACGACCACATCGCTGGGGATGAGGGCGTCCGCTTGCACGCCCAGCGTGCGCTCGACCTCGCCGACGTCGAGCTTGACCTTTGAGTTCGCGCGGTTGAGCACGAGGCGCAGCTTCTCCATCGGGGTGTTGAGCAGTCGCAGGGTCTGCAGACCGATCTTCACGTTCTTGATGTTCGGGATGTCCATCCCGGCGACGAGCAGGACGTCGTCACTGATCTCGATGAGCCCGAGCACCACGTCGTTGAAGTAGGCGGGCGTGTCGACGATGACGAACGAGCAGAAGCTGCGCAGGATCTCGATGATGCGCACCATCTCGGCCGCACCGATCTGGTCAGCGAAGGCCGGCTCGAGCGGGGCCGGGAGGACGAGCAACCCGGACGGGGTGTGCTCGGCCAGCAGGTTGCCCAGCAGCGCGACATCGAGTCGGTCGAGCGCGCTCACGGCGTCGACGATGGTGTGCTGCGGTGACAGCTTCAGCATCACGGCGATGTCACCGAACTGCAGATCGGCGTCGACCAGCACGACCGGCTTGTCGCTGCGCTTCGAGAGCACGCACGCCAGGTTCGTCGCGATGACCGACTTGCCGGCGCCGCCCTTGGTCGAGAACACCGTGATGACCCGTCCGACCTCACCGTCCTCGAAGTAGGACGGGCTGGGTGCCTCGGGAGCCTGCGGTGCGACGTAGGTGAGGCTCGACGCCGCCCGTGAGACCGCATCAGCCAGCTCGCCGGTGTCGACCGGCGCCTGCAGCACGTCCTTCACCCCGGCCCGCAGCGCACGCTGCAACAGGTCGGTGGTGAGCTCGGTGGTGACCATGACGGCGCCCACCTCGCGGCGGGCGACCAGCAACTGGTCGACCGTGGCCAGATCGGCGCTGGCCCCGAAGGACGGACCCAGCACCACCACGACCGGTTGCCCGTTCAGGCGGCTGGCCAGGTCGTTGATGGATGCGAACGGCGTCGCACCCTGCCCCAGCTGCATGGCGAGGCGGCTGCGCGACGCCTGATCGGCGTCCACGACCGCCACCGCCACCTGCGGAGCGCCCCCGCCGGAGGCGCCGCCGGCGCCGGGATGGGGCATGTATTCGCCGGGATGACCGGAGAACGGACTTGTCACGTGGTTCCTCGCCTACCCTGCTTCGCCCGCGTACGGAGTCAACTTGCCCTGCTCCTCACCGGGGAGGGCGTCGGTGATGATCGGCAGCGGCGGCAGNGGCAGGGGCTCGTAGCCCTTCGCGACCAGCGAGAGGTAGAACCCGAGGTCCTGACCGGTGGCGATCCACTGGGCTGCCTGCGGCGGCACGTCGAAGGTGATGAGGCCGGTGTCGTTCGCGCCGGTCGTCGTCGACGACGAGGTGCTGCCACTGGTGCCGTTGGTGCCGGTGCTGCTCGCCTGCTCGCCCGGGCCGAGGAGCTGGTTCGAGCCGACGGCGAGGATCTGCACCTTCTGGTACATGTAGCGCGCCGTCTTCGGGATGATGATCCACTGCGGTCCACCCACGCGGATCACGGCCTCGGACGTCTCGGGCTTGATGCCACCGAGGTCCGGGAGGTACTTCGGCGCAGCTTCGGGGTCCGGGTTCTCCAGCGCAGCCTTCGTGGAGTTGTTGTCCTGGTACACCATCATGTTGACCTCGTCACCCGGGACGAGGAACCCGCCGACGCCCTTGACCTGGTCGACGCGGATGCTGATGGCGACGTGCTGCTTGTTCTTCAGTCGCTCACGGAAGCTGATCTGCACGGTCGTCGGGTCGACGAACATGCCTTCCACGATGATGGTCCCGGGCGAGATGTTGAACAGCGCCACCTTCTTCTGGATGGCGTCGGGAGACTGGATCGCGGTCGCCGGCCGGAACTTCTGCGGGATCGTCGTCTCCTGGATCTTCTTCTCGTTGTACATCTGCCCGCCGTCCGAGCCACGGGCGATGTTCTCGGTGGCGGCGAAGACCGACACCTGAGCGCTCTGGCCGTCGACCGACTCCTGGATGCCGTTGACGTACTTCACGATCAGCAACACGGCGATAACGCCGACAGCGATCGCGCCGATGAGAATGGCGGTTCTGCGTGAACTCACTCCGACCTCATTCCTCCCTGGGCCCCGAAGTGCCCCCCAAACCACGACATTGCGCTTTTCCTGCGGGTCTTGCTGCTGTCTGTGCGNTGTGTCCCTGCTGTGCCTGTGCTCTGCGTGCTCGTTGTGCGCTGGTTCCGTTGGTGCGCTGGTTCCGTTGCGTGCGCTGGTTCCGTTGGTGCGCTTGGTGCTGAGCGGTGCGGGCTTGGCGTGGGGTCGGGGGACGATGGTCCCCTGAACCCCTGACCGAGGCGCCGCGTTCGTTTCCACGCCGATTCGTGGAAACGTGTGACTCTTGTCGGTCGCTACCCCGCCCCGACTTAGGCCTAATTACCTATTGGCCCAAATATCCACCCCAAACCTGCAAGGGGTTCTCCCTTTGATTCCGAGGCGGCACGATAGCCGGTCCCGGCTCGTTGCGCTGGGACCGACTTCGGTGCCTACGTCTCAGGCGTCAGCTGGCGCTGCTCCATCGGCACCTGCGCCAGCGTCGACTGCACCATCCGCAGCGGCGTCTTCCAGGGCTTGCGCTGCGCTGGCTTCCGCGGCGCTGGCCTCGGCCGCACTGGCGGCTGCCTCGAGGGCCTCGGGGTGCTCGACCCCGTTCTCGGCGAAGTACTCGGCCCACGCCTCCTGGCCTTCGCTCTCGCCGGCGACACCGATGTAGTTGCCTTCGTCGTCGTACGCGTGCTCGCCGAAGTGCTCCTGGTACTCGGCGGCCACGACGCCGCCCTCGGCTGCCTGCTTGATCGACAGGCTGATGCGGCGGCGCTGGAGGTCCAGGTCGATGATCTTGACCCACAGCTCCTCGCCCGGCGTGACGACCTGCTCGGGGAGGTCGACGTGGTGCGCCGACATCTCGGAGATGTGCACCAGGCCCTCGATGCCGTCGCCCACCTGGACGAACGCGCCGAACGGGACGAGCTTGGTGACCCGGCCGTAGACGAGCTCGCCGACGCGGTGGTTGCTGGCGAACTCCTGCCACGGATCTTGCTGGGTGGCCTTGAGCGAGAGGCTGATGCGCTCGCGGTCGAGGTCGACCTCGAGGACCTGCACCTCGATCTCGTCGCCGACCTGGACGACCGAACCGGGGTGGTCCACGTGCTTCCACGACAGCTCCGAGACGTGGACGAGCCCGTCCATGCCGCCGAGGTCGACGAACGCACCGAAGTTGACGACCGACGAGACGGTGCCCTTGCGGACCTCGCCCGGCTTGAGGTTGGCGAGGAAGTCCTCGCGCTGCTCCTTCTGCGTCTCCTCGAGCCACGCCCGACGGGAGAGCACGACGTTGTTGCGGTTCTTGTCGAGCTCGATGATCTTGGCCTCGAGGCTGCGGCCCACGTACGGCTGCAGGTCGCGGACCCGGCGGAGCTCGACGAGCGATGCCGGCAGGAAGCCGCGCAGGCCGATGTCGATGATGAGGCCGCCCTTGACGACCTCGATGACCGGACCGCTGACGACGCCGTCCTTCTCCTTGATCGCCTCGATCGTGCCCCAGGCCCGCTCGTACTGGGCCCGCTTCTTGGACAGGACCAGGCGACCTTCCTTGTCCTCCTTCTGGAGGACGAGGGCCTCGACGGCATCGCCGAGCGACACGATCTCGGACGGATCGACGTCGTTGCGGATCGACAGCTCACGAGCCGGGATCACGCCCTCGGACTTGTAGCCGATGTCGAGCAGGACCTCGTCACGATCGACCTTGACGACGACGCCTTCGACGATCTGACCGTCCTCGACATCGACCATCGTGCTGGCGTAGGCCTCGTCGAGCGACTGGCCCCCCAGGTCGTTCTCGGTGATCGCCCGAGGGACGTAGGTGCCGTCATCCGCGAAGCTCCCGAATCCGGTATCTTCAGGCGGAGCGGGAGGTGCGGGCGGCGGAGCGGCTTCGTCGGCGGGCGGAGGGGTGGTCGTAAGGGCCTGGTCGGACAATGGAATGATCTCTCTCAGAGGGCCAAGTCGTTGGTGGATGGGACAACTCGGGGGTCGGGTGGGAAGCAGGGCGCGCCCAAGAGGGCGCACACCAGCGCACGACCCTACCACCTGCGCCTTCTGGTGCCCATGGGTGCCTCGAACGGGTGTCGGGGGCTGACGCCCCGCCCCGCCGGCGCCGCAGCTACTGGGGGCGGCGCCCGACCAGCAGGAACTCGGGGTGATCGAGATCAGGTGGGCGCGCGGCGTAGTCCCCCGGGGTCACCGACCAGATCGCGTCAGGCACCAGACCGGCGTCCGCGGCAAGCAGTCGCAGTTCGCGAGGGGTGAAGCAGGTGGTCCACAGATCGACCTCCTTCACCCTGCCCTCGGCGTCGCGCACCTCGGTCCGCTCGTGGTTGACTCCGAGGCCGGCGTCGAACGCGTCGTGGTCCTCGAGGAAGCGGACCTGGAAGTAGGCCGAGAACGCCGACACGGCGGCCCGTCCGCCCGGCCGCAGGGCCCGGGCGATCCCGCGCAGCACCGGGGCATCGGGTTCCAGCGGCGGCACTGCGGCGGGCTGGGGCGCGTGACCGGAACTGGACTGACCGGAACTGGACTGACCGGAACTGGACTGACCGGAACTGGAACCGGACTGGTCGGCGGCCGGGCCGCCGGTCAGACCGAAGGCGCCCTGGCACAGCGAGATCACGGCATCGAACTCGGCGTCGAAGGGCAGGGAGCGGGCGTCGGCGCGCTCGAACGTCACCCCCGGAGGGGCCCCGTCGCGAGCGAGCGCAACGAAGCGCTCCGAGATGTCGACGCCGTGGACCTCGACGCCCAGGTGCCCCAACGCGTACGCATGCCGACCGGGCCCGCAGCCGACGTCGAGCACCCGCATGCCGGGTTCGAGCCCGAGCGCGGAGACGAGGAACGAGACCTCGTTGCTCGTGCCCTTCGTGAAGGAGTAGCGCAGGTAGGCCGGGCCGAGGTGGTCAGCGAGCTCTTCGAACCAGTGATCTCGCGCAC
>JGI24770J26754_10002975_pt1 | contig 11450 bp, 9 predicted proteins | sample LakOneMetagenome_FD_26754 | JGI IMG/M metagenome (IMG submission 26754) | reverse complement strand
TCCGCGCCCGCCTTCCATTGCGGGAACGGCGCATCCGCGGCGAGCTGGCGGCCGACGGCGTAGAACGCGTTCACGTCATCGACGACGCCACGGAAATCCCATTGCGGGTCGTAGACGTCGCCGGGCTTGTGGTAGCGGTGTTCGGTGTAATCGGCGTAGGCGCGTCGCCCGGCTTCTTCGCCGCCGTTGACGAGGTTGAGTCCGGAGCGCGCGTACAGGACCGGCACGCCGTGGCGGGCGAAGTTCAACTGGTCGGAGCGGAAGAAGAAGCCCTTGTCGGCGGCATCGTCGGGGACGACGTTGCGGCCCTGGTCGGCGGCCGCGCGGCGGATCCATTCGTCAAGGTCGGACTGGCCCCAGCTGATCACGGCGATGTCGTGCGTCGGCCCCATGATCGGCAACGCGTCGATGTTGATGTCGGCGATGGTGCGCGCGAGCGGGAACGCCGGGTGTGCGACGTAGTAGCGCGAGCCGAGCAGGCTTGCTTCTTCCAGCGTATCGGCCAGGAACAGCACCGAGCGTTGTGGCGGCGGTTGCTGCCGCGCGAACGCCTCGGCGATCTCGAGCAGGGCGGCGACACCCGTGCCGTTGTCGATCGCGCCGTTGTAGATCTGGTGCCCGGGCAGCGCCGGATCGCGACCGAAGTGGTCCCAGTGCGCGGAGTAGACGACGACTTCGTCCGGATGCGTGCTGCCGGGCAGCAGGCCGAGCACGTTGTCGGAACTGGAACGCGTGATGCGGCTGTGGAACGCGAGCGACAGCTTCGCCGCGAGTGGGCGCGAGTGGAAACCTCGCAGGTCGGCGCTTTGCTTGAGCGCATCGAAATCCGCGCCGGCCTGTGCGAACAGGCGTCGTGCGGCGTCGCTGGTGATCCAGCCGCCGGCGGCGACACGCGGCTCCGGATCTTCCTCGACCGGCAGGCTCTGCTGTCCGCCGCTCCAGCTGTTGACGACGACACTCCACGGGTAGCCGGCTGCGTCGGTGTCGTGCACGATGAGGCACGCGGCGGCGCCCTTGCGCGCGGCTTCCTCCAGCTTGTAGGTCCAGCGGCCGTAGTAGGTCAGCGCGCGGCCCTTGAACAGCGTCTGGTCATGGTTGCCCCAGCCCGGATCGTTGGCGAGCACGATCACGGTCTTGCCTCGCACGTCGATGTCGGCGTAGTCGTTCCAGCGGTAGTCCGGCGCGTCCACCCCGTATCCGGCGAACACAATGTCGGACCCGGCGATGTCGACCGTCGGGTTCGCCGCGAGCGCGCCGACGATAATGTCCTTGCGGTAGGCATAGCGCTGTTCCGCCCCGCTTGCGGCGACGCGCAATTCGAGCGCGTCCGCGTCGATCACGCTGGCCTCGACCATCGGCACTGCCTGCAGCCAATGGCCGGCATTGCCGGGCTTGAGGCCGATCGACTCGAACTGCGCCTGGATCCACGCGGTAGTGGCATGCTCGCCCGCGGTGCCGGGCTTGCGTCCGTCGAACTCGTCCGAGGAAATCCGGCGCAGGCGGGCGGCGAAATCCGCGGCGGTGATCGCAGGCGACAAACGGCCTTCTTCGGTCGGCACCACCGGGTTCGTGGTCGAAGGCGACGTGCGCGTGCCGGCTACGGAAATCTCGTGTGTCTGGCAGGACGCCAGTGCGACCGTCGAAACGAGGATCAGCGCGGCACGGGGCGAAACGGGCATGCAAGCATCCTGCTGGCCTGGATGCCCGATTCTAGAACCTAACTCGACACTGCGTTGGCTCTGGCCCGGCGCCGCCTAAACGCGTGGACCTAAGGCTGTTCGCCACTGAACGCCTGCGCCTTCGCGCCCTTGATTTCACCGACCTTCGCGCTGTCGCTGACGTAGAGGTCGACCTCGCGGCGGAATTCGAGCGTGCCCTGCACGACCGCGCGCGGGCCGATCACGATGCGCGGGTTGCGCGGCTTGCCCCANGACCAGCCGTGCGGCTTGTCGACCACGATGCCACCTTCGACGCGCGAGTCCGCGCCGATCTCGATGTCGCCGGAAACCGTCTCGATGCCGCCGCCGATGTGCGCCGCTTCGAGCACGAAACGGCCGTTCACGTTGGACGCGCGCCCGGCGATCTCGGCGCCCNTGGCGAGGCTTACGCCGCCGTTNACCGAGTCGACCGCGCCGCTGATGCGCGCGCCCTGGCCGAGCTCGATGCTGCCGTTGACGGTTTCCGCCGCGTCGGCGGTCACGCGCTCGCCGAGCTTGATGCTGCCGTTGACGGTCGACACCTTGGCGGCGCTGGCGCCGTCATCGACGCGGATCGAGCCGTTGACGGTACCGAGATCGCCGGCATGCTGGCTGCTCTCGATGTGGATCGATCCGTTTACCTTGTCGACGTCGACGCCGCGCGCGAACGCACCGGTGGCGAGGCAGAGCGAGACAAGGGCGGCGGTGAGGGCGGTCGAGCGATGCATGGCGGGCTCCGTTGGGTCGGTTCGCAGCTTGGATGCACGCGCGGGCGAAATGGTTTGAACGACCGGGTGCCCCGCGTTCGGCTAGCATTGCGCCCTGTCCCTCGATCCGGAATGTGCCACGTGTCACGACCCAGGCCGATCCTGCTGCTGATCCTCGATGGTTGGGGCTACCGCGCCGAGACCGCACACAATGCGATTGCGCTGGCGAACGTGCCGAACTGGCGTCGCCTGCTGGCGCAGTGCCCGCATGCGCTGGTCGACACGCATGGCGAGCACGTCGGCCTGCCGGACGGGCAGATGGGCAATTCCGAAGTCGGCCACATGAACATCGGCTCGGGCCGCATCGTCTACCAGGACCTGACCCGCATCGATGCGGCGATCGCCGACGGTTCGTTCAATACGAATGCCGCGCTGCTCGGCGCTTGCGATGCCGTACGCGCAACCGGCCGGACCCTGCACGTATTCGGCCTGGTTTCACCCGGTGGCGTGCACAGCCACGAGCGGCATATCCACGCGCTGCTCGACCTCGCGGCACGCCGCGGCGTCGCACGCGTGGCCGTGCATGCCTTCACCGACGGCCGCGACACACCGCCGCGCAGCGCCGCCGCGAGCGTCGCCGCGCTGGAGGCGAAATGCGCCGCGCTGGGCAATGCATGCATCGCGACGCTCAGCGGTCGCTACTACGCGATGGACCGCGACAACCGCTGGGAGCGCGTGCGGCTTGCCTGGGGCGCTATCGCGCAGGCACAGGCGGAGTTCCACGCAGCCACCGCGACGACTGCGCTCGCCGAGGCCTACGCGCGCGGCGAGAACGACGAGTTCGTCAAGCCGACGGTGATCGGCGCCGGTGCCGCAGTCGCCGACGGCGATGCGATCGTGTTCATGAACTTCCGCGCCGACCGCGCGCGCGAACTGTCGCACGCGTTCGTCGACACCGAGTTCGACGGCTTCGCGCGTCCGCGCCGACCGCGCCTGTCGGCTTTCGTCACCCTGACCGAATACGAGCAGGGGCTGGCGGCGAGCGCGATCGCCTATCCGCCGCAATCGATGCACAACACGCTCGGCGAGTACCTGGAAGCGCAGGGGATGAGCCAGCTGCGCATCGCCGAAACGGAAAAGTACGCACACGTCACGTTCTTCTTCTCCGGTGGCCGCGAAGCGCCTTTCGAGCGCGAACAGCGCATCCTCGTGCCTAGTCCGAAGGTTGCGACCTACGACCTGCAACCGGAAATGAGCTGTCCGGAGTTGACCGATCGGCTGGTCGAGGCGATCGCGTCGGGCGAATTCGATTTCATCGCCTGCAACATCGCGAATCCGGACATGGTCGGCCATACCGGCATCGAGGCCGCCGCGATAAAAGCCGCCGAGGCAGTCGATGCCGCGCTTGGCCGCCTGGTCGAGGCGATCCGCGCCGCCGGCGGCGAGATGCTGGTGACCGCCGACCACGGCAACCTCGAACAGATGGTCGACGAGAATGGCGAGCCGCACACCCAGCACACGGTTGGCCCGGTGCCGCTGGTCTACGTCGGGCGCAAGGCGCGCCTGCACCACGGCGCACTGCGCGACCTCGCGCCGAGCGTGCTCGCGCTGATGGGTTTGCCGCAACCGCCCGAGATGAGCGGCCGCAACCTGGTCGAATTCGTCTAGGTGAAACGCATCCATCTTGTCGCCGCTTGCCTCGCGCTCGCGCTTGCCGCCTGCGCGCCTGCGCGCGCGCAGGATGTCGAAGCAGCGAAGCGTGCAGCGCAGGAAGCCGAAGCCAAGAAGAAGCTCGATGGCGTGCGCGCCGAGATCAGGGCGCTGGCCGAGCAGCAGCGCGCCGCGAATGGCGAGCGCGACGATGCGTCGCGCGCATTGCGCGAGAAGGAACTCGCGCTCGGCTCGGTCGCGCGCGAGGTGCATGCGCTTGACGAGCGCATGTCCGCGCAGCAGCAGCAGCTCGACGAGCTCGACGTGCAGCGCACGAGGCTTGACGCAAAGTTGAAATCCCAGCGCGACGCATTGGGCGGGTTGCTGCGTTCGGCCTACGCGCTCGGCCACGGCGAGGAATTGAAGCTGCTGTTGCAACAGGACGATGTCGCGGCGATCTCGCGCGTCTGGCCTACCACCGCTACTTCCAACGCGCACAGGTCGCGCAGATCGAGCGCCTGCTTGGCGACATGAAGCAGCTGGCCGACGTGCAGGCGACGATCCGCAGCGCCACCGCGGAACTGGTCGCGACGCGCGATGCGCGCCGCGCGGAGGGAGCGAAGCTCGAAGCCGAACGCACGGCGCGCACCGAGCTGCTCGCGCAAATCGAGGCGAAGCTCAAGGACCAGGGCGCGCGCATCGCCGCGCTCGGTCGCAACGAATCCGAGCTGACCTCGCTGCTGGAGCGCCTGCGCGACGTGTTCGCCGATATCCCCAAGCAGCTCGCCGGCGACGAATCGTTCGCCAGCCTGCGCGGGCGGCTGGCGTGGCCGCTGCAAGGCAAGGTCGTTTCCGGATTCGGCGCGAGCGACGAATCCGGCCGGCGCAGCAGCGGCATGCTGCTCGCGGCGAAGACCGGCAGCGCCGTGCATGCGGTCTCGCACGGTCGCGTCGCGTTTGCCGACTGGCTGCGCGGCTACGGCCTGCTGTTGATCGTCGACCACGGCGACGGCTATCTCAGCCTGTACGGCTGCAACGAAGCGTTGCTGAAGGACGTCGGCGACTGGGTCGATGCGGGTGAAACGATCGCGACCAGCGGCGCAAGCGGCGGGCAGAAGGCGGCTGGCCTGTATTTCGAGCTGCGCGCGAAGGGCCAGGCGGTCGATCCGCGTGGCTGGTTGCGCTGAACGATCCGCGCGATCCGTGGTCTGCAAGCGCGACGCCATGCTGCGCTCGACGCCAACGGTCGAGGTAGGATCTACATTCGTGCCATCTTCGCGAGGCCGCTCCGATGTCCACACGATTCACCGTATCCCTGTCGCTGGCTCTCTGCAGCGCCTGCGCATTCGCGGCTGATCCGCCGCCTGCTGACGTGCCGGCCAGGGTTGCGAGCACGCCCGCCAGCGGCCGCGTCGATCTGGCCGACCTGCGCGCGTTCACCGCGGTCTACAGCCTGGTCAAGCAGGCCTACGTCGACGACGTCGACGACCACCGCCTGATGCAGGCGGCGATCCGCGGCCTGCTCGCCGGCCTCGATCCGCACAGCGAATACCTTGGCAAGCAACAGCTCGAGGACCTGACCGAAGACACCACCGGCAGTTACGCCGGCCTCGGCATCGAAGTCTTGCAGGTCGATGGTTCGCTGCGCGTGATCGCGCCGATCGACGACTCGCCGGCCGAGCGTGCCGGCATCAAGGCCGGCGACACGATCGTGCGCATCGACGGCAAGGCGTTGCAGGCGGACGACCTCGATGCGGCGATCGCCAGCCTGCGCGGCAAGCCGGGCACCCCGATCACGCTGAGCGTGCTGCACGAAAAGCAGACCGTGCCGGTCGACGTGCCGCTCAAGCGCGAGGTGATCCGTGTCGCGAGCGTGCGCGGACGCCTGCTCGAACCGGGCTACGCCTACCTCAGGATCGGCCAGTTCCAGGCCGAAACCGGCGCGCAACTGCGCCGCCGCATCGAACGCCTCAGCGCCGACAACAAGGCTCCGCTGCGCGGCGCGGTGCTCGACCTGCGCAGCAATCCCGGCGGCCTGCTCACCTCCGCGGTCGAGGTCGGCGACGAATTCCTCGACAGCGGCGTGATCGTCAGCACGCATGGCCGCGTGAAGGAATCGGACCTGAGTTTCCGCGCGACGCCGGGCGACCTGCTCGCCGGCGCGCCGATGGTCGTGCTGGTCGACAATGGCACTGCATCGGCGGCGGAAATCGTCGCCGGCGCGCTGAAGGACAACCATCGTGGCCTGCTGATGGGGCGGCGCACGTTCGGCAAGGGCTCGGTGCAAACCGTGCTGCCGCTCGATGCCGAGCATGCGGTGAAGCTGACCACGGCGCGTTACTTCACGCCGAGCGGGACCTCCATCCAGGCCGCCGGCATCCAGCCGGACATCGCCCTCGCCGATCTGTCCCTGAGCCAGCGCGACAGCGAGGCAACACCCGCATTCGGCGAACGCGACCTGCGCAACCACCTCAAGGGCGCGAACGAGAGCGACGGCGGTGACGCACCAGGCACCGCGCGGCGCGACCTGCAGCAGGACTACGCGCTGAACGAGGCGTTGAATGCGTTGAAGGCGCTCGCCCTGCGAGGAAAGCCGCCCGCACCACCTTCAACGCCAAGCAGCAGGGGCTGATCGCCGCTGGCGCGACCGGCCCGCGAGGCAATGCGCTCGTCGCGGTTGCGCACAGCGAGCGCTTCTTCCCTATCCAACGAGAAGACGACATGTTCATGAAAGACTGGATGCACGGCAACAAGCGCTACGTCGCGTTCCTGCTGCTGTTCGGCGTGTTCCGCACAGCCATTGCCGACTGGAATCCGGTCCCGACCGCGTCGATGCGCCCGACCATCCTCGAAGGTGATGTGGTGCTCGTCGATCGCCTCGCCTACGACCTGAAGGTTCCGCTGACCGACATCGTGCTCGCGCGACTCGGCGATCCGCGGCGCGGCGACATCGTCACGTTTTCGTCGCCGGCAGACGGCATGCGCCTGATCAAGCGCGTCGTCGGCGTGCCCGGCGATGTCGTCGAGATGCGTGACAACCATCTGATCGTCAACGGCGAGCAGGCGCACTACGCCGGGATCGAACGCGAATCACCCGCGCACGTCGGCCAGCACGGCATCGCCGCATTGCGCGAAACGGAATCGATCGCCGGCAGCGAGCGCATCGTGCAATGGCTGCCCGGGCTGCCGTCGCGTTCGAGTTTCGGCCCGTTGACGGTGCCGCAGGACCAGTACCTCATGCTCGGCGACAACCGCGACAACAGCGAGGATTCGCGCTACATCGGTTTCGTGCCGCGCGAAAAACTCATCGCGCGCGCGACCCGCGTGCTTGTCTCCGCCGACATCAAGGACCGCTGGCAGCCGCGCCTCGGTCGCACGGGCTCGGCGTTGCGGTGATCTTGACGAATCACGAATCCCGTCCTCAGTTCCTCAACCGCCGCGCAATCGCCGGCTTCGACAGCGTCGCGAGCAGGATGCCGATGAGGAAGCCCGCGATGTGGGTCCACCAGGCGACCGCGCCGAACGCGGGGCCGACGTAGGTGAACAGCAACTGCAGCGCGGCCCAGAAGCCGATCAGCAGCGGCGCCGGGATGCGCACGAATTCGAGGAACACGCCGAGTGGCAGCACGAGGCCGAGGCGGGCGCGGGGAAACAACGCGAGGTAGGCACCGACCACCGCCGACACCGCACCACTGGAGCCGATGATCGGTGCGTTGGTGCCGGCCAGCGTCAGCGCACCGACGAGGTTCGCGAGCGCGCCGCAGACGACGAACAGGGCGAGGAAACGCGACGAGCCGAGCGCGCGTTCGGCCGACACGCCGAACACGATCAGGAACAGCAGGTTGCCGGTCAGGTGCAGCCAGTCGGCATGGAAGAAGATCGCGGTGACCAGACGCACCGCGCGCAGCTCGAGCAGCTGTTGCCACCACGAGACGTTCGGGTCGAGCAGGGTCGAGGGCACCGTGCCCCAGCGCGTGAGCACGACCAGACGATCCGTTGCGGGCAGGGTCACCAGCCACAGGAACGCGACCACGCACGCGGCGACGATCAGCAGGGTCGCCCACGGCGGACCGGTTCGGCGACGGCTCGGCAACTGCACGAACACGTCGTCGTCTCCGTCTAGCGACCCGCGCGCGGGTACATGAAGCGCTGGCCCTTGAACTCGAGCACCATGCCGTCCGCAGTGATCTCGCGCAGCATCACGCCGTCGCCGAGGTCGTCACCTTCGACGTGGCGTTCGCCCTTGATCACCACGAAGCGGTCGCCCGCTTCATCCGCATAGACGTGCATCGTCAGTGCGAGTTCCGGGATGTCCTTGCGGGTCGAGTACGGCAGGTCCCACACGGTCGGCAACACCGGCGCGGCCGGCGCGGGTCGACTGGCGACGGGCGGTTTCGTCGCCGCCGGCGGTGCCACGGGCTTCGGTGGCGGCGCAGCGGCCGCTGCCGTGGGAGCCGGTGCGGGCGTGGCAACTGGTGCAGGCGGTGGTGCCGTGATGGCGGGCGTCGCCGGGCCGGTGATGTCAGGTCCAGCCGGATGCGGTGCGCCGGGCCCGGATGCGACGGCCTGTCCCGGCGCGGGCGCGGCAGTTCCTGTTCCGACCGGCATCGCCGGCAACGGCGCGACCGAACCGGGGCGGTCGGTGGTCGGCATCGGAAGCACCGGCGCGGCCGTGGTGGGTGGCGCGGCGGGTTTCGCGGCCGGTTTCGGACTTGCCGGCTTCGGACTCGCCGGATTCGTGCTGGCGGGGTTGGGTGCGGCGGGTGCATGCACGACGGCCGGGCGGGTCGGGTCGACCGGCGGCGTCGCGCCGTTCGTTGCCGGTGGCGTGTGGCGAAACCACCAGCCGACGCCGAGCGCGGCGACGATCAACACGACGACCGCGGGCAGCAGCGAACGACGCCGTCGCGAGAGCGGTGCGGGCGTGCCGAACGTCGGTGCTTCGCCGAGGCGGCGTTGCTGTTCGGATTTCTTCAGGGCTTCGAGGATCAACGACATGGGGTTTTCCGACAGCGTTCGGCGGGACGGTTATTCGACGGTGCGGGCGAGGTGCGGCCCGGCATCGTCGAGCGCCGACAGCGCGAACAGGGTTTCCGGTCCGATGATGCCATCGGCCTTGATGCCATAGCTTTGCTGCAACTTGCGCACGCGTTCTTCGAGCGCCGCGTCGAACGTCGTCGCCACCGTGGTCGTGTTGTCGAACGTCTTCAGACGCTCCGCCGCCCACACGACGCCGGGGCCGCTGGCGCCTCGATCGAATGTCGGAGGCACATCGGCGGGCAGGCGCCAGAGAACGATGAAGTCGCCGTTCCAGACCTTGGACAACGAAGCGCGCGCAAGTTCATGGCGCGTACCCGCGAGATCAATGCGCACATTCTGTTTGCCGACGCCTTGCAGCAAGGCATGCGCGCGGTGTTCGGCATCGTCGCCGAGCAGCAGGATCAGGGGCCGGTCGAAGCGCGCCAGCTGTTCCAGCGATGCGCGACCGCGCAGGCAGGCGATGCCGGGCGCGACGATCGCGGCGCAGCGGCTGGCCTCGCGCACCGACACCGAATCGGCGTCGACCTGCCAGCGTGCGAGCAGCTGCGTGAAAGCGGTCAATTCGGTTTCGGGCTTGCTGGCGAGGTGCGCGGTGAGGCGATCGGCTTCGGCATCGTCCTGGGCGGGCGCGGCGATTGCGGGTGCGGCTGGCACGAAGCGGGTCGGTGCCGGTCGCTGCATCCACCACGCGCCCGCAACTGCCGCCAGCACGAGCAAGGAGGCGATGGCCCAGCGGCCGTATCGTCGCAGCCAGTAGCGCGCATGCCCGGGGAGCGTCTCGTCGGCGGCGCGATCGACGAGGCGTTCGCCGATGCTGTCCTGTTCGCGTGCATAGCCGGCCATCAGGGCGCGGTCGGCGATGATGTTGACCAGGCGCGGAATGCCGCCGGAACGCTGGTAGAGGGCCTTCAGGCCGAGTCGCGAGAACGGCGTGCGCGCGCAGCCCGCGACCGCCATGCGATGACGCACATAGGTCTCGGTTTCGGTGCTGTCGAGCGGCGTGAGGTGGTAACGCGCGGTAATGCGCTGGGCGAGCTGTCGCAGTTCCGGCCGATCGAGGATCTCGCGCAGCTCCGGCTGGCCGAGCAGGATGATCTGCAGCAGTTTCTGCGTCGGCGTCTCGAGATTGGTCAGCAGGCGCACCTGTTCGAGCGAGTCGATCGACAGGTTCTGCGCCTCGTCGACGATCAGCACCACGCGCAGGCCCTGCGCGTAGGCATCGAGCAGGAACGCATTGAGCGTATCGGTGAGTCCCTTGAGGCTGCCGCGCTTGCCGTCAATGTCGAGCTTGAGTTCCTCGCAGACCGCCTCGACCAGTTCGACCGGCGACAGCTTCGGATTCAGTACCAGCGCGACGCGGGTGTTCTCGGGCAATTGTTCGAGCAGCAGGCGGCACAGGGTCGTCTTGCCGGTGCCGACCTCGCCGGTCAGTTGCACGAAGCCGCCCGATCCGCCCTTGCCGATCCCGTACAACAGGTGCGCCAACGCGTCCCGGTGCCGTTCGGACAGGAACACGTAGCGGGGATCCGGGGTGATCGAGAACGGCGGCTCGCGCAGGCCGTAATACTCAAGATACATGTGGCTACTTTACCCGACCGGCACCGACGATCGCCCGGACGCACCCGCCAGGTCCGGCGAAGCGGGCGGCTTCCGGCGTGGCGATCGGCCCGGACAGCGGGCAAAGTGTGACCCAATTCGCATTTGCACGCACCGGAATCGGTGCGCCGACCTGACTATCTGCGCGTGCCGGTGCGCAGGCGGCGCGAGGTCGCGACTTGCTCGCCCGAACAACGCGATTGCGGTGCGCGCGACCTGCCCGGTGTCGTAGTAGGCATAGGCGCCGACCCCGAGCGCGCCGATGACCGGCAGCCAGCGCGTGATGCCGCGGCCGACCAGGCGTTTGGACAGGCTCATCCCGATCCTAGCGGCGATGCGTTCGATCACGCGCAGCGGCAGGTCCTGCACCAGCAGGCGTGCGCCGACCTGCACGCCGATGTCGCGCACGGCCTGAGCCGCCGCATGGCGGAACAGGCAGTAAAGCATGTGCGAACGGGTCAGATCCGCGCTGACGCCGTAGACGCCGGCGATGTCGGCGACCATCTGGCGCTGGATGCCCCAGATCGCGACGAGTTCCGGCACGATCGTGAGCCAGCCGAGCGGCCCGGGCGGCAGGGCCAGCGTTCCGGCAGCGAGCGCGGCCTTGTTCGCGGCCGCCGCCGCTATTGCGCGCACGCGATCCTCCGGACTGCGGATCGCATGCTCCTTGGTCGCCGGAATCCGGCCCGCGAGGTCGAGCACGGCACGCGTGAGCCGCTCGCCCAAGGTCGAGTTCGCATCCTCGTCGACGCGGCGCGCG
>JGI24770J26754_10002972_pt1 | contig 11460 bp, 9 predicted proteins | sample LakOneMetagenome_FD_26754 | JGI IMG/M metagenome (IMG submission 26754) | reverse complement strand
CCAGTAAAAATCCACACAAGTTGTTCTTCATATTCTCTTAATGATCTTCTTACTGCTTCGTCAGCAGCAAGCTAGGTCGGCTATATTACGCTTTCTTTTCAGAAAGTCAACTGGTAATTCAGATTATTTTAAACCTATCTAACAAAACCCGACTTAACTATATTTAACTAAGTTGCTGTTTTATCAGAAGTTTTAATCTTCATCACCGCCGATGGATGTGCATTATAGGCCATTTATTTCCTAACGCAAGGGGTATTTTATAAAATATCGTTCATCTGGATAATTCTTGAACAAAACATCTTTTTTTCACCATATTTCAAACAAATTTGCTTTAATAGTGTGATTCAAGGAACTGTTTAAATAAGTTCTCATCAAATTTGTGGACCATTTGACTGCTTGTAGAAGTTTTAGGAATTTTTATGCCTCACTTTCATTTTTTATGGGCAAGCTTACTGGCTGCCGGTTTTGCTTCTTCTAGTTTCGCTCAGGAGATTGCCCAGCCTGTTTCGGCTTCAGCAGAACAGGTTCCTGATGCTGAGGTGATTGATCCGGACCATCCGTCTCATCCTTCTCGTTTAGAAGCTTTAAAGCAGCTCAAGAATGTTACCCGTCAAGACTTAAAGGTAAATGCTAATGCAGCACAGCCTGAGGAAGTCAAAGATCCTTTACAACCTCTGAATCGTCAGATCTATGAATTAAACGATGCGCTTGATCGCACTATTATTCGACCTGTTGCTGTGCAATATGTAGAAAAGATACCTACTGATGTGCGGGGAACCTACCACAATTTCCGCAAGAATTTAGGTGAACCCTGGAACGCAGTAAACCAGCTTATGCAAGGACGTCCGGCCCGCGCAGCAAAAACTCTCGGTCGTTTTACAGTAAATACCCTATCGAGTTTAGGTTTCGCTGATCCAGCGAGACGTGTAGGTTTAGAGAGTGAAGACGAGAACTTTGGTACAACTTTGGGTTACTGGGGAGTGCCGTCCGGGCCTTATCTGGTATTACCTGTTTTAGGCCCGAGTACTTTTCGTGATACTGTAGGTCGCGTAGTAGATAGTCAGGCGCGACCACAAAAATATATTTTTGAAGATCACGAGGGCCTTTACTGGGGGGACCAGATGCTACGTGGTATCGATATTCGTTCCCAGCTACTTGATGTTGAAGATGTCTTACAGGGCGACCGTTATGCTGCCATCCGTGATATTTATTTACAGCGTAAAAACTATGAGATTGCCCAGAAAAAAGGCACTGATGCTGAAATCACTTTTATTGATGATGAAGCAGATGATGAAAATGCGGATCCTGAAATTATCTCGGATTAACTAATTGATAAATAGTTTTGCTAGATCCTTTCTAGTTATTCTAGCAACACTTTGATTTATATGATTAGTATATCTATTATGATGAACTTAAAATTTGTTTAAAACAGGTAAATCAACGCCTCTTATGTATTTTATTCAGCCCACTCGCCCTATTCCTTATTTGGATCGGGCTTTACATGCGCTTCCGAATCTGCAAATGATTCATATTGAGGATATCGATTTATACGACCCGACAATTATTGCAATTGCAGATGTAGAAGATTTCCTGGTTTATCAGTGGAATTTGCCTACTGTAGTTATTGCGTTTCAGCATGAGGGGGCTGCACTTGCCAAAGCTTGGGAACAGGGAGCGTTAGCTGGCTGGATTTGGAATGATCTACCGGATCAGCCTGATCAGGCGTTGTTAAAAATAGATGCACAGTATAAACGCAATCAGGATAGTCGTGATCTGCCCTCAGCCGCAGAACTGCAAAAACGTCTTTTACCTAATCCTTTAGCCTTAAAAGATTATGAAATAGAAACTTTTTTTCAACCTTCAGCCTATCTGTCCGGTGACTGGTATGACTACTGGAAGCTGAATGATAAAGAAATTATTTTCTATTTAGCAGATGTTTCAGGCCATGGGGTAACCAGCAGCTTGTTAACCTCATGGATGGCTGCCTTTCATGGACGCTCTAAAACACCCTGTGAACTGATCAAGAAACTAAACGGTATGCTGATGCAAGAAAATATTGAAAAGCATATCACCATGATTGCCGGAATTTTAAACCTCGAAACCCATCAACTCCGCTGGTCCAGCGCGGGACATTATCCGCCCGCTATTTTGTTTGAACCGCATAAACCACCGAAAATTTTAAGTACGAGCAGCTTTCCATTAGGCTTGACAGATGATCTAGAAGTTGAAGAGTTTGAATGTTATCTGAACCAGCATGCACGGTTCATTATCTGTTCAGATGGCGCCCTTGAACCCTTTGATGGGCGTTTGAATGAACAGTTTGAACAACTGGTCCAACATCTGGAAAAACAGTCATTTGAGCCTCCGAGTCATGTTGCAGATGACATTGCTATCTTAAGTCTATGTCGAAAGAATTAACTGATTTATCAATATAATACTCTTTAGCTATAGCTATGATGACTATCGGCCACTTGAGTCTGTAGCCCCCCTATGTGATAATTTTCATATCCTTCTCTGCAAATGGCATTTATATGTCAACAGGTCATGTTGAATATGCAAGCTTGAATGGAACGCATATTTTCAAACTTATTGGTGAAGTGCGAGCCCAATCTTGTATAAGTCTAGACAAACTACTTGGTAAAATTGAGCAACAAGCAGGTGTCGTGGGTGCAATCGTCGATTTGACCCAGACCACTTTTATTGACAGTACTGTATTAGGTATTTTGGCGAAGCTGGGCTTAAAACTTAAGCAGACCCATAATATTCAGGCTGTCATGCTCTCTACCAATTCCGATATTACGACTCTGGCCAACAGTATGGGGCTGGGGCAGGTTTTTGTAATTTTAAATTACTGCGGTGATCCAAACGTTTGCACACGTACACTTGTTGAAGAGCATGTAACTCATGGTGCTATGTTGACNACTGTACTCGATGCTCANCGAACTTTAATGAAACTCAACCAGAATAACCAGAATATGTTTGAACCTCTGGTNAAACAGTTGCAAAAAGAACAGGATACACTGGATCAGGTATCTGAACGTAAAAATGCGCCTTCGACCTGAAGCCTAAACAAACGGAGTAACTGATGCCATTACTTTCTGTTGTTCAAATGAATTCCCAAAATCTGATTGAAGATAACTTCATCGAGATTGAACGTTTGATGCAGCAGAGTAAGGCTGAAGGTGCCGATCTTATTGTATTTCCGGAAAATTTCGTCTGTTTTGCAGCAGGTAAGCAGCGTGAAATGGCTGAACAGTTTGAACATATTCAGCACCGGTTGGAGCAGCTGGCACATCATTATAATCTTTGGATCATTGCAGGTACATTGCCCTGCCCGTTTCGTCCTGATGGCTCTACCATAAAAGATGGTCGGGTACGTACGACCAGTTTATGTATCAGTCCGGAAAAAACCGAAGGACGTTATGACAAAATTCATCTTTTTGATGTTCAGGTTGGGGATGCTGTAGGTGGTTACCAGGAATCTAAAGTATTTGAACCTGGTGACAAGCCTGTAGTTATTCATACACCATTTGGCCAAATCGGGCTTATGGTGTGTTATGACCTTCGCTTTCCAGAGCTGGCTCTAACCCTACGTCAGCGTGGTGCTAATATTTTAACTGCGCCAGCTGCTTTTACTTACACTACAGGCCAACTACACTGGCAGTTACTTTTACAAGCTCGCGCAATGGATAGCCAATGTCAGGTTTTAGGTGCAGCGCAGCAGGGTTGGCATGGTGAAAAGCGCCAGACTTGGGGACATGCAGCCGCAGCAGACTCACGCGGCCANCTGCTGGCTATGGTTAACAATGAAGGTCCGGGCCTGATTACCGTTCCTTTTGACCTGCAAGAACAGCAGTNTGTACGTANCTCTATGCCTCTCATGCAACATCGAAAACTGGTCACGTTCTGATTTAATTTGGTTTTAGATTTTTTTTACAAAAAAACCAATTTATTCTGGTCTTTAATACGCCACGATAACACTACAACTATTCGCTTATAGGTAATAAAATGGCTTTAGAAAAAGTAGTTTATCGTGCACACGCAAAAGCAACAGGTGGCCGTGATGGTCGCGCAACCTCATCTGACGAGATTTTAGATGTAAAACTGGCTGTACCAAAGGAAATGGGCGGTCCTGGTGATGGCACTAACCCTGAACAATTATTTGCGGCTGGCTATTCTGCCTGCTTCTTAGGTGCAATGAAATTTGTTGCGGGCCGTGATAAATATAGCATGCCTAAAGATGCTTATATTGACGGCGAAGTAGGAATTGGGCCGATACCGACCGGTTTTGGTATTGAAGTCACACTCAATATTCATTTAGAAGGAATGGACCAGACTGAAGCGGAAAAACTGGTTGAAGCTGCTCATATTGTCTGTCCATATTCAAACGCGACTCGCAATAATATTAATGTTGATTTAAAAATTACGACTTAAAAGTAAAATGGCATTATAAAATTCAAAAACAGAATTTTATAATGCCCTGATTAATATTCTTATAAAATGACTTATTCGGCTGCTTCATTGGTAACGCGAAGCACTTCTTCTAAAGTTGTTTTACCCTGCAATACTTTACGCAAGCCGTCTTCCCGAATTGAGCCTGCATGTCTCCGGGCAAAATTTTCTAGCTCATACTCTGCTGCATTCCCATGAATCAGACGGCGCATCTGCTCATCAATCGGAACAATCTCATAAATAGCTGTACGCCCAGTAAAGCCGGTATGGGCACAGTGTTCGCAGCCCTTAGGTACAGGTAAACGAACTGGTTCTCTGTGTTCAAAAGAGTTAAAGATATGCTGCTCAAAACTATCAGCCTCACGCCAATTAACGCAATGTGCACATAAAGTACGTACCAGACGCTGAGCCACCACACCAATTAAAGAACTTGAAAGTAAAAAAGGTTCAATGCCCATATCTTTTAGACGTGTTACTGCACCAATAGCGGTATTGGTATGGAGTGTAGAAAGTACAAGGTGGCCGGTCAAAGAGGCCTGCACTGCGATTTCAGCTGTTTCCAGATCACGAATTTCCCCGACCATAACCACATCTGGGTCCTGACGCAGCATAGCTTTTAAAGCCCGCGCAAAAGTCATATCTACTTTGGTGTTAACCTGGGTCTGGCCAATTCCTTCAAGTTGGTATTCAATAGGATCTTCGGCTGTCAGGATATTACGGCTACCATCATTCAGATCAGACAAGGCCGCATATAAAGTCGTGGTTTTACCAGAACCGGTTGGACCAGTCACCAGAATAATACCGTGGGGTCGGTGCACCAAAGTTTTTAACCGTTCATAATCTTCTACAATCAGGCCGAGATGCGTCATATTAAGACGACCCGCCTGTTTGTCGAGCAGACGCATAACAACNCGCTCACCATGCGAAGAAGGTAAGGTCGAAACACGAACATCAACTTCNCGTCCGGCAAGACGAAGTGAAATACGGCCATCTTGTGGAATACGTTTTTCGGCNATATCNAGACGGGCCATTACTTTAATCCGGGACACCAGCAAAGGTGCNAGCTCCCGCCGTGGCTGAACGATTTCTCGTAACTGTCCATCGACCCGCAGACGAACTGAAAGTTTTTTCTCAAAAGATTCAATATGGATATCGGACGCACCGACACGAATTGCCTCAGACAGCAAGGCATTAATCAGGCGAACGATGGGTGCATCATCTTCCTGATCCATCAGGTCTTCTGCTTCAGGCACCTGATCTGCCAGGCTCAGCAAGTCCGGATGGTCTTCAAGTCCTGCAGCCACCTGCTGTGATTTACCGGTATCGCCGGCATAACTGGATCCTAATAAACTATTGAACTCTTGCGCACTGCATAACTGATAATGTACCGGGCGGCCCAGTAGCCGACGAGCCTCCTGCAAAGCAAGGGGAGTCGTGTCTTCACGACGCATGATATAGACTTGGTCCCCTTCATAACGCAAGATGACGCCATGACGTTTTGCAAAACTGTAAGGTATTTGTAGTTGTTTAAGTATTTGCATCACAACTTATAATAATAGAAAAATTGGTTTTGAGTGTACTCTATGCATATGACAGCGTGAAGTCTGTTTTTTGCTAAAGATGTGATGAAAGGAATAACTGGTCTTGACAAATTACAATGAAAATTTCGAGCCTGAATCTTCTACTATCAAGTGGTGGGGTGAACAGCAATTTGATATGAACCAGAATAAAGCCTGGCAGTTCGGTTCATTATTTTTTCGTCTGACTCGCAGTCAGCGCGAGTGGCAACTTGAATATCATCGACCACAGTTTCAGCATGATGATGAGCAGGAATGGCGTATCATTGAAGAACCAGATTTTATCTTTCCACAGCCGGTTGAGATTGAACGTTATATGTTTAAAAAAACACATAGCAAATTCCAGCTCATGCCTCGTCTGGCTGACCGCTCTGTCGTAATTAAACCGGTCAATCCAATTTACATTCCAGCAGGGCAACGCGGTACGCTTTATATCAGCACTCCCTTATGGATTGCCGGTTTTGTAGAAAGTCAGCGAGATCCTTTATTCGATTTACCGGTCATTCTTTCTAAAGATACTTGGTTTGGCCCAGACCAGCGTACCGGTGAAATGTGCTATGCCACTGCAGTGGATGGCCGTACTGAACTAAGCCAGCTTAAACCGCGTGCTTTTCGCGCCGTAACCCCTATTCATTTTCATAATACCAGCAATCAGCAGCTGCGTTTTGACCGCATGAATGTGCCTGTACCTGCCTTGCCTTTGTTTTATAGCGGAAAAACTGGCCGTTTATGGACTTCACAGATTAAAGTTCTGCATGAAGGACTGGACCGTCCTCCGCGGGTAAGAATTGAAAACCAGACCCCGCCTCTGGCTGGCGAGGTTCAGTATATTCATCCCCCGCGCTCTCCAGGTGGAGCACTATTTAACATGTTTGATTCATTCTTCTAAGAGGTGGTCATGGCTGATACAAATATTCCAAAAGAAGTGACCCAAAGCCTCAAAGGAATCTTTACCAATATTAATCTGGACCGTTTAAGTGAAATCTTGGTGGGGCTGGTACTTTGCCTGATTGGTTTCTTGATTGCCCGGGTAATTTCCAATACTTTTATCCGTACGGTAGGTTTACGTTTTAATGCTCATCAGCGCCTAGTCTGGCGCCGCGGTATTTTTTATTTTATCTTTCTGCTTTTTGTAATTGCCAGTTTAAAGGAAGCCGGTTTCAAACTTAGCGTTTTTCTTGGCGCCGCCGGTATTTTAACAGTAGCTTTAGGTTTTGCTTCGCAGACCTCTGCAACCAACCTGATTAGCGGTCTCTTCCTGATTGGTGAAGGTTCCTTTGAGGTCGGTGATACCATCCAGATTACTCTCATCCGTGGCCATGTGATTGAAGGCGAGGTTCTGTCAATTGATCTGCTTTCGGTCAAATTGCTCACCCTCGATAATGTTTATGTGCGTTTGCCGAATGAACAGCTGATTCGGGCACCAGTCATGAATCTGTCAAAATTTCCTATACGGCGCATCCCCATTACCCTCGCGATTAATTTCCATGAAGATATTATTAAAGTACGGGAAGTTCTGCTGGAAGTTGCCAATAAGTATCCTCTGGTTTTGGACGAACCTAAACCGGCAGTGACAGTAACGGCATTTCGAGAATCATCAATTGAACTATTGTTCGCCGTATGGTGTAGCCGGGAAAATTATCTGCAGGTCCGTGATGAAATGCAGGAATTGATCCGTAATGGCTTTGTCGATAATCAGATTGAAATTCCTGTTCCCAAAATGGGATTTGTTGACCGCCCCCCTCTCACTGCTGCATTGGCTAATGAAGATATTGATACATATGCGAATGCCAGAGAAATAAAACGTGAGCCTAAACTTTAGGCTCATCATCTGTCGACTGTTGTATGGCAGGTGGCAGAGGTGCCAGATAAGCAATAATCAGCATCACGATTCCGGCCCCAATAAACGAGAACACCCGGGTAATAGTGCCACTTTGCGATAGATCCAGAAAGACCAGTTTTGCCACTACAATAGCCAGTAAGGCTGCACCGATAAACCAGATCTGTCGCAACAAGCGGCGACTGGCCAGCGTCATCAGGATAAAAGCAAGGATAACCCACAACAGGGTTAAACTGAGCTGAACTGTCCCATTACTCCAAATTGCTGTTCCCCAAAGTGGCGTACCCATGTAATGATGTAAGCCACGTACCATGATACTGCTCATAACCAGCAAGCTCACCAGAATCGAACCAATCTTGAATGTCCATTCCAGATTTTTATCATGGAATCGATATTGATAAATCGCCCAGAGTAAACCAGCCATTACTCCAATCGAAAGCAGATCGGCAGGATTAAGAATTACTGTCCAGTAGGCATATTCAGCAACCTGAACATCAATGCTCAGGCCAGTCAGCCACAACAGACTTAAACACCACACTGTAATAGAATGCATCAGTAAAGGTGTTTTTGAGTAAATTACCCAAGCGCCATACAATGCAGGAATTAAGCCCAGTGCCAGAAGTGGCGTTGTTGGCAAAATAGCCAAACCAGTAACAGCCAACAATAACCAGCTAACCGCAGCCCAAAATTCTTTTACTGATTGACTGTTATGTTCAGGTTTTGTCCATAATGTTATAAAAGCAGTAACGGCCGAAGCAAACAGGAACGAATATTGAGACCCCGATGTACTCCATGCCAGATTAGTCCACAAATTTTCCTGCCAGATCGCAGCACCTAAAAATAATAAAAATAGCGTATTGATAAATAACTGTACCAGCAACCAATTTACTTGGGTTTTCCAGTGCATAAATGCTGTAAATACTGCAGATAAAAGAGCTGCCATAGCCAGATATGGGCTTAAACCCTGCCCTTGCAGGCCAAGACTGTGTACAGCGGCGGCGGCTCCCGCATAAAGACCTAAAGCCAGTAAAATACAGCTTAATACACTGCTACTAAAATACCTTTCTTCATAGGGCTGATGCTGTAACAGGTAATATACTGATATCAGCTGGGCAAACGCATAAATTGCTGTACTTAAAACCGGAAACTGAATTTGGCTCCAGATTTGATAAAACAGGGTCACTGAACTTAGCAAAAGTAATGCTACCCCAATATAACGGCTAAATCGGTAGCGTTCAGTTACGCCCCAGACAATTAGAGCGGCGCCCTGTACGACCCAGCCAATGGTGCTCCAGTGTGCCCCTTGGGCCAGCGGAAAAATTAGCGCAATAAAAGCAACCGATAAAATAAAGAAACTTTTAGCGAGTAAAGATAGCTCCTGCTGTCGCTGACGAATCCAGAGTGTTAATCCGGCATAGATGAGCGCCAGCAAGGCAGCACCTAGAGTCAAAGCAAATGTGTTATCGCGCATTAACCAGGCATGCAGGGAAAAACCCAGCACGGGCACACTAAAGATCAGGCTCACATCAAGCAATGGCTGTAAACGGCCCTGTTCTTGCTCAGGATGGCTAAGTAATTGTCTTAAACTTAATGCGTGTTTACGTGCAATTAACTGGCTGTAGCGAATACTTAGCCAGATAAAGAGCAGAATATGCAGCCAGATGATGAGATCAAGGATGAGATACTGTTTTGCTTCGCTATATATGACGATGACACTACCACCTAACAGCATGGTGACGAAGAATGCAATGTGATTAAGAATTTTCCAGGACTGAACAAAATTAACTACAGCCACTGCCAGATTAATTAATAAATAATAGCCCAGTAAAAACACTGTATCCGGATGATACTGTGGAATGACCAGGGGCGCCGCATAGGCCATTCCTAAAGCTAGTATAGCCAGATAAACAGCATGCTGTTTGAGGCTCAAATAACTGGTCACTATCAACAGTGCTGCAAAGAGCATACTGGCTATAGACAGGCTGGCAATAACTCCATAATGATGGGCAAATACCAGTGTCAGGAAAATAACAGCGAGTCCTATCCCCTGTAATGCAACAGCAAATAAAAGATTTCTCTTTTGCAGGGTATAGCCAAAAAATGTAATAGCACCACCAATACAAGCAATAAACCCTAAGCGAAAACCCAAGCTGAGTTGCCAGTGTTCACTGGCAAAGCGGAGTAATAATATGACTCCGATCATCAGCACTGCCACAGCGACTCGCAAGATTGGATTNCCATGTACCATCCAGTTAATGGCAGGCTGCCACCAGCTTGNAGCAGCCGGTTCTGGTGCTACTGCTGGNACTCTATCTGGTTCGGTAACAGAAGATCCGGTATGAGCTGGCCCTGAAGGNNAANTCTGTTCGGAAAGTATTTCTGCTTCTTGCCTGCTTTGCAGTTGCCGGGCGGGTAACGGAAGTAAAGAAGGTTCAGCCAGTGAATGATGCTGCTCCAGATTAGCCAAACGTTGTTGCAACCGGTTAAGCAAATGAATCAGACAAATGATAAAAATTATAATTGCAAGCCAGAGCATACTGCGCCAGTCACTTAAATAAATCACTGCCCCAAACAGCACACTTGCATACATTCCTGCTTTTTGCCAAACCAGATCGGCTGCTGGCTGTATAAATTTCGCCCGCTGTTCTAGCTGCTGCAAACGCTGTTGCATATTTGAAACCAGCTGGATGAGTAATATGCTGAAAAATAAACTGGCGCCNACCATGCCAAGCTCAAAATTAACAACTGCAGAGCCAGNAAAAATAACGACAAGTATGATCAGAAGAAAAATGAAATATCCCTGCTTATCTTTGTTATACATGGGCAAATTGAGTATTCCTGTCCAATTTTGGCTATCTTAACCGATCTCTTATCAGATAAAAGAATTTGCATACAAACTGCTGCAAAATTCATATTCTGCATTGCAGAGAAAATTCACGTAGAATAAAGCCATTCGNTTGTAAGGAAGTATTCAATGCCACCATTTGTCTTGGTTGANGGGTCCTATTTTTTATTCCGGGCATTTCATGCGCTGCCTCAATTAACCACTTCAACCGGGTTACATACCAATGCAATCCGTGGCGCGATTTCTGCAATACAAAAACTGATGCGCCGCATCCAGCCCACCCATATGGCTGTAATTTTTGATACACCCGAGCCTACTTTCCGCCATGAGCTGTCGCCACTTTATAAAGGTGACCGCCCAAGCATGCCAAGTGAACTCTCCCAGCAGATTCCTTATCTGCATGCCCTGATCCGGGCTTTAGGTATTCCCCTTTATTCCCTGCCGGGTGCCGAAGCTGATGACATTATTGGAACACTGGCAAAACGCGCTGAAGCTGCCGGCCATCAGGTCCTGATCTCTACTGGTGACAAGGATATGGCACAGCTGGTCACAGATAAAGTGACACTGGAAGACAGTTTTAAAGACAAACCGATGGATATTCAGGGAGTCTTTGAGAAGTTTGGAGTATGGCCTCACCAGATTATTGACTACCTGACCCTGATGGGTGATGCCTCAGATGGTATTATGGGTGTACCAGGTGTAGGGGCAAAAACTGCTGCTAAACTACTCAATGAATACGGTTCACT
>JGI24770J26754_10002970_pt1 | contig 11466 bp, 4 predicted proteins | sample LakOneMetagenome_FD_26754 | JGI IMG/M metagenome (IMG submission 26754) | reverse complement strand
CGTCGTCGATCGTCAGCCGCGTTGACGTGCTGACCGGCGGCGCCTCCTCGGTCTATGGTTCGGATGCCGTCGCCGGCGTCGTGAACTTCGTCATGGACACGGAGCTGACCGGCGTCCGCGTGGACGCGCAGTACAGCTTCTACCAGCACAACAACCGGCACGAAAATGCCGGTGACGGCCTGATCGACGGCCCGCTTGGCCTGCGTGCCCGCGGCTTCGGCTTCCCGACGGGGAGCGTTGCCGACGGCGGCGCCTATGATCTCAGCATCGCGTTCGGCACCGGCTTCGACGACAATCGCGGCCATATCACTGCCTATGCCGGCTATCGCCAGCTGAACGCCGTCACCCAGGGCCGCCGCGACTACAGCTCCTGCGCTTCGCAGGCGCCGACTGCGGCCCAGGTCCCCGTTCGCGGCCGTCTCTTCTGCGGCGGCTCGGCCACCTCGGCCAACGGCACGCTGTTCGTCTACGAGAACGGCACGTCGACCATCTACCAGATCGGGCCGAACCGGACCCTCATCAAGGGCTTCCAGCCGTACAATTTCGCGCCCACCAACTATTACCAGCGTCCCGACGAGCGTTACACGTTCGGCGCGTTCGCGAATTACGAGATCAGCCCGGCGCTGCAGCCCTATCTCGAGGTGATGTTCATGGACGACCGCACGGTCGCCCAGATCGCGCCCTCGGGTGACTTCGGGAACACCTTCTCGATCAACTGCAACAACCCGCTGCTCTCCGCGCAGCAGCTGGCGATCATCTGCTCGCCGCAGAACCTGCTGACGACGCCTGACATTCGTGGCGAGGCGCCGCAGACGGTGACGACCAATGGCGGCGCGCCCTTCGTGTTCCTCAACCCGGACGGCACGCCCTATTTCCGCGGCTTCGCGCAGATCCTGCGCCGCAACGTGGAAGGCGGCGGCCGCCGCGACGACCTGCAGCACACCAACTACCGTGTCGTTGCGGGTATGCGGGGCGATCTGAGCGATGTGTGGTCGTACGACATGTACTACTACTTCGCGCAGACCAACTTCTCGGAGACCTACACGAACGACTTCTCGGTCACCCGCCTGCTGCGGGCCCTGGACGTCATCGACAATCCGGCGGTCCCCGGCATCCAGCCGGTCTGCCGCTCGGTCGTCGACGGCAGCGACCCGAGCTGCGTCCCCTACGACATCTTTGCGACCGGCCAGGTCACCCCGGCGGCCCTCAACTATCTGCAGACGCCGGGCTTCAAGCGCGGCACCAACCAGCAGACGGTGGCCAGCGCCTCGCTCACCGGCAATCTCGGCAACTGGGGCATCCAGTTCCCGTGGGCGTCGAGCGGCGTCGGCATCGCGCTGGGCGTCGAATATCGCAAGGAGTCGCTCGCCGAGCAGACCGATTCGGCCTTTTCGCTCCTGCCCTCGTCCGACCTTGCCGGCCAGGGCGCGCCGACCCTGTCGATCGCCGGCAGCTTCGACGTGAAGGAAGCCTTTGCCGAGGTCCGTATCCCGATCGTCGAGGACGGCTTCTTCCGCTATCTCGGCCTCGAGGCGGGCTATCGCTATTCCGACTACGCGATCGCGGGCGGCCGGAGCTTCAGCACCGACACCTACAAGATCGGCCTCGACTTCGCGCCGATCCGCGACATCCGTATTCGCGCCGCCTACAACCGCGCGGTTCGGGCGCCGAACATCCAGGAGCTCTTCGCGCCGCAGCGCGTCGCGCTCAATGGTAACGGCGATCCTTGCGCAGGCGCCGCGCCGTCGGCATCGCTCGCCGCCTGCCAGGCGCAAGGTGTCTCCGCTGGTCAATACGGCAATATCGCCGGCAACCCGGCAGGCCAGTATAACGGCCTGATCGGCGGCAACCCCAACCTGGAGCCGGAAGTCGCCGACACCTGGACCGTCGGTGTCGTCTTGCAGCCGAGCTTCATTCCGCGGCTCGCGCTGACTGTGGACTGGTTCAACATCAAGATCGCCCAGGCCATCCAGCCGATCGGTCAGGATGCCATTCTCGCGACCTGCGTCCAGACCCGGGATCCGGCCATTTGCGGCCTCGTCCACCGCGACAGCCTCGGCTCGCTGTGGCGTTCCGGCCAGGGCTACGTGATCGACCAGCCGCAGAATATCGGCGGCTTCTCGACCCGCGGCATCGACGTCGGCCTCAGCTACACGCTGCCGATCAGCGACACGCTGGGCAGCATGAGCCTGAACGTCGTCGGCACCTGGGTCGACCGTCTGACCACCGACAACGGCGTGCAGGCGCCCTATGATTGCGCCGGTCTGTACGGCCTGATCTGCGGCACGCCGACGCCGGTATGGCGCCACAAGGCCCGCCTGACCTACACGCATCCCTCGGGTCTGGGCTTCTCGGCGCAGTGGCGTTACTTCGGCGGGGTCGACATCGACCGGACCGATCCGCTCGCCAATCCGGGTGGTGGCTACACCGCCGCGCAGAACCTGCGGATTCCGTCGCAGAGCTACTTCGATCTGACGATGACCGCGCGGATCGGCGATCACTACAACTTCCGTCTCGGCGTGAACAATATCCTGGACCGCGAGCCCCCGATCATCGGCTCGAACGGCTCCGCCGCCGGTATCAATGCCTGCACGGGCACCTTCTGCTCGGGCAACACCTTCCCGAACGTCTACGACGCGATGGGCCGGTATATCTTCGCCGGTGTCACGCTGGACTTCTAGGACGAAGGCGGAACTCAAGACTGACGGCGGGCCGAAAGGCCCGCCGTTTTCTTTTGGGCGCCGTCCGGACCTTGATCGCTCCAGGCTTTGCCTGGGGCGTCAATCAAGGTTCAACTCCGAGGAGAGCCTGATTCACGCCGCCAGCGAAAGCGCAGAACGCTTTCTCCGCCGACGATCAGGCTCTAGAGGACCTTCGTGGAACAGGAGATCGCCAGCGACGCCCCCAGCCTGGAGGCCGCCGCCGACCGCGCCGCCGCCAGCGGCGACCGGGCCGGCGCCCGCACTCTGCTCGTCCGCGCGACCCGGGCGGATCCGGATCGGGCGGAGACCTGGGTCAAGCTCGCCGCCATGTGCCGGGCGGAGGGGGATATCGAAGCCGCGCTGGATGCCGTCTCCGGCGCGCTGAAGATCGATCCGCTCGGCTTCCTGCCGTTGTTGCTCAAGGCCAGCCTGCTCGAAAAGGCCGGCCGGGCGACGGAGGCAGGCGAGACCTACGGCTATGCGCTCGCCCAGGCGCCGGCGACGCTGCCGCCGCATCTGGAGGCGATGGCGGCCCATGCCCGCACGAGGCATGAAGCGCATGTCGCGGAGACGGCCGGGCGGCTCGCCCGGGCCCTGGAGGAAATGCCGCTGAGCGAGACTGAGCAGCGCCGGCTCGCCCGGTTCCGCTCCAACATCGTGCGCACGACCCGGCCCTATCACTCGGAGCCGACCCATTTTCATTATCCCGGACTGCGCGAGCGCGAATATCACGACCGCGCGCTCTTCCCCTGGCTGGCGGAGCTGGAGGCGGCGACTGCGGCGATCCGGGAGGATTTCCACCGGGTTATGGCGGCGGAGCGGGCGGAACTCGTCCCCTATATCCAATATCCGGACGATGTTCCGCTCCGGCAATGGGCGGAATTGAACCGCAATCGCGCCTGGACTGCGATCCACCTCGTTCAGAACGGCGTCACGATCGAAGCCAATGCGCGGCATTGCCCCTCGGTGATGGCGATGCTGGGCGACATGGAACAGCCAGAAATCCCGCGCCGTGGGCCCAATGCGATGTTCTCCCTGCTCGCGCCGGGCGCGCATATCCCGCCCCATGTCGGGGTCGCGAACACGCGGCTGGTCTGCCATCTGCCCCTGATCGTGCCGGCGGGCTGCTGGTTTCGGGTCGGCGCCGAGACCCGGCTCTGGGAGGAGGGCAAGGCCTGGGTCTTCGACGACACGATCGAGCATGAGGCGATGAATCCGACGAGTGAGCTTCGCGTCATCCTGATCATCGACACCTGGCATCCCGATCTCGGCCCCGCCGAGCGCGCGGCAGTGGCCGCGGTCATGAGCGCGACCGACACGGATGACGTGCTGGAGGGCCTGTGACCGGCCCCGTCGAGGCGCAGGCCCTGCTCGCCGCCGCCCGTCCCGGCGACCCCGAACAGGTGTTCCGGGCCGTCATCCTCGCCAGCCGGGCCGGGCTTGATCTCGAGGCGCTGCCGCTCGCCCGGGCCGGGGCCGAGGCGAGTCCTCGCGACGCCCGGATGTGGCAGGTGCTCGGCCTCGTCCAGCGCCGCCTCGAAGACCTGGCCGAAGCGGTCCCTGCTCTCGTCCGGGCGGCAGACCTCGCCCCGGACGACGCGCTGATCGCGCACAGCCTGGCGCGGGCCAGCCTGGAGGCGGGGCTTCCAGCTGTCGATCTGTTCGAACGGGCACATGGGATGGCGCCGACCGACGGCACGGTCNTGCTGGGGCGCGCGGCGGCCTATTTCGCGGAGGCGCGGCTGGACGACGCGATTGCGGGGCTGGAGGCNCAGCTCCGCCGCTATCCGGACTGGATCGAAGGCCATGCCACCGCCGTGCGGCTGCGCTGGGTGCGCGGCGATCGCGAGAATTTCACCGCGAGCCTGGAAGAGGCGCTGGCGGCGGCTCCGGCCTCGATCCCGCATTGGCGCGAACTGGCCGACGCCTACATGCAGGCCGCTCTCTATGAACGCGTGCACGACACGCTCCTCCGGGCCCGGGCTGCGTCCGGCGAGAGCCCCGTCTACGATGCGCTGGAAGCGGTGGCGACCGCCGAGCAGGGGCGNATCGAGGAGGCTGACCGGCGCTTCGCCGCGCTGGGGCCGATCGAGCATGTCACGATGGCGGCCCGCTATGTCCGGCACCTGCTGCGCGCCGGCCGGCCGGCCGAGGCGTCCGCCTTCGCCGACGGCTGGGCGGGACGCGATCCGGGCAATCTGCTGACGCCCTACCAGTCCGCCGCCTGGCGTCTGACCGGTGATCCGCGCTGGCATTGGCTGGAAGGCGACGAGCGGCTGGTTGGCGTCTATGATCTGGGGGACCGACTGCCGTCGCTGCACGCGCTCGCCGAACGGCTGCGCGGGCTGCACCTCTCCCTGCACCAGCCGCTCGAGCAGAGCCTGCGCGGCGGCACCCAGACGGATGGTCCGCTGTTCAGCCGGATCGAGCCGGAGATCAGGGCGCTCAGGGCGTTGGTTGTCGAGACGGTCGAACGGCATGTCGCGCAATTGCCCTCGCCGGTGCCCGGCCATCCCACCCTGATCGCCGCGCGCGGGCCGGTCCGCTTCGCCGGGTCATGGTCGGTGCGGCTCAGCAATGCCGGCTTCCACGTCAACCATGTTCATCCGGCGGGCTGGATCAGTTCCGCTTTCTATGTCGGGCTGCCGGACGCTGCGATGGGCGGCGACCATCATGCCGGCTGGCTCTCGCTCGGCGAGGCGACCGAGCTCGGGCTCGACCTGCCGCCGATTCGCCTCGTCGAGCCGAAGCCTGGCCGGCTTGTCCTCTTCCCTTCCACCATGTGGCACGGTACCCGGCCTTTCGCCGAGGGCGAACGGTTGACCGTCGCCTTCGACGTCGCCCGCCCCCTCTGACAGGACGATATGACCCAGCAGCCTCCCGCCAGCCTTCAGCCCGCGCTCGATCTGCTTCGCCGCGGCGACCGCGCGGGTGCGCGCCGCGCCGTTGAGGCCGCCCTGCTGGAGCAACCCGACGAGACCGGCCTGGTTGCTTTCGCTGGCGTGCTCGCCGCGCAGGATGGGGATCTGGAAGCCGCCATTCCGCATTTCCAACGGGTCGTCGCCGCTGTCCCGCAGGATATGCAGATGCGCACGAACCTCGCGATGGCGCTGGCCGAGACCGGGCGCTTTGAGGAGGCAGCGCAAGTGGCGGAGGATCGCGGCGATCCCCATCTCGACCGCCTGGCGGGCTGGGCGCACCAGCAGGTCGGTCGGCTGGATCGCGCCGCTTTGGCCTATGAGGCCGCGGTCGCTTCCCAACCTGAGGATTTCGAATCCTGGAACAATCTGGGCAATGTCCGCGCCGAGCGTGGCGACGCCGCCGGCGCGCTGCTCGCCTATCAGCAAGCGGTGCTGCTCCGGCCCGACCAGGTCGACATCTACCTCAACGCCTCGGAACAGCTCACCGTCGTCGGCGACGATCAGGCGCGGCTGTTGCTGATGCGCGACGCGGTCGAGATTGCGCCGGAGCGCGCCGACATCCTGACCGAACTCGGGCTGGCGGAAGCGGCGGTGCGCCATTATCCGGAGGCCGAGGCCGCCTACCGGCGCGCGCTGGCCAGGGATCCGCTTCACCTGGCTGCCTATCTGGAGCTCGGCATGCTCCTCGAGAATCTCAACCGGGTGGAGGATCTCGTCGCCCTGGTCGCGGAGGCGGAAGCGCATGGCGTCGGCGAGGCGGAACTGGGCTTCATCCGCGCCTGGGCGCTGCGCCGGCAGAACCGGTTCGCCGAGGCCCGGCCGATTGCCGACGCGATTCCCGCCACGATCCATCCGGTTCGCCGCGCGCACCTCATCGCCGATCTCGCGGACCGGCTCGGCGAGACGGAGCGCGCCTTCGCGGCATTCGGCGAGATGAACGCGGCCTCGGTGGCCTCGCGTCCGCCGCGGCTCGGGCCGACCTATCGCCAGACGGTCGAGCAGAGCATCAGACAGCTGAGCCCCGCCTGGGTCGCGTCCTGGCAGGACGTCCGAATGGAGGACACGCCACCCGATCCGGTGTTCCTGGTCGGCTTTCCCCGCTCCGGCACGACCCTGCTCGACACCTTGCTGATGAACATGCCGGCCCTGCACGTGCTGGAGGAGATGCCGTTCCTGCGCGAGGTCGAACATTCCCTCGGCGGGGAGGCCGCGCTTGCCGGGCTCGACAGCGCGGCCGCGAACCAGTGGCGCCGCCGCTATTTCGAACTGGTGGCGGAGGGTGCCCCGGCCGCCGGCCCCGGCCGCCGGATCGTCGACAAGCATCCGCTGCGCATGGCCGGCATGGCGATCGTCAGCCGGCTCTTCCCTGCGGCGCACGTCATCCTGGTCGAGCGGCATCCGTGCGACGTGGTGCTGTCCTGCTACATGGCCAATTTCCAGCTCAACGACGCGATGCGCAGCTTCAGCGAGCTCGACGAAGCGGCGCGGACCTATGCTGCGGTGTTCACCGCCTGGGAGCGGGCGGAGGCGGTGCTGCCGCTCAAGGTGCACCGCATCCGCTATGAGCGGATGGTCGAGGATCTGGCGGGCGAGATGCGGCCCTTGCTCGATTTCCTCGGCCTGCCCTGGGATGAGAAGGTGCTGGACAATCAGGCGGCGGCCGCGGGGCGCGGCCATGTCCGCACCGCCAGTTACTCGCAGGTCCAGGAGCCGATCTACAAGCGCGCCGCCGGGCGCTGGGAGCGGTACCGGGCCCAGCTCGAACCCGTGCTGCCCATCCTCGCGCCATGGTGCGAGAAGATGGGCTACGCCCTCTAGCTCAGCTTCAGCGCGCCGTCGCCTTCGTCGATCTTCACCGTTTGGCCGTCATGCACATCGCCGCGCAGGATCGCGTCGGCGAGCGGGTCCTGCAGATATTTCTGCACGGCGCGCTTCAAAGGTCGCGCCCCATAGACCGGATCATAGCCGACCCGGCCGAGCCAGGCGCGGGCTCCGTCGGTGAGGTCGAGAGTGATCTTGCGGTCCTTCAGCAGCTGCTGGACGCGGGCGACCTGGATGTCGACGATCGGGCCCATATGCTGCTGGCTCAGGCGGTGGAAGAGAATGATCTCGTCCAGCCGGTTGAGGAATTCGGGCCGGAAATGGGCGCGGACCACCTCCATCACCTGCGGTTCGACCTCCTCGACCTTCTGGTCGTCGCCAAGGCTGGTAAGATATTGGCTGCCCAGGTTCGAGGTCAGGATGATGATCGTGTTGGTGAAATCGACCGTGCGGCCCTGGCCGTCGGTGAGCCGCCCATCGTCCAGCACCTGAAGCAGGATGTTGAAGACGTCGCCATGCGCCTTCTCCACCTCGTCGAACAGGACCACCTGATAGGGCCGCCGCCGGACCGCCTCGGTCAGCACACCACCTTCCTCATAGCCGACATAGCCCGGAGGCGCGCCGATCAAACGGGCGACCGAGTGCTTCTCCATGAATTCCGACATGTCGATGCGGACCATGGCGTGCGGGTCGTCGAACAGGAACTCGGCAAGCGCCTTGGTCAGCTCGGTCTTGCCGACGCCGGTGGGCCCCAGGAACAGGAAGGAGCCGAGCGGCCGGTTCGGGTCCTGCAGGCCGGCGCGGGCGCGGCGCACGGCCTTGCTGACCGCGACGACCGCCTCCTGCTGACCGATCACGCGCTTGCCGATCACTTCTTCCATGGCGAGCAGCTTGTCGCGCTCGCCCTCCAGCATCCGCTCCACCGGAATGCCGGTCCAGCGGCCAACGACCGCGGCGATGTCCTCGGCAGTCACCTCCTCGCGCAGCATCGCATTGCTGGTGACGGCCGCGGCGTCCTCCAGCTGCTTCTCCAGCGCGGGGATGCGGCCATATTGGAGCTCACCGGCCTTGGCGAGATCGCCATGGCGCTGCGCCTGGTCCAGCTCGATCCTGGCGGCGTCGAGCTGCTCCTTGATCTTGGCTTCGCCGGCGATCTTTTCCTTCTCCGCCTGCCAGCGTGTGGTGAGCGCGGCGGATTGCTCCTCAAGACCGGCCAACTCGCCTTCCAGCGCCTTCAGCCGGTCCTTGGAGGCGGCGTCCTTNTCCTTCTTCAGCGCCTCGCGCTCGATCTTCAGCTGGATGATCCGCCGGTCGAGCGTCTCGATCTCCTCGGGCTTGGACTCGGCCTCCATGCGGATGCGCGAGGCCGCCTCGTCCATCAGGTCGATCGCCTTGTCGGGCAGGAAACGGTCGGCGATGTAGCGGTTGGAGAGGGTCGCCGCGCTGACCAGGGCCGCGTCGGTGATGCGCACGCCATGGTGCAGCTCATATTTCTCCTTGAGCCCGCGNAGGATCGAGATCGTGTCCTCGACCGTCGGCTCGCCGATGAAGACGGGCTGGAAGCGCCGCTGCAGCGCCGGATCCTTCTCGACATGCTTCTGATATTCGTCGAGCGTGGTGGCGCCAATGCAGTGCAACTCGCCGCGGGCAAGCGCCGGCTTCAGCAGATTGGAAGCGTCCATCGCGCCTTCGCTCTTCCCGGCGCCGATCAGGGTGTGCATTTCGTCGATGAACAGGATGATGTCGCCTTCGGCGCCCTTCACCTCGTCCAGCACGCCCTTCAGCCGCTCCTCGAACTCGCCACGATATTTCGCGCCGGCGATCAGGCTGCCCATGTCGAGCGCCATCAGGCGGCGACCCTTGAGGCTGTCCGGCACGTCGCCGTTGGTGATGCGCAGCGCGAGGCCCTCGGCGATGGCGGTCTTGCCGACGCCGGGCTCGCCGATCAGCACCGGATTGTTCTTGGTACGGCGGGCGAGGATCTGGATGGTGCGGCGGATCTCCTCGTCGCGGCCGATCACCGGATCGAGCTTGCCGTCGCGCGCCGCCTCGGTGAGGTCGCGGGCGAACTTCTTCAGCGCGTCATAGCGGTCCTCTGCGGTCTGCGTGTCGGCCGTGCGGCCGCCGCGCAGTTCGTTGATCGCCGCGTTCAGCGCCTCGGGCTGGAGGCCGGCGTCGCGCAAGGCCTTGCCGGCATCGGTCTGGGAGATGGCCAAGGCGGTCAGCAGCCGCTCGACCGCAACGTAACTGTCGCCGGCCTTTTGCGCGATCTCCTCCGCCTGATCGAGCAGGCGGATCGTGTCGCCGTTGAGCGAGGGCGCCGCGCTGGCGCCGCCGCCCGAGACGGCCGGCACCTTNGCCAGCGCCTCGTCNGTCTCGCGCCGCGCCGCCTCGGCGCTGCCGCCGGCGCGGGCGATCAGACCGGCGGCCATGCCCTGCTCGTCCTCCAGCAACGCCTTCAGCACATGGACCGGGGCGATCTGCTGGTGGTTCATGCGGCTGGCGACGGTCTGCGCCGACTGCAGGAAGCCGCGCGCCCGGTCGGTGAACTTTTCGAGATTCATAGAAGTTCAGGCCCCTCTAGGTTGCGCTGGATATGGTGTGGCACCGCGGCACCACAAGACGCCATAGCTTGATACAAATTTCCCCGACCGNGCGGTCAGCGCCCGCTTGCATAGTTCGGGGGCCATATTAGTGTCCGCCCCCTGCACGAACTGGGGACTCACATGCGCAAATTGCTTTCCGCCTTCGCGTTCGCCGCGGGCGTCTCGCTCCTCGCGACCGCCGGCACTGCCGCCGCCACCGAGCAGGGTGGCCGCCGCGCCGCCGCCAATCCGGTCACGGCATTGGTCAATCAGGTGAACATTCCGTTTGAGACCTTCACGCTCGCCAACGGCCTGCGGGTCGTCGTTCACACCGACCGCAAGGCCCCGGTCGTGGCGGTCAGCGTCTGGTACAATGTCGGCTCCAAGGACGAGCCGGCGGGGCGGACCGGCTTCGCGCATCTGTTCGAGCACATCATGTTCAACGGCTCCGAGAACGCCCCGGACGATTATTTCACCTACACCCGCGCGATCGGCGCGACCGACATGAACGGCACCACCTGGTTCGACCGGACCAATTATTTCGAGACCGTGCCGCGCAACGCGCTTGAGCGCACGCTTTACCTCGAGAGCGACCGCATGGGGCACCTGCTCGGCGGCCTCACCCAGGAGAGCCTGACCGCGCAGATCGGCGTCGTCCAGAACGAGAAGCGCCAGGGCGACAACGAGCCTTATGGCATGGTCGAATATGCCCAGCTGGAGGGCCTGTTCCCCGTGGGCCATCCCTATCATCACTCGACGATCGGCTCGATGGCCGATCTCGACGCCGCGACGCTCGACACGGTGCGGGACTGGTTCCGCAGCAAATATGGCCCGAACAATTCGGTGCTGGTGCTCGCCGGCGACATCAATGCCGCCGAGGCCCGGCCTCTGGTCGAGCGCTATTTTGGCGATCTGCCGCGCGGGCCCGTGAACACCCCGGCCCAGGCCGACATCCCGACTTTGCCGGCCCGCGTCGACCGGGTCATGCACGACCATGTCGCGAACACCCGGCTCTACCGCTATTGGGCGGTGCCCGGCCTGGTCACGGACGACCAGGTGCCGCTGCAGGTTGGCGCAGCGATCCTCGGCGGCCTCGCCAGCTCGCGGCTCGACAATGCCCTGGTCCGCGGCGAGCAGACCGCGGTCAACGTCCGCGCCAGCGTCCAGCCCTTCCAGCGCGTCTCGATCTTCGAGATCACGGTCGACGTGAAGCCCGGCCAGGATGCCGACGCGGTGTCCCGCCGGCTCGACACCCTCGTCGCCGATTTCCTCCGGACCGGCCCGACTGCGGACGAGGTGCGCCGCGCGACGATGCGTGCGCTCTCCGCCCGCGTGCAGGGCCTCGAGCAGGTCGGCGGCTTCGGGGGCAAGGCGGTCGCTTTGGCCGAGGGTCTGCTCTACGCCAACGATCCCAACTTCTACCGCACCCGGCTGGAG
>JGI24770J26754_10002964_pt1 | contig 11481 bp, 6 predicted proteins | sample LakOneMetagenome_FD_26754 | JGI IMG/M metagenome (IMG submission 26754) | reverse complement strand
CCATCCGGACTTCGGAATTAGATCAAACATAAAAGAAAAGCAACAAAGCGTCTCTAAGAACGGTTTGTTGCTTCTATTGGGCTTAAACTAAGAGTGGGCCGCGATGGGAGCATTCCCGTCTACCGCACAAACGCATTCGGCAGCGGCACATCGCCCGCGATCCCAAACTGCTGTATCAAAGTCCCGCCACCTGATTTATTCGCAAACCACGTCGAGTTCGAAGGCCGAAACACCGCCGCATCAATTTTGCCGTCGCCGTCGTAATCCCCAGGCGAAGCGATATCGCCTGAAGCTCCGAACGGAAACGCGTAATACGAAAGATCTTCGCTCCGCAGAATATTCCAAGCCCCCGTCGAAGGCCGCCAAAACGCAACATCGGCCTTGCCGTCACCCGTAAAATCTCCCGGCACCGCCTTGTCGGTCGCCGTTCCGAACTGCAACGCGAACACAGATGCATTCGACGAACGTCTCACCCACCACTCGGCCCCATTTGCTCCGTTCGGTCTAAAGATCGCAATGTCCGATTTCCCGTCACCGTCGTAGTCAGCATTAACAGGCTTATCACCAGCCGCCCCAAACCCGACAATATCAGTCCCGCCCGACGATTTCGAAATGTACCAGGTCAACGCACTCTCTCTAAATACCGCAGCATCCGCCTTCCCATCCCCATCATAATCCCCCGGCACCGGTAAATCCCCGGTCGCCCCGAACGGAAACGCATAAAACGAAAAGTCCTCTGACCGCAAAACAAACCACTCCCCCGTCGAAGGCCGCCAAAATGCCGCATCCGTCTTCCCATCGCCCGTAAAATCAACCGGAGTCAACATATCGGTACTAGACCCAAACTGCAACGCCGCATTCCCACCCGTCGAACTCTTCAACCACCACCACTCTCCCGGAGCAGGTCGAAAAATCGAAAGATCAGTCTTCCCGTCTCCATCAAAATCAGCGAAAGCACGCCGCCCTTGAGATAACGGAAGCAATCTGGAAATGTTGCCGCGAGGCACACCATTCGATCCTGTAAAACTCCCACCAAGGAGAATCTTGCCGTCCGACTGGCGTGAGAGAGAAGAGACCGACCCATTGACGCTCAATGTCATCGAGAAAGAAGGATCATGCTGCCCATTCGCTAACAGGCGAGCAAATCCTCCCTGTAGAGTTGCGCCATTGACGGTTTGAATACTGCCGCCGATTAGTACCTTTCCATTGCTGAGTCCAACAACCGCGACCACACTAAGAGGGCTCCCTGTCATGCTTGGTGCCACAAAATTAGCATCTGCAGTACCATCGGGATTGATTCTCGCGACGTTTCTGGCGGCTATCGGGCCAAGACTGGTAAAAAGCCCAGTGATAAGAATCCCTCCATTATCTTGGATTGCTATGTCCGTAACTGCGGTCGCGAGCAGACCAGTGGCCGCCATTGGAATGTACCAATCAGTCAGACCACTTTCGCTAAGTTGCAAAACGCCATGTGAAGTCCCGCCTGACACAAACCTTCCTGAGATCAATATTTTTCCGTTTTGTTTGACTACTACTTTGTTTATTTCGGCAGTACTAAAAGACAAATTCGGGGTAAATGAATTGTCAATATTTCCATCCGGGAGAAACCTGACGATGCTCTTTTTGGTCTGTCCGTTTACAATTTCAAAGCTCCCCACGGCGACTATCTTCCCGTCAGGTTGAACCGCGATCGCTCGAACGTTCGCATTCGCTCCGGACGGTGTCGTGCAGTTTGCCGTGAAGGTGAGATCTACCGTACCGTCGGCATTGAGCCTATAGAACGGAAATGTTCCTTCAATAGACGTCCGATTACCCCCAATTACGACCTTGCCATCGGGTTGCACACCAAAGGCAGAGAAATTATTGAACGATGGCAGAAAACTCTCATCTAAAGCACCATCGGCGTCGAGCCGGGCAAATCGCGGCCTATTAAGCCCTCCGGCAGTAGCAAAATCGCCAAAAACCAAAATCTTCCCATCAGGGGTGAGAGCAGCCCTGCTTATTCCTAAATCAAGATTTCCGGTTCGGGTGAGATAGGAATTATCACGAGTTCCATCACTATTTAGTCGCCGAACGCCGGCTCTATGTGCACCGCCGATAGCCGTCGAAGTTTGGTTCATGTACCCGCCGACAATTACCTTATTGTCGGCTGTAGATAAAACACAGTTGATTGGATCGGTTTCACTATTCGCGAATGTGGAATCTGCCGATCCATTCGAATTTAACCTGGTAACGGTTCTTGCCTGTCCCTGAGTGTTAGTAAACGTGCCGCTGAGTGAGATCTTTCCATCCGCTTGAGCGGCGATCTTACTGACTGTACTTACACCTACTGCCACAAATGAGTTGTCGTTAAAACCGTTTGACAGAAGTCTAAACAACCCGTTTGCACCGCCTACCAAGATCGTCGAACCCGTAACCGCAATTGCCCGAAAATTACCACCTACAGCTCCTGAAAACGAAGTGTCGAGAGCCCCCGAAAATTGAAGTCGAGCAAGGGCAAACCCACTAGAAAAAGAGCCGCCGACAAGGATTGTACTTCCTCCGTAAACCTTGATAACGTTAATGGTTCCGCTATTATTGAAGTTGCTGCCTCCGGTGAATGCTTGATCCAGCATTCCATTAGCGTTGAGCCGAACGATCTTGTTTACAGACGATCCATTAAAGTTACTAAAATTGCCGCCGACGATTACGTCACCCAACGGCGTCAATGCGATTGCGTTTATTACTTGGGCGCCGGAAACTCCGGAGCCCGTATCAAACGTCGGATCGAGCGAGCCGTCTGGCAGGAGTCGAGCGATCTTTCCAACGGGGACGCCATTAAAATTTGAAAAAGCCCCGCCGACAAGGACCTTTCCATCGGGCTGTAGTTCGACCGTATTAATATCCCCGTCTGCTCCTGTACCAGTGTTAAAAGTTGAATCAATGTTCCCGTTTGTCTGAAGACGAACTATCTTCTTCGACGAGACTCCAGCTGCCGAATTAAATTGCCCGACAATTATTACGCGTCCGTCCGGCTGCATTACCATATCTAAAACGTCGTCATCAAATCCCCGAGCACTTGCAAAAAACGGATCATTCTCGGGCGTTTCTGAGACACTTGCTTTGGATCGAACGAAGCCAGATATCACTCCATAATCGCGAAAATGCTCCGAAGCAAATAGCTGAGATATCAAGGTATGCTCTGATGACCCAGCAGAAACAGTGCCTGCCTGATCGAATATAAGAAATATCAACAAAAACAACGATTTTGTGTACAAGGAGAAGGATTTCATGGAAGATCGACCTCGCATCAAATTAATTAGTATTCTAAACAACGGAATAGATCAAAATTGATCGGAAAATAACCAAGCTTTGTTAGGATTTTATGTTCTCTGGGCAACGAAACGCAAGAAAATTCTTAAATCGCTCTATGAGCATGGGCTTTGGAACGCAGGGTTTTAAGAGTTTCGTAATGCTCGATCAAGTCTGCTTTTTTTTCGAAACTCACCATAGATCTCATTAGCTTCGAACCGGCGTGTGTTCTTGCTGCGTCACGATTGAACCCGCATTACGCAAGAAAACACACTCGCTACTGGTCATGTTTCTGCCTTATCGTCGGGTCTTGTTTTTCGCGGTTTTTTGACCGGGCGTGTTTTCTTTGGGTTGAGCGTCAGCATGCCGTCTTCTTGTACGGTGACATCGAGGAACTGGATGTTTCCGTCGTATTTAATCTCGAGCTTTCGGCAAAACGGCATTATCAGGACGCGTTGGCCGCCGAAAACGGACCTTTGGTATCAGCTCGTAGGCGTTTGACGTCAAGACTCCGCATGACGCCGCCCGATCTTTTACGTTTTCGATGAATGAACGTCTTTTCTTCGCTATAATGAGGTCACTTGAACACGGATCTGGCGGATCAGTCGGATGTTACCGGTGGTTCTTTAATAGATTGTTATCAATCTGACTTTACCCGCCATTATCCGCTCGATCTGGCTGATCCGCGTTCAAAGAAATACTGTCAATTTCGATTTCTAACTGTGCATCCTAAAAATAATGCGTATTTTTGGGGTCAAGGTAGCATTTACAGGGAGCGGGTGCGCATTTACTTGTCAGAAATGCGCATGGATATGGAAAAAATGCGCATGTTATTAAAAAAGATGCGTATAAAAATGAAAAAGATGCGCATTTATTTGGGAAAGATGCGCATCTATTTTAAATAAATGCGCATAAACGGGGGAAAATGCTCATTTATTTCAGATAAATGCGCGTCTTTTTGAAATAAATGTGAAGAAAGATCAGGAAAAAGGTCATTTATCCGGAAAAAGTGCGGACAATGACGAACTTATTAAGTGATGAGAGCATTTCTCTGGCAGCCTTTGGAAAAGAATGGCCTGAAAAGGCAAATCAAAAGGAAGCGAAAGCGTCTTCTTAAAAGTTCATGGTCGTCGATTTAGGCCCCTTGTGGCATTCGGCACAGGCAAATTGCGATATGTCACCGAGGTTGACTGGATGGACAAAGGTCTTGTCACCCTGATGGCATGATGCGCATTGAAATGTGTTGCGGTCGCCGAGTTTGACGGGGTGGCTAAATTTGCCGTCGGCCGGGGTGTAGGTTTTGCCGCCGAAGGTCTGATCGATCGTCGTATGGCAGACGCTGCATTCATTGCGGATGACCTTGCCGTCGCTGCTGAAATGCTGGCCGTCGTGGCACCGGAAACAGCCCTGAGCGTTGAGATGCCCGATATTGTTGGGCGATGCTTTCCAATCGGTCTTCATCTCGGGGAAAAAGTAGATCTGGTATATCCGCTGGAGTTCGACGACCGCGGCATCGACCGACCCCGTTTTGGTTTTGTAGATCTCGGGGTATGTGGTCTGATAGAACGCCGTAAAATCAGCTGCGATCGCCGCGACTGCCTCTTCGTTGGTCAGATACGGCTTTGCCAGCACCTCGACCGATCTTGCTTTGACAAACGGCAGTTCGAGATCGAGTTTGCCGGCCTCGAGCGAACGGTCGACCGCCTGATTCGGCGACAGATAGACATGCGCCGGCCGGTTATGGCAATCGATGCAGTCCATCTTTCGCTTTGGCGCCGCCGCGATCTCGTCAGCGGTCAATGCCGAATCGCGTGCCTTATATTCGACGACATTGCCGTTCAGGTCCTTCATACGGATGTACGGGATGGTCTGCCGCCGTTCGTCGCCCGAGATAAAGGTCACCTCGTTGTTGACGTTCATATGCCAGTGAATCCCGCCGACCGGGCCACCATTCGGGTCGCCGCCGCCGACCTTGACCAGCAGACGCGTCTGATTGAGATCGCTCTTTTCGCCGTAACCGTAGTGATTAAATATCTTGATCTTGTCGCCGTGAAATTTCTCCGACCAGTGGCATTTCTGACACGTCGCATCGGCCGAACGCATGTTCGCCACCGGCGTCCCGATCGGCCGGTTAAAATGGCCGGTGATCACGCCCTTGAGCTGATTCATGCCATTAAATTTGGCTTTGACATACGCATCGGCACCACCGCCGACGTGGCATTCGACGCAACGGATCCTGGCGTGGGCCGATGCCTGATGGGCGACGAATTCGGGCTTCATCACGTCGTGACAGGCCTGGCCGCAAAACGTGACGGATTCGGTATATTCAAACGCCCGATAGCTCCCGAACGCCGTCATCGAGAGAAATACAAAGCCCACGGATACAAACACCAGCAGTGACCTTCGGCGGCGCGGATCATTTAGATCGAGGATCGGATACGCGGCTATCTCGTCCGCCGATTTATTCCGGCGGCGGCGGCGTTCCCATAGAACCCCAACAAGGGTAACGAATATACCAAACCCGAGAATGCTCGGTACAAAAATGAACGTGATCAGATCTGTATACGGATTGTCCGTCGACTCGGAAAAGCTGATCAACATCAGCAGGACGATGCTCGTAAAACTGGCAACGGCGATCGCGAGCCCGATAAAACTGATGTAATTTCGCAACAAACTCGGAACCGTTTTCTTGTCGGTCGGTTTGTCTGTCGGCTCTTCGGTGATGTCGATATCGTCGTTCATAATTCTTACCCGTTAGAGAACCAAATACGCCAAGGCCGCCCGCTTTNGCGAAGACGGCCAAGGCTCATCAAGCTCTCGCCCAATAGATCGGCGACTAACTTGCCGGCTTGAGNGTTTTCATCAAGTCAACGAGGCCTTTGGCATCCTCGGCGGTAATGCCTTTTGTTTCAAATGCCGGCATATATGGCGGTTTTTCGCCTTTTTTGCCTTTCAAAATGGCATCGATCTGTTCGGCCTCAGGCCGCGTCGGATCGAAAAACTTACTGGCGTTCGGCGTATGGCACATCGCGCATTTTGATTTGTAGATCGTAGCCGCATCGTCCGGGGGGGCAGCCGCTACGCCGACGGGCCGGATGTTAAATATCGCCAACATTAACAGAGGTAAGGCAAATAATATGATCGCAAAAAGTTTTGTTCGATTGGTTCTCATGGTCAACTCCTATTTCAGATCTCTCGAACCTATGAGGCTATACTCACGAGGCCCGCCGCCATTCCTTATCGCAACGCTCGTGCCACGTTATTTGAAACTAAAGACCGCATTTTTACTGCACAATCTGCCTTTCCACGCTACTCGCGTCCGCTCCGGCATCGACAATCCTCGCGGAGGCCGCGAATTTTTACGCACATCGTGCGTCAGAACTTGAACGTCTTGCCCTCATGGCAGCGTTTGCAATTGTTAAAGTCGCTCGGCCCGAACGCACGCTTGTTGTTGTGACAGGCAGCACAACTCGGCGTTCCGGCCGGTGCAAAATGCATCGACGGTAGCGGCGCCGAAACCTGCCGGCCACGCGCTCCACCCGCGCGAACCGTATGACACGACGCACAGTCGAGTTTTCGTCCGTGCTCCTGATGGTTGAAATTTATCGAATATGCCTTCGCCGATTCCGTGGTCCTGACCAATCGCCCCGAGGCGTGGCACGTCGAGCACGAACCGATGTTCGTTCCGCCGACCTCGGTTCGCGGGCCATGGCATTGAAAGCACGTCACGTGGGCGTTTGCTCCCGACGGTATCGAGAATGCGACGCCGCGACGCGTCTGCTTATGACAGGTCGCACAATTCGTCTGCCGCACATGCTGGCCGTGGTCGAACTTTACGTTGAAACTGCGAAGCCCCGGAAAGGGCTTGACGGCCGTCGATCCGGGATTGTGACAGATAAAGCACATCGGGCTCGTATTGTCCGCGAACTGGGCCTGATGACATCCGGAACACGGCGAATGGCCGACCGAGCGTTTCAATGTCAGCGAATTGCCGTCGCGGTTGTGACACAGCAAACACGGCAAACGGGCGTGCATTTCATTCGTGTGCGGAAATTTTCCGGGATCGGCATTGATAGGCGGCTCCTCAAATGATTCGGCGGCGGGTCCGTCGGTCTCTTCGGCCACGGATTGCTTTGGAAATACCGCGAATGCACTCGCAAACGCGATCACGCCGAGCAGCAGCACTGCAAACTCAAGCCGTCTGATCGTATTGGATGAACCATTCATCATTTGCCGGCTGCCTCCGCCAGTGCCTTGGTGTGCGAATCCGGTATCGGCAGGCCGCCAAACGCCGTGTGGCATTTAACGCATTGGAACGCGGGCTTTGCCTTTCGCTGGTCGACTTCATAATTGAGTGCCCCGCCGTCGTCGGATGTCGCGGTCACATGGCACGTCGCACATGACGAGATATTTACCTTTTGGGTCGTCGGGTCTTCGGTTTTAAGTGTCGCGACGTTATGACAGGTCGAGCAGCTAAGATCGGAGTGCGCAAAGAATTCATGCCCAAATTTGCCCGACGAAGTCCGACGCCGCCATGAATCCAGCATCATCTTGTCCTCGATCTTCATCGGTGCCGCGAGCTTTGGGTCGTAGTCTGCGCCTGGAAGCGCGGGTTTCAACTGATGGCAGGCCGCGCAGTTATTCGGAGCCGGCAACATCCCGGACTCGGCGTTATGACAGGTGAAACATGTTGTATGGCCAACCGGAGTGGACTTAAAAGTGCCTTTTTTTAGCCAAAAATCATCACCGAGCTTAGCCGGTGCCGGCGTAATGTATTCGTCTTTCGAGTCGCCCTGCGGGCTCATCGTTTTATGGCAGACGGCACAGCTTTCTTCGCCCGCACGCTTTTGCTCGCGTCGGTTAAACGAGGCATTTATGAAAGGCCCCGCATGCGATCCGCCCTCCGAGACGATCTCAATATGTTTGTCATGGGGAAATCCGACCACAAAATCCGACTCGGCCTTTTTGCCTTTCGGAGATTTATCAAACGTNTCACGAGGNTTNGGAAATGGATGACGCGTACTGTCCCGCGGCGAAGGATTNGTATGGCAAATGGAACAGATNGCCGGTTTTGCACCTTTGAAAAATTGCTGTTTATGACAGTTCAAACACGATTCATGTTTTGGGTATTCGGTGGCGTCCGGAAATGCATCCGCCGTCGCACGCACGGTTTTCCAATTGTCCGACGGGAATTTATGGCACTTACTGCATTCGAGCCGGTGAGCCTTTGCATTGTGCGGAAACTCGGAATATTTCACCTTGCGGGGAACCGGCGTTGGCTTGGGGATCGCGGCTGGATTTGAATTCGCTTCCGTCGATGACGAAAAGAACGCGAAACAACCAAACATCACAATACCAAGCATGCTTATGGTCGTTTGTATCCTGGTTTTTCGATTCGATTTCGTCATTACGCAGAACTGCCTCGCACGTAGTTTATTCGAAGTAATTTCCGGGTAATGTGACGACGGTCACATGGATCAATCAAGTTTCGCGAATTTCTTCGCGGCAAAACGGGAAAAATCCGCACTACGGGCGATTCCGCCCATTCCATGCCGTGGCCCAAATGATTGGAAACACTGGTTTTATAGTCACTTATTGGCAACTTTGTTAGTGCCTGATCAAGGGAACGATTGTTGCCAATGGTAGGTCAAAGGCAGATCACAATGTCTAAATTATTATGTCAACGATCGAACAAGCCATAACTAAGGATTCATTGTCGGTGTCGGAGAAGAAGCGATCTGGCGAATCTCTATTCTCGCGATTCTTAAAGCTTCTCTGCTCAGTACGTTTCGGGGTAACCCTGTTGGTGCTGCTGGGGCTCGCTTGTCTGATCGGAATGCTCATAATGCAGCAAAACGTCGCTGGGTTCGAACGATATTTTCTCGAACTCACACCTGCACAACGGCTCGTTTACGGCAAACTCGGCATCTTTGACATCTACCACGCGTGGTATTTCAACGCTCTCCTTTGCGTTCTGTCACTCAACATCATTCTCGCGTCGATCGACCGGTTCCCGAAAACCTGGACATTTGCGTCAAAACCAAGCCGCACCGTACCGGTTCGTTGGCTGAAAGAGCAAAAGCAAACAGCCGAGATATCGGTGGACGGATATACCGAGGAGATCAGTTCAAAAATAACGAGCGCGATGAAAAAGGCCGGCTGGCGAAGGGTCACCACAACAGAAAAAGGCGGGCGCATCTATATTTTTGGGCAATCCGGCGTCTGGAACCGGTTTGGTGCCTATGCCGTTCATGTCGGCCTACTGATCATATTCGCGGGCGGTTTTATGACCGCACAGTTCGGTGCAACCGGGCAAATGCCCGTATCGCTCGGCAAATCGACCAATCTAATGTTTGACACGGTGGTCGATCTCGACAAAACAAATCAGGTCACCAAACAGGTTCCATTTAATGTCGTCGCCACCGATATGCAGCAAAAGCTGATCAAAAAAGAAGGTTCGCTGTCCGCGATGAATACTATCGATTGGATAACGAAATTTACGATCACTGACGAAACGGGTGTTCACGACGCATTTGTCCAGATGAACAAACCGTTCGACTATCGCGGCTATCGATTCTTTCAGGCGAGCTTTATCCCGATCGGGCGTGCCCGAAACATCACCGTCAACGCAAAGCCTGCCGACGGCGGCGAACCACAGAAGGTGAATATTCCGCGTGACGGATCGGCGACACTGGCAGACGGAACGAAGATAAATTTCAAAGAATTTCGAGGCAATTTCCGGATCGGACAAGAAGACCCGGACGAAGACACCTCGGAATATCCAAATCCGGCCGCCGTCCTACAAGTCTCACGGCCCGATACCGCTCCGCAAACGGCATACGCCTTTGGTCCGCAAATGGCAAATATCCCGGTTGCCGGAAAGCCTGTCGCCGGTTATACATATCAGCTCGTCGATTTTGAAAAGGTCGCCGATCAACACATTCTGTCGGTTCAACGCGACCCGGGGTCGAACGTCGTCTACGTCGGATTTATCATGTTGTTTCTAACGCTGGTCGCCGTATTTTTCTTTTCCCATCAGCGAGTCTGGGCGGCGATCGAAAATGGAACGGACAAGACAAAGAACATCGTATTTGGCGGGAGCACCAACCGCAGTATCAATGCGTTTGACGATAAGTTCAAACGATTTGTAAATAGTTTTGGAGAATAAATAACCATGAGTCAGCAAGTAATGCAGCCGCCGATCTTGGCGTCGAATGAATCATCCTTAGGAAGCGAAGCATTGTCGGCGTGGCTTTCTTATATCCCCGCTGTTCTCGCGGTCGGCGGGTCATTTGCGTTGCTGCTGCTGCGCATAAACGTGGGCGAAGAACGCTTTATTTCGAACGGTGCGCTGATGATGCTGGCTCTCGCATCGTATCTCATCGCGGCCGTCTTTCACCTTACCAATCTCTACGCGCCATTCAGGTTCGCCGAAAGGCTCGGAATGTGGACGGCAACGCTCGGCGTTTTCTTTAATCTTTCGAGTTGGCTCGTCCGTTGGGCATCGGCCTACGATCGCGAGTGGAATATCTTTAACAGCCAAGGTTCCAACATGGCAGATATGCCATGGGTCTTCCGTTACGTTCCGTTTGCCAATCTGTACGATCTCAGCCTCGCTTTTGCGTTCGGAGCGGGAATTACGACATTACTTGTGATGCGTAGACAGCATTTCCGCATTGTCGCCGCCATTTCCCTGCCGCTTGCCGCGATAATTCTCGTGCTAGCACGATTTATCGGCAGCGAACTGATCGATCTACCGCCGGTACTCGATTCGTATTGGCGTCCGATCCACGTCGGTATCGCATCACTCAGCTATGGCATCGCGCTTGTTTGCTTTGCGGTCGCTGTCCTCTATTTGCTAAAAGACGGGCTAAAGGTCGAGAAAATGGCGGTCTGGACGAGTCTGTTTGCACTCTCGGTTTTCATCACGATCAGCAAATTCAGCATCTTTTCACCGGCGACTTTCGGAACATATACCGCGTCAACATTCGCCGGAACATCGCGAATGTCACTCGGCCTGCGTGCTGACATTCCGTACGTCGGGTGGCTGATCGTTGCCGCCGCCGCTCTTTTGGCCGCATCGGTAGCTGCAAATCTAATTTCCATATCGAAGAGCGATGCGAATGCCGGAAAGTGGGGAACGCGATTCTTATGGTCCGCCTTTGTCGTGCAGGCAGCGGGGATCGGAAC
>JGI24770J26754_10002963_pt1 | contig 11484 bp, 6 predicted proteins | sample LakOneMetagenome_FD_26754 | JGI IMG/M metagenome (IMG submission 26754) | reverse complement strand
TTTTGTGGGCTTTGTTCAAGCGCCGGCACTTTGCTCTTCTGCACGACCGGCGTACGCCCTTGGCGTACAAGCTGATTAATGGTTGGCATATTTAGCCCTGTTTTTGTTGAACTTGGCTGCTACTGTTGGCAACCAAGCTTGGAGAAAGACCGCGATTATAGACCGCAGTCAGTTTTTTCGTCAAGCGACCGAATTGATCGTGCGCTCTAAATGTTCTCGCGAAGGGCGCGCCGAAGCATGCCCTTCGCGAAGCCGCCGTCAGGCCGCGCTTGCACTTTCCTCGGCCGAAACCTCTGGTGCGTCCGACAAAATCGACGTGTCGATGAGGTCGGCCGCCAGATTTTGCTTGCGCAGGCGGTGATACGCCAAGCCCGTGCCGGCAGGAATCAACCGGCCAACAATGACGTTTTCCTTGAGGCCACGCAATTCGTCCCGCTTGCCCATGATCGCCGCCTCCGTCAGGACTCGCGTGGTTTCCTGGAAGGAGGCCGCCGAGATGAAGGAGTCAGTCGACAGGGATGCCTTGGTGATTCCGAGCAGCATATGGTCATATTGCGCCGGAGCTTTTCCATCGGCTTTGACGCGATCATTCTCCGCAAACAACTCGGCACGCTCGACTTGTTCACCCGTAATGAACCTGGTGTCGCCCGGCTGCGAAACGCTGACGCGGCGCAGCATTTGACGAACGATAACTTCAATGTGCTTGTCGTTGATCTTCACGCCTTGCAAGCGATAGACCTCTTGAACTTCGTCGATCACGTACTTGGTAAGTGCTTCCACACCCAACAGGCGCAGGATGTCATGCGGATCCGCTGGGCCGTCGACGATAGGTTCGCCCTTGTTGACGACCTGACCATCAATGGCCATAACGGCCTTTTCCTTCGGAATCAGGTACTCATGAGAGACGCCGTCCATGTCCTTGATGACCAGTCGCTGCTTGCCTTTGGTGTCTTTGCCAAAAGAAACAGTACCCGTCACCTCAGCGAGCATGCCGGCGTCCTTCGGCGAACGTGCCTCAAACAGCTCAGCTACACGCGGCAAGCCACCTGTAATGTCGCGGGTTTTTGACGTTTCCATCGGCATACGCGCAAGCATGTCACCGGGGGCTACCTCTTGTCCGTCCTTGACCAGAATGATCGAGCCGATCTGGAACGTGATGGTCAGCGGCGTATCGGAGCCTGCCGGCTTGATTTCGTTACCTTTCGAATCCACCAGCTTGAGTTGCGGCCGAACACCTTTCGACTGCGAGCCGGCGCGACGCTTCGCGTCAATCACGACAAGCGTCGAAATGCCGGTAACGTCATCCGTCTGTTTGGCAACAGTAACGCCTTCCTGGACGTTTTCGAACTTAACACGCCCCTGGAACTCGGTCAGGATCGGACGCGATGTCGCGTCCCATTCCGCCAGAACCTGACCTGCTTTCACGACCTTGCCGTCTTCCACGAGAAGCTTGGCACCGTAAGGAACCTTGTGACGCTCGCGCTCACGATTGCCATCAGAAATGACAACCTCAGCCGAACGCGCGATAACGATCTTATCGCCGCCCGCGTTCTTCACATAGCGCATTGCACCAGCAAAGTTCGCAGTACCCGCCGACTTGGTCTCCACCGTACTAGCCGCAGCCGTACGCGACGCCGCACCGCCAATATGGAAGGTGCGCATCGTCAACTGCGTGCCCGGTTCGCCGATGGATTGCGCAGCGATCACGCCGACCGCCTCGCCCGCGTTCACCAGTTGGCCACGGCCAAGGTCACGACCGTAACACTTGGCGCACAAGCCATGGCGCGTCGAGCACGTGAGCGGNGAGCGCGTCTTCACTTCATCGATTCCCAGACTTTCAATGAGGTCAACCTCATCTTCGCTGAGAAGCGTCGCCGAGGCAATGACCAATTTGCCCGTTTCGGGATGATTGACATCGCCGATAGTCGTGCGCCCAAGGATACGGTCGCGAAGCGATTCGATCACTTCACCACCAGAAACCACGGCCTTCATTACAAGGCCCTCCGTGGTTCCGCAGTCATCCTCGGTAACNACAAGATCCTGGGTCACATCAACCAGACGGCGAGTCAGGTAACCNGAGTTCGCTGTCTTAAGCGCAGTGTCAGCCAGGCCTTTACGCGCGCCATGCGTCGATATGAAGTACTGTAGTACGTTCAGTCCCTCGCGGAAGTTAGCCGTNATTGGCGTTTCGATAATTGAACCGTCTGGCTTGGCCATTAGGCCACGCATGCCGGCAAGCTGGCGAATTTGCGCAGCCGAACCGCGCGCACCCGAGTCAGCCATCATGAAGATGGAGTTGAACGAATCCTGCTTGACTTGCTTGCCTTCGCGGTCCGTGACAATCTCACTGCCAAGCTGACTCATCATCGCCCGAGCAATGTCGTCGCCTGCCGCGCCCCAGATGTCCACTACCTTGTTGTAGCGTTCACCCGAAGTCACCAGACCCGAAGAATATTGCTGCTGAATTTCCTTCACTTGCGCTTCAGCGTTGGAAATGATCCCGTGCTTCTCCGGCGGGATCAGCATATCGTCGGCCGCGAACGAGAAGCCGGCTCGCGTAGCGAGGCGGAAACCAGACTGCATCAGCTTGTCAGCGAACACCACGGTGGCGCGCAGACCACAGCGACGGAAGCTGGCGTTGATCAGCTTCGAAATTTCTTTCTTCTTGAGCGGCTTGTTGATGACCGAGAAGGGCAATCCTTCTGGCAGGATGTCCGACAGAAGCGCGCGGCCAACTGTGGTCTCTTCGCGCTTCACGACGTCAATTTTTTCGCCGTCCTGGCCAAAGGTCACCTGACGGATACGAACCTTGACCTTGGCGTGAAGCTCGACCATACGAGTTTCGTAGGCACGAGACACTTCAAGAACATCGGCGAAAACCATGCCTTCGCCACGCGCATTAATTTTTTCGCGAGTAGCGTAGTACAGGCCGAGCACGATGTCCTGTGACGGCACGATACATGGGTCACCGTTGGACGGCAAAAGCACGTTGTTCGAAGCCAGCATCAAAGTGCGGGCTTCCGACTGCGCTTCCAGGGAAAGCGGTACGTGCACAGCCATTTGGTCGCCGTCGAAGTCGGCGTTGAAAGCGGTACAAACGAGCGGATGCAACTGAATCGCTTTGCCTTCAATCAGCACCGGTTCGAATGCCTGAATTCCGAGGCGATGAAGTGTCGGCGCGCGGTTCAACAACACGGGGTGCTCCCGAATTACTTCTTCGAGCAAGTCCCAGACCAACGGCTCTTCGCTTTCAACGCGACGCTTGGCTTCCTTGATTGTCTTGGCTTCGCCCATTTGCTCAAGGCGATTGAAGATGAAGGGCTTGAACAATTCAAGCGCCATCTTCTTTGGCAATCCGCACTGGTGCAGCTTGAGTTGCGGCCCAACCACGATTACAGAACGACCCGAATAGTCAACGCGCTTGCCCAGCAAGTTCTGGCGGAAACGACCTGATTTACCCTTGATCATGTCGGCAAGCGACTTCAGCGGACGCTTGTTCGCGCCGGTCATCGCTTTGCCACGACGGCCATTGTCCAGCAGCGAATCGACTGACTCCTGAAGCATGCGTTTTTCATTGCGGACGATGATGTCCGGTGCTTTCAGTTCCAGCAGGCGCTTGAGGCGATTGTTGCGATTGATTACGCGACGATAGAGATCGTTGAGATCCGAGGTTGCAAATCGCCCGCCGTCAAGCGGCACCAGTGGCCGCAATTCCGGCGGCAGCACCGGCAATACCTCAAGCACCATCCAGTCAGGCTTGATGCCGGATTTCTGGAAAGCCTCCAGAACCTTGAGACGCTTGGAAATCTTCTTGATCTTGGCTTCGGATGAGGTCGCGCCCAACTCACCGCGCAGGCGCTCGGCGTCCTCGGCGACATGAATCGATGAAAGCAATTCGCGCACTGCCTCGGCGCCCATCAAAGCCTTGAAGTCGTCTCCAAACTCTTCGGTTTTTGCGATGTAGTCGTCCTCGGTCAGCAACTGCCCACGTTGCAGCGGGGTAAGTCCCGGATCAACGACAACGAAGGCTTCAAAGTAGAGAACGCGCTCAATATCGCGCAACGTCATGTCGAGCACCATGCCCAGACGCGACGGCAGCGACTTCAGGAACCAGATGTGCGCGACAGGGGAAGCCATTTCGATATGACCCATGCGCTCGCGACGGACCTTCGTCAACGTAACTTCTACGCCGCATTTCTCGCAGATCACACCGCGGTGCTTGAGGCGCTTGTACTTGCCGCACAAGCACTCATAGTCCTTGATTGGCCCAAAAATCTTGGCGCAGAACAAACCATCGCGTTCCGGCTTGAACGTCCGGTAGTTGATGGTCTCAGGTTTCTTGACCTCGCCGAACGACCAGGAGCGAATGCGCTCCGGCGAGGCAAGGCCGATCTTGATGGCGTCGAACTCTTCGTTCGGGGTCGTCTGTTTGAACAGGTCTAACAAGGCGTTCATTGCATGTCCCTTTACTTGAGTTACTTACGTTCCAGGTCGATATCAATACCGAGCGACCTGATTTCCTTGACCAGCACGTTGAACGATTCCGGCATGCCGGCTTCGATCTTGTGCTCGCCCTTCACGATGTTTTCGTACACCTTGGTACGGCCGTTCACGTCGTCAGACTTGACCGTCAACATCTCCTGCAGCGTGTATGCGGCGCCGTAGGCTTCCAGTGCCCACACTTCCATCTCGCCGAAACGCTGGCCGCCGAATTGGGCTTTACCACCCAGCGGCTGCTGGGTAACGAGGCTGTATGGGCCAGTTGATCGGGCATGCATCTTGTCGTCAACCAGATGGTGCAGTTTCAGTACGTGCATATAGCCCACGGTGACCGGTCGGTCGAAAGCTTCGCCCGTACGGCCATCGAACAATGTGACCTGCCCCGATAGGGGCATGTCGGCCAGCTTGAGCATGCTCTTGATCTCAGCCTCAGTCGCGCCATCGAACACTGGGGTCGCGAATGGCACGCCATGCCGCAGGTTTTGTGCGAGTTCAGTGATTTCGCCGTCGGAGAGCGATTTGAGCTCCTGATGCGTACCCACGTCGTGATAAAGCGGCTCGATGAACCCTCGAATCTCNTTTACGTTGGCCTGTTGCTTGAGCATCGCATCAATCTTGTTGCCAATGCCCTTGGCAGCCCATCCGAGATGCACCTCAAGAATTTGCCCAACGTTCATCCGCGACGGCACGCCCAGCGGATTCAACACAACATCTACAGTCGTGCCATCCGCTTGGTGTGGCATGTCTTCAACAGGAACGATCTTGGAGACCACGCCCTTGTTGCCGTGGCGTCCGGCCATCTTGTCGCCTGGCTGAAGCCGTCGTTTGACAGCAACGTAGACCTTGACCATCTTCAATACGCCCGCCGGCAACTCATCGCCCTGCGTCAGTTTGCGTTTTTTCTGCTCAAACGCCGCGTCGAAGTTGTGTCGCGTTGCAGTCAGACTGTCTTTGACNCCTTCCAGTTGACGCGCGGCGTCATCATCGGCCAGACGAAGATCAAACCAGTCATAACGACCAACAGATGCAAGGTATTCCTTGTCAAGTTTGGTGCCTTTGGCGAGTTTCTTCGGGCCGCCGCTAGCGACCTTGCCTGTCAACAGCCGTTCCAGACGTTCGAAAGCATCGTTTTCGACAATGCGAAGTTGGTCAGCGAGATCTTTCTTGTAGCCACGCAGCTCTTCATCGATGATCAGTTGCGCACGCTTGTCGCGCTCGATACCCTCGCGAGTGAAGACTTTAACGTCAATAACCGTACCAGCAATGCCAGACTGAACGCGCAGTGACGTGTCTTTCACATCACTTGCTTTTTCGCCGAAGATCGCGCGCAGCAGTTTCTCTTCTGGCGTGAGCGTGGTTTCACCTTTGGGCGTTACCTTGCCGACCAGCACATCACCCGCCTCAACTTCAGCGCCGATGTACACGATGCCCGACTCGTCGAGACGTGTCAGTTGCGTTTCGCCGAGACTGGAGATGTCACGCGTAATCTCTTCGGGGCCGAGTTTCGTATCGCGGGCAACGACAGTCAATTCTTCGATGTGAATCGACGTGTAGCGATCTTGCGCAACAACACGCTCGGAGATCAGGATCGAGTCTTCGTAGTTGTAGCCGTTCCACGGCATGAACGCGACGAGCATGTTCTGGCCAAGTGCCAGTTCGCCCTTGTCGGTCGACGCACCGTCCGCGATCACGTCGCCTTTGGCGATCTTGTCGCCGATACGAACCAGTGGACGCTGGTTGATGTTCGTGTTCTGGTTGGAACGCGTGTACTTGACGAGGTTGTAGATGTCCACGCCGACATCACCCGATGCAGTTTCTGCGTCGTTTACACGAATCACCACACGGGCTGCGTCGACGTAATCGACCTTGCCACCGCGCTTGGCGGTCACAACAGTCCCTGAGTCGATTGCGGCAGTTCGCTCAACACCAGTTCCGACGAACGGCTTTTCCGGGCGCAGGCAGGGTACCGCCTGACGTTGCATATTCGAGCCCATCAAAGCGCGGTTGGCGTCGTCGTGTTCAAGGAACGGAATCAGCGACGCAGCAACAGACACAATCTGCGAAGGAGCAACGTCCATGAACGTTACTTCCGAAGGCGGCATCAGCGTTGACTCTCCCTTGATACGGCAGGCAACGAACTCGCCCGTGAGATGGCCTTTTTCATCAAGCGGCGCGTTTGCCTGTGCGATGACGTAGTTGCTTTCTTCGATGGCCGACAAGTACGCGATCTCTGAGGTCACTACCGTGTCGATCACTTTGCGGTACGGGGTCTCGATGAAGCCATAGTCATTCACTCGCGCGAACAAAGCCAGCGAGTTGATCAAACCAATGTTCGGTCCTTCAGGCGTTTCGATCGGGCAGACGCGGCCGTAGTGCGTTGGGTGTACGTCACGTACCTCGAAACCGGCGCGCTCACGCGTCAGACCGCCTGGGCCGAGTGCAGATACGCGACGTTTGTGTGTAATTTCAGACAGCGGATTGGTCTGATCCATGAACTGCGACAGCTGACTCGAGCCAAAGAACTCCTTGATCGCCGCAGAGATGGGCTTCGCATTGATCAAGTCGTGCGGCATGAGGTTTTCACTTTCAGCCTGACCGAGTCGCTCTTTCACGGCACGTTCGACGCGTGCCAGTCCGCTGCGGAACTGGTTTTCGGCCAATTCACCGACGCTGCGAACGCGACGATTGCCGAGGTGATCAATGTCATCCACTTGGCCGCGACCATTGCGCAGATCAAGGATGATGCGCACCGTGTCGAGAATGTCGTCGTGAGTGAGGACCATGAGGCCCTCAATCGCGTCGCGGCCTACGCGACGGTTGAATTTCATACGGCCAACACGGGACAAATCGTATGTGTCTTCATTGAAGAACAGGCGCTGGAACAGCGCTTCAACCGCCTCGGCCGTAGGTGGTTCGCCTGGACGCATCATGCGATAGATAGCTACACGCGCAGTCGTCTTGTCCGGAACGTCATCCGTTTTCAGGGTCATCGAAATCCAGGGGCCCTCGTCCAGCTCGTTGATGTAGAGCGTACGAATGTGATCAACACCTGCCTCGATCAGTTTTTTCAGCGATTCTTCGGTGATCTCTTCGTTCGCCTTGAGCAACACTTCACCGGTTTCTTTGTCGATGACGTTGGTGGCGACGATGCGGCCGAGTACTTCTTCCGTTGGAATGGTCAGTCGGTCAACCTTCGCGAGCTGCAGATCGCGGATATGTTTTGCAGTAACGCGCTTGTCCTTCGGTACGACAACCGTACCGTCAGTGGTCGTGATATCGAAGCGCGCGACTTCACCCTTTACTCGCTCCGGAACAAACGCCAGCTGGCTACCTTTGGGTGTGAAAAACACGTCATCAAACTTGAAGTAGCGTTCAAGAATTTGTTCTTCGGTCAGCCCCAGCGCCTTGAGCAGTATGGTGACCGGCATCTTGCGACGGCGGTCAATACGGAAATACAGATAGTCCTTCGGATCGAATTCGAAGTCGAGCCACGAACCACGGTAAGGAATGACACGAGCGGAAAACAGCAGCTTGCCGGAACTGTGCGTCTTGCCTTTATCGTGCTCAAAGAACACGCCTGGTGAGCGATGCAGCTGCGACACGATCACGCGTTCTGTGCCGTTGATGACGAACGAACCGTTCTCGGTCATGAGCGGAATTTCGCCCATGTAGACCTCGGACTCCTTCACTTCCTTGACGGTGTCCTTCGCTGCCTCCCGGTCATAGATGATCAGTCGAACTTTGGCGCGTACGGGCGCCGCATAGGTCAGTCCACGCTGCTGACATTCCACTACGTCGAACGGCGGCGTACCAAGCGTGTAGTGCACGTATTCCAGCTTGGCAAATCCGTTGTGGCTGGAGATCGGGAAAATCGACGTGAAGGCCGATTCGAGACCAATATTCTTGCGATCTGGCTGACGCACCCCTTCTTGCAGAAACTCGTTGTAAGACGCGAGCTGTGTTTGCAGCAAATAGGGGACCGGCAATACTGCGGTGCGCGATCCGAAGCTTTTACGGATGCGTTTTTTTTCGGCGAAGGCGTACGTCATGTGTTCCTCAACTGTGGAAGCGAGAAGCGCAACCGGTTTGCAACCAGAACATGGTTNCTTGCGGCTGCGGGAGCGGGAGAGGGCTCTTGTCTGTCGGCTCTGGAGAGCCAGAACACGGCAAACAGCAGCTGTCTCTAGAACGGCGAAGGGCTGGAAGGGTTTTGCNCCCTGCCAGCCCTCGGCNCCAGCTTGAAATTACTTGACTTCAGCCTTGGCGCCAGCGTCTTCAATTTTCTTCTTGGCGGCTTCAGCATCAGCCTTCGGCATCGCTTCTTTGACCGTTTTCGGTGCGCCGTCAACCAGGTCTTTGGCTTCTTTGAGGCCCAGACCGGTGATTTCACGAACCGCTTTGATCACGCCAACCTTGTTCGCGCCGACCTCTTTCAGCACAACGTCAAACTCGGTCTTCTCTTCAACGGCAGCTGCTGCTGCACCACCACCGGCACCAGCCGGAGCGGCCATTGCAGCGGCAGATACGCCGAATTTTTCTTCGATCGCCTTGACCAGATCATTGAGATCCATCACCGACATCGTATCGAGTGCGGCCAGGAAGTCATCTTTATTGAATGCCATGATTGGCTCCTAAATCTTTAAACTATTGTGGGATCAAGCAGCGACGGCGTCGGCTGCAGGTGCAGCATCAGCTGCGGGTGCGTCGCCAGCAGGCGCTGCGTTCTTCTCAGACACAGCGGCAAGTACGCGTGCAAAGCGCGCGATTGGCGACATCAGCAAACCTGCCAATTGCGACAACAACACTTCTTTGCTCGGAATCGACGCGAGTGCGACGACGCCAGCCTTGTCGAGCAGCTTGCCATCGAACGCGCCCGCCTTGACCACGAGCTTGTCGTTGGTCTTGGCAAAGTCGCTGATGACACGTGCGGCTGCAACGGCGTCTACGGAAAAACCGTAAATCAGCGGACCGGACATTGCGCCCGATACCACTTCAAACGGCGTCCCGGTGACAGCACGACGCGCGAGGGAGTTTTTCAACACATGCAGGTATACGCCCTGCTCCCGCGCCGTTCTGCGCAACCGGGTCATATCCGCAACCGTCGTGCCGCGATACTCGGCCACCACGAGCGTCTGCGCGTTGACTACCTGCGCTTTGACTTCGTCGATGACCGCGGCTTTTTCAGTGCGATTCAGACTCAAGTTAATCTCCTAACGTTTCCTGTAGCAACGTGTTTGCTGTTACAGGAGGGTTTCAGCGACCGTACCGCACCGAATCCCTGCGCCCATCAATAAAGATGAAACGCACAAATCTGTACAGCGGGACCGCCATCTGCGTTGGCCAAACAGCTCTTTTCAAAACTGCTCGATTAAGACGGGCCCCAGCAAGCTGAGGCACGTCGCCCACGGTCTTGGATAGCCCGGAGCTCGCGCTCCGACCCACCAATTCTTTGACGACGCTTATTGCGCCGCCTGTGTCACGCCGAAAGCACCGGTATCCACACGGACGCCGGAACCCATCGTGCTCGACACGCTAACTTTCTTCAGGTACACGCCTTTGGATGACGCAGGCTTCGCCTTTTGCAGCGCCTCCATCAGCGCGCGCAGGTTCGTCTCAAGCGCAGTAATTTCAAACGACGCACGGCCGATCGTCGCATGGACGATACCGGCTTTGTCTGTGCGGTACTGCACCTGGCCGGCTTTTGCGTTCTTGACAGCATTGGCCACATCAGCACTCACTGTGCCTACCTTNGGGTTTGGCATCAGGCCACGCGGACCTAGCACTTGACCCAAGGTACCCACAATGCGCATNGCATCCGGCGACGCGATCACGACGTCAAACTCCATGAAACCGCCCTTGATCCGCTCCGCGAGGTCTTCAAAACCGACCACGTCAGCGCCAGCAGCTTTGGCTTCATCGGCCTTCGCGCCTTGTGCGAACACCGCAACCCGGACGGTCTTGCCGGTGCCAGCAGGCATCACCACCGAACCGCGAACTGTTTGGTCAGACTTCTTGGCGTCAATACCGAGATTGACGGCGACGTCAATCGACTCATTGAATTTGGCGGTCGCTGTGGTCTTGGCGAGTGCGAGTGCATCGGCGACCGGGTAGAACTTGTTGCGATCTACCTTGCCTTCAAGCGCCTTGGCGCGTTTTGACAGTTTGGCCATGATTACTTCACTCCTTCCACGGTGATACCCATCGAACGCGCGCTACCCGCAATAGTGCGCACTGCAGCGTCCATGTCCGCTGCCGTCAGATTAGGCATCTTGACCTTGGCAATGGCTTCTGCCTGAGCGCGCGTCAGCTTGCCTACTTTGTCAGTGTGCGGCTTCGGCGAACCCTTTTGAACTTTCGATTCTTTCTTGATCAGATAGGTCGCCGGCGGCGTACCCATGATGAAGGTGAAACTCTTGTCTGCGAACGCGGTGATGGTCACCGGAATCGGCATGCCGGGCTCCATCCCCTGAGTCTGCGCATTGAACGCTTTGCAGAATTCCATGATGTTGAGACCGCGTTGACCCAACGCCGGGCCGATAGGCGGCGACGGATTCGCCTTTCCTGCCGGGACTTGCAGCTTGATAAAGCCGACGATTTTCTTTGCCATGATGGCTCCTGGTTTTGGGTACTGACGAGCGCCGGTTGGTTACGACGCTCTCCCCGTTAAAAACGACTGGCAGCGTTACCCGCCAATCACTTAAAAAGTTACGCTTTTTCGACTTGCCCGAAATCGAGCTCTACCGGCGTCGAACGGCCAAAAATCATCACTGAGACGTGCAGCTTCGACTTCTCGTAGTTCACGTCTTCCACATTGCCCATGAAGTCCGCAAACGGACCATCCTTGACGCGAACCGCTTCGCCAACCTCGAACAGGAACTTGGGTTTCGGCTTTTCNCCACCCGTCTGCACCTGATTGAGAATGGTGTCGACTTCTTTCTGCGAGATCGGCGCCGGACGCGTCGCCGTGCCACCGATGAAACCGGT
>JGI24770J26754_10002957_pt1 | contig 11503 bp, 13 predicted proteins | sample LakOneMetagenome_FD_26754 | JGI IMG/M metagenome (IMG submission 26754) | reverse complement strand
ATGCAGCGATAACAGCTAAACTTAAAAATACTTTTTTCATCTTAATTTAATATAAAAGGTTAATTATTAATTCGGAGCAAAGATATAAATTTTTTTAATCGGAAAAACTTTTATTTAACTTTTTTTCAAAATTTCTCTTTGAATTCCGCTTTTCTTTGTTACAAATTTCGTGCCAAAGTCGAATTTTAGCTATAAATTATTTCTTTTGAGCTGGTTGTATGATTTTCAATTCTTTAATGATATTTTTGGCTCCAGCAAACTTATCAATAATGAATAAAACATAACGGGCATCGACCATAATGTTTCTGCAAATCTCTGGAGAATAGTAAATATCACTCATGGTTCCTTCCCAAACTCTATCAAAATTTAAGCCAATTAAATTCCCTTTTGCATCTAAAGCTGGACTTCCAGAATTCCCACCAGTTGTGTGATTCGTAGCGATAAAACAAACCGGCATTTTACCTTTAACGCCGTAATTCCCGTAATCTTTTGCGTTGTATAAATCGATTAATTTTTGAGGTACATCAAATTCGTAATCGCCTGGAATGTATTTTTCCATCACACCATCTAATGTGGTGAATGGTTCATAGTAAACAGCATCATTCGGTTTGTACCCTTTTACTTTTCCGTAAGTTACACGCAATGTACTGTTGGCATCTGGGAAAATTCGATCTGATTTTGGACTCAATTCTAAAATCGCTTTCATGTATGTTCTTTGTAAAGCAATATTTTTCAAATTCAATTCGTCGTATTTTGGAGTTACATTTTTTACATAAGCATCCGCCATCGATTTTATTAATTGATAACCTTTATCAGCATTTAATTTTTCAATTACGGTTTTAGAATCGCCATCCAATAGTTCTCTAAAAGTACTTAATGAAGTCAATTTTGAATTGGCAAAAACATCGGCAGTTAATTTCGGAACATCAACATTGATCAAGGTTTCGGGTAAAAATTGTTTTGGTGATTTTGTTACATACAAATTCACTAATTGCTCAAAAACATTTTTATCAACTTCTACATTATAATCTTTATAAAAATCATCAATTCCTTTAGAAAGTGTGTTTTTTCTGTCGTTGAAGGATTGTTCGCCTTTGGTATTTAAAAGTTGCTCCAATTGGTATAGTTTGTATCCTACCGATAAAATTTCGGTATTTCTCAAAGCCACTTCCGTAAAATAATCACGCGCTAAGGCATACTCTTTTATTTCAGTATAATTTTTTTGAAAATCGGATAAAAGATTGCCGTATTCTGCTTGTTTCCCAGCTTTGATGACTTTTTGTTGAAAATCGGCTTCAAATTTTTGTTTCGCCGCAACGGCATTTGCTTTTTTCAAGCCTTTGGTTTCACCCATCCATTTTTTCCAATAATTTGCAACACTGGCATATTTAGAGGCATACTGAATTTTAATCGCCTGATCTTTTCTCATGAAGCGGTCTTGCACTTTTAAAGCGGCATCGCGAACTTCAATTTTTGCAGGATTTAATGTCGTTACAATTTGATCCACAGCAACCGATGGCAAATATTCAGTAGTTCTACCAGGATATCCCATCACCATAGTGAAATCATTTTCTTTTACTCCAGCAATCGAAATTGGGAAGAAATGTTTTGGTTTATACGGTACGTTATCTGCAGCATAGGCCGCTGGATGGTTGTTTTTATCAGCATAAATACGGAATAACGAAAAATCACCTGTGTGACGTGGCCAAACCCAGTTGTCGGTATCGGAACCAAATTTCCCTATAGAACTTGGTGGTGCGCCCACAAAACGAATGTCTTTGAATGTTTCAGTTACAAATAATAGGTATTGATTTCCGTCGTAAAACGTTTTAATTTTATTTTCTTGCCAAGCTTCTTTAGGTAATGAATTGCTTAAAGAAGCAATGTTTTCTTGAATTTTCTTTTGTTTTTCAGCTTCAGTTGGCAGTACTGTAACACCTTCTAAAACTTTAGTTGTAATATCTTCTATTCGAACCACAAACATTACCACCATATTTGGATTGGTCAATTCGTCTTCCATTTTGTAAGCCCAAAAACCATCGCGAAGGTAATCGTGTTCCACTGTTGAATGGTTTTGAATGGCATCAAATCCGCAGTGGTGGTTGGTTAAAATCAAGCCTTTGTCTGAAATCACTTCGGCCGTACAGCCGCCATCAAATTGTGGAACAGCATCTTTCAAGCTTGAATGGTTTACGGAATAAATGTCTTCGGCAGAAATTTTCATTCCTAAGTTTTTCATTTCCGTTTCATTCATGCCTTTTAAGAGCGATGGAATCCACATGCCACCTTGCTGTGCTTGGGTTTGAATAACAAATAATAACAGGAATAATTTAATGTATTTCATATTTTTAGAATAGTTTGTGTTTTAATAATTTGCGATTGTGAACTTCAAAATCGTTGGCAAGATACAATTTTTGTGCTTTTTCATTATGGTTTTCTACTTCAAGATACAGCATTTTAACATTGTTGATTGAGGCTTGTTCTTTTATAAATCGAACAGTTTGTTGTCCAATTCCTTTACCTCGGGAGGTTTCTTTTATATACAATTCGTCTAAAAAAGCAAGGCGACCTTGGTATTCAAAACTGAAGATAAAAGTAAGAATTACGTAACCAACACAGGCTTCATTGTCATAAATTAACCAAGACTTTCCTAGATTTTCATCAGAAATGAATTCTTGAAATAGTTTTTTAGAAACTTTAATATCGATTGGATAATTATCAATGGTGTAGAAATCGCGCATCATGGAAGTGATAGTGTCAATTTCGGTCGATTTTAAAGTTTTAAATTGAACCATGATATAAAAATTAGGCGGTTATGTGGTTCAAAATAATATCCGTTGCTCCTTTGTTCATTTGCACAAAAGTCGAGCAAATATGTCCTTTTTCATGGCGTTCGTCTTCGTTGTGGAGCAAAAGATTAAACGCATCATTCAACTCATTTTGATTGGAAATTGAAATACAGCCGCTTTGATGCACCAAGGCAGTTGCTTCAGCAAAATGCGAATAATTCGGTCCGATTACAATAGGAACTCCGAATGTTGCTGGTTCCAAAATGTTGTGAACTCCGGGATTTCCATATCCGCCACCCACATAGGCTATGTCGGCATAGGAATAAATCTTAGTTAAAATTCCGATTGTGTCGATGATGAAAACTTGAAAGTTTGCAAGATTGTGATGTTCTTTTTCTGAGAACAATACTGTTTTTTGGGTAATGGAATTTTTCAATTCTTGAATTTGCTCCGGTTTTATATTGTGAGGCGCAATAATGAATTTCACATTGTCAGCTGAATTATTAATGTAATTCACCAACAAATTTTCATCTTTTGGCCATGAACTTCCAATAACAATTGTGGTTTGGTTGTTTTTGAATTGTTCGATAAAACCCAACGAATTGTCGCGTTCTAAAATGGAAACCACACGATCAAAACGTGTATCTCCTGAAACTTTTACATTATTGAAACCTATACTTTGAAGTAGTTTTTTAGAACTGTCGTTTTGCACAAAAAAATACTCAAAGGTTTTCAGAGCATTTCGGTAAAACCCACCGTACCATTTGAAAAAAGCTTGTTTTTCTCTAAAAATTCCCGAAATTAAATAGGTTTTGATGTTGCGATTTTTAAGTTCATTCAAATAATTCGGCCAGTATTCGTATTTGATGAAAAATACCATTTCGGGATGAATCGATTCGATGAATTTTTGAGCATTCGATTTAGTGTCTAATGGTAAATAAACGGTAACATCGGCAACGGTGTTGTTTTTTCGAACTTCATAACCCGAAGGTGAAAAGAATGTCACCACAATTTTGTGATTGGGATATTGGATTTTGATTTTTTCNATTACCGGTAAACCTTGTTCGTATTCGCCCAATGATGCTGCGTGAAACCAGATAGTTTGGTCTGAAAGTTTTATTTTTTCTCTAATTTTTGAAAAAACTTCCTTTCTTCCGTCGACAAATAGGTTCATTTTCGGACTGAAAAGAGCCAGAATTTTTATGACTTGCGCGGCGAAAAGAACAATGATATTGTATAGAAAAAGCATGTTGTTTATTTGTGTGGCTAAATTAAGATTTTTTGCCACAGATTAAACGGATTTGATAGATTTTAATAATTGGAGCGCTTTGAAAAACTGATTTTGCAAAAGACAAAAGCTAATTAGCCCCGATTGACGGAAACGCCGTGCGTGACAAAAGCGGGAAAATAGACTACAAAAAAGCCCGAACCATTCGCTTCAAATAATAAGAAATGTTATACTTTTGTAACTCCAATTTTTGAAACCATGAAAAAACTGCAAATGGTTGACTTGAAAAGTCAATACGAAAAAATTAAAGACGAGGTTAATGCGTCAATTCAGGAAGTTTTAGACACCAATACTTATATAAACGGACCTTTGGTTCATCAATTTCAAGCCGATTTAGAAAAATATTTNGGCGTGAAACACGTGATTCCGTGTGCGAACGGAACCGATGCGTTGCAAATTGCGATGATGGGNTTNGATTTAAAACCAGGCGATGAAGTGATTACTGCCGATTTTACGTTTGCTGCCACTGTAGAAGTGATTGCGTTATTGCAACTGACTCCGGTTTTGGTCGATGTGGATATCAATAATATGAACATTTCGTTAGACGGAATTCGCAAAGCAATTACGCCAAAAACGAAAGCGATTGTTCCGGTACATTTGTTTGGTCGAGCTGCCAATATGGATGCGATTATGGAAATTGCTGCCGAACATAATTTGTATGTTATTGAAGATAATGCCCAAGCGATTGGCGCTGATTATACTAACAATAAAGGGGTTAAAACTAAAGTGGGAACGATTGGTCATGTTGGAGCTACGTCTTTTTTTCCTTCTAAAAATTTAGGATGTTATGGTGATGGTGGTGCGATTTTTACTAATGATGATGCTTTAGCGCACAAGTTACGAGGCATTGTAAACCACGGAATGTACGAAAGATACCATCATGATGTAGTCGGTGTGAATTCGCGTTTGGACAGTATTCAAGCCGGAGTTTTGAAAGCGAAATTACCGCACTTGGACCAGTACAACAAAGCACGTCAAGATGCCGCTAGAAAATACAGTTTGGCATTGAGTGTGAATCCGAATATTTGGGCACCAACCATTTGTGAAAGTTGTGATTGCCATGTGTTTCATCAATANGTAATCCGAATTATGAATGGNAAACGCGATGGNTTGTTGGAACATTTGCAAGGAAAAGGAATTCCGTGTGCAATTTATTACCCAATTCCGTTGCACAGTCAGAAAGCTTATGCGGATTCAAGATATAAAGAAGAAGATTTTCCAGTAACCAACCAATTGTGTAAAGAGGTAATTGCCTTGCCAATGCATACCGAGTTGGATGAGGAACAAATTAAATTTATAACAGATACAGTTTTAGAATATTTAAAATAAGAAAATAGAGCATAGAAAATAGAGGAAAGACCTAAGTGCTAAAATCTATATTCTATATTCTTTTTTCTATTATCTCATACAAAAATGAAAATAGTAGTAACAGGAGGATTAGGATTTATTGGTTCACACACCGTTGTAGAATTGCAAAACGAAGGATTTGAAGTAGTTGCCATTGACAATCTTTCCAATTCATCAGAAAGTGTATTGGATGGGATTTTTAACATCTCAGGGAAGAAACCCATTTTTGAAAAAATGGACTTGCGTGACAAAGCATCGGTTCAGAATTTTTTCAAAAAACATAGTGATGTTGCAGGAGTCATTCATTTTGCTGCTTCAAAAGCGGTAGGTGAAAGCGTTGAAAACCCATTGTTGTATTACGAAAACAATATTGGAGCNTTGGTTTACATTTTGCAAGAGCTAAAAGAATTGCCTAATGCTAATTTAATTTTTAGTTCGTCGTGTACGGTCTATGGTCAAGCCGAAAAGATGCCGATTACCGAAGATGCAGCCGTGCAACAAGCTATGTCTCCTTATGGAAATACTAAGCAAATTGGTGAAGAAATTATTACCGATGTAGCTAAAGTAACCAATTTAAACTCGATTTTGTTGCGTTATTTTAACCCAATTGGATCGCATCCAAGTGCTGAAATTGGCGAATTGCCTTTAGGAGTTCCGCAGAATTTAGTGCCTTTTATTACACAAACTGCTATCGGGTTACGTGAAAAACTTTCGGTTTTTGGAAGTGATTATCCAACCGTTGACGGAACTGCTGTTCGTGATTATATTCATGTAGTAGATTTAGCGAAAGCGCATGTGGTAGCGATGAAACGTTTAGTAGAAAAACAAAATTTAGCCAAAGTAGAAACCTTCAATCTTGGTACTGGAAAAGGAAGTTCGGTTTTGGAAGTGATTACCGCCTTTGAAAAAGTTTCGGGACAAAAATTGAATTATCAAATTGTAGGTAGAAGAGAAGGAGATATTACCGAAGCCTATGCTAATACAGACAAAGCGAATGATGTTTTGGGATGGAAAGCGCAATCAAGTTTAGAAGATAGTTTGGCTAGCGCTTGGAAATGGGAACAGAAGATTAGAAGTTAGTTTTCAGTCACATTTTTTGGTAAAAGATATTTAGATATTGTCTAAAAATCTATCAACTATTCGTTTATCATTTTTCAATATGGAACAAAAGCCCGATTTAAAATTAATATTTTCCTTAGTAATTGTCGGGATTGTTTGGGGAACCACCTATTTAGGGATTCGAGTAGCGGTAGAAACGATGCCGCCTTGGTTCATTACGTCCATTCGTCAAGGAATTGCCGCATTGATTGTGCTTGGGATTTTGCTTTATACAAAACAACTTTCTTGGATTGGATGGGGTAATTTTAAGATCCAGCTGTTATTGTCTGTTTTGATGTTGGTATTTGCAAATGGATTTACTACAATTGCTGAGCAAACGGTTCCGAGTGGATTGACATCGATTATGAGTGCTTTGTCACCAGTGGTGATTTTCATTGGAAGCATTGTGTTTAAAATTCAAAGACCTTCTTGGAAAGGATTATTCGGAGTTTTGTTGGGATTTTCTGGAGTTTTATTTATTTTTAGAAACGGACTTTCAGAAATATTAGATCCTAATTACAAAATTGGAATAGTGTTTTTAAGCACGGCAATTATAAGTTGGTCGACAGGCGTTTTATATTCAAAGAAACATTCACATGAATCGAATAACATCACCTTAAATTTGTTTTACCAATTTACGATTGCTTCTGTAGTACAATTAGTATTAGCTTTTATTTTTTCTCCAGATGTTCAANTTAGTGATTGGAGTTTGAGAAGTATTTTAGCTGTAATCTACTTGGCTATTTTTGGTTCGGTCATTGCTTTTTTCGCCTATTATTATGCGTTAAAAAGAGTTTCTGCAGTTAGAGTTTCGGTGCTCAATTATGTGAATACTATAATTGCCATTTTTTTAGGATGGTTGTTGTTGGATGAAGTAATTACTTTAGATTTCATTATTGCGGCAGCTTTGATTATGACAGGTGTATTTATCATCAATTACAGACGCAAAGAAACTATTCTGAAATAAAAAAGTCCTCATAATATTAGTTATGAGGACTTTTCTCTTTTTACTTCTTAGCTGCTTCTTTTAATTCTTTTCCAGCTTCTTCTGTTTTTTCTCCTGCTTTTTCAAGAGCTTCACCTGCTTTAGCTTTTGTAGTATCAACTACTTCCTCAGTTTTTTGAGCAACTGTGTCAATTTTTTCACCAACTTCAGTCCCTACTGTTTGAGCTGGTTCTCCTTCTGTTTTTTTGTCTCCGCAAGACACCATTACAACAGCCATAAATGCTGCTGCTAAAATTGTTTTTTTCATTTTTTTAAATTTAAAGATTAATAACAATTGGAGCTATGCAAAACGAGTGCCAAAGATTTTATAAATAAAATTCTCCCAGAATTTAGGAGGATTTGAGGTTACTTTTTAACCGATTCTTTTAGCTTTTTGGCTGCAGTTTCTAATTGTTCTGCACTTTTAACAACAACAGTATCCATTTTAGATTTTACTTTTACTTTGGCCGAATTCAATTCTTTTTCTGCTTTGACTTTAGCGGTATCAATACCTTCTTTGACTTCGGTTGTTACAGCGTCTTTGGCTTCTTCTAATTTTTCTTTGGTTTCTTCTTTACAAGAAATGAGTAAAGCTGCAAAGGCAAGTGATAAAATTATTTTTTTCATGAGTGTTATGTAATTTTAATTTATTTGATTTCAAATTTCTTTTTGTATTCTTCTACTTCTTCTTTGGCTTCTTGCAAGGTTGTAGCTTCTAATTTTACTTCCACTAAATGAACAATTTCTGCATATTTAGAAGGTTTGATGGTATCGCCAAATTCTACTGCATAACATTTAGCAAAAAGTGCGCCCAAATATAAAGTAACCGAAGAATAATATACCCAAACCATAATAATTACCAGCGATCCTGCGGCACCATACACGCTTCCTAATCGGGAATTTGAGATGTAAAAAGAGATTATAAACTTTCCGGCCATAAAAAGTAAGGCGGTTGTTATCGAAGAAACACGCACTTGTTTCCAAGTGATNTTGGCATCAGGTAGTATTTTAAAAATTACGGCAAAGAGTAGCGTNATAATGGTTAATGTGACNAAAGTTTGTCCGATGTAAACCATATAAACCGCAGTATCTGAAAAATGGGCAAATAATTTTTCGTTTAACGATTCTAAAATAGCGGACAAGCCTAAAGAAGCTAATAAAATGAATCCTAAACTTCCGATGACACCAAAAGAAAGTAATCGTGATTTGAAATACAACCAAAAGCCTGAACGTTTTTTAAGTCGAATGCCCCAAATGGAATTGATGGAATCTTGAATTTCTGCAAAAACAGAAGTAGCTCCAATCAATAAGGTTACAATTCCGATTACTGCTGGAAAGCCGCTTTTATTGGAAACAGCAATGTTTTTAATCATTTCTTGCAGTTGAAGAGCCGATTTTTCGCCTAAAAAGTCTTTGGCCTGATAAAAAATCTGTCCTTCAATGGCATTGGCTCCCCAAAACAAACCCACAACCCATAACAAAACCATGAGTAAAGGGGCCATCGAAAAAACAGTGGTGTAAGCCAGAGAAGCACTTTTTTTCATGATTTTGTGTTCTCCAAATTCGGAGAAGGTGGCATGAATTACATCCCACAAATCTTTATAATAGGCTTCTCTAACTCCTTTCAAAATATTTTATGCCGAAAACGTTTCGACTTCTTTATCAATTTTGTTTACTAATCCAACTAGTACTTTACCCGGACCCACTTCTGTAAAACTTGTGGCTCCGTCTTTAATCATTTGTTGTACCGATTGTGTCCATTTTACTGGTGCAGTCAATTGGATGATTAGATTTTTCTTAATCTCAGTAGCGTCTGAAACGGCACTTGCTGTTACGTTTTGGTATACTGGACAAATTGGTGTTGAGAATGTAGTTGCTTCAATAGCAGCAGCTAATTCTTCTCTAGCAGGTTCCATCATAGGTGAATGAAACGCTCCACCAACTGGTAAGATTAAAGCGCGTTTGGCTCCGGCTTCTTTCATTTTTTCACAGGCTAATTCAACAGCTTTGTATTCGCCAGAAATTACTAATTGTCCTGGGCAGTTATAATTCGCGGCTACCACAACACCATTGATTGAAGCACAAATATCTTCTACAATTTTGTCGTCTAGGTTTAACACTGCAGCCATTGTAGAAGGAGTAATTTCACAAGCTTTTTGCATGGCAATAGCGCGTTGAGAAACTAGTTTTAAACCGTCTTCAAAAGACAAAGCACCATTAGCAACTAAAGCAGAAAATTCACCTAATGAATGTCCGGCCACCATTTCAGGGTTAAAATTTTCTAAGGTTTTAGCTAAAATAACCGAATGTAAGAATACGGCTGGTTGCGTAACTTTAGTTTCTTTTAATTCTTCGGCAGTGCCTTCAAACATAATGTCTGTGATGCGGAAACCTAATATTTCGTTAGCTTTTTCGAACAGTGATTTAGCTAATTCTGAATTTTCATATAAGTCTTTGCCCATTCCTGTGAATTGAGCGCCTTGACCAGGGAATATGTATGCTTTCATAAAAATAGTTTAAATGTTTAAAAAGTTTAGGAGTTTAAAAGTTTCTCAAAAACCTTTGCAAAAATACTACTTTTATTATAATTGAATCGAATTTACAATTCCCATCAATTGATTTTTNTATTCNTCGTTGATGATGCCGTTGACAGCGTCGAAGTTTTCATAAAAACTCGGNAAAGAAAAGGCTCCTTTAACTACTGCGCCTTGAAATGGAAAACGGTTTTTGGCAATTTCTAATACCGAACTTCCACCACGAGGACCAGGAGAAGTAGCTAAAAGTAACACTTGTTTCTCTTGNAAGGTTTTAGCATTAATACGAGATGTCCANTCAAAAATATTTTTGAATGCTGCTGAATAGGCACCATTGTGTTCTGCAAAAGAAATTACGATTACATCGGCGGTTCCCAGTTTGTTATAAAAATCATGAGCCAATTGCGGAATTCCGGTTTCAGTTTCTTTATCGGTAGAGAAAATTGGCATTTCATAATCGTTTAAATCTAAAATTTCTACTGAAGCATCATGGAATAAGTTAGCCGCATANGTAGCTAGTTTTTTATTGATAGAAGTTTTGCTTGAAGAAGCGCCAAAGGCAATTATTTTTTTCATGAGTTGTTTTCTATAAATGTTTTTGTTTTCAGTACGGCATTTTTTACCATATCAAGATTGTTTATTTCGGTTTTTGTGGATTTATCTTTCCAATGGATGTTGAAGGTCATTTCGGTTTCGTTGTCTGATATTAATCTAATATCGTTGTCAACAAAACCGTCTAATTTTGGGTGTTCTAGTAATTCAAATCGTACTTTGTAAGGAATGAAGGTTATTTTTTCTTTTAAAACAGTAATCGCTTCAGTAGTAGTAACCGTCATTTCTCTGATAATAAAATCGGTTGTTTTTTCTAAGATAAGCACGTTACTTACTCCAGGAACAAAATTTTCAGGATGCTCGATTTTTAAAATCAAATGTTCCCAAACCTTTTCTAATGAAGCGTTAACAATAGTAGAAAATTGAGCCATGTTATTTTTCGTTTACATAATAAGTCAAAGCACCCGAAGGACATTTTTTAATGGTCTCAATGATTTTTTCTGTAGTGGAATTTTCTGCATGAATCCATGGTTTTTCTTTTGGTTTAAAGACATCAGGATTATTTTTTACACATTCAGCAGCATGTTTGCATAAGGCATTTTTCCATACAATGGTTACTTCGCCATTGCTNTATTCTTTGGTTAGGTCGTTTGNATCCATAATTATATAGTGGTTGNAATGNTTATTTTATTCTTTAATAGTTTAGAAACCGGACATTTTTCGGCTATGATTAACAGTCTGTTTTTGGTTTCTTCATCTACATTAGACGAAAAAGAAATTTCTCTGGTGATGATTGTTTCCAAATTGGGATTGTTTTCTTGAGCTAAATTTAGTGAAATTTTTATTTCTGGAATGTCCCAGCCTTTTCGGTCGATATACATGCGTAAAGTCGATAAGGTGCATCCTGCTA
>JGI24770J26754_10002951_pt1 | contig 11509 bp, 9 predicted proteins | sample LakOneMetagenome_FD_26754 | JGI IMG/M metagenome (IMG submission 26754) | reverse complement strand
GGCGGGCCGGCGGGAAAACGTCTAGCGCAAAGAGGCCGAGGCCGCGAGCCAGTTTGAGCGGTCCGAAGTCGTTCGAAAATGCACGCACGATCTGATCGGTGAAAAAAGCCCCGCCGTGACGGTCGAGTCGCCGGCTGGCGGCGTAACTGGCCAGACTGCTGCGGTCGACGCCATTTTTGAGCAAAATTTCAGACAGCTGCCAGGCATCGCGAATACCGAGGTTGAAGCCTTGGCCGGAGACTGGATGCAGGGTCTGGGCGGTGTTGCCAATCCAGACTTCATTGTCTTTGACCAGCGTTTCGCGCATGCGCAGCGCCAGCGGGAAGCGGTTGCGGGGGCCGGGATTGGCAAAAGTCATGTGCTTGCCGAAGCGGGATTGCAGGGTCGCCACGAACGTTTCGTCATCCATGGTCATCACGGCGTCGGCTTCTGCCGGGGGCAGCGTCAGGACGATGGCGTATTGATCGCCAAGCGGCAACAGGGCGAGTGGGCCGTCCGGGGTGAAGCGTTCCCAGGCGCGCTTGTTGTGGCCGGGTGTCGGGGTAACTTCGCAAATGACCGCGTGCTGCTCGTAATCGCTGACCTTGACGGCTGGATCATCGCCGGGCGTGCCTTCGGCGTGAACCAGCGCCCGACTCTGGAAGGTGCGCAACTGGCCGGCATGGCGGAGCGCCACCGTGACATGTTGATCGTCTGACCTGATATCGAGGATTTCGGTGCCCGACAGAATGGCGCCCGGTGCGATATTGCCGGTCAGTGCAGCCGCCAGGTCGCGGTAGCGAACGACGTACCCGAGCGCCGGCAGATCGTAGTCGGTGCGGTCGATCAGGGTGCGGCCAAAGCCACCCTTCTGCGAGACGTGGATGGTTTCGATCGGGGTGGCGGCGCGCATGGGCCAGGCGTTGACCTGTTCGAGCAGCTGGCGGGCGCCGTGTGACAGCGCAAGGGCGCGGGGGTCGGCTTGCTGGGCGTCCGCCGAGCGGCGGTCCAGCAACACGGATGTCACCCCGCCAGCGGCCAGCGCCAGGTGCAGCGTCATGCCGACCGGTCCGGCGCCGACGATGAGAACGTCAATGTGTTCAAGCGCGGTGTCAGTCATGGCGCATGACTTCCTCGATGTCGGCCACCGTTTTGGGGGCCGTGGTGAAGACGTCACAGCCGGTTTCGGTGACCCGGACATCATCTTCGATACGGATGCCGATGCCGGCCAGGGCTGGCGGAATATCGGCGCCGGGGCGGATGTAGAGGCCGGGTTCGACGGTCAGGGTCATGCCGGGGGTGAGCTTCGCCCACGCGTCGCCAACCTTGTATTCGCCGGCGTCGTGCACGTCCAGGCCAAGCCAGTGGCCAGTGCGGTGCATATAGAAACGGCGAAAGTCGCCCTTGTCGATCAGGTTGTCGAGGTCGCCGCTGAGCAGCTTGAGATCGATCATGCCCTGCGTCAGCACGCGCACGGCAGCATCGTGGCCTTCCATNAAATGGCGGCCGGGGGNGGTGACGGCGATGGCCGCGGCCTGTGCCGCGAGAACGATTTCGTAAACGTCCTTCTGGGCGCNGTTGAAGCGGCCATTGACCGGAAACGTGCGGGTGATGTCGGCGGCGTAGCCCTCGACTTCGCAACCGGCGTCGATCAGGACCAGGGTATGGTCGTTAAGGATCTTGTCGTTGGAAACGTAGTGCAATACGCAGGCATTGGCGCCGCCGGCGACGATGGGCGTGTAGGCGTGGGCATCAGCGCCGCGTTTCCGGAATTCGTAGGTCAGTTCGGCTTCGAGTTCGTATTCGGCCATGCCGGGGCGGCAGGCGCGCATGGCGCGGGCGTGGCCGGCGCTGGCGATGTCAGCCGAGCGTTGCTGGATGTCGGCTTCGGCGCTGTCCTTGATGAGGCGCATGCTGTCGAGTTCGAAGCGCAGGTCGTGGATGGCGCGCGGCGCCCGTTTGCCGGCCCGGGTCTGGGCACGGACTTCGTTGAGCGCCTTGGCGATGCGGGCGTCCCACTCGGCGTCATGACCGATGGCGTGCCACAGGGTGTCACGGTCAACGAGAAATTCGGCCAGTTTTTTGTCGAACTGCTCGATCGGGTAGGCGGCGTCGAAGCCGAACGCGGTTTTCGCTGCTTTTGGGCCGTAGCGGTAGCCATCCCAGATTTCGCGCTCTTCGTGTTTTTCGCGGCAGAAGAGGATGGATTTGGGTTTCTTGCCGCCGATCAGCACGACGACGGCTTCCGGCTCCGGGAAGCCGGTCAGGTACCAGAAATAGCTGTCGAAGCGGTAAAGATGGTGGGCGTCGCGGTTGCGGATGACTTCCGGCGCGGTCGGCACGATGGCGACGCCGTCGCCGATGGTTTTCAGCAGACGTTTGCGGCGGGCGAGAAAGTGGGCGTGGCTCATGCGTTTTTCAGTTCCTGATCGCGAAGTTCAGTATCCAGTTCCGCCAATCGTTGCGGTGTCCCTACATCGACCCAGCGGCCGGCAAAGCGTTCCCCGGTCAGCGTGCCGGCGGAGATGGCGGCGTCGAGCAGGGGGCGCAGTTTCATGATCGTGCCGGGTTGGACGCCGGCGAAGAAGGCTGGCGAGAATACGCCGATGCCGGCGTAGGTGAAGGTTTGTTCGCCATTGGCGACAACGACACGTTCGCCGTCCAGGCTGAAGTCGCCGCCGGTGTGGTGCGCCGGGTTGGCAACCATGACCAGATGGGCGGCCGGTTGCCAGCCTTCGACGGTCAACCGGAAAAAACGGCTGAAATCAAAATCGCAATAAACGTCGCCATTGACCACCAGAAAGGGCCGGTCGCCGAGCAGTGGCAGGGCGGTGGCGATGCCGCCGGCGGTTTCCAGCGCACCCGGCGGTTCGGGTGAATACTGAATATGCAGGCCCCATGGCAAACCATCGCCCAGCGTTTGCTCGATCTGCGAACCGAGGTGGGCGTGGTTGATGACGACTTCGCGAANCCCCGCCGCCGCCAGCCGCTCGAGATGCCAGACGATGAGCGGCTTGCCGCCGGCCATCAGCAAGGGCTTCGGCGTGTGGTCGGTGAGCGGCCGCATGCGTTCGCCGCGGCCGGCAGCGAGGATGAAGGCTTTCATGTCGCCCTTAACGCCGGTAGCCGATCTGCTCGGTGTTGCCTTCCAGCTTGTCGAGGAGATTGAGCAGCGGCTTGAGCTGGACGTAGCGGTGGGCGGTCTTGCGGGCGTAGTTCATGAAACGCGGCAGGTCTTCGCTGTATTTGTCCTTGCCGTCGCGGTACTTCAGGCGGCAGAAGATGCCGAGCACCTTGAGGTGGCGCTGCAGACCCATCAGCTCGTAGTCGCGCCAGAAGGCGCCGAAGTCCTCGCGTACTGGCAGGCCGGCGGCGCGCGCCTTTTCCCAATACCGAATGACCCAGTCGATTTCCTGCTCTTCTTCCCAGGAAATGAAGGCGTCGCGGAACAGCGAGACGACGTCGTAGGTGATCGGGCCGTAGACNGCNTCCTGNAAGTCGATGATGCCCGGTGTCAGGCGCTCGGCGCTTTCGACGACCATGAGGTTGCGCGGCATGAAGTCGCGATGGACGAAAACTTTGGGCTGGGACAGCGCCGAGTTGATCAGGAATTTGAAGGTTCGATCAAGCATCCCCATGTCGTTGTCGTCCAGTTCAACGCCAAGGTGTCGGCGGATGAACCATTCGGGGAAGAGGTCCAGTTCGCGGCGGAGCAGGGTGGCGTCATAAGGCGGCAGGGTTGCGGCGGTGGAGGAGAGTTGCCATTTGACCAGCACGTCCAGCACCGGGCGGATCAGCATGNCGGCCAGCGAAAGATCAGCGTTCAGTGCGTCGAGGTAGCCAATGCGGCCGAGGTCGGTCAGCACCAGAAAGCCGTTGTCGAGATCCTTGTCCAGAATACGCGGTGCAGCCAGGTCTGCCTTGGCGAGCAGCCCGGCAACGTGAATGAAGGGTTTGCAGTCTTCCTTGTCCGGCGGGGCGTCCATCAGGATGCGCGTCGAGCCGTCCGGCCAGGTCAGCCGGAAATAGCGGCGGAAGCTGGCATCGGCCGAGGCTGTTGTGATCTGGACGGATTGATCGGGAAAGCGACTGGCAACCCAGTCTGAAACAAGTTGATCGCGCGGCGTGGGTTGCATAAGCGGGCTGGGGTCTGTTCGTTGTAAAATGTCATGATTTTAACACTCGGGTTCCGGCCATTCTGGTGTCGCCCCTCAACTGATCGCACTGATGACCGGTTTTACGCGCCGTCCGCTTGCAGTTTTCATTTGTTGCCTCTTTGCCGGGCTGCAGACAAATTACGCCACCGCTGATGAGCCGTTGCGTCTGCACACCGAGCGCAAATTCAATGTGATGGGCAAGCAAAAGTCGTCCTCAGGCTCGGTCGTCGGGATCGAAACGCCGTCTGTCCTGAAAAAGGACGACGCTTATCCGATTTTCGTTGTTGCTGATCGGCTTGAAGGTCAGGCTGAAGAATTGACCGTGGCTGAGGGCAACGTCGAGATGCGCAAGGTTGGGTCGGTGATTTTTGCAGACCGCCTGACCTACCATGTCCTGGATGATGAAATCGACGCTGCCGGTGCCGTCCGGGTTCTTCAGGAGGGCGCTGAAATCGATACGCCGCATCTGCGCATGAAGCTTGATGCGCAGATTGGCTCTGCTGAGGATGTGAAATATCACATTCTCAAGGAGACACCGAGCCGGTTTTATAGTCCGACGCAAACCGTGGTGACTGTGGCAAGCAGCAACGCCGCAACCTCCGGGGCGCCGATGATGCTCAATGTGGCGAANAGCTACGGTCTGCCGACCAAGTCTCCCGCTCANCGTCCCGTCGANGCGAATGGACGGGCCGAACGCGTCGATTTCGAAGGCGAGAACCAGTTTACGTTTTTTGCGAACACGTTTTCCACCTGCAAGCCGGATCGTGAAGACTGGTACATGCGGGCGTCGGAAACGCATCTCGATTACGATCGCAATGAAGGTACGGCCAGTCATGCCTCCATGTGGTTTGGTGGCGTGCCGTTTTTCTATACCCCCATTGCGTCGTTTTCGCTGAATGGCCAGCGACGTTCGGGCGTCCTGCATCCACATTTTTCCACGTCGACGCGTAGTGGTATTGATTTTACGGTCCCGTACTACTGGAACATCGCGCCCAACTATGACATGACGCTGTTTCCCCGCTACATGAGCAAGCGGGGCTTCCAGCTTGGCGCCGAGGCGCGCTACGTCGATTACAACTTTCAGGGTACGACGCGGGTCGAATATCTGCCGAACGACGAAATGGTTAATCGCCAGCGCTACGGCTACCGGATCGAGCACCAGCATATTCTCGGACAGGGCGTTTCAGCTGCGATCAACTGGAATGGTGTGTCGGATGATTTCTACTGGCAGGATTTGTCGTCGCGCCTGCTGCAGACGTCACAAACGCAGCTACCCAAGCAGCTTACGCTGAACTATGTTCCATCTCCCTGGCTTCANACCAATCTTCAGGTCTTGCGCTATCAGACANTGCAACTGGACCCGGCCAATCCAATCGCGCGTCCCTACTTTCTTGAGCCGCAACTGAATGTCCTGGCCTTCCGTCCCAATCTGATGAAGATGGACTTCAGCATGATCGGACAATATTCGCGCTTTACCCATGTCGATGCCGGCAAGGTGCAGGGCAACCGTTTCGTGCTCTACCCCCAGTTGTCGCTGCCCATCGTCAATCCTGCCTTCCAGATCACCCCCAAGGTCGGGTTGCACATGAGCCAGTATTCCCTGGAAAACCAGGCAATCGGCCAGCCAGACAGCGTCAGTCGTGTTCTGCCGACCTTCTCTCTGGATTCGACGATGACCTTCGAGCGAGAGGGGGACTGGTTTGGCAAGGGCTACATCCAGACGCTGGAACCAAGGCTTTACTACGTCAATATCCCGTACAAGGATCAGCGCCAGATTCCGCTGTTCGATACCGGTCTGGCCGATTTCAACTTTGCCCAGATCTTTGCCGAGAACCGTTACAGCGGCCTGGACCGCATCAACGATGCCAACCAGTTGACGGCGGCGGTTGCAACCCGCCTGCTGGATGGTGATACGGGGGTGGAGAATTTCAAGGCCATGGTTGGCCAACGTTATTATTTCAGTCAGCAGCGCGTGTCCATCGCGGGAGAGGTTACTCGCCAGAACAATTTCTCCAATCTGGTGGCCGCGGTCAATGGCCTGGTGGCGCCCAAGACCTATATGGATCTGGCCTGGGAATACAATTACCGGGACAGTGTTAGCGAACGTTTCGCCGCCGGTGTCCGTTATCAACCGGAGCTTGGCAAGGTCATGTCAGCCAGCTATCGCTACACCCGAGACCCGCTGACCACGCTGTCGACCGTCGATCAGATTGATATTGCCGGGCAGTGGCCGCTGACGTCAAAATTGTATGCGGTTGGTCGCTATAACTACTCGATGCGTGACAAGCAAATGCTTGAATCGATTGCCGGCGTGGAGTACAACGCCGGATGCTGGGCGGTTCGACTGGTGGGGCAGCGGCTCGCCGCAATCTCCGGCAAGCCTAACGACACCCTGTTTTTCCAGCTTGAACTGAATGACTTCGGTAGTATCGGCTCCAACCCGATCGGCCTGCTGCGGCGTAGCGTCCCCGGTTACGGCAAAATCAACGAACTGCCCGACAGCAGCCTGCTTACCTCTCAATGAAGACCATGAACCCACTTATTCGTCACCTGATTGTCCTGATCTGCTGTCTTGGCGGCCTGCTGGCGCATCCAGTGTCTGCCGCGCCAGAGCCCGTTATCGAGGCTGATCGCATCGTGGCTGTTGTCGGCGATGATGTCATCACTTATTTCGATCTGCGCACCCGCCTGGCCGCTGCCCTCAAGCAGTTGCAAAAGCAGGGCACGCCGCTGCCGCCTCAGGAAGAACTCGAGCGTCAGATGCTGGAACGCCTGATCATGGAACGGGTTCAGCTGCAATATGCCCGCGAATCCGGCCTCAAGATCGACGACACCCAACTAGATCAGGCGATCGGGCGAATTGCCGCCGGTAACAAGATGACCCCGCAGCAGTTCAGGACAGCACTCGAAAAAGATGGCGTGCAATATGCGCAATTCCGCGAGGAAATCCGTAATGAAATGGTGACCGTTCGGTTGCGTGAGCGTGAGGTCGACAGCAAGCTGGTGGTATCCGATGGAGAAATCGACAACTATCTGGCTGACCAGGCCGCCAAAGGCGGCGGCGAAGAGTATCAAATTGCACACATTCTTCTGCGTGCGCCGGAGTCAGCCAGCCCCGAACAGCTGCAAAAACTGCGTTTGCGCGGCGAGCAAGCCTTGAAGCGGGCGCAGGCCGGCGAAAATTTNGCCGAATTGACGGCGACTTTTTCGGATGCTCCCGATGCCCTGAAGGGCGGCGATCTTGGCTGGCGNCCTCTGGATCGCATGCCGGCACTCTATGCGGAGGTCAGNGCNCGCCTGCAGCCTGGNCAGGTCAGCGAATTGCTGCGTTCGTCGGCCGGCTTCCACATCATCAAATTGCTGAACAAGCGTGGTGGCAGCATGCCGGCCTCGGTACAGCAGACCCACGCGCGCCATATCCTCATCCGCATCAACGAAGTCGTTTCCGAAGCCGAGGCGCGGCACAAACTTGAAAGCGTTCGTGAACGCATCATCAACGGTGTCGATTTTGCCGAACAGGCCCGCCTGTATTCGCAGGATGGGTCTGCCGCGAAGGGCGGGGACCTTGGCTGGCTTTCTCCGGGTGACACCGTCCCTGAGTTCGAGCGGGCCATGGACGCGCTCAAGGTCAATGAAATCAGTCAGGTCATCCAGTCGCCTTTCGGCATGCATCTGATCCAGGTCCAGGAGCGCCGCGAACAGGACGTATCGGCNGAGCGCAAGCGGGGTGCCGCCCGTCAGGCCTTGCGTGAACGCAAGCTTGACGACGCNTATCAGGACTGGNTGCGCCAACTGCGCGACCGNACCTACGTCGAAAACCGACTCGAAGAAAAGTGATGCTGCCGGTCATTGCCGTGACCAGCGGTGAGCCCGCTGGCATCGGTCCGGAGCTTTGCCTGAGTCTGGCTGGCTATGAAGGCGAAGCGCAGCCGGTCATCCTGGGGGATCGCAACCTGCTTCAGGCACGCGCAGAACAGCTTGGCCTGGCCGTGCAATTTCGCGATTTTTGCCCGAAAAATCCGGTTGACCGCAGCAAGCTGGATGTTTTGCACATTCCCCTCGCGGTACCCTCGCAAGCCGGTACGCTCGATGCCAGGAATGGCTGCTACGTGCTAGCCCTGCTGGATCGTGCCCTGGCCGGCTGCCAGTCCGGCGAATTTGCCGCGATGGCCACGGCGCCGGTGCATAAAGGCGTGATCAACGATGCCGGCGTGCACTTCACCGGCCACACCGAATACNTGGCCGAGAAGACTGCGACGCCACTCGTNGTCATGATGCTGGCCGGCGACACCGAGCGCGGCCCGTTGCGCGTAGCGCTGACAACGACCCATGTGCCGCTGAAGGACGTTTCACGGGCCATCACGGCCGATCTGCTGGAAAAGACGTTACGCATCCTGAATGCGGACCTGCGCCGCAAATACGGGTTAGCCGAGCCTCGCATCCTCGTTGCCGGCCTCAATCCGCATGCCGGCGAAGGCGGTTATCTCGGTATGGAAGAAATCGAGGTCATCACGCCGGTTCTCGATAAGCTGCGCGCCGAGGGCATGCATTTGACCGGCCCCTATCCGGCTGACACGATGTTTACGCCACCCATTCTCGCCCAGGGCGATGCCGTGCTCGCCATGTATCACGACCAGGGCCTGACCGCGCTGAAGTACGCCACGTTCGGCAAGGGTATCAACGTGACGCTGGGCCTGCCCATCATCCGCACTTCGGTTGATCACGGCACGGCACTGGCGTTGGCCGGCACGGGCAGGGCCGATCCGGGCAGCCTGCTCGAAGCTGTTGCGGAAGCGGCCCGTATGGCCACAAGGAAAATGCCATGAAGGGCCATGTTGCCAGAAAACGCTTCGGTCAGAATTTTCTGGTCGATCCCGGCATCATCGCCGCCATCGTGTCGGCCGTGGACCCCAGGCGCGATGAAACCGTCGTCGAAATTGGCCCAGGGCTGGGGGCAATTACCGAGCCGTTGATGACGCGTGTCGATCATCTGCATGTCGTCGAAATCGACCGCGACCTGATCGTCCGGCTCAAGAAACAATACTCACCGGCACGTATGACCGTCCATGAAGGCGACGCCTTGGCTTTCGATTTCGCCAGCATTGGCAAGGACCTGCGGTTGGTCGGCAATCTGCCCTACAACATTTCGACGCCGTTGCTCTTTCATCTCGCCGAGTACGTTGACGTCGTGCACGACATGCACTTCATGCTGCAAAAGGAGGTTGTCGAACGCATGGTGGCTGAACCGGGCACCGCCGATTTCGGCCGGATGTCGGTGATGCTGCAATACCGCTTTTATCTGGAGTGGCTGATCGACGTCCCACCCGAAAGTTTTGATCCGCCGCCCAAGGTCCAGTCGGCGGTTGTTCGCCTGATTCCCAAGCCGGCTTTGGAATTGACGGCGAAAAATCAGGAAAAGCTGTCGCAGGTCGTGCTCACTGCCTTTTCGCAACGCCGCAAGATGCTGCGCAATACGATGAAAGGGCTGTTGAGTGATGCCGCTTTTGCCGAACTGGGCATAGCGCCAACCCTGCGCCCGGAAGATGTTTCGGTCGAGGATTACGTGCGGATTGCCAATTACCTGTCGGCCTGATCCTGCGGTCAACCGGAAATAAAGCCCGAAATTGAAAGATGCCGGGGCGTAAAAAAACCTGCCGAGGCAGGTTTTTTTACGGACACTGTGCCGGATTACTTCTTCATCGGGCAGGTATTCATGCCGAGCAGCGTGTAGGCCGGGCACCAGCCCATCAGGCCGGTGGCCAGCGGCACGACGCCGATATAGCCCCAGACCGGCAGCAGGCCGGCAGCAGTTGCGCCGATCAGGCCAGCGCCAGCAACGATACGCACGATTTTGTCGATTCCGCCAACATTTGCAGCCATGGTGTTTTCTCCGTCAGGTTATGTGTACAACGCCAATGTAACGGTCTGGCGTGACGGCGTATGTAACCTCAGTCACACAGCAGCAAGTTTCTGCAAACCTTCCCGGTCAACGACCGTGAGTTGTTCGCGGCCCTGCGTGACCAGGCCTTGGGCTGCAAAGCCTTTCAATAGCCGGCTGACAATTTCGCGGACGCTGCCCAGTTCATCGGCCAGTTGCTGGTGGGTCACGTTGAGCGTGGACTCGTGGCGGGCCAGCAGCAGCTTGGCCAACCGCTGGTCGAGACGGGCAAAGGCGACTTCTTCGACCAGTTGCATCAGTTCGCCGATACGGTCGGCAAACAGGTGAAAGACGAAGTCTCGAAAAGGCGCGTGTTCGACCATCAAGGTGGTGAAGGTGCTGACCGGCAAGGCAAGCAGGGTGAGCGGGGTTTCGGCGATGCCGCGGGCGTTGTAGTCGGAATGCCCCAGCAGGCAGCTTGAGGAAATGATGCAGGAGCCACCCGGCATGACCCGGTAAAGCATCAGCTCACGGCCGTTGGCGGCCAGCTTGATGACCTTGATGCTGCCTTCGAGCACGAGCGGAAAGCCTTGGCACGGCTGATGTTCGGCGAACACCTGGGTGCCGGCCGGCAGCTGCATGATGGCACCCGGTGGCAGCAGCGCGGCGAGTTGTCCGGCCGGCAGGCTGGCGAGCGCCGGATACAGGTTTGCCAGCTTTTGGGGGTCGATGGCAGCGGTCATGGCTGGCGGCCTGATAACAACAGCATCAGCCCACGGTCGCCCAGACCGGGGCGTGGTCGGACGGCCGTTCCAGCTTGCGCGGGGCGCGGTCGATGCCGGCGGCGGTACATTGCTCGGCCAGCGGCGATGACAGCAATACATGGTCAATACGCAGCCCCTGGTTTTTCTGGAAGCCGAGCATCCGGTAGTCCCACCACGAAAACGTCTTTTCCGGTTGCTCGAAGAGGCGGAAGCTGTCGCTCAGACCCAGTCCGATGAAGCGCTGGAAGGCGGCGCGCTCGGGTTCGGAGCAAAGAATGCCGCCGGCCCAGGCCTTGGGGTCATGCACGTCACGATCGTCCGGCGCGATGTTGTAATCGCCGCACAGCGCGAGTTTCGGGTACTTCTGCATTTCCTCGTCGAGCCAGACGGCCAGACCATCAAGCCAGCGCAGCTTGTAATCGTATTTTTCGCTGCCGACGGCCTGGCCATTCGGCATGTAGGCGCAGATCACGCGAACATCGCCGATCGAGCCGCTGATCAAGCGTTTTTGTTCATCGGGGAAATGCGGGTTGCCGCAGACAATGTCATGAATCGGTTCGCGTGCGAGCAGTGCGACACCGTTGTAGGTCTTCTGGCCGGAAAACGCGACCTGATATCCGGCAGCTTCGATCTCGGCACGCGGGAAATTCTGGTCTTCGAGCTTCAATTCCTGCAGGCACAGGGCATCCGGTTTTGCCGCCGCAAGCCAGTCAAGCAGGTGCGGCAGGCGA
>JGI24770J26754_10002950_pt1 | contig 11510 bp, 11 predicted proteins | sample LakOneMetagenome_FD_26754 | JGI IMG/M metagenome (IMG submission 26754) | reverse complement strand
CCCAAGATGCCCTCAACGAGCGAAGCGAGTCCAGGCGAACCCGCCGCAAGAAACCGAGCGAAGCGAGGTTTCTGAGGACGATTACGAGAAGGACTGGCCGCAGCCGCAGGTGCGCTGGGCGTTGGGGTTGTTGATCGCGAAGCCGGCGCCCTGGAGGCCATCCTTGTAGTCGAGGGTCGCGCCCTCGAGGAGCTGGGCGCTCGACGGATCGACGACCACCTTGATGCCACCGAACTCGGTGGTCACGTCGTCGGTCTCGAGCTCGGAGTCGAAGAACATCTCGTAGCTGAAGCCTGAGCAGCCCCCGGGACGCACCGCGACCCGGAGCATCAGGCTTTCGTCGCCCTCTTGCGTGATGAGGTCCTTGACCTTGAGAGCAGCTGGTTCAGTGACGGTGATCACGAAGGGCCTCCTGAGCGCGACATTGCTGGCTTCGACCAAGGCTAGCGCCTGGGTCCTGAGCATCCACAACGGCCGTCCGCCCGGCACCGCGTCGGTCGAGCACGACCACGGCCGCCCCGGCGCCGCTCATCCGCGATCGCCCGGGTCGGTGACCAGGTCCACCTGGCACGGCCGGCGGTCGACCAGCGAGTGGAACGCCTGCACCTCGACGTCGTCGAAGCAGCTGACGAGCCCTTCGACGAGACCACGGTGGACGGCGCAGATGAGGTCGGGGTGCTCCTCGGCCAGCTCGCGGAACGGGCAGTGCGCGAACGCGATGGTGGCCTCCACCTCCCCCTCAGCCGTCTCCGGGTCGAACCCCAACCGGGCCTGCTCCCCGACGACGACGTCGAGGCCGGGGGTCCCCGGCGCCCAGCGCCGGCCGTCACTGACCCCCTGCTCCCGGCCTGCTTCACGCAGGTCGGCACCCTCGAGGCCTCCGGCCGAACCGGCTTTGACCAGCATGCGGGCCAGCGTGGGGAACGGCGAGGGCTCGAGCCCCAGGGACGGCGCGTCGTCGGACAACGAGTAGCGGTGCTGCGGACGACCGACCCCGCCGCGGGCCTCGGTGTCCACCAGCAGCAGCCCGACGTCCCGCATGCGTTCGAGGTGGGGCCGGACGGTGTTGACGTGCAGGTCCAGCATCTCCGCGATCTCGGCCGTCGTCAGCGGGAGCGGCGAGCGGGCCAGCTCGAGGTAGATCGCGTAGCGGGTGTTGTCCCCCAACGCCTTCAGGATGTCCAGTCGTGGCGCTCGACCGGTTGCGGCAGCGATCTCGGCCATGACGCCAGATTACACGGGGTTTCCCGGTAAAATGCGGTCGTGCCCACAACCGCCGACCCCATGTCGCCTCCCTCCTCCCCCGCTGTGTCGGGTCCCGCCCCCACCAGCGACGACATCATGCAGCTGCTGCGCGGGGTCATCGATCCGGAGCTGGGCAGTGACATCGTCGAGCTCGGCATGGCGAAGGGCGCCGTCATCGACGACGCCGGCATCGCCACCGTCACCATCGCGCTGACAACCGCCGGCTGCCCGCTGCGGGCCCAGATCCAGAAGGACATCCGGGCCAGGGTCGAGGGTCTGCCCGGCATCACGAAGGTCAAGCTGAACTGGACCGAGCTGACCGCCGACGAGAAGAGCGCGGCCATGGCCAAGGCGCGCTGGAACATCCGTGACAAGGCGCCTGACACCGAGATCCCGGCCACGACCAAGGTCATCACCATCGCCTCGGGCAAGGGCGGTGTCGGCAAGTCGTCGGTCACCGTCAACCTCGCCGCCGCGCTCGCGGCGAAGGGGCTCACCGTCGGCGTGATGGATGCCGACATCTGGGGCTTCTCGGTTCCCCGCATGCTGGGGGTCGAAGGCCGCCTGCAGGGCGACGACGGCGCTGCGGGTGACGGGCAGAAGAAGATCGTCCCCAACGAGAAGCGCATCGGCGACGGCCTGCTCAAGGTGGTGTCGATGGGGTTCCTCGTCGAGGACGAGGAGTCCGCGCTCATGTGGCGCGGTCTCATGCTCAACCGAGCGGTCCAGCACTTCCTCGAGGATGTGCGCTGGGGTGAGATGGACTACCTGCTCATCGACATGCCGCCGGGCACCGGCGACGTGCAGATGGGCGTCGCCAAGATGCTGCCGCGAGCCGAGATGATCGTCGTCACCACGCCGGCGCTCAGCGCGCAGAAGGTGGCCACTCGGGCGGTGTCCATGGCGCGCAAGAGCTATCTGCGAGTGGCCGGCGTGATCGAGAACATGAGCGCGTTCGAGTGCGACCACGGCGAGTCCTACGCCCTCTTCGGCGAGGGTGGCGGAGCGGCGCTCGCCGCCGAGGCCGGGGTCCCGCTCCTCGGGCAGATCCCGATCGAGCCGGCGGTCTCCCATGGTGGCGACATCGGCGAGCCGGCGGTGCTGGGCGACGGCCCCGCCGCGCGGGCGTTCCGCGCCATCGCCGACCTCATCGTCACCGAGGCCGTTCCTCCGGTTGCGATGGCCGGCTGCTCCGCCCGCATGCTCGACGCCGCCGTGGCGGCCCTCGACGCGATCGACACGCCAGCAGCAACGTCGTCGCCGGCGGAGACCTAGCAGCAGGCACCGGGCCCGGCCCGGGGAGCCGTGGCCCCGATCGNCGAGGCTCCCTACGGCCCGAGCAGCGCGTCCAGTTGCGCCACGTGCTCGGGCGGCGCGACGAGGCGGTAGCTCGCGATGATGAGCTCGTCGACCTCGTCCCAGTCGACCTCGCCCTCGACGGGCACGAGCGTCCAGCCACGGTGGCCGGTGTCCGGGTCCGGCAGGAACCCTCGCTCGACGAGTGCGGCCTGGGCNTCGGGCTCGACCTTGAAGCGCACGCACNGTCGCTCGTCGACGAGCTCGAACGCGGCATAGGCCTTGGCCGCCACGCGGAACGTCGGGTGACCGAACGGGTTCACCTCGGTGGTCTCGGGCAGCATGAGGCAGAAGGACCGCAACCGGTCCAGCGCGTCGTGGCGGATGACCGGGTGGGCGTCCTCTGAGGTCGGGCCGAAGCGCTCGACCTCGGCCTGCGCCGCAACCTCGATCGTGCGGCGCTGCCGCTCGTCGATCTCGGCGAACGCCGCGAAGTCCGGGATCGTGATCGCCGCCTCGAGCGCCGGCTCCCAGCCTTCGGTCGCGGCGCCGGTTTCGGCCTCGATCCCGGTGCCGGCGTCGCTGTCGCTGTCGCTGTCGACGTCGGCGTCGTTCCCGCGGCGCGTCCTCGCGTCCGGCCCGCCTTCGGGTGTCCTCGGCTCGTCGGCGGGACCGTTCACGACCGTCCGCGGCGGGCGGCGATCAGCGCCGGCACGACCTTCGGGCCCCGCAACGGATCGAACGCATCGCTCATGGCCGTCAGCTCGGCGTTCTCGTCGTCGGTCAGCTCGAGATCGGCGGCCTCGATGTTGTGGTCCAGTTGGGCGATGCTGCTCGCTCCAGGGATCGCGACGACGTTCGGCTTGCGGATGAGCCAGGCGAGCGCGACCTGCGCCGGCGTGGCGCCATGGCGCTGGGCCACCGAGCGAAGCGTCTCGACCAGCGGCGTGACGCGCCGCAGGTTCTCGGGCACGAACAGCGGGTTGTTCAGGCGGGCCGGGCTCGACGGTCGGTTCGTGGCGTCGTAGCGGCCGCCGAGCACGCCCTGTCCCAACGGGCTGTACGCGATGACCATCCGGTCGTGGGCCTGCGCGTACGGCAGCACCCCGCTCTCGGGCTTGCGCTGCACGAGGCTGAACTGCACCTGGTTCGAGAGCACGGTGCGCCCCAGCGCCCCCTCGGCCTCGGCCCACTTCCCGGCGCTGAAGTTGCTGACACCGACGTGGCGGACGATGCCGTCGTCCTGGAGGCGGCGCATCCCGGCCATCGTCTGCGCGACCGGGACCGCCGGGTTGGGCCAGTGCACCTGGTACAGGTCGATCGTGTCGATGCCGATCCGCATCGACGACAGGCGGCCGTGCTCGTAGGTCTTGTCGGCGGTGGGCAGCACGGGCCAGATCTTCGTCGCCACGAACGCGTCGTCGCGCCGGCCGTCGAGCGCCCGCCCGACGATCGCCTCGGAGACGCCGCGGGCATAGATCTCCGCCGTGTCGATCAGGTTGACGCCGCGGTCGAGCGCCCGGTTGACGATCTCGACCGCCACCGCCTCGTACTCGCGCCCGTAGCCCCAGTCGCTCGACCCGAACTGCCAGCAGCCGACCCCGATGGACGACACCTTGACCCCGTCGACCTCAACGAACTTCATGAACCGGAAGGCTAACGAGGCGCGCCGGGACGCGTCGGGCCCACGGGACGCGCGGGTCGAGCCAGGCGAACGGGTGACCCGGGGTACCGGTGACCGGTCAGTCGGCGATCCGCAGCGCCACCGCCGGCTTGATGCGTGACGCCTGCGTCGCAGGCCACGCCGTCGCGAGGAGCGAGGCCACCAACGGGACCACCGCGATGCCGGCGAGCACGGCCCACGGCCAGGAGAAGTCGAGCTTCTGGCCCCCGAAGGCGTCCGAGTTCACGAGCAGGTTGTACGAGGTGACCATGCCGAGGACGATGCCGAGCACGATGCCCTGCAGGGCGACGAACGCCGCCTCGAGCACGAACGCACGACGGACGATGCGCGACGAGAAGCCCATGGCGCGCAGCATGCCGATCTGGCGACGGCGCTCCCGCACCGCCCGCACCATGACGACACCGAGACCGGCGATGCCGATGAGCAGACCGAGACCCAGGTAGGCGCGGAGCAGCGAGAAGAACGCCAACTGCGTGGCGAGCAGCTCGTTGACCACGGCGGAGAACGTCCGGGCGTTCGCGCCGTTCTGGATGAGCGAGCCCGAGATCCGCGCCGCGACCGTGTCGGGGTTCTCGCCGGCCTTGACCTTGACGTAGTGCCGGTTCTGCACGACCCGCGGTGCGAGGAAGTCACGGACCATCGACTCGGACGCCAGCGCCCCGTTGCCGACGAAGTCGCTCGCGAGGATCCCCGCGACCTTCAGCTTCCTCTCCTGGTTCGTAGCGGTGTTGCGCACCGTCATCTCGGCACCCGGCTCGAACGTTCCCTGCGGCGGCCCCCCGCCCTGGTTGCGCGCCCCGAAGTTCTGGTTCACGACGACGAGGCTCGGATCCTTCAGGATCGCCTGGTACACGTCGGCATCGGTGGCGTACTCGGGGAGCTTCTTGTCGAGCTTGGGCTGCCCGAACCGGACGAAGCTCTCGTCGAACCCGGTGAGCGGGACGTTGGTGCCGTCCGGGTTCTTCTCGTTGATGAGCTGGGCCAGTGACCGCGTGAGCGGCGCGACGGCCTCGACGCCGGGCTGGGCCTCGAGCTGCGCTGTCGTGACCGGGTTGCCCTGGTTCGACTCGACGTAGAGGTCGTAGCCCGCACGCACCTCCTCGGTGAACGTCGGCGCCTGGTTGCCGAAGATGCCCGACAGCACCGAGATGAACGCCATCGTGAAGATCACGATCGAGAACATCGCCAGCAGCATCGACGTGCGGAACTTGCGGGCGAGCGGATAGGCCAGCCCGAGCCGGGTGGCGAGCCCGCCGCCGCTCGCGGAGATCGCCTTCGAGAGCGCAGCCCAGACCCGATCGGCCTGGGCGAGGAGCACAACGCCCGCGGCGACGAGCACGACGCCCTGCACCACGAACACCTGGATGCCGGCGCGACCGACCTTGCCGCTCGCGAAGGTGAAGACGCCGATGCCCCACACGAGGGCACCGATGGAGGAACCCACGATCACGAGCTTGCGGGGCAGCACCCGATCGAGCACCGGGATCAGGCAGAACAGCACGATGGCCGGCGCCGCCACGACGGTCACGGCGTTCGACTGGCTCCAGCCGAGCGCGAACATGAGCGAGAACCAGGCGGCGCCGACGGCACCGAGGATCAGCGAGCGCAAGCGCTGCTTCGACTGCTTCGGCTCGGGCAGGTCGCGGATGGCCCGGATGATGTTGAGGCGGGCGATCCGCAAGCTCGTGCCCCACACCGTGCTCATCGAGATGACGAGCCCGATCACTGCGCCCGTGACGAGCGCCGCCGGCTTGACCACCAAGGGGAAGCCCAGCTCCGAGTTGCCTCGCGAGAAGATGCTCGACGCGAACAGGATGATCAGCCAGCTCACGCCGATGCTGACGATCGCGCCGGCGACGGACGCCACGAGCGAGTAGACCGCACCCTCGATCGCGAANGTGCGGATGAGGTGGTTGCGTTTGAAGCCGAGCGCACGCAACATCCCGAGCTCGGACTTGCGCTCCTCGGAGAGCATCACGAAGAGGTTGACCAGCAGCAGGATGCCGGCGATCACACTGAAGTACCCGATGCTCGAGAACAACTGGGAGAACGACTCGCCGGCGGCTTTGGCGTTGTCGAGCAGGTCGGCCTTCAATCGCAGCACCTGGGTGCCGCCGATGTCCTTCGTCCGCGCCGTCAGCTCATCGCTGATGGCGCCGACGGAGCCCACGCTGTCGAACACCCCACCGACGTTCGACACCACGATCTCCGTGGTGGGCGGCTGGGCGGCGGCGACCTTGGAGCCCTTGAAGAGCTGGTCGATCGTCCCCTTCGGCACCAGGACCCCGAGAGGTCTGGTGAAGCCGCCCGCACCGCCTCCCGAACGCACGGGCACGTACCCCACCAGGCCGAGGTCCTCGACGACCTGGCGCACCTTCAGCGTCTTCGACCCGCCGTAGGCGAACACCTCGATGGGGTCACCGGCGTTCACGCTCAACCGCTTCGCGAGGTTGGCGCCGATCACCGCCTCGTCACCGGTCGGCGTCGGCCCGGCGTCTGCCAGCCCGGTGATCTTGGGGTCAGCCCCGAACGCCCGGCCCTGGTCGAAATCCAGCTCGACGATGCCCGCGGTCGGCACGGCGACGCGGTCCGGCACCTTGTTCGCCACGACCGCACCCGCAGACGTGATCTGGAGGATGCCGTCGACCCCGGCGATGGGCGGTGTCGTGATGGCGGCCTTCGCCTGGTCGATCTTGGTTGCGTCCGTGAGGCGCACGCTCTCGTCTATCGGCCCCTGGTCGGTGCGCGCCGCGTCGCGGATCGATCCCTCGATCGTGTCGCCGACGATGTAGGAGGCCGTGATGATCGCGGCGCCGAGCAACGAGCCGACGATGATGAGCGTGGCCTCGCCCCGACGCCGGCTGATGTTGCGGAAGGCGAGCCGCCGGAAGGTCGGCCGGATGATCATGTCGATCGGTGGCACCACGACCATCGCGAGGACGGCCAGGCCCGCGACGAGACCCAACACCGCCACGATGGGACGCATCAGTGCGCGCCTGCGCCGGCGACGGACGCGTCACCGACGAAGTCCTCCGGCGGGCCGTCGAAGGTGATCCCTCCGTCGCGCACCTGCACGAGACGCGTACCGGACGCGCCGATGCCGGAGTCATGGGTGACGACGACCAGGGTCTGCCCGGCATCGTGCACCTCGTGGAGCAGCGAGAGCACCGCGTCGGCCGTGTGGCTGTCGAGGTTGCCGGTGGGTTCGTCCGCCCACACGATCGCCGGGTTGCTGACGAGCGCCCGGGCGATGGCCACCCGCTGCTGCTCACCACCGGACAGCTCGGTCGGGCGGTGGCCCGTGCGATCGCCCAGCTCGACCCGCTCCATGATCGCCCGCGCCCGCTCCCGGGCCTCCTTGGCCTTCACGCCCGTCACGAGCAGCGGGAGCTCGACGTTCTCGACGGCGGTGAACACCGGGATCAGGTTGAAGCTCTGGAAGACGAAGCCCATGCGCTGGGCCCGGTGCTCGGTGCGCCGGGCATCCGGCATCGAGTGGATCTCCTCACCGTCGACGTACACCTCGCCCTCATCGATGTCATCGAGGCCCGACAGGCAGTTGAGCATGGTGGTCTTCCCGTTGCCCGACGGGCCCATCACCATCACCATCTCGCCCGCCATGATGTCGAGGTCGATGTCGTGGAGCGCCTCGACCTCCTGCGTGCCCGTTCGGTAGATCTTGCGGACCCGCTTCGCAGACAGGATCGGGGTCGTCATGAGGTGGTCTCCCTGGGCTGGGTCATGGGGATGCTCGAGGTCGGTCAGGGGTCACGCGCCGCGCCGGGTCAACGCACGCAACGGGACAGCGATGGATGCAGGTTCGGCTCAGCGCAGCTTCATGTGCCGGAGGGCTTCGGGAAGCTCGCCGACCACACGGGAGGGGCCGCCTGTGGCGATGGTGGGCACGGTGGCCGTATGGCCCGTGTTCGGTACCTCACAGATCAAGTCGTCTCGACCGAGGTCGACCCCGAGACCCCGCAGGATCAATCGGCAGTCGAGCGCCGTCTCGATCGACAGCGACTCGGCCATCTGGTTCTCGAGCACGTCGATCACGACACCGTCGTCATCCGGGTAGCTGGCCCGCAGGTACGCCGGGGCGTACACCGGCACATCGGCCACCTCCCCCACGATCTCCTGGTCCGGTCCGGGCCAGAAGTCCTCGTAGAGGAAGGGTGCGGTGGATTCGCAGCAGCCGGTGCCGATCGTGATCGTCAGCGCGCCGGCCCGGGTCGCTCTCACCTCTTCGACGATGGCCGCCGCGCGCTCGGTTGCGGTGACTCGCATCGCGCCAGCCTACGGCCCGGACCGGGGGCGGCGACAGCGACCCCGTTCCGGCGGGCCCGACCGTCGCCGATGCGGCCCACGGCGACCGGGGGTGCCTGGTCCCTGCCCACTGGCTCTGTCAGGCTGACAACGGTGACCGTTGATGCCAGCACCCGATCGCGACGCAGGCGCCGTCACCGCTCCCCGGTGGTGGTGTCGGGCCGGCGCGCCCGGGGGCACGACAGCCACCGTCCCCGATGGTTGGCGCCGATCGCCCTGGCGGTCGTGGTGCTCACCGCCTCCTGCGTCGGCACGTCACCCAGCGGGCAGGAGGTCCGGGGCAAGGCCGATCGCCGCGCCCCCAACCGCGAGTTCGTCGGCGGCACCGTCGCGGCGAACAACGCGTTCGCGGCCGACCTGTACCGGGCCGTCGCGCCGAACCGCGGCAACTTCGCCTACTCGCCGCTGGCGCTCCTGACCGCGTTGAGCATGGCCCGCGCCGGATCGGGCAGCCCCAGCGACACCCGGGCCGAGTTCGACACGTTCCTGCACGCGAACCTCACCCCCGATCTCGACACCGGCCTCAGCACGCTGCAACAGGGCCTGAGCGCGCGCTCCGGCGAGACGCGCAGCACGGTGCGCAAGGGCCGCATCTCACTCGAGCTCTCGGCCTCTCTGTGGGGCCAACGCGGGACGCACTTCAAGGAGGACTACCTCGACCTCCTCGCCGGTGCGTACGACACGGGTTTCCACGTCGTCGACTTCCGCACCGACGCGGAGTCCGCCCGTCAGTCGATCAACCGCTGGGGCAACGAGGCGACCCGCGGCAAGTTCGACGAGCTCGCCCCGCGCGGCGACGTCACCCAGTACACGCGCTTCGTCGTCGCGTCGGAGAGCTACCTGCAAGCGCCCTGGCTGCTGCCCTTCGACGCCACCAACACCAAGCGCGGGGTCTTCCAGCGGGTCGACGACCAGCCGGTCGATGTCCGCATGATGCAGCTGACCGCGCCGCAGGGCCTGCGGTACGCGGAGAAGCCCGACTGGACCGCGGTCGAGATCCCGTACCTCGGTGAGCAGTTGAGCCTCGTCGCGGTGATGCCGACCGCCGGTCAGTTCGAGGCGTTCGAGCAGGGGCTGAACGACGACCGCATCCGCGAGATCATGACCTCGCTCCAGCCCCAACCCATCGACCTGCGCCTCCCACAGTTCCAGTTCACGACCGCCGCCAACCTGAACGAGGCCATCAAGCCGCTGCTGCCGGCCGCCTTCGACCAGAGCGCCGACTTCTCGGCCATCACCTCGGACGAGACGCTGGCGCTGTCGCAGGTCCTGTACAAGGGGTTCTACGGGGTCAACGAAGAGGGGACCGAGTCGGTGGACGCGACCACGGCGCGGCCCACCAACACGACGAACATCGCCGGCGTGAAGACGGTGACGGTGGACCGCCCGTTCGTCTTCTTCGTCCGGGACCGGGAGAGCGGCGTGGTCCTGCTGATCGGCCGCGTCGTGAACCCGAGCTGACGCACCGCACTGGCGCCGCCGGCGACCGTGGCTCGGGCGCCCGATGGGCCGTCCGCGTCAAGACTCCACAAAGAAGCGGGCCCTGCACAGAAAGAACACCGAAAATGAATTGACGCTCTCAGGATCGCGTGATCCGATGAGCGCAAGCCAGCCAACGTGCTGGTGGGGGAAACGCAAGCGAAATTCCGCTCGAACGCGATTCTCGAACGCACGCAGCAACGTACGAACCGACCCAAACCCCGACCTTTCGGAGACCCGGCCATGAAGAACGGCATGAGCGCACAGGCAGGCTTTGCAGCCCACGCCGACGGCTCGCGCCTGCATGCCGGTCAGTTCTCCGGTCGTGGGTTCTGCGCCTACCCGTGGCACGCGGTCGTCGGCACCTCCCGTGCGGGTCATGTGAACCCGACCTCCATGGTGATCACGACCGACACGACCAAGCTCCGCACACGGTGGCCTCAGGAGACTTCGCCCTAACCAAATGGGACGAAGCGCACTCTCCGAAAGGCCACCGGGAAACCGGTGGCCTTTCTGCTTTCCAGGGCCACTTCGCCAACAGATCGCACGGGCCGCCCCGGCGGAACACGACACCGAAATCGATGAGATGAAGACGCAAGAAGATCTCGAGCGCAGGACAGTCACGACAACCCCGAGCTCGGAAGAGCCGGGAACGAAGGGAAAGGGAACAACCATGTTGGCTCCGCTGAGCGAAGAGGAGTTCAGCCCGGAGTGGTGGGACGAGGCCTTGTGCCGCGACGGTGAAGGCGGCCTCACGAAGGTGTTCTTCTCCGAAGAGCTCCAGGACATCGCTCGGGCCAAGAACATCTGTGCCGAGTGCCCGGCCATGNTGACCTGCCTCGAGGGCGCCATCGCACGGCGTGAGCCGTGGGGTGTGTGGGGTGGGCAGATGTTCCTCAACGGCAAGATCCTGGCGACCAAGCGTCGTCGGGGTCGGCCTCCGAAGACCCCCCGTCCCGAGGACCAGCTGCCGGAGATCCCGGTGCCGCTGCACCTCCAGGGCTACCTGCGCACCGCGTAGCCCCAACGGCTCCCGAAGGGCCAACCCCCGCCGGCGTCGTCCCCGTCCCCCCACGGGAACCACGTGACCGGCCTGCCACTGGGCCCCGCTCATCCCCCCATGAGCGGGGCCCGTGCGCGCCGGGGGTCGGCGGCGAGGCGCTCGGCCGGCGCGATGTGGTTCGGGGGGACCGGCGCAGTACCGTCGGAGGACCCATGGACGATCGCCCGCCCCCCGCATCGGACGCGAGATCCGGCGACGACGACCCCGCTCGGGTGGCTGACGGCGATCCGGTGACCACGATCCCGGAGCGGCATCCCGACGACCTGCCCGACGAGATCGAAGCGTTCCACCTGCCCCGTGGGCTCCTCTGGGCCCTCGCGCTGTTCGTGGTCGTACTCGTCATCGCCAGTTGGGTGGCGCTCTCGAACAGCGGCACGCCCCAGGCCGCGCCGGCCGGCGGATCCGACGGCGTCGTCCGCC
>JGI24770J26754_10002948_pt1 | contig 11512 bp, 8 predicted proteins | sample LakOneMetagenome_FD_26754 | JGI IMG/M metagenome (IMG submission 26754) | reverse complement strand
TTCGTGGCTGCGCGACGCCGGATACGATGGCGTCGCCTACCGTAATCTCACCCTCGGCATCGTTGCTCTTCACCGCGGTATCAAGTCGGCCGCTGCCGAGCCCGGTGCTCAGCGGCAAACCGACGCCGCTTCCTGAAATCTTCCCCCTCTTCGTTAGGCTGGCACAGTGAAATCCAGAGCCCCCGTGGTGCGCCGCAGTGCATCTGTGACGAGCCAGCTTGGCCTGACCGAACGCATCTTCTCCACGGCTGCCGACCGTGGCCTGGTGGCCGACATCGACCTCGGAATCCGTGAGGTGGAGGCGTCGCTGGTCACCGAGCTCGTTTACGCGAACGAAATCGCGAACGTGACCTCCCGGTACCTCTTCGATGCCGGTGGAAAGCGTGTGCGCCCGATGCTCGCCCTGCTCACCGCGCACCTCGGAGATGGCGCGGTACCCGACGTCATCACGGCGGCCAGCGCCATCGAGCTCACCCACCTGGCCTCGCTGTACCACGACGACGTGATGGACGACTCGGCCAAGCGTCGGGGCGTGCCGAGCGCGCAGGCCGTGTGGGGCAACTCCATTGCCATTCTCACCGGGGACCTGTTGTTCGCGCGGGCGAGCCAGCTGATGGCGCGGCTCGGCGAGCGGGCCATCCGCCTGCAGGCGGCCACCTTCGAGCGTCTGGTGCTCGGACAGTTTCGCGAGACGGTCGGGCCGCAGCCCGGCCAGGATCCTGTACAGCACTACATCGGCGTGCTCGCCGATAAGACCGGCTCGCTCATCGCAGCCGCCGCCCAGGCCGGCGTCGTGTTCTCCAACGCGCCCGCCGAGTACGAAAAGCCCGTCGTGACCTTCGGTGAGAAGATCGGTGTGGCCTTCCAGCTCATCGACGACGTGCTGGACCTGTCGCCCCAGCCCGAGCAAACCGGCAAGGTGCCCGGAACCGACCTGCGCGCCGGCGTGGTGACCCTTCCGCTGCTGCGTTTGCGTGAACGGGCCGCGAACAACGAAGCGGATGCCGCCCTGCTGGCCCGCCTGGAGCGCGACGTGATGAAGAGCAACGGCATCGCCACCGAGGCTGCCGACTCCGCCATCACCGAGCTGCGGGAGCACCCCGTCACCAACGAAACCCTCGTCGAGGCCCATTCCTGGGCCCATGATGCGGTCGCCGCCCTGGCGCCGTTGCCCACCGGGCCGGTCAAGAAGGCGCTCACCCGCTTCGCCGAGACCATCGTCGAGCGGTCCAGCTAGTCCATACTCGTTTACATATGTTCATTTTTGAAAGGCCTCAGTGACCAAATTACGATTGGCCATCGTCGGCGCAGGACCCGCAGGCATCTACGCCGCGGACTTCCTGCTGAAGGCGGAACGCAACTTCGAGGTCTCCATCGACCTGTTTGACCAGCTTCCGGCCCCCTATGGGCTCGTGCGCTACGGCGTAGCCCCCGACCACCCGCGCATCAAGGGCATCGTCACCGCACTGCGCGGCGTGCTCGACAGCGGTGACATCCGCGTGTTCGGCAACGTGCGCTTCGGTGTCGACCTCACCCTTGACGACCTCAAGAAGCACTACAACGCGGTGATCTTCTCGACCGGCGCCGTGAAAGACGCGGACCTTAAGATTCCCGGGGCTGACCTCGAGGGATCCTACGGCGCCGCCGACTTCGTGAGCTGGTTCGACGGCCATCCCGATGTGCCGCGCACCTGGCCGCTCGAAGCCACCGAGATCGCGGTCATCGGCAACGGAAACGTGGCCCTCGATGTGGCGCGCATGCTCGCCAAGCACGCCGATGACCTGCTGAACACCGAGATCCCCGAAAACGTCTATGCCGGGCTCAAGGCGTCACCGGTGACCGACGTGCACATCTTCGGCCGCCGCGGACCGACATCCGTCAAATTCACTCCGCTCGAACTGCGCGAACTCGGCGAGCTGCGCGACGTCGACATGATTCTGCACGACGAGGACTTTGATTACGACGACGCCGCGCGCGATGCGGTGACGAGCAACAAGCAGGTCTTCGTGATCGACAAGGTGCTCAATCAGTGGCGGCAGCGTGAAACCGGCACCGCAAGCCGGCGGCTGCACCTGCACTTCTTTGCCAAGCCGGTCGAAGTCGTCGACGACGGCACCGGTCGCGTCGGGGCCTTCCGCTGGGAACGCACGAAGCGCGACGGCGCCGGCGGCGTGGTGGGCACCGGGGAGATCCGCGAGATCCCGATCCAGGCCATTTACCGGGCGGTCGGTTATTTCGGTTCCGAGTTGCCCGACGTGCCCTTCGACAAGAAGCGCGGCGTGATTCCCAACCGCGAGGGCCAAGTGCTGCGGCGCGATCCCGAGGCCGGCACCGGGTTGTTCAATCAGCAGATGTACGGCGTGTACGCCACCGGCTGGATCAAGCGTGGGCCGGTGGGCCTGATCGGCCACACCAAGAGCGACGCGATGGAAACGGTGCGTCACGTGATCAACGACCTCGGCAATTGGTGGAAGCCGGAGTCCCCATCCGAGGAGAGCATCGTGGCGCTGCTCGACGAGCGCGGCGTGATGTACACGGACGTGGAGGGTTGGCACAACCTTGATCAGCACGAGCTTGCGCTCGGTGCGGCGGCGGGGCGTACTCGCATCAAGGTTGTTCCCCGGCAGGACATGGTGAGCATCTCGCGCAGCGAGTAGCTCGGCTTAGCCGCAACGCGGCGTCTGCTCANAANGGAGTGGACGCCGCGTANTGCGATGAGGTGTGTGGCTAGCGGAAGTTCACAAACTGCAGGGCCACGTCGAGGTCCTTGCCCTTGAGCAGGGCCATCACAGCCTGCAGGTCATCGCGGCTCTTGGAACTCACCCGCAGTTCATCGCCCTGGATCTGGCTCTTGACGCCCTTGGGCCCCTCGTCGCGAATGATCTTGCCGATCTTCTTCGCGTTCTCCTGGTCGATGCCGGCCTTCATGCTGGTCTCGATGCGGTATTCCTTGCCCGAGGCGAACGGCTCGCCGGCGTCGAGGCTGCGCAACGAGATGCCGCGCTTGATGAGCTTGGCCTCGAACACCTCAAGGATCGCCTTGACTCGCTCCTCGGTGTTGGCCTTCATCAGCACCTTCTCGCCGCTCATGGCGATCGAGGCGCCCACATTCTTGAAGTCATAGCGCTGGGCGACTTCTTTGTGCGCTTGGTTGAGGGCGTTGTCGACCTCCATCGGGTCGACCTTGCTGACGATATCGAACGTTGAGTCTGCCATGCCTGCAATGATATCCGGTCGGACCGGGCGATCCGGGGTCGGCCCGCACGGGTCCTACGACCTCGGAGTACTCGTACTCGAGCGCACTCTGAGTTCGAACGGCATNGGAATGGTCTGACCGCTNTGCGTCTGCGGTCCCGCACGGAGCTCATTCATCAGAACGTCCACGGCCTTCTCGCCCTGGCCCTGCGGGAATTGGGCGATGGTGGTGAGCCCGAAGAAATCGGCGAGCTCATGGTCGTCGATGCCGATCACCGACACGTCCTGCGGAACGGACATGCCCAGGTCGCGGGCGGCGAGGATGCTGCCGATCGCCATTTCGTCAGAGGCCGCCAGAATGGCCGTCGGCCGGTCGTGGTCACGCGTGAGCAACCGGCGGGCCGCCTGGTAGCCCCCACGAATGGAGAAATCGGCCGGTTCGAAGAGGTCGTCGGGCACCGTGAGTCCCGCAGCGGTGAGGGCGGCCTCATAGCCGTTGCGTCGATTGGTCGGCAGGTGGAAGTCAAGGTCGTATTCCTTGCTGCCGCCGATATGCCCGATTCGCGTGTGGCCGAGGGAAAGCAGATGCTCGGTCGCCAGCCGTGCGACCGCCTGGTCGTCGATGGTCAGAGTGCGCACGCCGCCGATCGGACCGCCGATGCCGACGAGGGGTTTACCCACGGCATACAGACGATCCACCTCGTGTTCGGTCAGCTCCAGCGACACGGCGATCACGGCATCCAGTCGCTGGCGCAGCAGGAAGTGTTCGAAGACACTGGCCCGCTCCTCGCCGCCGCCGGAGAGGTTGTAGAGGGTGAGGTCGTAGCCGTTGCGCAGCAGTGCGCGCTGAGCACCCTCCACCACGCTTGAGAAGAACCAACTGCCGAGGAACGGCACGACCACGCCGATGTTCTTGGTGCGACCCGAGGCGAGACTCGACGCGCTTGCGGAGACCACGTACCCGAGGTCGGCGGCGGCCGCCTCCACCTTCAGCCGGGTGGCCGATGACACGGGCCCCCGACCGCTGAGCGTGCGGGAAACGGTGGCGGTGGACACGCCAGCCAGACGTGCCACGTCTTCGATTCCGGCCATGAGGATCCCTTCGGGGGCGGGGAAATTGCGGTGCTCAATCTTATCGAGGCCAGTGTTTGAGCCAATATCGGGCTTGATTTCACGCAGAGGCACTTCGTCTTGTATTCTAGATCCACGCGTCCGGTCCGGTGATGACACCTGGTTGGAAGCGTATGGCGAGTTACCCAAGCGGCCAAAGGGATCTGACTGTAAATCAGACGGCGTAGCCTTCGTGAGTTCGAACCTCGCACTCGCCACCAGCATCACAGCAGGCCCGGAGAAATCCGGGCCTGCTGTGTTTCTCCACCTCGTTCATCACCGGTGTCAGCGTGCTCGCGTAACGTGGAGCACATGAGCCGCGCCGTAACGACCGAATTGCTTGCCCTCGCCAAGACCGTGGCCGTGGAGGCCGGAAACCTGGCTCGCCTTCGCCGTGCCGAGGGCGTGCAGATAGCGGCGTCGAAGTCCTCGCCGGAAGACATCGTGACCGACGCCGACCGGGAAACGGAGGCGCTCATTCGGTTGCGGCTCGCGGAGGCACGGCCGGACGACGGCTTCTACGGGGAAGAATCGGAGGCCACGGCCGGCTCAAGCGGGCTTACCTGGGTGGTCGACCCCATCGACGGCACGGTCAACTATCTCTACGGTATTCCGCAGTATGCGGTCAGCATCGCCGTCGTTGAAGGAGACCCGAACCCGGCCACCTGGAACACGCTTGCCGGTGCGGTGGTGAATCCGGCGCTGGGAGAGGTCTACACCGCCGAAGTCGGCGAAGGGGCGTTTCTCAATGATCGGCGACTCGCGGTGAACACCGGCGTTCCGCTGTCGCTGGCCCTGACCGGAACCGGCTTCGGGTACGAAGCGGAGCGGCGTCTGTGGCAGGCCGAGGTCGTGCACGGGCTGATCGGCCAGGTGCGCGACATTCGACGAATGGGTGCGTCCGCCCTCGATCTGTGTGCGGTGGCCGCCGGGCGCCTCGACGTGTATTACGAGCGCGGCCTACAACCGTGGGACCTGGCGGCGGGTGCGTTGATCGCTCGCGAGGCGGGAGCCCGAGTGGGAGCATTCGGTGACGAGCGGGAGGGCAAAGATTTGTTGATCGCCGCAGCGCCCGATCTGTACGCACGGTTTGAACCCGTTCTCACCAGCCTTTTTGAGCGATTCGCGCCGCGCAGCCGCTAGTTCGGCGGGCTGTTGCCCGGCCGCAATCGGTCCATCGCGGTCAGCCTGAACGTCCGGGCACGCTAGTCTGAACAGATTCCCGATCTTTTTTCGGGTCAGTAGAGCCTGAAATACGCTTGTACGCAGAGAGAAAGAGTTCTTTTGTCACGTCACTCCTCCCCGTCAGGCGCTTCTGCGCCCGACTCGAGTGACGACGTACAGACAGCGACTTCCGAATCACGTGCCGAGGCTGTGCCGCGTGGGTTGACCCGCCGCGAGCTGCGTGAGCTGGAGCGCGAGGGGACCGAGGTCGCTGAGGCTGCCGTCGCCGCGAACTCCGACGTGCATTTCGAGACGGTCGATGCGGCGGCCATCGCGGCACCGCTCGTTGATCAGCCGGGAACGCCGGACGTCGACCTGCTCCTGACTCCGGGCAAGACCTCAACCACGTCCATCCCGTTGCCGACTCGTGCCCAGCTTCGCGCAGACGAGAACACGGCCCGACGCCCGCGCCGAGTTCGGCCCGAAGCGGCCGTGACCGGCGGTGCTGCAACGTATGCCCCGTCGCGACCCTTTGTGCCCGCCGGCGTCACACCCCGCATGTCCCCGCGTGCCCGACCGGCAAACACCCGCATGCGCAGGCTCGCCGCCCAGGGCACGACGGTCGGCGCGATGGCCTTCGTCCTGCTGATGGCCATCTCCACCTCAGTTCCGGCCCAGGCACTGCTCTCAACGGCCGACGTGCAGGCATCTGCCCTCGCAGCCCAGCGTCCCGCCTCGGCGGAGGGCGTGCAAACTCTGGATGTCACCGGCCATGACACGATCACCGTGCAGCGCGACGGGTACGAGTCGAGCACCATCGCTGAAGTCGCCCAGGCCAGCGGCATCCGCATGGAAGCAACGTTCACNAACAACCCCAACGGCACCATTCAGTGGCCTTTTGCCGTGGGCGTGCACATCGGGGACCACATCGGCCCGCGTAATTGTGCGGGATGCTCAGCCAACCACGGTGGCCAGGACTTCAATCCCGGGCTCGGTGCTCCCATCCAGTCCATTGCCGACGGTGTCGTCAAAGTGGCTGAAGACGGCGAGGCAAGCCTCGGCGTTCACATGATCATCGACCACATGGTTGACGGCAAACTCGTCTCGAGCGTGTATGCACACATGATCCACGGTTCCATGAACTTCAAGACCGGCGACGTGGTCAAGGTGGGCCAGGTCATCGGCAAGACCGGCAGTACGGGTATGTCGACGGGCCCGCACCTGCATTTCGAGATCCGCGAAGGCGGCATCGACGGCACCAAGGTCGACCCGCTGGCCTGGCTGTACGCNNACACCAACTAGCTCGGTCCNACNGTCTGGTCGCCTGGCCNGCCTGNCGGNGTGCCGAGGGCAGAAGGTGGCNCCTCACCGNGACGTGGCGGCTTCGGCCCCATGGTCTTCGCTCACTGGACGCATTTTGCCCCGTGACGTGGCTGCAAGGGGCGGAACGTGGCGACTCGCGGGCTTCTCGCGGGCCCACCCTCGCGAGAGAGCAGGCCCGTCNGCCGCGCAGCGCGCTNTGTGTGGCTAGGAGCGCAACCANGCGGTCGTGTCGCCGGGCAGAGTGCGTCCCTCGAGGTGTTCGCTCGCGAGCAGCACGTCGCCCGCGGGCAGAATGACGGATGCGTCGCCGGTGTTGGCAATCACCNTCACGTCGCCGGAACGGAACGCGACAACGTCCGGTCCGAACCCCTCAAGCCACTGCACGGAACCGAGCCCGAGGGCGTGTTCCCGGCGCAGGCGCAGCGCGAGCGTGTACAACTCGAGCGTGGATCCAGTCACACCGGCCTGGCGATCCCGGGCCAGCTCGGCCCAGGCCGCGGGCTGCGGCAGCCAGCTCAGCGCTGAGGGTCCGAAACCGTAGGACGGGGCGGCGGATTCCCAGGGAATCGGCACGCGGCATCCGTCGCGGCCGTACCGCTCGCCCTCGGTGCGGAACCAGGTGGGGTCTTCCCGGGCGGAATCGGGCAGGTCGATGACCTCGGGCAGGCCGAGTTCTTCGCCCTGGTACATGTAGCTGGAACCCGGCAGGGCCAGCATGAGACTCGATGCGGCGCGGGCGCGGCGCAGGCCCACGGCGGTGTCGGGCAGGCCCGGGGACTTGGGGCCGATGCCGTGCCCCTGCAGGTTCTCGGCGCCGAGGGCGAGCCGGGAGGCGTGCCGCACCACGTCGTGGTTGGAGAGCACCCAGGTGCTGGGCGCACCGACCGCGGTGAACGCCGCGAGGGAATCGTCGATGACAGTGCGCAGTTTCGGGGCGTTCCACGGGGTCTCAAGGTAGGCGAAATTGAAAGCCTGGTGCATCTCGTCCGGGCGCACCCATTTCGCCACCTCGGTGAGCGGATCGACCCAGGCTTCGGCGGCGAGCACGCGATCGCCCGGGTACTCGGCGAGCACGGCGTGCCAGTCCCGGTAGATCTCGTGTACGCCGTCCTGCGCCCAATACGGCGGAGTGGCGGGGGGTTCCGAGCTGATGTCGGGCTCCAGAGTTGCGGAGCCGCCGCCCATGCTGCCGCCCTCGGCCGGCGGGGTGTAGTCGGGCAGGCCGGCGGCCTTGATCATGCCGTGGGCCACGTCAACGCGGAAGCCGTCGACGCCGCGGTCGAGCCAGAACCGGAGCACGCCCCGGAACTGCTCGCGCACCCACGGGTTCTCCCAGTCCAGGTCGGGCTGGGTGCTGTCGAACAGGTGCAGATACCACTGGCCGAGGGTGCCGTCAGGTTCGGTGACGCGCGTCCAGGCGCGGCCGCCGAAGACAGACTCCCAGTTGTTCGGGGGAAGGTCTCCGGTCTCACCCTTGCCGTCACGGAACATGTACCGGCCACGTTCGGCGCTGCCCGGCGCGGCGGCCAGTGCGGCCTGGAACCAAACGTGATCGCTCGATGAGTGGTTGGGGACGATGTCGATGATGACTTTGATGCCGAGATCGTGCGCCGTCTTCTGCATTGAATCGAAATCGTCGAGGGTTCCGAACAGGGGATCGACGTCGCAGTAGTCGGCAACGTCATAACCGGCATCGCGCTGGGGCGACGTGTAGAACGGCGAGAGCCACACGGCATCCACGCCGAGGTCCCTCAGCTGGGGCAGTCGTGACTCGATGCCGGCGAGGTCGCCCATGCCGTCGCCGTTGGCGTCCGCGAAGGACCGCGGGTAGATCTGGTAGATGACGGCGGTGCGCCACCACTCGCTGCCGGGGATTTCTGAGCGGGTCGGTGTGGAGCCTGGGGCTGCTGTGCCTGTCATTTCATAATGCTAAGGCATCCACACGACGGTGTAAGCGATTGCACACCCCCGAGCCGAGATTGATAACGAAGCGGTGTCGATTGTTGTCAGCATGTGGTTGTTGGGGCCAGAATCGGTCTATAACTGTAAACGCTTGCACTTGTGAGCAGCGCTCTCTACGAAAGGCAACACCAATGAAGGTGAAGAAGAAAGGCCTGCTGGCGTTCGGCGCCATGGCCGCCGTCGCGACCCTCGCCCTGGCCGGCTGCTCCGCTGGCGACACCGCCACGAAGGCCGACGCCGCGAGCACACTCACGGTCTGGGTAGACGCAGAACGCGTCGGCGCGCTCAAGGACGCGGCGGACGCATACACCGAGAAGACCGGCGTTGAGGTCAAGCTGGTCTCGAAGGACGTCGCGACAGTCAAGGATGACTTCATCCAGCAGGTACCGTCAGGCAAGGGCCCAGACATCACGATGGGAGCGCACGACTGGCTCGGCGAGCTCGTCACCAACGGCGTGGTGTCCCCGATCGAACTCGGCGACTCCGCCGCGAACTTTCTCGACGTGGCCGTGAACGCCTCCACCTATGACGGCAAGACCTACATGCTGCCGTACGCCGTGGAGAATCTGGCCCTGCTCCGGAACGCGGACCTCGTTCCTACCGCAGTCACCTCCTTTGACGACATGATCGCCAAGGGCACCGCCGCCGGGGTCACCTACCCGTTCATGGTCGAGCAGGGTGCCGACGGTAACCCGTACCACCTCTACCCGTTCCAGACATCCTTCGGTGCGCCCGTCTTCGGCACCGATGCGAGCGGCGGCTACGACGCCACCAACCTCGAACTCGGCAACGCCGGTGGCGAAGCCTTCGCCTCCTGGCTCGGCAGCCAGGGTAAGAACGGCACAGGAGTCTTTAACACCGAGATCACGGGCGACATCGCCAAGGAAGCCTTCACCTCCGGTCAAGCCGCCTTCTGGCTGACCGGCCCATGGAACGTCAGCGCGGCCAAAGACGCCGGTATCAACCTCGCGGTCGATGTCATCGCCCCCGAGTCCGACGCGCCGGCGCAGCCTTTTGCGGGCGTCAAGGGCTTCTTCGTGAGCGAGCAGAGCAAGAACAAGGTCGCGGCGAACGACTTCCTCGTCAACTATCTCGGCACCGAGGCTGTGCAGACGGAGCTCTTCAAGTCCGGCAACGTCTTGCCCGCGCTCACGGCATCCGCTGAAGCGGCATCGTCTGATCCCATCATCGCCGGCTTCGCAGCCGTCGGAGCCGAGGCCGTGCCGATGCCGGCCATCCCGGCCATGGGTCAGGTGTGGCAGTTCTGGGGCATCGCTCAGGCCTCCATCATCAACGGCGCCGACCCCGTCGCCACCTGGCAGAAGCTGACCGCCGACGTGCAGACAGCGATCGGCTAAGTACCCGCAGCACGATTCCCCGGACGGATGCGCAGGCATCCGTCCGGGGATTTTCGGGTGTCAGAACGAGAACGAGAGAGCTGGGCAATGAGTACGACGATTGACGAAGAGGTCACCGAGACGAAGCCGACGCCGCGGCAGAAGCAGGCCGCCCGTGTGGCGGAGGCCGCGTCCGGCGGGGTCAGGGCAATCCTGACCAAAATCGTACTGCTGGGAATCGTTGATGCCATGGCGGTCTACGCTCTCTTCATGCTGCTGGCGAAGCAGCAGTGGCTGGTCTTCGGTCTGGTGCTGGTCGTCACTCTCGTCGTGAACTGGATCTACTTCTCACCGGGCAAACTGCCCGCGAAGTACCTCACGCCCGGCCTGATTTTCCTGATCGTTTTCCAAATCTTCGCCGTGGGCTATACCGCCTACATCGGCTTCACGAACTACAGCACTGGGCACAACAGTGACAAGGCCCAGGCCGNGTCCGCGCTGATGAGCTCGGCGCAGGAGCGCGTGCCGGACTCGCCGACGTACCAGGTGACCGTTGTTGACCGGCTCGGGCAGCTCAGCCTGCTCGTGACCGACCCGGACGGCCGGGTCAGCATCGGAAACAATGATTCTCCGCTCACGCCCGTCTCAGGTGCCACGATGGATACCGGCCAGGCCGTTGCCGCCGACGGATACACCAGCCTGAACTTCTCCGAGGTCATCGCCCGCACCGCGGAGATCACGGCGATGGCCGTGCCGCTCTCGAGCAACCCCAACGACGGCAGCCTGCGCACCCCCGACGCCAGCAGCGCCTACGTCTACGTCTCCTCACTCGTCTACAACGAGCAGGCCGGTACCATGACGGATGCCGACGGCGGCGTTGTGTACTCCGACACCGGTACCGGAGCCTTCACCTCCGCCGCCGGCGAGGAGCTGCTGCCCGGGTGGCGCATCAACGTCGGCTTTGACAACTTCACTCGCGCGTTCACGGATCAGGGCATCCGTGGTCCGCTGATCAGCGTGACTTTGTGGACATTCACCTTTGCGGCTCTTTCTGTGGCAAGCACCTTCCTGCTGGGGCTGTTCCTGGCTATCGTTTTCAACGACCTGCGAATGCGCGGCCGCAAGTTCTATCGCGTCGCCATGATCCTGCCGTACGCATTCCCGGCTTTCCTCTCGGCGCTCGTCTGGGCGGGCATGCTCAGTGAGAGCTTTGGGTTTGTCAATCAGGTACTCCTTGGCGGCGCGGAGATACCTTGGCTGACCAATGAGTGGCTCGCCAAGTTCAGTATCCTGCTCGTGAACCTGTGGCTGGGATTCCCTTACATGTTCCTGGTGTGCACGGGTGCGCTGCAATCGATTCCCGAGGAGCTGCAGGAAGCGGCAACGGTTGACGGTGCCAGCCCCTGGGCGGTCTTCCGTCT
>JGI24770J26754_10002946_pt1 | contig 11518 bp, 9 predicted proteins | sample LakOneMetagenome_FD_26754 | JGI IMG/M metagenome (IMG submission 26754) | reverse complement strand
GAGCGGAAGAAGGTCAGCATGGCCGTACCGACGCCGCGCCGCGCCGGCGGCAGCGCGCTCTGCACGACGATGGTCATGTTCGGCATCACCAGGCCCAGGCCGGCGCCGAGGAAGAAGATCGGTGGCCCGATGAACAGGTAGCTGCGCCCCGTGGCCATGGCCCAGGTCAGCGCGCCGAAGGACGCCGCCGCCAGCGCCAGGCCCGCCACCTGCACTTCCTTGTACTTGTTGGCGCGCGCCACGGCACGGCCGATCAGCGCCGATGCGATGATCATCCCGACCATCATCGGCACCGTCAGCAAGCCGGAATGGGCCGGGCTCACGCCCATCACCAGCTGGAAGTAGAGCGGGAAGAACACGCTCGACCCCATCATGCCGACGAAGCTCAGCGCCATCACGATACTGGCCAGGTTGAATACGCGGTTGCCGAACAAATCGGGCGGCAGCACCGGCTCGGCGGCGCGACGCAGGTGCACCACCAGCCAGGCGCCCAGCACGATGGTGAGCACGGCGCAGACCTTGATCTCGGGCGCATCCCAGGGCCACTCGGTGCCGCCCAGGGCCAGGATCAGCAGCAGCGAGACGATGCTGGTGGTGAGCAGGACCGAGCCGAGGTAATCGATGCGGTGCGCATGCGTGATGACGGGTTTACGCAGCGAGCGCGCGATCGCCCAGCAGGCGAAGGCGCCGACCGGCAGGTTGATGAAGAAGATCCAGTGCCAGGACAGCAGGTCGGTCATGAAGCCGCCCAACACCGGCCCCAGCACGCTGGTAACGGCGAACACGATGGCGATCGAGCCCTGGCGCTTGGCGCGGTCCTGCGGCGCCACCAGGTCGGAGATGATGATCTGGGCCAGCGGCATGAAGCCGCCCGCGCCCATGCCCTGGATCGCGCGGAAGGCGATCAGCTGGGTCATGCTGCCGGCCAGGCCGCACAGCACCGACCCGACCAGAAAAGTGGCGAGCGCCGTGAAGATCATTGGCCGCCGCCCGTACTGGTCGGCCATCTTGCCGTACAGGGGCATGGTGGCGGTGGAGGCCAGCACGTAGGCGGTCACCACCCACGACAGGTGGGCCATGCCGCCAAGGTCGGTGACGATGCGCGGCAGGGCCGTGGCGACGATGCTCTGGTCGAGAGCCCCGAGACCGAGAACGGCCATCAGGGCGAAGTAGACGGCGCGAATCTCCTTTTCGGTGACCGGCGCAGGCGTGGGGACGGTGGTTTGCGGAGTCTGGGTCATGTGTGCATCTTACGACAAGACCCGGACGGTTTCAGGCCTGGCGTGCGCCCTCTTCTGCCGACGCCCGCGCCGCCAGCCAGGCCACGCCCGCCGCCACGGCCAGCACCGCCACGCTCATGCCGAAAGTGGCGCGATAGCCGCTGGCGTCGAACAGGATGCCGCCGAAGGTCGCGCCGGAGGCGATCGCCAGCTGCACCACCGCCACCATCAGGCCGCCGCCCGCTTCCGCATCCTGCGGCAGGCTGCGCGCCAGCCAGGTCCACCAGGCCACCGGCGCCGAGGTGGCGACCAGGCCCCAGATGGCCAGCAGGACGGTGGTCACGGCCAGCGAGCTGCCGAAGGCGATCAGGGCTAGGCCGAGCGCCGCCATCACGCATGGAATGACGATCAGGGTGCGGTACATGCTCTTGTCCAGGAAGCGGCCGATCAGCGTGGTGCCGATGAAGCCGGCCACGCCCACTACCAGCAGCAACAGCGACAGCGTCGATACGTCCACCTGCGTCACGCTCTCGAGGAAGGGCCGCAGATAGGTGAACAGCGCGAACTGCCCCATGAAGAACAGCGCGACCGCCAGCATCCCCAGCGCCACCGCCGGACGTTTGAACAGGCGGAACACCTTACCCGCTGATGCGCCCTCCGCGGCCTTCAGCGATGGAAGACTGAACAGCTTCCAGGCCAGCGCGATGGCAGCCACCGGCACCACGGCAAAGAAGGCGCCGCGCCAGCCGATCACCCCGCCGAGGAAGCTGCCCAGCGGCGCCGCGACCACCGTGGCGAGCGCGTTGCCGCCGTTGACGATGGCCAGCGCGCGCGGCACCTGGTGCACCGGCACCAGGCGCATCGCAATCGCCGCCGACATCGACCAGAAGCCGCCGATCGCNACGCCGATGAAGGCNCGGCCGATCATGAAGACCGTGTAGTTCGGTGCGAAGGCGGCCACCGTACCCGAGACGATCATCATGAGCGTCATGGCCGCCAGCAGCAGCTTGCGGTCCAGGCGCCCGGCCAGCGGCGCAACGAAAAGACTGGTCACCAGCGCAAACGCGCCGGACACCGAGATCGCCTGGCCGGCCTGGCCTTCCGTGATGTGCAGGTCGGCCGCCACCGGGGTCAGGAGGCTGACCGGCATGAATTCGGAAGCGACCAGTGCGAACGCACCGAGCGCCATCGCGAAGACCGCGCCCCACGCCGCCGGCCTGCTTTCCACCTCGGCCTGCTCGGCAGTGATGCGCATGTCCATGGCAAGCCCCTTATGCNGCCAGCGTNGCGCTGTCGATCACGAAGCGGTACTTCACGTCGCCCTTNAGCATGCGCTCGTAGGCGGCGTTGATCTCNTCGGCCTTGATCATCTCGATGTCGGCGACGATGCCNTGCTGCGCGCAGAAGTCCAGCATCTCCTGGGTTTCCGGGATCCCGCCGATCATCGAACCGGCGATGGCGCGGCGCTTGGTGATCAGGTTGAACACCTGCGGCGACGGGTGCGGCAACTCCGGCGCGCCGACCAGCACCATGGTGCCGTCGCGCTTGAGCAGCGTGAGGAAAGCGTCGAGGTCGTGCGGCGCCGCCACCGTATTGACGATCAGGTCGAGCGATTGCGCACGTGCGGCCATTTCCTGCGCATTGCGCGAGACGACCACTTCGTGCGCACCCAGCGCATGCGCATCGGCGCGCTTCGATTCCGAGGTGGTGAAGGCCACCACGTGCGCTCCAAGGGCGCGCGCCAGCTTGATGCCCATGTGGCCCAGGCCGCCGATGCCGACGATGCCGACCGTCTTGCCCGGGCCGGCGTTCCAGTGGCGCAGCGGCGAATACGTGGTGATACCGGCGCACAGCAACGGCGCAACGGCGGCCAGCTGTTCTTCCGGATGGCTCACGCGCAGCACGAAGCGCTCGTGCACGACAATCTGTTCCGAGTAGCCGCCCAGCGTGTGGCCCGGTGCGTCCGGGGTCGCGCCGTTGTAGGTGCCGACCATGCCGTCGCAGTACTGCTCCAGGCCTTCTTCGCAATCGGCGCAGTGCTGGCAGCTGTCGACCATGCAGCCGACGCCGACCAGGTCGCCGACCTTGTACTTGTTCACGTGCTCGCCCACTGCCGAGACGCGGCCGACGATCTCGTGGCCCGGCACGCAGGGGTAGAGGGTGCCGTTCCATTCGCTGCGCACGGTGTGCAGGTCGGAGTGGCAGACGCCGCAGAAGGCGATGTCGATCTGGACGTCGTGGTGACCCGGCGCGCGACGGGTGATGTCCATAGCTTCGAGTGGCTTGTCGCTGGCGTAGGCGCCGTAGGCTTTTACAGTCATGGGTTTGCTCCTTTTATCGAGGCTGGCATGGTAAGGGCAAAACCNGGGCCAAAACGAAGCGAAAATTGCATGGGCTTATGAATCGTGCTCATGAATCCAGTAAGTAATTAGGATTANACTGTCATCAATGGCCCGCGAAAACATCAACGACATCCTCGTCTTCCTCGCCGTCGCGCGCGAGCGCAGCTTCACGCGCGCGGCCGCCAAGCTCGGCATGACGCAATCGGCGCTCAGCCACATCATCCGCGGACTGGAAGAACGGCTGGGCGTACGCCTGCTGACCCGCACCACGCGCAGCGTCTCGCCCACCGACGCCGGCGAGCGCCTGCTGCAGAACGTTGGCCCGCGCCTGGAAGAGATCGAGGCGGAGATCGCCGCCGTCAGCGACCTGGGCGACAAGCCGGCCGGCACGATCCGCATCACCGCCACCGACCATGTGGTCGATACCGTGCTGTGGCCGCGCCTGGCGCCGATCCTGCCGCAATACCCGGACCTGCACGTCGAGATCAGTTCGGACTACCGCATGGTCGACATCGCGGCCGAGCGCTACGACATCGGCGTGCGCTTCGGCGACCAGGTCGAGAAGGACATGATCGCCGTGCGCCTGACGCCGGACCTGCCGATGACGATCGTCGGCGCGCCGGCCTACTTTGCGCATCGGCCGATCCCCGCATCGATCCCGGACCTGATGAAGCATGACTGCATCAACCTGCGCCTGGCCAGCAAGGGCGGGCTGTATGCGTGGGAGTTGCGCCAGGAAGGCCGCGACGTAGAGGTGCAGGTGCGCGGCCGGCTCGTCTTCAACGGCATCTACCAGATCCTGAATGCGGCGCTCAGCGGCTGCGGCCTGGGCTTCGTGCCGGCCGATCTGGCCGAACCGCACATCCGCGCGGGACGGCTGAAGAGTGTAATGCCAGATTTCTGCCCGAGCTTTCCGGGCCTGCATGCCTACTACCCGAGCCGGCGCCAGAATTCGCGGGCGCTGGCGCTGGTGATCGAGGCGATCCGCTATCAAGCCGAAAAGGTTTGACCAGTCCTACATCGATCCAGGCCATGCGCCTATTGGCGTCCGCACCCAGGGGTCTACCATCACAAGCTTGTAGATCGCATTTGTGAAGGAGAACATCATGGCTGAGAACGAACAGAAATCCCGCGAAGGCGCCCTGCCCCCGGCCACCGGCAAGAACGAGACGGCCCAGGTGCCGCCAGGTTCGAAAACCGGCAGCGATTCGCGCCAGAGCTCGACCGGCGGCGCCTCGACGGGCGGTCCCGGCGGCCCGGACAGCGGCAGCGATGCCATGCCGGGCCGCAGCAACGCCCTGTAGATAAAGGCAGAGCAGCAGGCCAGGAGGCGGACCCGGCCTGCAGAAAACGGCAAATCGGCGGAAAATAGCGGATTACGTCTTTATCGGATACCTACTCATGTCGGATACCCTATCCCTGCCGGTCCGTCCCCGGGTCGACATCAACCCGAAGCCGCTCGGCATCGCCCTGCTGCTCATCCTCATCGGCGCCGTCTGGCTGGCGCAGACCGTCAGCGTCAAACAGGCGGCGCTGTTCGTGGTCGGCGCCCTGCTCGGCCTCGCGCTGTACCACGCGGCCTTCGGCTTCACCTCTTCGTGGCGCGTCTTCATCGCCGACGGCCGCGGCGCCGGCCTGCGCGCGCAGATGCTCATGCTGGCCGTCGGCGTGGCGCTGTTCTTCCCGGCGCTGGCAAGCGGCACCTTGTTCGGCAATCCGGTCACGGGCCTGGTCTCGCCGGCCGGGACCTCGGTCGTCATCGGCGCCTTCATGTTCGGCATCGGCATGCAGCTCGGCGGCGGCTGTGCTTCCGGCACGCTGTACACGGTCGGCGGCGGCAGCACGCGCATGATCGTCACGCTGCTGGCCTTCATCGCCGGCTCGGTGATCGCCACCGCGCACATGCCCTTCTGGACTTCGCTGCCGCAATTGAAGCCGATCTCGCTGGTGAAGGAGCTCGGCCTGGCGCCGGCGCTGCTGCTCAACTGGCTGGTGTTCGCGGCCATCGCCTTCATTACCGTCGTGGTCGAGAAGCGCCGTCACGGCAAGCTGGTCGCCCCGAATCTGCGGGCCGACCGCGCCGCGACCTGGCTGCACGGTCCGTGGCCGCTGGTAGCCGGCGCCATCGCGCTGGTCGTGCTCAACTTCGCTACGCTCGCGCTGTCCGGCCGCCCGTGGGGCGTGACCTCGGCCTTCGCACTGTGGGGCGCCAAGGCCGCCGCCTCGATCGGCATCGATACCGCCAGCTGGACCTACTGGTCGACCAAGGCGAATGCCGCCGCGCTGGCCGCGCCGGTGTGGAAGGACGTGACTTCGGTGATGGACATCGGCATCGTGCTCGGCGCGATGCTGGCGGCGGCGCTCGCGGGCCGCTACGCACCGAAGTGGAAGCTGCCGCTGCGCTCCTTCATCGCGGCCGTCGTCGGTGGCCTGCTGCTGGGCTACGGCGCACGTCTGGCTTACGGCTGCAACATTGGCGCCTACTTCAGCGGCATCGTCTCGGGCAGCCTGCACGGCTGGCTGTGGCTGGTGGCGGCGTTTGCCGGCAACGTGTTCGGCACGCGCCTGCGTCCGCTGTTCGGCCTCGAAGTCGAGCGCATCAAGCAGAGCGGCTGCTGATCTTCAGATAAAAGCGCACGCCCTTCTCGCCGGCCGTGAAACCGGGCCGGTCGCCGGCCGGCAAGCGGATCCAGGTGCCGGGCTTGTAGCGCCGGTCGCCATCGACGATCCGGCCTTCGAGCACCAGCAGTTCGGCGCCGGCGGCAACGTCCGTCAGGATGCTTTGTCCTGCCGCCACGCGCTGCAGGCTCACCTGCTCGGCAGGACTCGAGAACAGCGGGCAGACCATCCTGTCCTCGTAATGCTGCCAGGCTGACGTCGTGCGCGTATCGATGCGCACACGGCTCGCGTCATCCGGCGCCATCTGCCGCAGCTTGACGAAGATGAGCGCTCCCTCGGCGCTCGAGGGCTGGTGCGAAGTCCCGTCCGGATTGCGCAGATACCAGCCGGCCGGGAAGTCCCCGGTCTCGTCCGAGAAGGTGCCGTCCAGGACCAGGATCTCTTCGCCGCCCGGGTGTTCGTGCGGCGGAAAGCGAGATTCGGGCGCATAGCGCACGATGCTGGTGGCGCGCGCCTGCTCCGCGCCGATCCGGTCCAGCATCATGCGCTCGACGCCCGCCTGCGGCGACGCGACCCACTCGACCTGGCCGGGTTCGATAATGACGCGCTTCGAAAAATCTGCGTTCACCAACATCTTATTTCCCCGCCAGTCCCTTCAACAGCGCCGCATGGAAGGTGTCCGGATCCTGCATCTGCGGCGCATGGCCCATGTTGTCGAACTCCACCAGCGTCGCACGCGGGATCGCCTTGGCGGCGCGCTTGCCCAGTTCCGCGTAGTTGCCCAGCTTGGGCCGCAGCTCGGCCGGGGCGGCATCCTTGCCGATGGCCGTGTTGTCCTTGGTCCCGATCAGCAGCAGCACCGGCATCTTCANCANCGGGAATTCGTAGACCACCGGCTGCGTNTAGATCATGTCNTACAGCAGGGCCGAATTCCAGGCGACGAGCTGCCTGCCCGGCCCGCGGTAGAGCCCCGCCAGCATCTGCACCCAGGGCTCGTACTCGGGCTTCCACTGGTTCACGTAATAGGTCGCNTTNTCGTAGCTGCGGATCTTGTCGGCNGTCTGGCCCAGCTCGCGCTCGTACCATTTATCGACGCCCAGCGANGGTACGCCCAGCGCCTTCCAGTCTTCCAGGCCGATGGGGTTGGCCAGCACCAGCTGCTCNGTCTGGTCCGGATACAGCAGGCCGTAGCGCACCGCCAGCATGCCGCCGGTCGAGTGGCCCATCACGGTCGCCTTCTTGANGCCGATCGCCTCCAGCAGCGCGTGCGTGTTGGCGGCCAGCTGCTGGAAGCTGTACTGGTAATGTTCGGGCTTGCTCGACTTGCAGAAGCCGATCTGGTCGGGCGCCACCACGCGGTAGCCGGCCTTGGCCAGCGCGTCGATGCTGTCCTTCCAGGTGGCGGCGCAGAAGTTCTTGCCGTGCAGGAGAACCACGGTGCGGCCGTTGGGCTTGGCCGGCTTGACGTCCATGAAGGCCATGTGCAGCGGGACGCCCTGCGAGGTGAAGCGGTATTGCTGCACCGGGTAGGGATAGTCGAAGCCTTCGAGCTCAGGGCCGTAGGACGGCTCGGCGGCCCGGCCCGTAATGGCTGAAAGGCTCAACAACAGTGCGGCGGTGAGACGGTAAGCGGGCATCTTGCTTCCTTGACGGGTATGCGATGCCTGCGAGTCTAGCTGATCTGTCCATGGCGCGTCCGGCGATGGGTGCGCACGATGCAGCACACGACCACGACCATGCCGAGCGCAGACGGCGCCAGCTGCGACCAGGGCTGCCCCACCCTGACCGTATTGCCGACCGCTGCCGACAGCATGCCGAACAGGCAGCCGAGGATCTTGTAGATATGCTCGCAGCGCCACAGCACGGCGTGCCAGCGCCGCGGGAACAGCCAGCGCGCCGCATCGTAGGCCAGCAGACAGGCGACGGCGCCGAGGGTCGAATACAGGACCGGCGCCGATGCGCCCACCAGCGCGTCGTCAGCGAACAGGCGCCGCACCAGCAGCGCCGTGATGACGGCAGCGCCCAGCAGCAGGCCTGCATCCAGCGCATCCGGCCCCGCTGCCCTGGTGTAGATGACGTGCCAGCCGCTCAGCAGCTGGTACGACACCAATACGGTCAGCACCGCAAACAACGGCAGGAAGCGGAATACCGCGTTGCCGATCGCCGCCGTCAGGCAGACCACGCATGTAAGCAGCACGAACACGCGGCCGCGCCGGCGGTGATGGATCGCGTCCTTCGGTCTAGCCAGCAGCACCAGGCCGAGCACGATGGCGGCAATGCCGGCCAGGATGTGGACGAGGATGTTCAGCAGGTGCGGGGAGATTCCCATGTCGTGCGCTCCATGTGCGGGTAGCGGCACGATGCGGGACGCGGCGCGCGGCCGCAAGCACGATGGAACGAACTGCCGTCCCGGCCGACCGGAATGCCGGAAACCGGAACGAAATGAGCCAGATGGCGTCAGGCGCTCAGCTCGGCCTCGACCAGCGCCGGCAACGACACGACGAAGGTACTGCCCAGGTCCTTGCCCTCGCTATGCACCGTCAGCGCGCCGCCATGCAGCTCGACCAGGCGCTTGGACAAGGCCAGGCCGACGCCGAGGCCGCCCATCGAGCGGTCGGTCTTGCGGGTCTCCTGGGTGAACAGTTCGAAGGCGTGCTCCATCAGGTCGGCCGACATGCCGATCCCGTTGTCCTGCACCGACAGCAGGATCCGGTCCGCCGGCGCCGACAGCCCGACCACGATGCGCCCACCCGCGGGCGTGTACTTGCTGGCGTTGTTGAGCAGGTTGGCCAGCACCTGCACCAGCCGCTTCCTGTCGCCCATCACCATGGCGCTGCCCGTACCCGCCTGGGTATCGAGGCCCTGGTTTTTCGCCGCGGCCAGCGGTGCAACCTGCTCTACCGCTTCGGCGATCACGTCCTGCAGGCGCACCGCGCGCAGGTCGAGCGCGATCTCGCCGCGGGTCACGCGCGAGACATCCAGCAGGTCGTCGACCAGGCCGGTCATGTGGCGGGTCTGGCGTCCGATCATCTCGCCGAGCCGGCGCTGCTGGGCTTCGTCGGCTTTGGCCATGCGCAGCAGGTCTGCGGCCGAGGCGATCGGCGCGAGCGGATTGCGCAGCTCGTGCGCCAGCGTCGCCAGGAATTCGTCCTTGCGCTTGTTGGCCTGGGCCATCGCCGACTCCCTGGCCCGCAGCTTGCCGATCAGGGACTGCAGTGAAGTACGCAGCACGCCGATTTCGCGGTAGGCGCCCGGAATCGGCGCGATGTCGCCCATGTCGCCTGCTTCGATGCGGCCGGCCGAAGCTGCCAGCAGGTCCAGCGGCCGCGAGGTACGTCCCGCCAGCCACAGGGCCAGCATGGCGAACAGCGCTGCGATGCACATGCCGGTCATCAGGATCTGGTAGCGCAGCGCGGCCACCGGCGCGTAGGCGGCGTCGATGTCCTGCACCACCATCACCGTCCAGCCCAGGCCCGGCGAGAAGCTGTGGCCCTGGCTTTTGCTGTAGCCGGCCAGGTAGGTCTTGCCGTCGCCGAAGCGCTGCACCGCATAGCCGCTGGGACGCACGGCCGNGAAGGNNGCGTCNTGCAAGGGCCGTTTGCCGAGCAGCGCTTGCGGGCCCATGATGACGGCCATGTTCTTGTCGAGGATGAGGGTGTCGACGTGCTTGCGCCGCGCCAGCGGCTGCATGACCGACTTCTCGATATCGGCGGCCCAGGCCAGGCTCAGGTGGGTGCCGAACACGCCGGCGATGCGGCCCTGCGCATCGCGGTAGGGAAAGGCGACGTCGATGAAGCGCAGCGGCTCCTTGCCGGCTGCATCGGGCTGCAGCAGCTTGGCGAGCAGCGCCGCCTCGTGCACGTCGTTCAGGTGAATGCCCTTCAACGCTTTCTGGAACCAGGGGCGCTTCGCGACATTGACGCCTTCCAGCAGGCGGTTGGCGGACACCAGCACCTTGCCTTCGTTGTCGGTGATGCCGAGCCAGGCGTAGTAGGCATAGGTCTTCTGCATCTCTTCNAGCAGGCGGCGCTTCTGGTCGAGGTCGGACGCGCTGGCCAGTCCCGGCTGGTTTGCCAGCAGCTGGACTTCGCGGTAGCGCTCGAACAGGCTGCGGTCCAGCTTGTCGGTGGCCTGGATCGCCAGTTCGGCGAACTGCTGGCCGATATCGTCNTTCTGGCGCTCGGTNAACAGGGTGTNGAGCACGCCGGCCAGCACCAGNGTGATCAGCAGGACCAGGCCGGACAGCAGGAGCATCAGCTGCGCCGACAGACCAAGTTCGCCGGCTGCAGCCTGCATATTGATGTACTTACTGCGCAGCATGGCGGACCGACCCTTTTCAACAAGCTCTCAAAGGATCGATCATACCTACTTAAAGGAAACTTAGTCCAGCGCGATCAGCGCCACCGGCGCCCGCAGCTCGAACTGCACCTTGCCGCCCTTGACCACGGCGCTCTTGCCGGTGTACCAGTCGCGCACGGTCTGGCCGTCCGAGAACACGCCGGCTACCGGAATCGCCACAGTGCGGTCCTGCGGCAGGTCGAGCGCGACCACCACGCGGTCCGCCACGCCGTTCTTGTCAATGGTGCGCTTGAAGACGTAGGGGCTGGCCTGCAGCATCTGGTGCACACCTGCCCCAACGGCCGGATGCGCGTGCCGGAAGCGGCCCAGGCGCGCCCAGTGGTCGCGCACCTCGGCCACGCCGAACAGGCCGACGCGGGTGTTGTTTTTCAGCTGGTCCCAGTTCATGAAGGAGCGCAGGTTGGCGTCGCCTTCCGCGCCTTCGATCTTCAGCACGCGCGCGCTCTCGTCGCCGTAGTAGATCTGGGCCTGGCCGGGCGCCAGCAGCAGCTTGTTGGCCGCTTCCATCGGATGCTGGCGCAGCGCATCGAAGGGATTGCCGTCGTCGTGCGAGTCCAGGTAATTCAATACCGAGTAGCCCTTCAGCGGGCCGTTGAGCGCCGCCGAGTAGGACGAGAACAGCGGCTCGTAGCTCTGGCGCGCATCACCCGCCATGCTGAAGTTGATCATGCTGTCGAAGCCGTTGGCGTAATAATCGGCCTTGGTGCCGCCGTCGTAGGTGAACTCGCGGCCGGCCTTCACCGAATAACCATAGGTTTCGGCGGTCATGAAGAACGGCAGGTTGCCGATTTTATCGACCGTTTGCTTGCCGGCCGGGGTACGCTTCCAGTCCTCGTAGGCCTGGCTGGCGACCTTCTTGAGGTCTTTCCACACGCCCGGTTCGGTGTGCTTGACGGTGTCGGCGCGGAAGCCGTCGAAGCCGTACTTGCGCACCCAGTCGGCGTGCCATTTCATCAGGTAGTAGCGCGGCGCGCGCGG
>JGI24770J26754_10002942_pt1 | contig 11527 bp, 11 predicted proteins | sample LakOneMetagenome_FD_26754 | JGI IMG/M metagenome (IMG submission 26754) | reverse complement strand
TGGCGGCGCGGAGCGGATATCCGCCTTGTCCTTCCAGGCGAGCGGCGCGAAACCGCGGTTGACGAGCAACGCGCCGCCGCCCGCCAGCGCGAAGGGAGCGAACACCTGGTAGCCCGGCCCCACCGTACGGTCGGCAACGGCAGGCGCGGAGGAACGGAAGATCAGGACTTCGCCCGGCAGATATCGGCCCTTCGCGCTGACATGGCGATATTCGTAATCGTCCGGCGCGAGTCCTTTCCACTGGGCCTGCGGCGGCAGCGGCGCCGGCGGCTGGTGGATGCGCGCCTCGATGCGCGCGATCAGCGCCTCTTTCCACGCGAGGCGCTGCAATTGCCAGACGCCGAGGGAAATCATGATGGCGAAGGCGATGGCCGCCGCGATGGCGGGGCCGAGCAATCCCCTGCGTCTGGCCGGCGCCGGCAGCGTCATGTCAGCCGTCCAGTCGGCCCTGCTCGGCCTTGTTGGCATATTGCAGGGCGACGAGAACGCCCTTCAGCGGGCGCAACATGCCGAGACAGACGATCAGCGTGAGCGGCAGAAAGATGACGGCGAAGACCCACAGCGGCGGCTCGTAGACCACGTCAAGCCAGAGCGCCGCGCCGACAATGATGAAGCCCGCGATCAGCATCACGAAAATGGCGGGACCGTCGCCGGCGTCGACGAATTTCAGGTCCAGCCCGCAATGGTTGCACTTGTCCGCGACGGTGATGAAGCCGTCGAACATCTTGCCCTCGCCGCAGCGCGGGCAGCGTCCGGCCATGCCGGTCGAATAGGGCGAGATCGGGGGATACTGGTCATAGGCCATCGAGGGTCCCCAAAAAGCAAAAGGGGCGGCCGAAGCCGCCCCCGTATTTGCGTGGTCCGCGATCAGTGGCCGTGGGCGATATGCGCGCCCCACGAACCCCAGACGTAAATGGCGGCGAACAGGAACAGCCACACCACGTCCACGAAATGCCAGTACCAGGCGGCGAATTCGAAGCCGAGGTGCTGCTTGGGCGTGAACTGGCCCTTCACCGCGCGGATCAGGCAGACGGCGAGGAAGATCGTGCCGATGATGACGTGGAAGCCGTGGAACCCCGTCGCCATGAAGAAGGTCGAGCCGTAGATCGAGTTCTTGAAGCCGAAGGGAGCGTGAATGTATTCGTAAGCCTGCACGCCGCTGAAGATGAGGCCGAGCACGATGGTCGCCATCAGGCCCTTCTTCAGGCCCTCCCGGTCATTGTGCAGCAGCGCGTGATGCGCCCAGGTGACCGTCGTGCCTGATGTCAGCAGCAGCAGCGTGTTGAGCAGCGGCAGGTGCCAGGGGTCGAGAACCTCGATGCCCTTCGGCGGCCAGTGACCGCCGGTGAATTCCACGCGCGAGTACTGGATCGCCTCGTTCGAGAACAGGCTCGCGTCGAAGAAGGCCCAGAACCACGCGACGAAGAACATGACCTCCGAAGAGATGAAGAGGATCATGCCGTAGCGGTGCGAAAGCTGCACGACGCGCGTGTGGTCGCCGGTCTCGGCCTCGTGCACCACGTCCGCCCACCAGGCGATCATGACGTAGAGAACGCCGATCAGGCCCGCGCCGAACATGTAGGGGCCCGCCGCGAGGCCGAACATCTTCAGGTTCTTCATCCAGAAGACGGCGCCGACCGCCAGCACGAAGGCCGAAATCGAGCCGACGAGCGGCCAGGGGCTCGGGTTGACGAGGTGATAATCGTGGTTTGGCTTCGCGTGACCGTCCGCCATCTTCCTTCCCCTTCCGGCCATCGGCCGCATGCGACTCTTTAAGTCAGATCCTGGATTTCGGCGCCGTCTGCTCTGCCGAGCGGCCGGGCTTCTTCGATTCGAAAAACGTGTAGCTGAGCGTCAGCTGGTCGACGCGCTTCATGGCGTCGTCCTTCTCGAGCGCGGGATCGAGGAAGAAGACGACAGGCCATTCGGCGGTCTCCTTCGGCCCCAGCGTCTGCTCGGAGAAACAGAAGCAATTCAGCTTGTCGAAAAACGGCCCCGCCTGGTCCGGCGTGACGTTGTAAGTCGCGGTCGCGGAGATCGCGCGGTCGGTGAGATTGGTGACGCGGTAGAAGACCGTCTTCGTCTCGCCGGTGCGCAGCGTGATCTGCTTCGTCTCCGGCTCGAAGGCCCAGGGAAGCCCGCCCGCGACGTTGGAATCGAAGCGCACGGTCAAGGTGCGCTCGCCCGGCGCCGAGGGCGCGGAGACGACGCGCTGCGTCGTGCCGCCGTAGCCCGTCATGGAGCAGAACATGCGGTAGAGCGGCACGGCCGCAAAGGACATGCCGAGCATCAGGCTCGCGACGCCGACCGTGATCACCGCCGGCAGGCGATTGCTGCGCTGGGGCATTGGCCGGAGCTGGGGCGCGCGATCGTTCATCAACCGGCGCCCTTGAGGAACATGGCGCCGAGCTTGGCGATGGTGACGGCGTAGAACAGCACGCACAGCAAGGCGACGGTCAGGCCGATCGCAATGTTGCGCTGGCGACGCGCTTTCTGCTGCTCGGGCGTCAGAACTATGCCGCTTTCGTTCGAAGGGCGCCGGTCGACCGCGTTCATGACGCGAGCCCGAGCGGCCGCAGGATCCCGTGCTCCGCGACGATGACGGCGAACAGCAGGAACAGGTGCAGGATCGAATAGGCGAACAATTGCTTGGCGGCCTTGTCCTTGTCGCGGCCTTCCCGGTCGCGCCAGACCCGAACGGCGAGCGCGAGCATGATAAGGCTCGAGACGAGTGCGATGGCGCCGTAGGCGCGACCCTCGAAGCCCAGCAGATAAGGCGACAGGCAAACGGGAACCAGCAGGAGCGAATAGAGGAAGATTTCAAGCCGGGTGCGCGCGGCGCCCTTCACATTGGGCATCATCGGCACGCCGGCGCGGCCATAGTCGGCGCTCTTGAACAGCGCGAGCGCCCAGAAGTGCGGGGGCGTCCAGAAGAAGATGATGGCGAAAAGCGCAAGGCTCTCGATGCTTACCGCGCCGGTCGCAGCCGCCCAGCCGATCATGGGCGGGAAGGCGCCGGCGGCGCCGCCGATCACGATGTTCTGCGGCGTCCAGCGCTTCAGCCACATCGTGTAGACGACGGCATAGAAGAAGATGGTGAAGGCGAGCAATCCCGCAGCCAGCCAGTTCGTCACCACGCCGAGCGTGAAGACGGCGAAGGTCGACAGCGTCAGGCCAAAGGCCAGCGCCTGGCGGGGCTCGATGCGGCCCGAGGGAATGGCGCGGGTGCGCGTGCGCGACATGATGGCGTCAATGTCGCGGTCGTACCACATGTTGAGCGCGCCCGACGCGCCCGCGCCGACGGAAATCGCGAGCAACGCGGCGAAGCCGATGACGGGATGGATATGCGTCGGCGCAGCGACGAGTCCCGCAAGGGCAGTGAAGATTACCAGCGACATGACGCGCGGCTTCAGCAGCGAGACATAGTCCGCAGGAAGGCCGCCGGTCAGGTCGGCAGCGCCGATCCCGGCGTCCCGCCCGTTTGCTATGGCTGTCACGTCGCTCATGTTTCTACTTCATCGACGCGGGTTGGAAGGCGGCCGGTCGCCCAGCCGCGCTTCGTGTCAGTGATCGGAGCCGGTGATGCGCGGCAGCGTCTCGAACTGGTGGAACGGCGGCGGCGAGGGCAGCGTCCATTCCAGCGTGGTCGCGCCGACGCCCCACGGATTGTCGCCAGCTAGGCGCTTCTTCGAGAAGGCTTCGAACAGCATGTAGAAGAAGCACAGGAGGCTCACGCCAGCGATATAGGTGCCGTAGGACGAGACGTGGTTCCACTGCGTATAGGCGTCCGGATAGTCGATGTAGCGACGCGGCATGCCCGACAGACCCAGGAAGTGCTGCGGGAAGAACGTCAGGTTGACGCCGATGAACAGCAGCCAGAAATGCGCCTTCGCGATCGTCTCGTTGTACATGTAGCCGGAGATCTTCGGGAACCAGTAGTAGAAGCCCGCGAAGACGCCGAACACCGCGCCAAGCGACATCGTGTAGTGGAAGTGCGCCACGACGTAGTAGGTCTCGTGCAGCGCGCGGTCGATGCCGGCGTTGGCGAGAACGACGCCGGTGACGCCGCCGACCGTGAACACGAAGATGAAGCCGATCGCCCAGACCATCGGCGTGCGCAGCGAGATCGACCCGCCCCACATCGTCGCGATCCAGGAGAAGATCTTCACGCCCGTCGGCACCGCGATCACCATGGTGGCGAAGACGAAGTAGCGCTGCGTGTTGAGCGACAGGCCGACCGTGTACATGTGGTGCGCCCACACGATGAAACCGACGAAGCCGATCGCGACCATGGCGTAGGCCATGCCGAGATAACCGAACACCGGCTTCTTCGAGAAGGTCGACACGATGTGGCTGATGATGCCGAAGGCCGGCAGGATCAGGATGTACACTTCCGGGTGGCCGAAGAACCAGAACAGATGCTGGAACAGGATCGGGTCGCCGCCGTTGGCCGGATCGAAGAAGGCCGTGCCGAAGTTGCGGTCCGTCAGCAGCATGGTGATGGCGCCCGCCAGAACCGGCAGCGACAGCACCAGCAGGAAGGCGGTGACCAGCACGGACCAGGCAAACAGCGGCATCTTGTGCAGGGTCATGCCCGGCGCGCGCATGTTGAAGATGGTGGTGATGAAGTTGATCGCGCCCAGCAGCGACGACACGCCCGCCAGATGCAGCGACAGGATGATGAAGTCCATTGCCGGGCCGGGATGGCCGGTGTTTGACGAAAGCGGCGGATAGAGCACCCAGCCGCCGCCGAAGCCCTTCATGCCCGGCGCGCCCTCGAAGAACATCGACATGAGCAGCAGCGTGAACGAGGCCGGCAGCAGCCAGAACGAAATGTTGTTCATGCGCGGGAAGGCCATGTCCGGCGCGCCGATCATCAGCGGCACGAACCAGTTGCCGAAGCCGCCGATCAGCGCGGGCATGACCATGAAGAAGATCATGATCACGCCGTGCGCGGTGATGAACACGTTGTAGAGGTTCTTGGCCGCGTCGACCGAATTGTCGCCGTTCAGAAGCTTGGCGAGGCCGGGGAAGATCTGGATGCCGGGATTGGCGAGTTCCAGACGCATGCCCAGCGACAGCAGGAAGCCGATGCAGCCCGCCATGATCGCAAAGTAGAGATAGAGCGTCCCGATGTCCTTGTGGTTCGTCGAGAACAGGAAGCGGCGCAGCCCGGTGGGATGATCGTGGGCGTGGTCGGCGGCGTGGGCGTGGTCGGTGGCCATTTGCGTACTTTCCTCGGAATTCGTCAGGCCTGAATCAGCGGCTTGCGTCGGCGAGCGCGAGAGCCATGTTCTTCTCGCGTTCGGCGGCGGACGCGTACTTCTTCTTCGCGGCGGCAAGCCATTCGGCATATTTCTGCTCGCTGACGACACGGAACACGATCGGCATGAAGGCGTGGTCCTTGCCACAGATCTTCGAGCACTGGCCGTAGTAGACGCCTTCCTTCTCGGCCTTGAACCAGGTCTCGTTCAGGCGGCCGGGCACCGCGTCAATGCGGATGCCGAAGGACTGGATCACGAAGGAGTGGATGACGTCGGCGGCGGTCACCTGGACGCGCACGACCTTGTTCACTGGCACGACAGCCTCGTTGTCCACCGCCAGCAGACGCAGGTCGCCGGGCTGGAGGTCCTTTTCTTCCTTCATCAGCGAATCGAAGCTGAAGCCGCCGCCCTCGTCCTTCGGATAGTCGTAGGACCAGTACCACTGCTTGCCGGTCACCTTCACAGTCACGTCGCCCTTGGGCAGCACGAGCTGGTGGGTCAGCAGGCGGAAGGACGGCACGGCGATCACAACGAGGATCAGCACGGGAATGATCGTCCAGGCCACTTCCAGCAACGCGTGATGCGTGGTGCGGGAGGGAACCGGGTTCTTCTTCTCGTTGAAGCGAACCATCACGTAGATCAGCAGGCCCAGCACGAAAAGGCTGATGATGACGCAGATCGGCACGAGAATGTCGTTGTGGAAGAAGTCGATCTCGCGGGCGATCGGCGTTTCGCCCTCGATCAGCTTCATCTGGCCGGGTACGGCGTGGCCGAATACGCCGCCATCGGCGGCCATTGCGGCCGAGCTGGCCAGAAGGGCCATGCCGGCAACGCCGGCCCGAACGGATTTCGCGGCCCGCGCAACGCCTGAGAAATCGATCATTGCCCTGTCAGCTCCCTTTCGAACGCCTTGGACGTCATGTTGCGTCGTCATTTTGCGAGGCCGGCTTGCCGCCGCCTCGCGCCACTCGTGTTCTTTTGCCTAGAAATCCGCTGAATTCTTCGCAGAATCCGGGCGCGGCTATAGGCCATTGGACCAGTTAAAATCACAATCGTCTTTGAAGCGCAACACGAACAATCGGCCATGTTGCGCCCACGCCCGGCCGGGCCTCGCTTGACAGTGCGGCCGGGTTTGTTACCAGCCTTGTGCGGTCGCGGCGTTGCGTCGGCCTGCCCCGCAGCCGCGTATCTGCGACCTGCGCTTGCGTCCCCAGTCCAGCACTCCTCCCGAGCACAGCGCCGATGACGCCAATTTCCAGCTTCAAGTCCTTTCTCGCCGCGAGCGCCCTTGCGTTGGCCTTCGTCGGCGGCCTTCTCGCCCCACATACCGCGAGCGCGCAATCCGGCCAGACCTCGGCCGGCTCGGTTTCCACAGAAAGCCAGCGCCGCGCCAAGTTCGCCGACTGGGAGCTGCGGTGCGAAACGCCGCCCGGCGCGGCGAAGGAACAATGCGCCCTGCTTCAATCTGTCGCAGCGGACGACAAGCCCAACATCAACCTCGTCGTCATCACGCTGAAGACCTCGGACGGCAAGAGCCGGCTCCTGCGCGTCATCGCGCCGCTGGGTGTGCTGCTGCCGAACGGGCTCGGCCTGAAGATCGACCAGGCCGACATCGGCCGCGCCGGTTTCGTGCGCTGCCTGCCGACCGGCTGCGTGGCCGAGGTGATCATGGACGACAAGCTGGTCGACCAGCTCAAGACCGGCAAGACGGCGACCTTCATCATCTACCAGACGCCCGAAGAAGGCGTGGGAATCCCGCTCAATCTCGCGGGATTCGGCCAGGGCTTCGAGGCCCTGCCCTGACACCCGCAGGCCGGCGCTGGCCTGAGACGGCTCCAGCGGCTATACAGCGGGCGGGATTGGGAGTTTCGATCATGTGCGTTGAAGTGTTGGCGCGACGCGCCCGCGGGTTCTGCGTGGCGACTGCGGCAGTGGCGGCAGGCCTCGTTCTGGCGGGCTGTGGCGGCCCTGCAGGTTCGGTGGCGGGCGGCGATCCGGACCCGGTCTCGACCAAGCTCGGCAATCTCCTGGCCTTCAATTCGACCACGGCTCCGCCTCTGCCCAACAAGGGCCAGGGCGCGCGCATCGACTGCCCCATCGTACAGATCGAGCCCGGCATGTCGTCCTTCCGCGTCGGCGGCGCGGATGCGTCCAGCGTGCGCTACCAGATCGCCATCGGCGACGTGGCGCGCGATTGCTCGCAGTCGAACGGCCAGCTGCTGGTGCGCGTCGGCGTCGAAACGCGCACAGTGATCGGGCCGGCCGGAGCGCCTGGCTCCTACACGGCCCCGCTGACGGTCGCGCTGCGGCGCGTGGGCGACGAGAAGCTGCTGGCGTCCAAGACTTATCAGGTCGGCGGCGCTGTCGGCTCGACCGGCAATTCCATCAACGCGCTGATCGCGGAGCCGCTGGCCGCCCCGTTCATCAACGAGCGCGCGGCCGACGACTACGAGATCGTGCTGTCGATGGGCAAGGGCGCGGCCGCGCCGGAAGGCCGGCGCCGGCGTCGCTGACGGCGGTCAGCGCCGGGCAGCGATCCGTTCGGTCTGCTCGAGCCGCGGCGGCTCGGATTTCCAGAAATCGGGACGCCGGACCGCCTCGCGGCCGGCCTGGAACAGCGTTCGCATCTCGGCGGGTTCGAATTCCAGCGGATTCTTTGTCTCGGGCACGTCGTCGGGAACATAGCCGAGGTTGAAGGTCGCCCGCGATTGCCGGCTGACGACGTAGCCCTGGTAGACGGTCTTGTAGAGCAGGCCGCGCAGCATTTCCGAAATCGACTTCTTGGCGATGCTCATCACGCTCGACGACACGGCCGCATGTTCCGTCGTCAGCCGCATCCCGCCATTGACCAGCATGTAGACGTTTCGGGCGCGCGCGGGCCGCTGCAGCATGAAGCTGCGCAGCAGGATCGGCGCCTTCACGCCGCCGTCGACATGCATCTGGCCCTTTTCGTCCTGCCCGTCCTCGTGCGGATGGATCATCACGGGCTGAAAGAAACCCGGCACGGAGGCCGAGGCGCGCAGGATCTCGCGATAGAGCAGCCCGCGCCAGGCATGTTCGCTGGCGGCGATCTTGCCCATGTCCCAGACCGTCACCACGCCGGCGTCAAGATTTGTGGTCGCAACGTAGAGCCTGCGCCCTGCCCTGTGCTCGGCGGCGACCTTGTCGAGAATGTCGTCAGTCAGGACCTGCTCCAGCTTTTCGCCGAGTGCTTCCGTGTCCATCAGGCTGTCGCTGAGCAGGCCCGTGACGCCCTTGTGGGCAAAAATGTCCTTGGAGCAGGTGCAGGTGTAGAGCGCTGTCAGCTGATCATCATAACCTGGCCCCAGAAAAGCGAAGGTGGATTGCAGCGCGCCGGTGGAAACGCCCGTCACGACGTCAAATTTCGGCCGCTTGCCGGTTTCGGTCCAGCCGACCAGCACACCAGCGCCGAATGCGCCGTCGGCGCCGCCGCCCGAAAGCGCAAGCACATCAAGTTTTTCGGACTTTAGCGCCTTGTCGCGGCGCGCGTCGGACGTGTCGAACAGGGAGACGGCGGCCCATGAACTGGCCGTCGCCGTCTGCGCGTCGACATTGCGTTCGGTGGCCATGCAACCGGCCAGAGCCAGCGCCATGAACGCCGCCATTGCGCCGCGCAAGAACGCGTGACCTTCGCCCCCCATTCCGCCCCCCGAAAACAGCGACGCCCGCCCCAATCCAGCCCGCAACGGCTAGACCTGTACAGAATACCGTTTGAACGCTAATAGCCAAATCATAGCCAGAAGCAACCACCTCGATCCGGCCTTCGAAGATGGAAGACACACGCTACGTCGAATATTTCGAGGCGGCTCTCGTCGAGACGCCAGCCAACGCCGCCCAGCGCGTCGAGACGATCCGTTCTCTCACCGCCCATGTCGAAGCCAATCTGGCCGAGCAGAACCTGCCGCCGGAAGTGCATCAGGCGGAACTGGAGCTCGCCCGCGCCGCGGCCGAGAAACTGATTTCGGAATTCGGCGGGGATTTCACCGAGGCGCAGGTCGCCGCCGCGATGACGGCCGCCGCGGCCGGAACGACGAAAACCTGGCGCTCGCGAATCACGCCAAGAGCCATCGCGATCGCGCTTCTGTGCCTGGCGCTGTACGCCTTGCCGCTGTTCTTCTTCGTGCGTGAATCCCGCGAGGCGAAATCGGTCGATCCGCGCGGCGCGGAAGTCGCCCTGCGGGTTTCGATCGGCGTAACGCATCTTCAAGAAGAAAAGCTCGCCATCCACATCAAGCCGGTCTCGGGCACGCTGATCAATAAGGACGGCATGCTCACGGAGGATGTGACAGTGAGGCTCGATCCGGGCACAGGGCCGGAAGAGCACACGTTCAAGGCGAACATGCGCCTGACGTCGTGGGACATCACGGTCATCGCCGATTCCGGCGACATTCTCGACTATCCGTTCGACCGCTATCGCTTCGATTTCGATTGCGAAGCCTTCGTGAAAGACAAGCCGATCGTGATCGTGGCCGGCCTCGGCACGATGCCGCACGGCATTCGCGCGCGCCTGACCGATATCCGCGGACAGGGGACCGAGGACGATATTTCGATCGACGTGCGGCGCTCGGGCTCGGTGATCTTCCTCGCAGCGCTGTCCACCATCTCGCTGCTGGTCGTCGCCATCGCGGCGCTATCGGTTGCCTGGCAGGTCGCCGAACAGGGCCGCAAGATCGACTTCTCGATGATGACCTGGGTGGCGGCCTTCATGTTCGTCATTCCCGCCGTGCGCTCGTCGCTGCCGGGCGCGCCTCCGGTGGGCGCGCTGATCGATTTCATCCTGTTCTTCTGGCTACAGGTGCTGGCGGCGGTGGCGACCACCACGCTGGTCGTCATCTGGATGAAGCAACGGCCGAACGCCTGATTGCGCCGTTTCCACAGGCGCGCACGGCATTGTTGCAGCGCGGCGATTGACTCGCGGGCAGGCCACGTTACATGTGGCCTTGTCAGTTCAAGATCTTTCGCGGAAGAGTCCGGCGAGGCCCTCGGGTCTGCACCGGCGCCGAAGGCGCAACCGCCCCGGAAACGCTCAGGCAAACGGACCGCGAAAGGATGACGCTCTGGAAAGTGGCGCTGCGCATCGCGTAAGCGCCCACCGACGGGGGTAACCGGCGCTTCTGGCGCTTGGGAAATCTCTCAGGTCACGGGACAGAGGGGGCGCCGCCGGCTAACGCCTGCGGACGCGCGTCTCGATTCCGGAGGTCCCTTGGCCGATTCATCCTCGACCGAAAAGCTCGCCCACACGCCGCTGCATGCGCTGCATCTGCGGCTCGGCGCGCGCATGGCGCCCTTTGCCGGCTACGACATGCCGATCCAGTACCCGACCGGCGTCATGACCGAACACCTCCATACGCGCGAAAAATGCGGGCTGTTCGACGTCTCGCACATGGGGCCGGCCATCCTCGAAGGCCCGAATGCCGCCGCGCGGCTGGAAACGCTCGTGCCGGGCGACATCGTCTCTCTTGCGCCAGGCCGCACGCGCTACACGCAGTTTCTCGGCGCCGACGGCGGAATCATCGACGACTTGATGGTGACGCGCTTGCCCGGCGATCCCGAGCGGCTTTTCCTCGTGTGCAACGCCGGCCGCAAGGCGGTCGATTTCGCGCTGCTGCGCGACAAGCTGCCCGACCTCACGCTCGATGTTCTCGACGACCGCGCATTGATCGCGGTGCAGGGACCGAAGGCGATCGATGTCGTCGAAGGGTTGATCCCCGGCGTGCAGTCGCTGGTGTTCATGCAGGGCGGCGAATTCGAATGGCACGATTCGCCGGTCTTCGTGACGCGCTCCGGCTATACCGGCGAAGACGGCTGCGAGATCCTGATACCGGCGTCTCAGGCGGAGGCTTTCGCGGAGCGGTTGCTGTCGCACCCGGATTGCCTCCCGATAGGGCTCGGCGCCCGCGATTCACTGCGGCTGGAAGCGGGCCTCTGCCTCTACGGGCATGACATCGACGAGACGACCGATCCGATCGAGGCCGCGCTCAACTGGTCGATCTCCAAGCGCCGCCGCACGGAAGGCGGCTTTCCCGGCGCGGCTCGGATTCAGAAAGCGCTGGCCGAAGGTCCCGCCCGCGCGCGCGTCGGCCTGACCTTCGAGGGCCGCCAGCCGGCGCGCGAAGGCGTGGAGATCGCTGCGCCCGACGGACGCGTGATCGGCAAGGTCACGTCCGGCGGCTTTGGGCCGAGCCTCGGGGCGCCCTGCGCGATGGGCTATGTGGCGCGCGAATTCGCGCTGCCTGGAACGG
>JGI24770J26754_10002937_pt1 | contig 11535 bp, 11 predicted proteins | sample LakOneMetagenome_FD_26754 | JGI IMG/M metagenome (IMG submission 26754) | reverse complement strand
TTCCTCCCCTGCTCGTGGTAATCCATGCCGTAGCCGAACACGTAGCGATCCGGCACCTCGACCCCCACGTAGTCCGCATCGATGCCCTCGACCCGTCGGTCGTGCACCTTCACCGCCAGCACCGCCACGCGCACATCGGCCGCGCCCTGGTCCTCGCACCAGCGCTTCACCGCCAGCAGCGTATGGCCCTCGTCGAGGATATCGTCGGCCAGCAGCACGCGGCGTCCCTGCAACGGCGTTGCGGGACGATGCAGCCACGCCAGCCCCGAGCCCGAGGTCTGCCCGCGATAGCGGGTCGCGTGCAGGTAGTCGAATTCCAGGTCGATGCCGAGCGTCCCGAGTTCCATCGCCAGCGCCGCCGCGAACGGCAGACCCCCGTGCATCACCGTGAGGTAAACCGGCGGAGTGGCGTCGTTGGCGTACCCGGGCGCGATCTCGCCGGCCATCCGCTCGATCGCCGCTTCCAGCGTCGCGCGGTCGTGGACCACGTCCGCGCTCGCAAGCACTTCGCGCAGGTCGGGGGTGCTCATGCCACGTCTCCCACGTTGATCGCGCCGGACGTCGCGCCGGCGTCGTGCGCGGACACCGGCACCGTGGCGATCCGCGCCTGCGCCTGTCCGTGGCGCGCGTCAGCCAGCAATCCGTCCCAGCCCAGCGCGCCGCGTCCGATCAGGCCGGCCAGCGCCATGGTGTTCGACTTGCGGTCGTCGAGCGCATGCAGCGCTTCCTCGACCATCTGCGGATGGCAGACCAGGACCACGTCGCAACCGGCGTCGAGATGCGCTTCGACGCGCGCCTTGATCCCGCCGGCCGAATGCGCCGCGGCCATGCCGATGTCGTCGGAGAACACCACGCCGCGGAAGCCCATCTCCTCGCGCAGGATCCCGCCGATCCAGCGCGGCGAATAGCCGGCCGGTTCGGGTGCGACTTGCGGATAGGTGATGTGCGCCATCATCACCGCGTCGGCGCCGGCATCGATTCCGGCCACGAAGGGAACCAGGTCGCTGGCGCGCATTTCCTCCAGCGACCGGTTGTCGACCGCGACGTCGAAGTGGGTGTCCTCCGGAATGGAACCGTGCCCCGGGAAATGCTTGATGGTCGCGGGCATGCCGGCCTCGTGCATCCCGGCGATGTAGGCGCGCGCGAACGCGGCGACCACCTGCGGGTCCGGCGAGAACGCGCGGTTGCCGATGGCGCGGTTGCCGCGCTCGAGGTCGATCACCGGGGCGAAACTCAGGTCCACGCCGGTGGCGCGGACCTCGCTGGCCATCAACCATGCATGTTCGCGCGCCAGCGCCAGCGCCGCATCGGCATCGCGGCGATACAGCTGGTCGAAGCCGCTCAGCGCCGGCAGCGCGCTGTAGCCGTCGCGGAACCGCTGCACGCGGCCACCTTCCTGGTCCACAGAGACCAGCACCGGTCGCGGCGCCGCCTCGCGGATCGATCGCGTCAGTTCCACCACTTGCGCGCGGCTGGCGAAATTGCGCGAGAACAGGATGACGCCGGCGCAGGCGTCGTGCTGCAGCCAGTCGCGCTCGCGCGCGGTGAGTTCGTGCCCGGAAACGCCGATCTGCAGCATCTATGGTCCTTGTTCGAGGTCCAGCGCCTTGCGCTCGGCTTCGCTCCATCGCGAATACGGGCGCGAAGCCAGGGCCAGATTGTAGTAGCGCTGGGCATGGGTCGCTTCCGCGCCCAGCCAGCCGGGCCTGGCGAAGGCTTCGTCGACCCCGGACAGCTCGATTTCCGCGACCACCAACCCGGCGTTGTCGCCGAGGAATTCATCGACTTCCCAGAGGTGGCCTTCGAATTCGACGTAGTGCCGGTTCTTCTCGACCAGGCCGCCGACACCCAACGCAAGCAGCGCACGCGCATCGTCGAGCGGGATCTGGTAGTCGAACTCCTGGCGCGAGGCGCCGAGTTCCCGCGACTTGATGTTGAGCCGCGCCTGGTCGCCTTCGATCCGCACGCGGACCGAGGCGTTCATCGTGCCCCCGTGGACCATGGCGAGGTCGTTGAGGTAGCCCTGCGCCATCGGCACGACCCTGTGCGCGGTGCTGCGCCAGTCGTCGCCGGTGACCAGGAATTTGCGTTCGATTTCGATGCCCATTCCGATATTGCCTCGACTTGTTGCGTTGTCATCCTGAGGCGAAGCCGAAGGACCTGCTTTTGTTTCGGCGCTGAACAGCAGGACCTTCGCTACGCTCAGGATGACAGTCCTTGGGGCTCGAACAGCGCGATGGATTCCACATGCGCGGTATGCGGGAACATGTCCATCACCCCCGCCGCGCGCAGGTTCCAGCCACGCTCGTTGACCAGGTATCCGGCATCGCGCGCCAGCGAACCCGGATGGCAGCTTACGTAGACGATGCGCTTCAGGCCCTTCAGCGGGAGCTGGTTCAGCACCGCGTCGGCGCCCGAGCGCGGCGGATCCAGCAACAATTTGTCGAATCCCGATTTCATCCAGGCTTGCGACGACAAGTCGGTCGCCAGGTCGGCGGCGTGGAACTCGACGTTGCCGAGGCCGTTGCGTTGCGCGTTCTCGCGCGCCCGACGGATCAACCCGGCATCGCCTTCGACCCCGACGACATGCCCGGCGCCGCGCGCCATCGGCAGGGTGAAATTGCCGAGGCCGCAGAACAGGTCGAGCACGCGCTCGCCCGGCTGCACATCGAGCAGGTCCAGCGCCGAGGCGATCATCTTCTCGTTGAGGCCCGCGTTGACCTGGACGAAGTCCAGCGGCCGGAACGCGAAATCGATCTCCCAGCGCGGGATNCGGAACGCGAGCTGCGGATCCGCCGGCCACAGCGGATGCACCGAATCGATGCCGCCGGGTTGCAGGAAGATCGCGAAGCGGTGTTCGCGACCGAAGGCCTCGAGCTTCGCGCGGTCGCCCTCCGACAGCGGCTGCAGGTGGCGGAACACCAGCGCTACGCCGTCGAAGTCGGCCTGCGCGTCCCCGGCGATGAATTCGATCTGCGGGATGTCGCTGCGTCCGTCCATCCCGTCGACCAGCGCCGACAGCGCGGCGACGCGTCCGCCGATCGCCGGGATGGCGGTATGGCATTCGCGCAGGTCGGCGACGAAGCGCGGATCTTGTTCGCGGAACCCGACCAGGGTCTTGTCCTTCTTCTCGACCCGGCGCACCGAAAAGCGCCCCTTGCGCCGATAGCCCCAGGCCGCGTCGGCCAGCGGCGGCAGTACGCGTTCCGGCGCCACATGGCCGATGCGTTCGAGGTTCTCCAGCAGCACGCGCTGCTTGGCGTGGATCTGCTGCGATTCCTCGAGGTGCTGCAACGCGCAGCCGCCGCAGGTACCGAAGTGCGGGCAACGCGGTTCGACCCGCTCGGCCGATGCGACGAGCACTTCGAGGGACTTCGCCTCGTCGAAGTGCCGCGAACGCGCGGTCTGCTGCACGCTCACCGTTTCGCCGGGCAAGGCACCGGACACGAACACCGCCTTGCCGGCATGGGCATGGCCTTCCGGCCAGCGCGCCACGCCGCGGCCGTCGTGGCTCAGGTCGAGGATGGAAACGGTCTTGGGGGACTGGTCGAGGCGGGCCACGGGGAGGAATGCTGCGGGTGGCCGCATATTGTCGCAGAGTCAAACTTCTCCTCCCCTTTCGCGCAGCGAGGGGGAGGTCGGGAGGGGTTGGGCAAATGCAGCAACCCCACCCCAACCCTCCCCTTCAATGAAGGGGAGGGGTTCGAACTCACTTCTGCTTCCAGCTCCCGCCCGACTGGTACCACCAGCCGGCGCGCGCGCTGTCCACCCACTGCCTGGCGAACACGTTGCGGATCTGGCCTTCCCACTCCGCATGGCCGTTGGCGACCGCGACTTCGCGGTACACCGCCTTGCGGTCGCGGTTGTCGTCGGCGACCGCGGTGTTCATCGCGACGCGATCCTTGAGCGCGAGCTTGGCCGGGTCGCGCACCGTGATCAGCCCGTCGGAAGTGAAGCCGAGCGCGCCCGAGTCGAAGCCCGCGCGCAGGGTCGAATCGAAGCGCGCCTCCATCCGCGCCTGGATCGCCTGGATCGCGGGCGTCTTGATCGTGATGTCGGGCGCGCCCTGCGCCTTCGCCTCGCCGATGCCGATCAGCGCCAGGGAATCGAAATCGAAGCCAAATGAAGAGTCCGCATATGGATGCGCGGGCTCTCGCGCAGGGATGCGCATCAAGGCCATGCCACCACCGCCGTTGTCGGCGGGCTTCGGTTCGACCGGCTGCGCCTGGTCGATCACCTTCTCGACGAACTCCTTGGCCGCGGCCTTGGCTTCCGCAGCCGGGAAGTACACGTTGATGGTCACGCAGGCGGCCAGCGCCAGCATCGCGACGTTCGCGCCGAACACGGTGCGCATCGCCTTCCAGGTTTTCATCGGCGGCTCCTTGGGGGAAAGACAATCATTGGACGACATCCTCGACTCATTCGACGACCGGCTTCACGTCGCCCTTGCCCACCGCCTCGATGCGTTCGACCAGGGTCGGCCAGTCGACCCGGCGGTTGAAGCCGACCACGTTCAAGTGCGGCAGGCCGGAGCCTTCGACGATAGTAAAACTGTTGCCGGCCTGACTGGAAAGTGAATCCCCCAGGCCGCCCATTTCGCACACTTCGTTCGCCAGCTGGCAGGAGATGCCAAGGCGCGCGTAACCGAAGTCGTCGAACAGCCCGATCAGCCGCCCCTGCAGGCTTCCGACGAAGGACGAATCGCCGACGCTGCTGATGTTCTGCACCGCGCGCTGGCTGATGCGCTGCTTCACGCCCGGACGGCGAACGCTGTGCATTTCCGCGTCGAAGGCCACCGGCGTCCAGTCGACCAGGCGCAGCCCGTGGACGCGGCCGTCGAGGCGGCCGGTGATGCTGCCGAAGTCCAGTACTTCGGTCAGGCGCAGCAGGTCGAGGTCGGTGAAATCGATGTTCGCGCTGAGGCTCGGGGCGACGCCGAACGGGCGCTCCATCGAGAGCGCGGAAAAGCGCACATCGCCATCGAACAGCTTCATCGCCAGCCCGCCATCGAAGTCCAGGCGCTCGTCGGCGTAGTGCGCGGACGGGATGCGCCCGGAGAGCGTCCCCTGGAACGCGGGTAGCCCCAGCGCCTTCGACACCAGGCCGAAATCGATGCCGTCGAGCGACAGCGCGAAGCGGATGTCCATGCCCGCATCGCCGGCGGGCGGGCGAAGGGTCATGTTTTCGAAGGTCATGGTGCCCCCCATCGCCGGCACCGCCACCGCGTCGCGGAACCTCAATGTGCCGTCCGCGCTGGCGAACGGAAGTGTCGATGAGCCGAAATCCAGACCATATACGCGGCTTGAACGCCAGCGCAGTTCGCTCTGCACCGGCGTGGACGCGGAGTAGCGCACGTCGCCATCGAGGCCGCGGAACGCGAAGCGGTCGTCGGGCTCGCGCAGGTCGACGTCGCGCAGGTTCGCGTCCGCCGACTGCAGCAGGCCGTCGCGCACAACGAGATGCAGGTCCGTCGCACCGGAGAGTTCCACGTTCCCCAACCCGAACACGCCCAGCCAGCCGGAGAGATAGCGATCGCGCAGCGGACCCATGTCGGTGCTGCGCAATCGCATGTCCAGCGCGCGCAGCGATGCGTCTTGCCCGAACGCGGCACTGCCGTCCGCGGTGAGCACGTTGCCGTCGCGCCATGCGATGCGTGGGAGTTCCCACCCTTGGCCAGCGCGCTGCATGCCGTCCAGCGACAGGCGGACCGGCGATCCGGGCAGGGCGATGTAGCTGTTGCCGGCGAGGAATTCGCCTCCGCGCAATGTCGCGTCGAGTTCGAGCAGCCCCAGCGCAGCGGTCTTGCGGTAATCGAAGCGCAAGTCACCCGCGAGCCTGTCCGCGGCAATGCCGCCGTCGGGCGTTTCCAGCGCCGCGCCTGCGAGGGCGAGATCGCCCGTCACCCGCAGGGGACGGTCCTTCGGCGCGGCGACGTCGATGCGGCCATCGAACGTCCCGGATTTCAGTTTCCCGTCCGCCCAGGCCTGCGCGAGCAACGCCTGCGCCCATGCCAGCGGCACGCGGGCGAAATCCAGCCGCGTGAGATCCGGGGTCCTCGCGTCCCGGTGCAGGCTGATGCGCGAGGCGCCATGTCCCAGCTCGGCGGCCGTGGACGCGTCGTCGAAGCGCACACCCAGGCGCAGCGGCTTGCCGCCGCCGCCATGCAGGTCGCCGGCGCAGGCCCAGCCGTTGTCGGCCGCGCGCTGCAGGCGGCAGGACCAGGCGATGTCGCGGTAGTGGTAACCCAGGTCGGGGGCATCGAGTCGTTGCGCACGGATCACGAGATCGCCGGCCTCGGCCTCGGCCGGCCAGTCGAGCCGCGCGTCGACGCCCTGCATCGTCGCCACCGCGGTCGTGACGCGCGCGATCCGTGCATGCAGGCTGCGCGCGTCCGCGGGCTTCGCGCATGCGAGCCCGAACAGGAGCGGCAGGAGTAGGATCGTGCGCGTCACCGGGACAGCATACGCAGCGGAAGCGAGGAAGCGATGAACCCGAACATCCTGCTGGTGGAGGACGATCCGGTCTCGCGCGCCTTCCTCGAAGCCGCGACCGCCGCCCTGCCCGCCAGCGTCGCGACGGCAGCCGATGCGGCTTCGGCCCGCGCATCCGCGAACGCCGCCGCCTTCGACCTGTGGCTGATCGACGCCCACCTGCCCGACGCGACCGGCACGGAACTGCTGGCGCAATTGCGCGCATCCGGCTTCGACACGCCCGCCCTCGCCCACACCGCCTCGCGCGACCCCGTCATGCATGCCGGACTGCGTGCCGCGGGCTTCGTCGACACGATCGCCAAGCCAATCGATGCGGCGTCGTGGCAGGCCGCGGTGCGCGACGCACTGCGTAACGGCCGCGGCCTGCGTGTCGCGGACGGAGCGTCCGATCGCCATCGCGAGCGCCCGCTCTGGGACGATGCCGCGGCGCTGGCCGCGCTCAACGGCAATGGCGAGCACGTCGCCGCGCTGCGGCGCCTGTTCCTCGACGAATTGCCGGGCATGCGCGCGGGGATCGTCGATCCCGCGACCCGCGCCGGGACGCTGCATCGGCTGCGCGCGAGTTGCGGCTTCGTCGGCGCCGCCGGACTGGATGCCGCGGTTCAATCCTTGCAGGAATCGACATCGGGAACGGCGCTGCAGCGCTTGCTCGATACCCTGCAGGACACGCTGGATCAGGCGCCGTCGCGTTGAGGCCGGCGCGGCACCAGCCGCCCGAGTTCGCCGACCAGTTCCCAGGATTTCAGGCCGCGCCCGCCGAGGTGGTGCAGGAACACCGGGCGCAGCGCGCGCCGCAGGCTGGCGAGGTCCTCGCCTCCGGGTTCGCGGTCTTCGGCCAGCGCGAGCAGCCCGCGGCCCGTCGCAGCTTCGTCGCGCCCGCGCACATCGCGCATGCGTCGCGGGCCGTGCTCGGGATCGAGGACGTAACGCGCGGCGGGGTCGATCCGTTCGCCATCCCCATCCGCATCCAGCGCGAACCCGAAGCCGAGTTCGTCGAGCACGTCGCGTTCGAAACGCCGCAGCGTCCACGCCACTGGTTCGCCCAGCCCGAGTCGAGCGCGGCAACGCCCGAACGCGCGGTACAGGCCCGGGTGCGGGTCGAAGCGCGGCGCGAGCCGCAGCAGGAGTTCGCAGGCGTAGAACCCCGCCAGCGCGGCGTCGCCGGCGAACTGCGGCGCGGCGTCGAGCGCTTCCGCGGAACGCAATTGCGCGAGTTCCCCGCTCTGCACCGCGTCGAAGCGCACGTGCTGCAGCGGTTGCAGCGCGGCACGCAGTTGGTGCGCCTTCGGGGCGCGCACCCCGCGCGCGACAAGGCCGACGCGGCCATGTTGTTCGCTCAGCACTTCGACCAGCAGGCTGGTCTCGCGCCAGGCGCGCGCGTGCAGGACGAAGGCGGGTTCGGCGGCGATGCGGAGCATGGCGGGATTATGGCCCGGGACTTGGTTGACCGTTTCTGGGTGGGCCGGCACGATAAACCTATCGTCCAGACAAAGGCCTGTTTCGTGCGCATGTCGATGAAAACTGTTTTCATGGCGACGGTTCTCGCGACCATTCCTTGTCACGTCTTCGCCGTCGGTTTTTGCGAGCGAATGCCGCTCGATCCGGAATTGCCCGCAGGACTTGATGGCAGCTACGAAATCGTCGGAAAGACCCCAGCCACGGGCGCTGCTTACACCGGCACTCTCGTGCTCCGCAACGGCAAGGACAGTTACGCGATCACCCGAACCACCGGTGGTGGCACTGTTAGCGGCGATGCATGGATGGAGAGTTGCGGGATGGACAAGATCAAGGCACTGGCCGTCAGGTACTACACCAAGCCTGCAACGGAAATGACATGCACGCTTGCCGCCGATGGGGACAATTACCATCGCGCAACTTGCAGGGTTCGCCAAGTTGGGCGACATGGAATGGGGCTGGAAGCTTGGTTCCAGAGACCTTGACCATGCCTGCAAATGCGATACGACTCACTCGTATCCGAACGCCTTCAACGCCGCCTCGTCGTCGCTCCAGCCCTCGCGCACCCGCACCCAGGTCTCGAGGAACACCTTGCAGCCGAACAGCGCTTCCATCGACAACCGCGCCTTGGTGCTGATCTCCTTCAGCCGCGCGCCCGCCTTGCCGATGACGATGGCCTTCTGGCTTTCGCGTTCCACCCAGATCACCGCGCCGATGCGATACATCGCGCCGGTCTTTGCCGAGGGCTCCTCCTCGAAGCGTTCGATCTCCACCGTCGTCGCGTACGGCAATTCCGCGCCGAGCTGGCGCATCAACTGCTCGCGCACCAGTTCGCCGGCGAGGAAGCGCTGGCTCTTGTCGGTGATCTCGTCCTCGGCATACAACGCCGGTTGCCGCGGCAACAGCTTCAGCACGCTTTCCACCAGCGGCTCCAAGCCCTTGCGCTTGAGCGCGGACACCGGATGCACCGATGCGAATTCCCGATCCTGGCTCACCTCGGCGAGGAAGGGCAGCAGCTTGGTCTTGTCCTTGGTCCGGTCGACCTGGTTCACGACGAGCACCACCGGTACCTTCGCTTCGCGCAGGGCGTCGTAAGCCAGCGAATCGCCATCGTCCCAGCGCCCGGCCTCGATCACCAGCAGCGCCGCGTCCACGCCTTCGAGCGCGCCGCGCGCCGCGCGATTCATCGCCCGGTGCATGGCCTTGCCGCCATGGCGCGACTGCTCGCGGTGCAGGCCGGGGGTATCGACCAGCAGCAGTTGCCCGTGCGGGAAGCTCGCGATGCCGAGCAGCCGGTGGCGCGTGGTCTGCGGGCGGTTGGAGGTGATGCTGACCTTGGCCCCGACCAGCGCGTTGACCAAGGTGGACTTGCCGACGTTGGGGCGGCCGATGACGGCCACGGTGCCGGCGTGGAAGGCGGGTTCGCTCATGCGGGGATTGTATAGGGCGGGCCCTGGCCCGCCTTCGCGGATATCGGCGGATGCGCGGATCCACCGCGTTCGACGCCGCACCGCCAGGGTTACGAACCCTGCTCCAGCTTCCCCAGCACCTCTTCCGCCGCCAACTGCTCGGCGGCGCGGCGCGATCCGCCGTCGCCCTGCGCGGAAATCCCCGGGCGCCCCGGCAGGTCGCAACGCACGCGGAACAGCTTGGCGTGGTCGTCGCCGTATTCGGCTTCGAGCGTGTAGACCGGCAACGGCTGCTGCCTTGCCTGCAACCATTCCTGCAGCCGGGTCTTGGCGTCCTTGCCGACCATGTTCGGCGGCGGCAGCGCCGCGAGCGAGGGTTCGAACCACGGCAGCACCACCTCGCGGCAATGGTCGAAATCGCTGTCGAGGTAGATCGCCGCGACCACCGCTTCCAGCGCATCGGCGAGGATCGAATCGCGTCGATGGCCGCCGCTCTTGAGTTCCCCGGGCCCGAGCGTGAGCCGAGAACCCAGGTCCAGCGTGCGCGCGATCGCGGCCAGTGCCGATTCGCGGACGAGTTCGGCGCGGCCGCGGGTCAACGAACCTTCGTCGGCCCGGGGCCAGCGCGCGAACAGGGCCTCGGCGACGAACAGGTTGACCAGCGAATCGCCGAGGAACTCCAGCCGTTCGTTGTGCGGAGCGCCGGCGCTGCGGTGGGTCAGCGCCTGCGCGAGCAGGGCCGGCGTGGCGAAGCCGTGGCCGATGCGGTCAATTGCCTTCGTCGGTGCTGCCGCCGCCACCGGTGAGCGCCTGGGTTTCGTCGAACCTGCCGATGATGTCGAGGTCGGCGATCAGCGGGCGACGCACCTCGTACTTGACGTTCATGGTGTAGCCGCTGTCATTGCGTTCGATCTTGATGTTCTCGGGCTTTAGGTCGTCATCGGCGTAGTTGACGTACAGCCGGCGGAAGAACAGATCCTTGATCTTGGCCGGATCCATCTGCCCGACGCCGGGCTCGCCGGCGACGCCCTTCATCGCCGAGCGCACGCTGAAGAACTGTTCGTAGATCGGGAACACCTTCATCCCGAGGTATGCCAGCACCCCCACGAGCGCCAGGATCACCACGAATCCGACGAGCGTGATTCCCCGTTGATTGCGCATCATCGCGTCCCCTTGGTTGGATGCGGCGCCCGGTGCGCCGGCCCGGGCATTGTGGCGCGGATCGCCCGCGGGGGCCAAGCCGCGCGCCCCGGCGTCACTGGATGCGGTCGCCGATGCGGTGGAAGTCGACCCCGCCCGCGCTGCGGTCCCAGTGCATCCAGATCAAGAAGGCCTTGCCGCGCAGGTTCCGCTCCGGCAGGAAATGCGCGCCCTCGGGCCAGAACCGGCTGTCCTCGCTGTTGTCGCGGTTGTCGCCCATCACGAAATACTGGCCCGGCGGTACCTTCCACTCGCCCTCGCCCTGCAGGAAGTACGGCATGTCCTCCCGCTCCAGAACCGGATGCGAACGGCCCGGGAGATCCTCGGTCAGCAGGATGGCGCCGCTGGCCTCCGAACTCTGCCCGGTTCCGGTGTAAGTGCCGATCTTGCGGTACTGGACCGGCTGGCCGTTGATGTAGACCGTGTTGTCGCGGTAGGCCACGGTGTCGCCCGGCAGGCCGATGATGCGCTTGATCCAGTCCTCGTCCGGGTGGTGCGGCGGGCGNAACACCACCACGTCGCCGCGCTTGGGTTCGCCCAGCGGGAGGAACTTGGCATTGGTGATCGGCAGGCGCAGGCCGTACGCGAACTTGTTGACCAGGATGAAGTCGCCCACCAGCAGGCTCGGCATCATCGAGCTCGAGGGGATGCGGAACGGCTCGGCGATGAAGCTGCGCAGGCCGAGCACCAGCGCCAGCACCGGGAAGAAGGCGCGCGAGTAATCGACGAGCACCGGCTCCCTCGCGTCGAGCAGACCGGCCCGGGCCGAGCGGGCCTTGCGCCACCACAGCTTGTCCACCAGCCACACCAGTCCGGTGAACAGGGTCAGGACGACCAGGGCGATTTCGAACCAGCGCATGCGCGTTCCTTTGGGTTGCGTTACTTGCTATCGACCTGCAGCACGGCGAGGAAGGCCTCCTGCGGGATCTCGACCCGCCCGACCTGCTTCATCCGCTTCTTGCCTTCCTTCTGCTTCTCCA
>JGI24770J26754_10002936_pt1 | contig 11540 bp, 12 predicted proteins | sample LakOneMetagenome_FD_26754 | JGI IMG/M metagenome (IMG submission 26754) | reverse complement strand
GTCCCCGACCCGTGCCGGCGCTCGAGGACCCCGTCGGCGACGAGGGCGTCCACCGCACGCCGTACGGTCATCCGGGCGACCCCCCAGCGCTCGGCAAGGTCNCGCTCGCTCGGCAGCCGGTCACCCACGCGCAGCTCCCCCAGCAGGGCATGGAGCTGGCCTCGCAGGTGCAGCTGGATNGCCGTCGACGAGCCGGGCATGCGGCGAGTCAAACCTCTCGNAGACCACTTCGGCAACCACTTCCTAGACCAATTCTGGGGTGGTCCGCTGTCAGCGTCGCGAAGATCACGCTCACGGCCGGGTGTCGAGCGCAAGTCGGGTAGACCACTTCGTGACCGTGCCCGGTCCACCGGCCTAGTCTCGCGTCGTGGGACAGCCGATCATCCGCCCGCCCTCGGTCGCGGACCTGCCGGGTGTCTATCNGGTCTGCTTCACCGAGGGNTTCCCGGGCGAGGTCCTNACGGACGGTCGCAGCCAGGAGCTTCTCGGCCACGTCTANGCCGGGCCCTACGTCGTCGCCGATCCCGACCTGTGCGCCGTCGTCGTCGACCCGCACGGCGTGGCCGGATATGTCCTCGGCACCCCGGATGCGGTCGCCTTCGCCGCCTGGGCCGAGCGGGAGTGGTGGCCACCGCTGCGGGAGCAGTATCCGCTCGGCTCGGTGACCCACCCGTCCGACGCCGAGGTCGTGAGCCTGCTGCACGCCCCGCCGGCCGTACCTGCCGAGGTCTATGCCGGGCACCCGGCCCAGCTCCACATCGACCTGCTCGAGCGGACCCGTGGGACGGGTCTCGGTCGCGTCCTGATCGAGGGGCTGCTCGGTCGGCTTCGTGCCCGGGCGGTGCCCGGTGTGCACCTCCCGGTCGGCCCGGGCAACGCTCATGCGATCGGCTTCTATCGCCATCTGGGCTTCGTCGACGCGCTCGCCGAGCCCGACACCCTCTGGATGACCCTTTCCCTGGACTGACCTCCGGGAGGACCCGGCTTCAGGCGAGGCCGAAGGCGGGCAGGCAGGGCTCGAGCCCGTCGATCTCGACGGGCTCCGGGGCGACCCAGGTGGAGCGGTGGAGCCGCAGGTGGGCGAGCTCGGCGGGCCCCGTCTCGGTGACGATGAGGCTGACGCCGTTGTCGCGATAGCCGAGCCGTCGGGACACCGCCAGCGAGGCGGCGTTGTCGACCCGCGCGGACGAGATCGCGGCCTGTGCCCCCAGCCGCTGGAACGCGAGCCCCAGGGCGCCGGCGCGCATCAGCACCGCGGTGCCGCGACCGCGCGCGTCGACGGCCACCCACGACGCGGTGTCGACGGTCCGCAGCATCGGGAAGCTGGTCCCCTCGAGGGTGACCACTCCGGCGGCCCGGCCGTCGCGCTCGACCCGGAGGTCGAGGGCCCAGTCGTCGACCGACCACGTGGCGCGGTGGCGCCAGACGCTCTGGACCAGACGCCGCGCCCGGTCGCCGCCGGGGGTGCCGTCCAGCGCCGGATGCGCCGGGTCCATCTCGACGTCACCCGGGAAGATGCTCACCAGCTCGGGCAGGTCGTCGTCGCGCACCGCGCGAAGGCTCACGTCACCGCAGCGCACCGTCAGCCCGAACAACGGCCACGCGGAGGTCAGCTCCGTCATGCCACCTCACGGTAGCGGGGCCGCCGCTCCCCCGGCTGTCCGCCAAGCGCCAGATGCTGCCGCTCGCTGCNGNACNTCAGCGGTTGAGGAAGTCCCCGACCAGCNGGTTGAACGTGGCGGCGTGCTCGATCTGGGTCCAGTGACCGCACCGGCCGAACAGGTGCGCCTCCGACCGCTCGATCAGCTGGAGCAGCTGGAGCGCATTGCCGAGCGGGATGACCTGGTCGTCACGGCCGTGCAGGATCAGCGTGTCGTGGGGCAGGGCCCGGATCGCCTCCTCGTCGACGGTCATGGCGTCGACCCAGCGCTGGCGCGGCGCCGGGAACATCGCCGAGAACGACTCCTGGAAGCCCGGTCGGATGGACGCCTCATAGCGCATCCGCGCGAGCTCGTCGTTCACCAGCCCCCGGTCGAAGGCGAAGATGTCGAGCAGCCCGCGCATGACCTCGATCGACGGCTCATAGCCCCAGACCCGGTCGAGCCCGTCGGTGATCTCGAAGGGCACGCCGACGGCGCCCATCAAGACGAGCTTGTCGACGCGCTCCGGCGCGGTCGTGGCCACGGACAGCGCGAGCGCGCCCCCGAAGCTGTTGCCGACCAGGCTGAAGCGCTCGAGCCCGAGCGCGTCGGCGAACCCGAGCGCATGCTCCCGCCAGGTCTTCAGGGAGTAGTCGATGCCCTCGGGACGCTCGGTGAAGCCGAAGCCCACCATGTCGAGGGCATAGACCGTGTTGCGCTCGGCCAGCGCGCCGATGTTGAGCCGCCAGTTGGCCCAGGCGGAGACACCCGGTCCCGAGCCGTGCACGAGGATGACCGGCGGGCCCTCCCCGGCGACGTGGTAGTTGGTCGAGATGCCGTTGGCGACGATCGTGCTGCCGACCTCGGGGTTGTCAGTCATGCGTCCGATCGTCTCCCCCGACCGGCGTCGGTCGCTGCTTCGTTCCGCAGGGCCGTACGACGGCGCGCGCGGCGCCTCACCTACCATTCACGCCATGCCGACGCTCGCCACGACGCTCCGACTCACCCCGGCCCTGCTGGCCATGCCGCTGCTGCTGGCCGCCTGTGGTGGCGAGGACACGCCGACGGCCAAGGACACGGGTTCCGCCCAGCCGATGGTCACCTGTCAGTACCCGTCGGCCGGCCAGGCGGCCAAGGCGGTCGACCCGCCCGACACCCAGGCGCCGACCGGTGACCCGGTGTCCGCGACGATCTCCACCGACCAGGGCGACATCCCGGTCACGCTCGACACCAAGGCGACGCCCTGCACCGTCAACTCGTTCCTGTCGCTGGCCGACCAGGGCTACTTCGACGACACGCCGTGCCACCGGCTCACCACGGCCGGCATCTTCGTGCTCCAGTGCGGTGACCCGACCGGCACCGGCACGGGCGGNCCCGGCTACTCCTTCGGCGATGAGCTCTCCACCCAGGAGAAGTACCCCGCCGGCACGCTGGCGATGGCCAACGCCGGCCCCGACACCAACGGCTCGCAGTTCTTCATCGTCTTCGCCGACACCGACCTGCCACCCGCCTACGCCGTGTTCGGCACCGTCTCCGCCGACGGTCTCAAGGTCGTCCAGGAGATCGCCGCCGCGGGAGTCGCCGGCGGCGGCGCCGACGGCCCGCCCGCCACGCCGGTGACGATCACGGGTGTCACGCAGGGCTGAGTCGAGACTCAGTCGNCGTCGGCCCGGTCGTCGGCCCAGTCGCCGACCGNCCCCTCGCCGTACTCGACGGGGGTGCCGAGCTTGACCGTGCGNCCGACGCTGCACAGCCGGTCGCGGGACTGACCGATCGCGCGAGGCAGCATCGCCCGCGCCCGGTCGCCGTCCTCCCCCTCGGGNAAGGTGATCTCGAAGGTGACCTTGAGGTCGGNGAGCCGATTGCCGTCATCGTCGCGGACCTTGAGCCCCTCGGAGAGCACGCGGAACACCTCGGGCATCGCCCGCTTGCCGGTGATCATGTCCACGTCCACGGCGCTGCACCCGGCGATCGCGGCGAGCAACAGCTCGACGGGCGTGAAGTCGGGATCGGACCCGGACCCGAGGGTGACGACGCCGCCGCGTCTGTTGGTGGCCTTGTAGCGGTGCTGCCCGATCCGCTCGATGCGGACCTCGCGGGCGTTGGGGTCCTGGCTCATCAGCGGCTCCCTCGTTCGGCGGCTCGGTGGACGGATCCAGGCACGGGCACCTCGGCCGGCACGTCCCCNGCGGAGAGCGGAGCGCCGGCCGTCAGGNTCAGCGGCAGGACACCGGCCCAGACGTCTCTCGACTCACCGTCATCGGGGTCGTCTGCGGGGTCTGCGCTCACCTTCACGCTGACCCGATCGAGCGGAACGCGCAGTACGAGCGTCGCGGCGACCTCTTTGCGGCTGTTGCCTCGGACCTCCTCGGCCCGACCGGGCATGAGGTGGTCGGACAGGCGCGCNAGCGCCTCCTGCTTGGCCTCGCCGTGCAGNACCTCGGCGTCCCCGAAGATGACGGCGCTGCGGTAGTGCATCGAGCTCTCGAACAGCGAGCGCGCGAAGACGAGCCCGTCGAGATGCGTCACGGTGACGCAGACGGGCTGGCCCGCGGCCAGCCGGAAGGCACCGGCNCCGGTGGAGCCGTGGAGGATCAGATGGTCGCCGTCCCGGGCGCAGGCGAAGGGCAGGACTACNGGTCTGCCCGCTCGCACGACCCCCACGTGGGCGACCAGCGCCTCGTCGAGGATCTCGTCCAACACCGCCCGATCGATGACCTGCTTCTCCGGGAGCCGGCGTACGCGCAGCTCGTCGTTCATGGGCGGAACGCTAGCCGCCCCGTGACGCCGGGTCTCCCCCGGTCCGTCAGAACGGGCGCCGGAGGGAGCGGTCAGCGACCCTGACGNAGCCACCGTCGGGTGCGTCGGCCCCGCTCGAGGTCGAGCTCCACGGCGCGCAGCTGGGCACGATCCTGCTCGGACCAGGCGCGCCCTGCGACGATGCCGTATGCCACCTGCAACTGCACGTTCATGGGTGTTTCTCGCTCCTTCGAAGCGTGGGATCCAGATCGGATGTCGTCACGGGTCAACGACCTCTACGACTATTACATAGTACGCCGACAATTAATGCCGTTCCGTATCGAGGGCGACGTGACCTCGGGCACGTTCGCCATGGCACCAAATGGGGTGTGCCCCCGGTCCGAGGACGGACCGGGGGCACCCGAACGGGCGAGGGTCAGGGCGTGACCACGACCCGCACGGTCTTGCGTCCGGAGACGACGTGGCTCTGCTCGCCGGAGACGCCACGAGACTCCACCGTGCCGCCCTTGCCGTCGAGCTCGAGCGACGCCAGGATCTCGTCGTTGCGCACCCACTGGGCCGCGACGGCCTTGAGCTCGCCCAGCGTGTCCGCGCTGTAGATGTCGTTGTAGTCGTTGCGACCACCCACGACCGTGAGCTGGCCGAAGCCGCCACCCTTGGCCGGGACCGCGACGCTCATGGGCACGTTCTTCGTGGTGCCGTCGGAGCCGTTCAGGGCTACCCGCAGCTTGATCGTGCTGCCGGCCTTGGCCTTGATGCGGCCGCCCTTGGTGACGTCGACCCACTGGCCGGCGGACTTGTAGAACAGGCTCTTGACCTTCCAGGTCGTCTCGTCAGCGCTGAAGGTCGCCGTCGAGTCGACCGAGTCGATCGTGAGGCCCTTGATCTGGCTGAGCTGCCACACGAAGTCCGGGGTGTCCCAGACGCCTTCATAGGCGATGTCCTCGGCCGAGTGGTAGGCGTCGCCCACGTCGAGCGTGAACGGCGCGCCGTTGGGGGCATGACCCTCGATCGACCAGCTGGCCAGCTCCGAGCCGCCCATCATCGCGTCGAGGACCCGGTCCTGGTTGTAGTAGAGCTGGTAGAGCGTCGTGTTGGCGCCGTACTCGGGCACGTAGACGTCCGTGCTGCCCGTGCGGCTGGTGCCGTCGTAGGTCGCCGCAGAGGTGACCGTGAAGAAGTCCGGCGTGGCGCCCAGCGAGCCGGTGATCCCGGTCCGGTGGTCGTCGTTGATCGTGCCGACCGGGTCACCCAGGTTGGCGACCTTGAACGGCGAGCCGGCCGGGTCCTCCTGGATGTAGACCGCGTCCGCAGGCTGCAGCGCGGCGCTGACCTTGCCGAGGTAGGTCGCGGGGTGACCGAAGCCGACCACCTCGTCACCACACACCGACGTCACGGTGCCGATGGCCGCCTGGGCGACGTCACCGCCGGACACGGCATAGCCGAGGTTGCCACCGTTGACGATGTCAGCGGCCGTCGCGCTGGCCGCCGTACCGACGCTCGCGGAGCGCAGCTCCATGCCCGTGTACTGATGCTTGGGCCGACCCGTGAGCCGGTCCAGCTGGCTCTGGGCCAGCGAGGAGACCCCGCCCGCCAGCGGCAGCTGGGTGAAGCCCTGGGATGCCTGTGCCTTGGTCACGTCGGTCGTGGCGGCGATGCGGCCGGCGAGCTTGCCCGGGACCTTCACCTTGGGAGGCGGCGGGGCCGGCAGGTAGTTGTCCATCTCCTCGAACGGCGTCACGCCGGCGACCGGCGAGGGTCCCCAGGCGAGGCCATAGGCGACCGCCCCGATCAGCCGGCCGTCCTGGGCATAGACCGGCGAGCCGGACATGCCGGCCCAGATGCCGCCGACCCGGTCGATCTCGGTCGACGTCAGCCGCACCATCACCATGTCGAGGCCCGGTGCGATGCCGTTCTTGACGACACCGAGCACCTCGCCGGTGAAGCCATCGGGCGTGGTCCCCTCCGAGACCGTCAGGCCGGTCACCGCCTGGTGGGCCGCCAGGTCGGCGACCGGGAAGGGATCGTCACAGGTGGCCGCCGCGGCGGCGTTGAGCGTTGGCGTGCCCCCCAGCACGACACCGGTTACGGCGACGGCCAGACTTGCGGTCGCTGCGGCAAGGGGTCTGAAGCCCCTCTTCGTACGAGCAGTCATCAGTGCTTCTCTCCGATCATCACCAAACGGTGGCGCTTCCCCCGTTGCAGAAATGGACGTTCGGAACGTCCGGATGGTTGCCACCTCCCTTTACCTTTCTCTTCCCGGCTCCGCGCCGGGAAGGGTGCGCGTACTCACTTCGCCTGGCGGTCACGATCCGAGGCGGGACCTCGGGTGCAGGATCATGGGCGCATGCACAGGACCCGGCTCGCCGTCGCGGCCACCGGAGAGCAGGCGCTCAGGGCCGGCCTCGCCGTCGCCGACGAGGGCGGCAACGCCGTGGACGCGGCCCTCGCGGCCTCGTTGGTGGCCCTGGCGACCGAGCCCGGGATGGTCAGCTTCGGCGGGGGCGCCTATGTCTCGGTCTGGCCCGCCGACGGGGACCCGGTCGTCGTCGACGCCAACGTCGAGATGCCCGGACGCGGGCTCGAGGAGTCGCGGTTCGGCACCGGGCTGCGCGAGGTGCGCACGCCGTACGGCGGCGGCGTGACGCTCTATGCCGGGCACGGGTCGGTCGCCACACCGGGGATCGTGCCCGGGTTCGCCGTCGCCCACGAGAGGTTCGCGAGACTCCCCTGGGCGCGCCTGCTCCGCCCGGCCGCGGACGCGGCGCGCTCCTACCCCATGAGCCCGGCGGCCGCGCGCTACCTGTCGTTCGTGGCCGACTCGCTCTTCGGCGAGGACCCCGAGGCGCACGCGCTCGTGACCCGTGCCGACGGGAGCCTCCTCGACGGGGGCGAGGCGACCGCCAACCCACTGCTCGCGGACGTGCTCGACCAGCTGGCCGTCGAAGGCCCCTCGCTGTTCGTCTCCGGGGTCGTGGGACGGTCGCTCGTCGACGACATGGCAGCGCACGGCGGGCTGATCACGGCGGCCGATCTGTCGTCCTACGACCCGGTGGCTCGCCCGGCCCACCTCCTGGACGTCGGGCCCTGGCGGATCGCGACCAACCCGCCGCCCGCCGTGGGGGGCCCGATGCTCGCGGTGATGCTGACGGAGCTGGCCCGCAGGCGGCGCTGGACGTGGGCCGACGCGATCGAGATCCAGCGCGCGGTGATCGCCTATCGGACATCGGTCCACGACCTGTCCCGCGACCTCGAGGCCGACGGCGTCGACCTGCTCGCGTCAGTCGGCGAGCTCGGGCTCGGCGCTCTGAGGGGCTCGTCCTCGACGGCGCACATCTCGGCCGTCGACGACGAGGGCAACGCGTGCGCGATCACGATGAGCTCCGGCTACGGCGCTGGCATGGCGATCCCCGGGACCGGGATCCTCCTCAACAACGCCCTGGGCGAGGTCGAGCTCAACCGGCTGGGCCTCCACGCCGTGGCTCCCGGGACGCGGCTGGCGTCCAACATGGCACCCACCACGGGGCGGACCTCCGACGGTCGGGTGCTGGCGATCGGCTCTCCGGGCGCCGACCGGATCACCACGGCCCTGATGCTCGTGCTGGGCCAGGGCTGCCTCCACGACGCGGATCTCGTCCACGCGATCGCCAGCCCGCGGCTGCACCTGCGGCTGCTCGACGACTCGTTCCGGGTCGAGTACGAGGCCGACCCCGGCATCGCCGAGGCGGTGCGGGCCTCGGGCCTCCCGGGCCATGAGTACGCAGAGCCACACATGTACTTCGGCGGCGTCGGGGCGGCGTACCGCGCCCTCGATGGGCGCCTCCAGGCAGCCGGAGACGCCCGCCGGGACGCCTTCGTGGGCGTCACCGACTGAGCCACCTTCGCGGCCCAGGCGGCGCCGCCGAGCTCACAACCCGGGCCCCTCGGAGCGAACCCGGTCGACCTCGGCCATGGCGCCGCGGAGCTGGCCGAGCCACTCGTCGGTGTGCTCGCCGACGAGCCGGACGCACCAGGCGAGCGCGTCGGCGCGGGAGCGGGCGACGCCGGACTCGACGAGGGTGTCGAGCACCCGCCGCTCGGGCTGACGCAGCCGCGTCATGACCGGCACGGCCAGGTGGGTGAACGTGGCCTGCAGGTCGCCGTGCCGGACGGCCCAGGCGACCTTGCGGCCATAGCGGGCCTCGGCCTCGCGGGCGATCTCGATGCGGTGGTCGCGGGTGTCGGCGCGGAACCGGTCGATCCGGCCCTCCGCCGCGGCACCTTCGGCGGCCTCGGCGTCGGCAAGGGTGCCGATCACGGTGATCTCCTCGCGGTCGACCACGGTCTCGACACCGGCGAACCAGCCGTCGGGCAGGCGCCCGGTCAGCCAGGCGGTCACGTCGTCGGCGGGCGGCGGCTCGGCCTCCTGCCAGCCGCGGCGTCCATAGCGGGGTGCTTTCGGTGCGTTCATGCTTCCTCCTCGATTACTTGATTACATCATTACATGCACATCCAAGGAGGACACCGTGCGACGGGTGCGGCGCGGTGCTGTCCGGGCGTTCAGGGCGGCCTATGCTTGCGACGTAGGTCACACTCACCCGACGTCGACGACAGGTCCCCATGTCCGCACCCGCCGAAGTGGACCGTGCCACCACGGTCCGCTCGCTCGCCGAGCACCATCTCGCCTCCGACCGGGGGCCACTCCTCCCGATCCTCCACGAGGTCGTGTCGACGCTCGGCTACGTCGACCGCGAGGACGTTCCCGTCATCGCCGACGTGCTCAACCTGTCCGTGGCCGACGTCCATGGCGTCGTGAGCTTCTACCACGACTTCCGTACGACGCCACCAGCCGCGCACACCGTCGCCCTGTGCCGCGGCGAGGCCTGCCAAGCGGTCGGGGGTGAGGCCGTCTTCGCGCAGGCCACGACCGACGCGGCCACCGGGGCCTATGGCGCCGACGTCGCCCTCGAGGAGATCTTCTGCCTCGGCAACTGCGCCCTGGGCCCCTCGGGAATGCTCGACGGCCGGCTCCACGCGCGCCTCGACGCCGACCGGATCACTGCCTTGACCGAGGGATGGCGCTCATGACCACCGTCTATGTCCCCGGCGACGCGGCCGCCGTCTCGGTCGGCGCTGACGCCGTCGCTGCCGCCTTCGCGGCGATCCCCGACGTCACGGTCGTCCGCAACGGCTCGCGCGGCATGCTGTGGCTCGAGCCCCTGGTCGAGGTCGTCACCGACGACGGCCGGGTCGGCTATGGCAACGTCGTTCCCGAGGAGGCGGCCGCGGTCCTCGCGGGTGACCTGCCGCAGGATCGTTGCCTCGGCGTCGTCGACCAGCACCCGTGGCTGACCAGTCAGCTGCGCGTGTCCTTCGCCCGGGTGGGCATCGTCGACCCGACGTCGGCCGACGACTACGCCGCCCACGGCGGCTGGGCCGGCCTTCGGCGCGCGCTGTCGCTGCCGCCTGAGGAGGTCATCGCCGAGGTCACCGAGTCGGGGCTCCGCGGCCGCGGCGGCGCGGGCTTCCCCGCCGGCATCAAGTGGAAGACCGTCCGCGACACCCCGGCCGACCAGAAGTTCGTCACCTGCAACGCCGACGAGGGCGACTCCGGGACGTTCGCCGACCGGATGATGCTGGAGGGCGACCCGTTCACNCTCATCGAGGGCATGGCGATCGCCGGNTATGCCGTCGGCGCGACCGAGGGCTACGTCTACCTGCGCTCCGAGTACCCCCNGGCCGCCCACGCGCTCCAGCAGGCGATCGACGCGTCCTACGCCGCCGGCCTCCTCGGCAACGACGTCGCGGGCAGCGGCGTTCGGTTCGACCTCCATGTCCGGGTCGGCGCGGGCGCCTACATCTGCGGCGAGGAGTCCTCGATGCTCGAGAGCCTCGAGGGCAAGCGCGGCGAGGTCCGCGCCAAGCCGCCGATCCCGGCCATCTCGGGGCTCTTCGGGCGCCCGACCCTGGTCAACAACCTGCTGACGCTGGGTGCCGTGCCGATGATCCTGGCCGACGGCGGCGCNGCCTATGCCGAGNTCGGCACCGGCCGCTCGCGNGGCACCCAGGTCTTCCAGCTGGCCGGCAACATCGCCCGCGGNGGCATCGTCGAGCTGCCCTTCGGCGTGACGCTGGGCGAGCTGATCGACGACTACGGCGGTGGCACACGCAGCGGCCGGCCGGTTCGGGCCGTGCAGGTGGGGGGTCCGCTCGGCGCCTACGTCCCGCCCGAGCAGTTCACGCTGCCGATGGACTACGAGGCGTTCGCCGAGGCCGGCGCGATGGTCGGCCACGGCGGGATCGTCGTGTTCGACGACACCGTCGACATGGCCCGGATGGCCCGCTTCGCGATGGAGTTCTGCTCGGTCGAGTCCTGCGGCAAGTGCACGCCGTGCCGGATCGGCTCGACCCGCGGCGTCGAGACGATCGACCGGATCATCGCCGGGCGGGACGTCTCTGCCAACCTGGTCCTGCTCGAGGACCTGTGCGACACCATGACCCAGGGGTCCCTGTGCGCCATGGGTGGGCTGACGCCCAACCCCGTGCTCAGCGCCCTGCGGCACTGGCCCGGCGACTTCACCGGCAGCGCCACCGCGACCGAAGGAGCAGTGCGATGACGACGTACCTCCCCGAGAACGACCTCGGGACCCCCCGGGGCACCGGCACCGAGACCGTCTCGGTGACCATCGACGGTCACGCGGTCGAGGTCCCGTCCGGCACCTCGGTCATGCGCGCCGCCGCCGAGGCGGGGGTCGCGATCCCCAAGCTGTGCGCGACCGACAGCCTCAAGGCCTTCGGCTCCTGCCGCATGTGCCTGGTCGAGGTGGAGGGGGGCCGCGGCACCCCGGCCTCCTGCACCACGCCCTGCTCGGACGGCATGGTCGTGCACACCGACACCGACACGGTGCAGGGTCTNCGNCGCAACGTCATGGAGCTCTATCTCTCCGACCACCCGGCCGACTGCCAGGGCTGCGCCCGCGGCTCNTGCGAGATCCAGTCCCTGGCCCACGACGTCGGGAGCGCCGAGGTGCGCTACGGCCTGCCCTCCCCCGCCCGGGANAACACCGTCGACGACTCCAACCCCTACTTCGACTACGACCCGGCCGCCTGCATCGTCTGCTCGCGCTGTGTCCGGGCCTGTGGCGAGATCCAGGGCACCTT
>JGI24770J26754_10002935_pt1 | contig 11541 bp, 9 predicted proteins | sample LakOneMetagenome_FD_26754 | JGI IMG/M metagenome (IMG submission 26754) | reverse complement strand
CAAACCGGTGACTACGCTGCGCCGCATGGTTACGACATCAACCACAAGGTGCAGGTCATGGGCATGGGGTTGAACGACACCATCATCGCCTCGCGCCCGGCCGGCGCGGCGTGGAGCACGGTGGATGACATGCTCAAGTATGTACAAATGGAAATCGACCGTGGCCTGCTGCCGGATGGCAAGCGCTACATCGGCGAGGCTGCTTTATTGCAACGTCGTGAGCCGCAAATCGCCCTCGGCGTGGACAAGAATTATGCAATGGCCTTGATGGTGGACAACAGTGACGGCGTCACCGTGATCGACCACGGCGGCGACTTGGGCGGCTTCCATTCCAACATGATGTGGTGGCCGGAGCAGAAAGTGGGCGCGGTGATCCTGACCAATGCCGATGAAGGCGTGTACCTACGTGGCCCGTTCAAGCGGCGGCTGATGGAGTTGATGTTCGATGGCGAGCCGCAGGCGGTGGCCGCTGCCGCCGCCACAGCCAAAGCCAATCGCGCCGCATTCGATGCGCAGCGCAAGTTGCTGCAGTGGCCCGCAGACAACAAAGCGCTGGCCGCCCTTGCGCCGCGCTATCACAACGCTGCGCTGGGTGATGTGCAGGTCGTTCGCAAGCCGGGGAAAGTGGTCTTCGATGTGGGCGCGTTTGCATCTGCGGTTGCGACCCAGCCACAGCCTGACGGTAGTCTGGCGTTTGTCACCATCGACCCGGTGGCCGCCGGATTCCCGTTTGTCGGTGCAGTGAAGGCTGGTGTGCGCCAGCTCATTGTGCGCGACGGCCAGCATGAGTACGTGTTTGATGAAGTGAAGTAGGGCAGCAGCAGACGCAGCGGGCTGCGTTCACATGGGCGGTACAATGGGCAAATTGCCACGTCCCATGTGAACGCAGTCTCATGAATACCCCCACCGCCCAGCTTCCAACCACGGCTTCCACTGCACTGGACGAACACCGCAGCCCGCTGCGCTTCGTCACCGCCGCCAGCCTGTTCGACGGCCACGACGCCGCCATCAATATCATGCGCCGGCTGATCCAGGCGCAGGGCGCGGAGGTCATCCACCTGGGCCACAACCGCAGCGTGGAAGACGTGGTGCGCGCGGCGCTGCAGGAAGACGCCGACGCCATCGCGCTGTCCAGCTACCAAGGCGGCCACGTCGAGTACCTGAAGTACATGGTGGACATGCTGAAGGCGCGCAACGCCGCGCACATCCGCGTGTTCGCCGGCGGTGGCGGCACCATCACCCCCGAGGAAATCCGCGAGCTGGAAGCTTACGGCGTCGAACGCATCTACCACCCGAACGACGGCATGCACATGGGCCTGGTGGCGATGATCGAGGACGTGGTCAAGCGCGCCGAGGCCGCGCGCCAGCCGGTCGACAAGCCGCACAAGGTGGCCTTCGACAACGAGATCGAGATCGGCCGCATGCTCAGCGCCATCGAGGAACAGGCGCTCGACGAAAGCGAGCTCGCTCACCTGCGCAAGGAATGGCAGCTGGCCGGCGGCAAGACCCCGGTGGTGGGCATCACCGGCACCGGTGGCGCCGGCAAGTCATCGGTCACCGACGAGCTGCTGAACCGCTTCCTGTCCAGCTTCCCGGACATGCACATCGCGGTGGTCAGCGTGGACCCGACCCGCCGCCGCACCGGTGGCGCACTGCTGGGCGACCGTATCCGCATGAACTCGCTGCGCAGCAAGCGCGTGTTCATGCGCTCCATGGCTACCCGCCGCCAGCACGCCGCCACCAACGTGGTGCTGCAGGACTGCATCGCCTTCCTGAAGTCGCTGGGCTATGACCTGGTCATCGTGGAAACCGCCGGCATCGGCCAGAGCGACTCGGAGATCGTGGACCTGGTCGACTTCCCGATGTACGTGATGACCAGCGACTTCGGCGCGCCCAGCCAGCTCGAGAAGATCGACATGCTGGACTACGCGGAGCTCGTGGTGCTCAACAAGTTCGACAAGCGCGGCGCCGAGGACGCCCTGCGCGACGTGCGCAAGCAGTGGAAGCGTAACCGCGTGAAGTTCGACTTGAAGGACGAGGACGTCCCGGTCTATCCGACGATTGCCAGCCAATTCAATGACCCCGGCCTGAACTGGATGTTCGCCAACCTGTGCCGCCTGCTGCGCGAGAAGCTGGGAGGCGGGAAAGGAAAAGGGGGTCAGAGTCACTTTTCGGATGCAGGCAGTGCTGGTGGCGGTGAGGGTGAGTCGAAAAGTGACTCTGACCCCCTTTTCCCCCTTTCCCTCCTGGTCCCGGCCATCGACACCACGCTGCGGGAACCCCGCGCCACCGTCCTCATCCCCGGCAACCGCGTCCGCTACCTCGCGGAGATTGCCGAGCAGGGCCGCCAGATCAACGCCCGCATCGAATCGCAGGCGGAGATCGCCGACCGCGCGCAGTCGCTGTGGGACGCACTGAAGGAGCTGGGCGATGCCGCGCTGCCCAAGGCGCTGGACCTGTACCCGGCCGAAGCCCTCACCGACGGCGACGACCGCAGCCTCAAGACCCTGCGCCAGCGCTACAACGACGCCATCCAGTCGCTGGATTCCGAGGCGCTGAAGCTGCTGCGCGACTGGCCGGCCCGCCTGAAATCCATCACCGAGCCGGTGAACGAATACCAGGTGCGTGACAAGACCATCCGGGTGGAGAACTACCGCGAGTCGCTCAGCCACCAGCAGATCCCCAAGATCGCCGCGCCCACCTACAAGGCCTGGGGCGAGCTGCTGGTGTTCCTGCAGAAGGAAAACCTGCCGGGCGCGTACCCGTACACCGGCGGCGTCTATCCCTACCGCCGCACCGGCGAGGATCCGATCCGCATGTTCGCGGGCGAGGGCACGCCGGAACGCACCAACCGCCGCTTCCACTACCTCAGCCTGGGCCAGCCGGCCGCGCGCCTGTCCACCGCGTTCGACAGCGTGACCCTGTACGGCGAAGACCCAGCAAAGCGCCCGGACATCTACGGCAAGATCGGCAACTCCGGCGTCAACGTGCCCACGCTGGACGACATGAAGAAGCTGTACTCCGGCTTCGACCTGTGCGCGCCCACCACCAGCGTGTCGATGACCATCAACGGCCCGGCGCCGATCATCCTGGCGATGTTCATGAACACCGCCATCGACCAGCAGGTGGAGCAATACCTGAAGGCCGACCCGGCGCGCTGGGCCGAGGCCCAGAAGAAGATCGACGCGCTGTTCGAAGGCGACGCGTCTGGTAAAAGACGGCGCCCGCGCTATGAAGGCGAGCTGCCGCAGGGCAACAATGGCTTAGGGCTGGCCCTGCTGGGCGTCACCGGCGACCAGCTGGTGGATGCCGAGACCTACGCCCGCATCAAGGCGCAGACCCTGAAGACCGTGCGCGGCACCGTGCAGGCCGACATCCTGAAGGAAGACCAGGCGCAGAACACCTGCATCTTCAGCACCGAATTCGCCCTGCGCATGATGGGCGACATCCAGCAGTACTTCGTGGACCACGCCGTCCGCAACTTCTACTCGGTGTCCATCTCCGGCTACCACATCGCCGAAGCCGGGGCGAACCCGATCAGCCAGCTGGCCTTCACCTTGTCCAACGGCTTCACCATCGTGGAGTACTACCTGGCGCGCGGGATGAAGATCGACGACTTCGCGCCCAACCTGAGCTTCTTCTTCAGCAACGGCATGGATCCGGAGTACACCGTCATCGGCCGCGTGGCCCGCCGCATCTGGGCCCGCGCCATGCGCGAGCGCTACGGCGCCAGCCCGCGCAGCCAGATGATGAAGTACCACATCCAGACCAGCGGCCGCAGCCTGCACGCGCAGGAGATCCAGTTCAACGACATCCGCACCACGCTGCAGGCCCTGTACGCGCTGTTCGACAACTGCAACAGCCTGCACACCAACGCCTACGACGAAGCCATCACCACGCCCACGGAAGAGTCCGTGCGTCGCGCCGTGGCCATCCAGATGATCATCAACAAGGAGCTGGGGCTGAACTTCTGCGAGAACCCGTGGCAGGGCAGCTTCATCGTGGACAAGCTCACCGACATCGTGGAAGAGGCCGTCTACAAGGAGTTCGAGGCCATCAGCGAGCGCGGCGGCGTGCTGGGTGCCATGGACACCATGTACCAGCGCGGCAAGATCCAGGAAGAAAGCCTGTACTACGAGCACAAGAAGCACGATGGCAGCCTGCCGCTGGTGGGCGTCAACACCTTCCTGCCCAAGGAACACGGCGGCGACATCGTCACCGAGATCGAGCTGATCCGCTCCACGGAAGGGGAGAAGGGGCAGCAGATCGCGAATGTGGCAGGCTACCAGGGCAACCGGAACGGGTATGCGGCCGAGGGCTTGCGTGCGCTACAGGCGACTGCGCGGGAACGGCGGAATGTGTTTGAATCGCTGATGGAGGCGGTGAAGACGCATTCGTTAGGACAGATTAGTCACGCGTTGTACGATGTGGGTGGGGAGTACAGGCGGAATATGTAGCAAGCTAGAAGGCTAATACCTAAGGTTGATCTAGGTTTGAGGATAAGTGAATGACGGACGGTAAGCCCTCTCAGGTTCAATACGTAGCTGTCGATGACCTGCATTTCGATCCGGACAATCCGCGCCTTCCGATCAGTCTTCGAGCGGCGCCTGAGAACGAGGTTTTTGCGTTTCTCTTGCGGGAATGCAACCTTGTTGAGCTAATGCTATCGATTGGGTCGCAAGGGTTCTTTCCTGGCGAACCACTACTTTGTTGCCCGAGAGAGGGCGGTGGTTACATTGTCGTCGAAGGCAATCGCCGCCTAGCTGCAGTGAAGCTGCTACTACGAGAGGATGCTGCGCCTGTTCAGGTGAAGCAGGTTGCTGCAGCGAGAGAAATGTCAGCAAATCGGCCATCTTCTCTGCCGGTTATTGTCTTCGCAGCGCGAACAGAGATCATCACCTACCTGGGATATCGCCACATCACCGGTGTCAATCAGTGGGGCGCTCTGGAAAAAGCCCGCTATTTGGCGCAGCTCTCAGCAAAATACGAAGGTAATCCGGAGAAATTCAAAATTCTGGCTCGCGATATTGGCAGCCGTTCCGACTATGTGGCGCAGACGTTAACTGCTCTCGCCCTGATTGATCGTGCCAACGATATCGGATTCTTCTCGAAGTACGGGGTAAACGCGGAAGCATTGCCATTCTCTTTGTTGACTACGGCCATTAGTTACTCATCAATAGCTGGCTTCATTGGTCTGGAATCTAAGTCAGATTCCGAAGCTGAAGCAGTTGATGAGGAGAGGCTCGAAGAGTTCTTCAAATGGTTGTTCGTCGAAGAGGCAGGAAGAACTCGAGTCGGCGAATCACGCAATTTGAAGATGCTCGCTCGAGTGGTATCTAACGATCAGGCGCTTGAAAAGTTTAGAGAAGGTAATGGTCTTCTAGAAGCAGATCTCTACACCGAGGGTCCGCTAATTCTGCTTCGTAAGACATTGATCGAGATCAGCCATAGATTTTCGGTTGCTCAAGAGGCGCTTAAGCACGCGCAGGGCATATCCGAGGTCGAACAAGAACAGGCTAAATCCATTGAGCGCGCTGCGAAAAGCCTGCACGCGAGTATCTCCGTAAATATTGGCGAATGAATCATGGTCGAGATTCGAGTGCAGGGAGTGCCGAGAGACAACGACACCCATACCTGGTCTGATTTTCTTGAGCTGCTGACTCTCGTCAATCTTGATTCAGTTTGTTCGCTGGAATTCGCGCTAGATCGAATGACCGATGCGCCCGATGAAGATTCTGATGTCGAAGATGACGATGGTGCGGAGACGCTTTCTTTGAGTGACAGCCGTCTGGCGCGTCGCCGCGAGCGGTATTCCGTGAAGCTAGCGGATGCATTTGCTCTCTGTTCATGGCGTCAGAATGCCTATGGAGAGAAGTACCCATTTACCATAGATGCTTCAGTTCCGGAACTTGTGCTCAAACCAGAGTTGACAGAGTCACATTACAGTTACCTTTTTCTACTCATGTGCGGAAACTTGCCGTTCGTGACGCGAGCGAGGAACTCCCTAACCGATAATTTTGAGTTGTTTTGCAAGGATGTTTTCAAGAATGTCCTGCCTTCTGGCTGTGAAGTGCACGTATTCGGCAAGGCAACTTCGGCTAGGTATGTCGGAAGCAAGTTTGAAAAATTCTCTCTTCTGTGCTCAGACGTCAAGGGGCACTTGAAGGCCGACGAGAATTATTTTAGGCGTGGCGATCAGGGGGATGGAGGAATTGATCTAGTGGCTTGGAAGGAGTTGGGAGATTTGGAGTCCAATATTCCAGTTTCCTTCGGGCAATGCGCTTGCTCAAGAGAGGAGTGGGTAAAGAAGCAGGCCGAGGTTATGCCTGAGTACCTTGCAACAACAATGTCGTGTACGCCCAGTTGGATGCCGTTCGTTTTCCTGCCAATTTGCTTTCGTGAGCCCAGTGGTGGTTGGGCCGTGAAAGGCGAGGTTAAAAGCGTAGTACTGATGGATAGATTTAGATTGATGTCTAGCTGCAGCGATCACCTTTCCACTAATAATGCGATTAACGCACGTGCGATAGTCGCTGAAGTGTCTGCAAGCGAGGCGATCGTTTGAAGAAGGCTAATTCTTCGCCCTCATTGAAATATAAGCCCACAGTAGTCTCGTTGTTTTCCGGTTGCGGAGGGTTGGACTATGGGGCGTTAGCGGCTGGATGCGATGTAATCTATGCAAATGACATATCAAAGGATGCAATCTCTTCGCTGCGGAAGTTGATCCCCGATGCGGAAACGTACGTCGGCTCTTGTGGGGATATCAAGAAGCTTCCAAAAGCTGACATCGTGTGTGGCGGCTATCCATGTCAATCCTTTTCGATGGGAGGCCGCAGGTCCCCTGCGAGTGACAGCAGGACCCTGCTGTACAGGGATTTCTTGCGCGTTGTGGGCATGGTGAAGCCGAAATACTTTGTGGTAGAGAACGTTCCGGGATTGGTTTCTCTTGATGATGGAAAGCATTTCAAGAGGCAACTGAGAGACTTGTCTCGCGTAGGTGACGGCTACCATGTGTCTTGGATGAAGATGGATGCCTCAGACTTTGGTGTTCCTCAGAAGAGAAAGCGCGTTCTAATTGTTGGGGTCAGAAACGACTTGGGCCTGAAGTATGTTTTTCCTAATCCTTCGCCAAGACCCGTTGATGGCCAAGGTTTTTTGGTAGGTCACGGTGCGATTATTTCTAAGCTTCCCTCTTGGCCAGCGGGTGATTTTTACGAGCGTAGTGGGGGTGAGGAGGACAATTTTCCTTGGTACTACATGTCCAGGAATAGAAGGGCAGATGCTATAGCTCCCTCTTACACGATCGTCGCGAATTGGAGGCATACTCCACTTCATCCAGCTTCCCCTCTCATGACGTTAACTTGGTCAAATCTATCGGATGGCTGGAAGCAGCGTTGGGATTTCTCGGATGGTTACGATCCTAGCCTCGAGGCTTTGGGGCTGGTGCCACTGGAAAGAGCGCGTCGGCTCTCTTGGATGGAATGTTCTGTTATTCAATCTTTCCCGACGAACTTCGAGCCGGTCGGAAGCGTTCAATCAAAGTTCCAGCAACTCGGTAATGCTGTGCCTCCATTGCTAGCCAAGGCTGTGTTCGAAGGCATAGTGAATCGGGCTGCGCTGCACCCTGTCTGAGTCCTGACAAGAGCGAAAAAGGGGTCAGGTTGGAGTGGCCCGCCTTCCATAGACACCTGAGAATGGGGACAACTCCGGAGGTGTTGGATGGAAAGGCAACGATTCACTGCCGAGTTCAAGCGCGAGGCCGTGCGTTTGATGGAGCGCGGCGACAAGCCCGTGGCGCAGCTCGCTCTTGAGCTCGGCTTACCCCGCAACCGGCTCTACAAGTGGCGTAAAACAGGCGTAAAACAGGGGTCAGAGTCGACTTTTTCAGAGATCAGGCAGGTTGAGGTTGGTCGGCTCTAAAAGTCGACTCTGACCCCTGTTTTCCTTCCTCGGTCGCCCGATCTTCTGCGGCCCTGCGGTTCTGCCCAGCTGTGCCTCGATGGCTTGGCGGAAGCGATCGCCGCCATAGGCATGCTGGCGTTGCAGGTGGCGGCGGATGGATTCGACATCCTGCGGGTTGACGGTTGCCATCACCATCGCCCTGTAGTTGCGTTGGCGTGTTCCTGGATCGGTGGACAGATCTTCGTAGACTGGGTGCGGTGTCAGCACGGGATCGTCGTCGCCGAAAGCGAGTGCGTGATGGCTCGACCAGCGGTAGCCGCGTGGATCGTCGACCATCGCTGCGCGCAGTGGGTTGAGTTCGATATAGCGGTGGCATTGCAGGAGATAGTTGCCATCTTCGACCAGACAGGCTTTGTAGCGGCCTTCCCACAGTGTCCCGCTGCGGTGGTGGGTGTCGTTGAAGTAGCGGACATAGCGTCTGCCCAGCGATTGCAGAGTGCGCGCGACCGCGCCGGGTCGTTGCGGTGTGAGCAGCAGGTGGACGTGATTGGTCATCAGCACGTAAGCGCCAAAACGGGGTCAGGTTCACTTATCCCCGAAAAAGGGGTAAAAAGGTGTCTAAAAACGGGGTCAGGTTCACTTATTCCCGTTCCGGCGATTGGATGGGTTGGCCGGTTGATGCGCGGGGCGCGCACCGGCGAAGGGAAAGCAGGGAAAGGATAAAAACGGGGTCAGGTTCACTTATTCCCGTTCCGGCGATTGGATGGGTTGGCCGGTTGATGCGCGGGGCGCGCACCGGCGAAGGGAAAGCAGGGAAAGGGTAGACTTTCTTTGAAATAGCGGTTTAGATGGCCGTACTCTTTGCGTCGGGGGGCGTAATGATTAAGAGTTTGATTCTTGCAGTTCTTCTGCTGCTCGTTGCGGGGCTTGTCAGCGCGGGTGAGCGTACATTTGTCCCGGTACCATCAGAGGGGCAGTTGTTAGAATATGACGATGGCGAGGCTTTCCTCGTCGCCAGGTTGCGGAATTCCGTCGTCATGGTGTCTTACGCTGCGCGTGACAAGAAGTCTGCATTCTTGAAGGTTGGCGTTCAGAACTTCGGTGAGACTTCGTTTAACTTCAGCGAGACGGATGTGATGGCGACTGCTGGCGGGTCAGCCCTTCCGGTGATGACGTACGCGGATCGCGTGAAGGAGGAGAAGCGGAGCCAGATGTGGGCGGCCGTTGGCGCGGGCTTTGCGGCTGCGGCGAACAGCATGAACGCTGCTAACGCCGGCTATAGCAGCACTTACGGAAATTATTCGGGGACAGCCACCGCAAGAGCTTATGGGTCTGGTGGCTATGCCAGCGCCACTGCAAATTCGTACGGAAATTTTTCGGCAAGAACTTACGACTCTACTGCGGCTTATTTGGCGCAGCAGTCAGCTAACGCCCAGAACCAAGCTCTTTTCGAGCGGCAGCAGGCGAACGCTGAGTTCTCGAAGCGCAGTCTGGAAGCGCGCGCGCTCAAAGCAAACACGCTCTCGCCAGGGGAAATGGTGCTCGGTGATGTGCGTCTTACGCTACCCAAGCGCAATAAATCGACTCCTGCTGAGTTCATCGCCACAATCAGAGTCGATGGCGAGTCCGTAGCCCTTATTTTTCGGGAGCAGGAGTAGCCGGAGAAAGCAAAAACGGGGTCAGGTTCACTTATCCCGTAGCCGATGATCTGGCCGGCCGATGCGCCGGCCTCACGCCGGCGACCGGCAAAAGGGGACGGAGGGAATTAAGTACGCTTAATTCCCTCCGTCCCCTTTTGAAAGGGCTGGGCGGCCGCGGGGCTTGAGATCGACCGGGCGGTTCAAGGTCTTTTCCAGCATGGCCTGGAAGCGGGGATGCCCCAGTGCTTTTTCCTGGGCCATGTGCGCACGGATGCGATCCAATTCTTCGTCGTCGGTTCCCGACATGAGCCATGCACGATAGGTGTGGGCGCGTGCAGCTGGCGTCTCGCCCAGCGATAGGTAGAGCGGGTGCGGGGTGACCAACGCGTCCTGCCCAAGGCCAAGGTGCAGGTGCACGCTTGACCAGCGATGCGCCTCGGGCGCATCGACCATGGCCGCCCGCACCGGGTTGAGCTCGATGTAACGGATCACGCGCAGGGCGTGGGCATCGGAATCCACGAGGCTGGATTTGTAGCGGCCTTGCCAGAGCGTGCCGATGCGTCCGTGGCGCTGGTTGAAAGCCTGCACGTAGGCCTGTCCGACCGCGCGCATGGCGCGGGATGCGGCACCCGCTTGCTCGGCATGCAGCAACAGGTGCACATGGTTGTCCATCAGGACGTATGCGTGGATCAGGACGCCGTGATTCAAGCAGGCTTCGCGCAGCAGGCGCCGGTAATGGTGCCGATCCTCATCGTCGAGGAAGATCGCGCAACGGTTCACCCCGCGCTGGGTGACATGCATGGGAACGCCGGGCACTTCGATTCTGGCTTGACGGGGCATCGCGCTGACCTTGTCGGGATGCCCGCAGTGTTTGCCGTTGCGTTCGCGTCCGGCATTGGCGAGACCCCGATTTGCGGGTAGGGGATTGCTTAATTCCCTCCGTCCCCATTTCGACACCATTTCGACAGACACTCACCCCGGCTTTCCGGAGCTTCGTCGCAAAGCGCTTGCCCGGTATCCGCGCGGTGGCGGAAGGTGCTGCGCATGACCCGTATCGCCCTGTTCTCGCCCGAACCCGCCCGCGGCTGGCTGCCGTGGGCCTGGCTGGCGCCGATCTTGCTGGTGTTGTTCAACGCGGTGCCGGTGGTCGCGATGGATGGCTGGATGCAGGCACGCCGGTGGTCCGCGCCCAGCGGCGAACCAATCGGTCTCGCCGGCTTGCACGCGCTGTTGTGGATCGGTTTCGCGCCGACCTTGCTGCTCGTACTCGCGTGGGTACGCTGGGTCGAGCGGCGTTCGCTGGCGAGTATCGGCCTGACAGGTGGGATGCCGCTGAAGACGTTCCTGCGCGGACTGGCGATCGGCTTTGCGACGATCACGCTGGTGGTTTGCGCGATCTGGGCCGCAGGCGGGATGAGCGCTGCAGGCATCGGACCGGCGTGGCGATCCGGACCCGGCTTGCTGCAGATCGCCCTGCTGCTGCCCGCGTTCGTGTTCCAGTCCAGCGTGGAGGAGATCATGTTCCGCGGCTGGCTGCTGTCCACGCTGGCGCGCAGGTCCAACGTGGCGGTCGCAGTGCTGCTGGTGTCGCTCACCTTCGCCTTGCTGCACTACAGTCCCCACCAGCCGCTGCGGGTCGTTGCGAGTTCGCTGCTGTTCTCGTTGTTCGCCTGCGCCTGGGTGCTGCGTACCGGCAACATCTGGGGCGCGATGGGTTGGCATGCCGGCTGGAACTGGCTGCTCGCCACCGGCTTCGAGCTGCCGGTGACGGGCCTCGACGCCCATTTGCCGGCGCTGCTGGTCGCACTCAGTCCGCATGGCGTCGATGCCCTGACCGGCGGCGCGCAAGGGCCCGAGGGCAGCGTGCTGTGCAGCGTGTTCTTCGTGCTTGGCATTGCATGGATGGCGAAAGGAGCAAAACGGAGTCAACCCGCATAAGGCGGGTTAAAACCCGCCCTACGATTTGCGACGGTTTGTAGGGCGGGTCTTGACCCGCGCTGCA
>JGI24770J26754_10002931_pt1 | contig 11549 bp, 7 predicted proteins | sample LakOneMetagenome_FD_26754 | JGI IMG/M metagenome (IMG submission 26754) | reverse complement strand
CTCAGCAACGGCGCCGAACAGACCATTCCGCCAGCCATCCCCGCCACTCAGCAGACGCTCCTCGACACCTCGGGGTACTCGATGCACCGGCAGGGCTGTGACCTCGGGGCCGCTGCGCTCGTCATCCGCAGGCGGTCTTGGACTCGATTGCTCGCGCCAGTGCCTCATCACCGTCCTTACGAGCGTAGGCAGCGAAACCGGCAAGTTCATCGCCGTCCATGGTTGTTTCGTCGATGCCGTCAGTGTCGGCCAGTCGGCCCAGGAAGTGCATCATCAGGTCCCGGTCCTGCTGGTTGCTGCGCAGACTGCGGAGGATCATTCCGAATCCTAAGCCGAGAAGCTTAGGGTTCGCACTATCCAGTGCGATCTCCCAAGCCGAGACCGCCCCGGCCTCCTCCCCTGTTGCTAACCCGGCAAACCCCAAGTAATACGCGAGCACGACACGCGACTCGTCGACGCCCCAGCGATCCTGGGGCACGCATTCAAGGAGTCGGCGGAGCCCTGAGAAGGCTCCACGCTGCATATAGATATTCGCAGCACGAATCAAGTCATCACCCGCGACGGTGAGTGACGCCATGCCTACGAGCGAGCCCACCAGAGGCTGCCACTGAGGGTCGGAGGCCAACTCCGCCGCGGCGGTTGCCAAGTTGACGAGAAGGGCACCGTCATCGTAACTGGCACGGAACTCGTTCAATAAGCCCTTGAGACTGGTCGATGCTTCGTCTGAAAGGAACGTTGTCCAGTCAGGCCATGGCTGTGACTCAATCGAGGGTCCAGCCTCCAGGTAGAAGCGCCAGAGTGCCACCATCACGGAGCAACCCGTTGTGGCCGCATGTCGGGCTGCGGGCAAATAGACGCGCACGCTATCGCTGGCGGCGATCACGGCGTCGTTGAGCCAGGAGATGTCGGGGAGGGGCTGCGTGTCTAGGCGCGCAAGGTCAACGGCAGTCGCGAACACCAGTGCGTGCTCCCACGTAAACGTGTCAATCGATGGGAGCGCCCCCACGTTAAGCAGCGCGAATCCCTCACGAAATTGTTCGCGCGTGCAATCGGAGAGATGACTCACCATTACGGCAGCCCCTCCGACAAGTTGGGCGAAAGGATCACCCTTCGCAGCCATGGCAATGAGCTTAGCGATATTTGTCTCGTCGCTGCTCAAAGTGGCGAACAGAATCGGGGAGAGGGGCTCGTCAGGATCAATCCGAGGAATGGAATCCCCTAGTGAATTGACGTTTCGATCACGCCAATCGGAAAGAGCATGACCAAGGCGCCTCGGGTGCTCAGTGAGGTAGCGGACAGCGGAGTCCACCACAAAGATCGCGACCGGGTCTCCGGCATACGCCCGGTCGAGGATCTCGAGCTCGTTCGCCAAGACTCCACTATGATCGGGTTCGGGACTGTTTCGGCAGTCATGGAGGAGGTCCTCCGAGTCGGCAATACGTTGCCGAACAGCGGGATCCAGAGGGACGCCCAGTACTCTTTCGGTGAGATCTATCAGGGCCTGCGTGTCCCTGGGAACGAGATTCGGCATGATGTCCTGCCTGGATGCGAGGAAGAATGCATCGCCGTTCCTCGGAGCTCCGAGGAGGGCGCACGCGGCAAGGAAGATGGCCGCGCGCTCAGCTGAGTTCTCGAGAGAAACGAAGTAGTAACTCCAGTACAGCGCCAAATCAAGTGCCATTTCCCCTGCATTTGGAGTACCGAGAACGAACGCGGCAGCCGCGTGAAAGCGCGCCGCAGCGCCAGCAAGGTCTTCACTGTCCATCGCAACCCGCCCAGACATCAACAGAATGGAGCAGCGGGCGAACTCGTCAGGGGGAAGCAACTCTTGCCACCGTACGGCTAGAGCCAATAGGTCGCGGCCACCCCGGCGGTCGAGCCAATTCGAGATGGTGAAGGCCGAGCCGGTGAGAAGCAGGAGACGTTCTGGAGAAGGCTCCATCTCCGACGCGACCTCGAGGAAGAGCCGACAGGTCGCTTCTCGCTCGCTCGCATCCATGCTGTGGCGAGGGCGAGACGTCAGAACAGTACAAGCACGCAGGACGTCCTCAGGTGTCCCTCCCTCACTGAGGGTCCGGTTGGCGGCATCGAAGGCCGACTGTCGCTCGGATTCTGACCCACCACCGATCTGCGTCGGCGGGGGTCTGCCGCCTGAGTCGGCCAGACCCGACATCTCGTCAAGGAGTTCGGACGGTGCGCCAAGGCGCTGCGCGAGCGCAATCTTGCGTCTGAACGCGGCGACGTGCGCGCCGTGCAGACCCTGGCCGAGCAGTTCGTGAAGAAGCGACCAGTCACGCGCAAGAACCGCGTGGTGCGATGCGGCAAGTCTCAGGACTGCTGCGCTCTGCTGATCGCCGCCTTCTTCATAGACGCTGCCTAGCTGAGCCTGCAGCCACGCACTCTGTGCATGCGCCGCCGTCACGGTCTGTTGCGGCAAGCACAGGCAGATGAGTTCCTGCAACGAGGGTGGGCACTGGTAACCGTTTGACGAGCGACGCTGCAGCAACCCAAGCTCGAGCAAGTGCGCTCGCGACAGGCCCGCCGGCCCGGCTGGATCCTCGTTGGGCCAGCCAACGTCCACAGCCCAAGGGTTCTGTGTCACGACGTACAGCGCGAGTAGGTCAATCTCCGAGTCGGATGCAGATCTCAACTGGCTGCGTACCCATCCGATGATCTCCCAGAGCATGTGATGCAGGCTTGGGTCATGGCGAGCCGCGAATCGCAGGAGTTGCTTGACCCTCACGCCCGGTTCCCATTGCTCAGACGTCCGGAGCCGCCCCTTCAGCAGTGCCGTCTGCGTCTCTTCTGACGCCTCGAAGGCGAGGGCAACGGCCGGTATCGGGGGACAGAAGTCGATCAGGCTCGGAGCGGCCGGTGTCTGTGCGATCAGGGCGAGTCGTGGAAAGTGCTCGATTTCGTCAATCAGCAGGTTGTCTCGGTAGCCATTGTGATGCACCACGAGTTCCGGGGTCCAGCCGTCAAGCATGTCCTGACGACGAGCTGTCCGGACGACGTCGCGAACCGAATCGAGACCCTCGGCTTCGAGTTGCAGCACGAGCTCGTCAACCAGGGCGCTCTTTCCGATGTGGGGCGCCCCCAGCAGCGCTACGCGTTTGACTCCCAGGCGTACCGCCGCGGCTACCGCCGGGAGAGCGCCATTGTCACTGAGATAACTCCGGATCTTCGGTGGAGCAGAGAACCCTGTTCTCCTGGCGATGCACCGTGCGTGCGGATCGATGTGCGCGGGGAATATCGCTATGACTCTCGGCATCCCATCCGCGGAGTAGCCAGCAGATGCGATGCTGGCAGCGTCTTCGAGAGCCATGGCTGGACTCTCACCATCGATGACAAGCAATTCGTACAGCGCGCTCGACATTGCGATCGCGTAGGCGTCGGGGATGGGCTGGTCGAAGCCGACGGCCACAGCTCCCGTGGTCGTGAGTTCGACGCACGCCAGTCTGCTTACTCTGGTGCGTTCCTGGCGAAGCGCCCTCCATCGATCCCGGATGGAATCGAGTTCCGGGTTTCGTGACTGGTCGGATGTCGAGAAGGATGAGCACGCTGCAACAAAGGCCAGCGCAACTGGGTTTGGCTTCAGGGCGCTCGCGAGTTCAGAGACGGCCAGTCCCCCCTGGTCGCGTCCTTCCCCGCCAATGAACACGAGTCCGTCTCCAACACCGTGTGCCGAAACATGCAACAGCACCGAATCGCTCGAGCGAGCAAGTTGCGCCACAAAATTGTCGGGCCGCGACTCGTACATTATCGGGGTGAAGGGGACGCGGGCCCGGTAGAAGATCGCCTGGTGCCTATTGAGTTCCCTTCGTATGTCGAGAGACTCAGCCCCACTCGGCGATGCATATACTCCAATCGCGCTCGAGATTGCCAATGGACGCATGTCGGGCGGTCCGCCGGCCGGACCCAGGCTGTACCAAAGATGGGTCGAATCAAGGCCGACGCTCTTGGCTGCCTCCCGAAGGGGGAGGTTAAGCAGGGCACCATTCAGTTCCGTCACGATCATCCGCAGACGCCAGCCAACCGCCCCGGTGGTGCGCACATGGTCCACCACCGGTCCGAGGACACTGGTCGCAGTTTGCTGGATGACCTCCTCACGCTCATCACCCAGGAGGCCCGCGAATCCGTACTGAAGAGCATCGCTCAATGTGCGGTTGATTCGTAAATCGGTCATGAAACGATGCTCAGGCCGACCCGCGGTCCCGGCCAATTGCCAATACGCTCTGGTCCCATAGATGACTTCAGACAACATGAGATCGAAGATCTCATGGTCGTGGGCCGAGCCGTTGGGTTGGAGCGCTGCGACGTCAGTCATGACGAATCATCGGACGCCGGATCGACGACTTTCGGCCTGGCACCTAGGACTCCGGGTCAACGCTGGTGAGAACAAACGGGACTTCTCTCGATGGTGTTAAGTAAGCGTCTTCGCCACGCAAGATGACGCGCCCCCGGCGCCGCGAAAGGCGCTGCAACGTGAAGAGCGGGGTAACGGCGCCCTGGATAGTGGTATGGAAGCCCATTGAAACGGCCCTTGTGATCTCAAGCCCCCCGCCCGCCAGGAGAGCGTTTTGAAGCGTGCCTGCGGCTTGACCCAGGGTGACTTCCAATGTGGCGTCGGAACTCTTGCTCATTGCTATCAATCCTGCCGAGGCGACCGTGAGGCTAGAGATCACGTGCCAATCCTGGTCGAACGAGTCTGTCTGTGCCTGCGTGCACATCGCGTCGAGCAAAGCAACAGGCGAGACTGGTCGCACGGTTCGGCAGTCAGAGAGAGCCACAACAATCGCGGATCCAGACGCGAAAGCGATCGTTGCTCTCGCACCGGATCCCTTGCTCTCGATCCCCGCAGTCATGGAGAGGGACACCTTGCCCTCGGTCGCATAGAAGCGTTGGCTGGTGCCCGGGCTGGTCTGTGTGGCGATCTCCATGCCACGGCCGTCGAGCGACGACTCGGGCACAAATAGTCCGTTCTCGAGCCGACCGAGAGTCCCGATTCTGAGAGGATCCTCTGGCGGCCAAGCCGCCCATACGCCGAACGCACGTTGAACCTCAGTGGCATAGTTTCTCGGCAGGTCCCTCATGGTGCACACGATATGCGCAGTTGGCTCGACGGCCACGGGTTCCCACGCTGTGAGTACTGGGGTGCCACTTTCGTTTGCTTGCGCAGGCACCGTAAGACTCCCCAGCAGGCCTACGACGCCCGCCTGAAAGCCCGTCCGGTGAAGCCCTCGATCCCGGTCCACTTCCGGGTCCGCCGAGACAAGATCGACTCCGCTGGCGTGATCACCCGCGACACGACAGCCAGCTACGCCACATCCGGCCTGGGCCGCGAGCACCGCGGCAAACGAGTCCTCGCCCTGATCGCCGACCTCTACATCCGCGTCGTCGACGCCGAGAACGGCGAACTCCTCCGTGAACTCACCCTCGACCCGACCAAGGACCACCCGCCACTCGGCCGCCCACCAGACCCCCGAAACGGACCTGAGATGCAACGATGTCCCGACACACCTGCCAACGGCGTCGCGGGACATCGCATTGGTAGCGGGGGCAGGATTTGAACCTGTGACCTCTGGACGTGATCAGAGGCCCGTCCCGGACTACTGCAACGCTCGGGTCCCCTAGGAAAACCTCGGGTTCTTGCGGAGATTCCCCATCGGACGGCTCCAACTGTATCGGAACGTCTTGGGACAGTTGCCCATCGTTTCAGATGACATTTCGATGACCTGTCGAATCCAGCACGTTGCGCGACGCAGGACGAGTCCCGAGGGTCCGACCGCGCCACAGCCGTCGACAGGTCTGATTTCCCCACGGCAGACCTCGGCGGAGACACCCCCGTGAGCGGCGACCGGATCTGCTTGAGGTAGGGACTGCCAGTGGATGAGGCGGTCGCCCTGTCGGCGACCTATGCCAGGCCGTACGGGAGGTCGGGGTTAGCTGCTGCGATCTCGATGAGTCGGTTGTACTTGGCGACGCGTTCGCCCCGCGCGGGTGCGCCGGTCTTGATTTGTCCGGCACCGGTGGCCACGACGAGGTCGGCGATGAAGGTGTCGGCGGTCTCCCCGGAGCGGTGGGAGACCATCTGGGTGTAGCCGGCGTTGTGGCAGATCGCCATCGCTTCAAGGGTTTCGGTGATCGTGCCGATCTGGTTCACCTTGATCAGTGCGCTGTTCGCGATGTGGTCGGTGATCGCGGCGGAGATGATGGCGGGGTTGGTGCAGAAGTTGTCATCCCCTACGAGTTGGATCTTCTGGCCCAAGGCTGCCGTCAGCTTCTGCCACCCGTCGCGGTCGGACTCACCGAGGCCGTCCTCGATGCTCCAGATCGGGAACGCCTCCACCATCGCTTCGTAGCGGGCGATCATGTCGGCGCTGGACAGGGATTGTCCGTTGACCCGGTACGTGCCGTTCTTGTGGAACTCCGACGCGGCGGGGTCAAGGGCGATGGCGATGCCGTCACGGCCGGGGGTGTAGCCGGCGTCGGAGATGGCGGAGACGATCTCGGCAAGGACCTCTTCGGGGTCGGCCATGTTGGGCGCGAAGCCGCCCTCGTCTCCCAGGCCGGTGTTGTGCCCGGCGACCGAGAGGCGCTTGCGCAGGGCGGTGTACACCTCGGCGCCGGCACGGACGGCTTCGGCCATGTTCGCGGCACCCAGCGGAGAGATCATGAACTCTTGGAAGTCCAGCGCGTTCGGGGCGTGCGCGCCACCGTTGAGCACGTTGAAGCAGGGCACCGGCATCCGCCTGGCCTGGCCGAAGCCGGGCAGCCACAGGTACAGCGGCTGGTTCTCCGAAGCGGCCATCGCCCTGGCGGTGGCGATCGAGACACCCAGGATTGCGTTGGCACCCAGGCGGCCCTTGTTGGGGGTGCCGTCCAGGGCGATCATGGCCTCGTCGATCTCGGCGAGTGTCTGCCAGGTCTTGCCCTTGAGCAGGTCGGTGATCTCGCCGTTGACGTTGCCCACGGCGGTCAGGACGCCGCCGCCGCCGTACCGGGAACTGTCACCATCACGCAGCTCAACCGCCTCCCGCGTTCCGGTCGAGGCGCCCGACGGAACCCCTGCGATGCCCGACGAGCCGTCGGTCAAAGTGACCGACACCTGCACGGTGGGCCCGCCGCGAGAATCGAGGATCTCCAGAGCTGAGACTGCGGTGAAGTCGTATGACATGTTCCGGCACCTTCTCGTAGGGATGGCTGCAACTCAACGCTACCCCCGTTCGGCGCGGCCCTCGCTCTCGCCCATGAGGCCGACGAGCCCTTCCATCTCCGCGCTCAGCCGAGACTGGCTCGCGGGCGATGACCATGCGCACGGTGGGACGAGGACGCCGAGCGCCACAGGCGCGTCGTAGCGTGCATCCATGACCCAGGAGACTCCCGGGACCAGTGATCCGACGATTGGTCCCAGCGCAACGGTGGACGCTGGCAGTGTCCGCCGTTCCGCACCGTTCGCCTTCGGGTCGGGGGCTGCCATCGGGTTGCTCGGCGGGATGATCGGCCTGGGTGGTGCGGAGTTCCGGCTCCCAGTGCTCATCGGTGTCTTCGGGTTCGTCGCGCTTCAAGCAGTGATCATGAACAAGGCCCTGAGCCTGGTCGTCGTGCTCACTGCGTTGCCTGCTCGACTTCTCGGGGTGCCCTACGACCAGATCGCACCGCACTGGCCCATCGTCGTGAACCTGCTGTCAGGAAGCCTGGTCGGTGCCTGGCTCGGCGCAACCTGGGCAACCCGCATGCGATCCCGAACGCTGTACCGGGTCCTGGCACTCCTGCTTGTCCTGATCGCAGCCACCCTGCTCCTCACCCACGTCGGCACCATCTCCCCGCTGGGCATCACCGGACCCTGGCAGGTCATCGCAGGCGTGGCAGCCGGGGTGGGGATCGGCGTGGTCGCGGCACTGATGGGAGTTGCCGGTGGGGAACTCCTGATCCCGACCATCGTCTTGCTCTACGCCATCGACATCAAGGTCGCTGGGAGCCTGTCACTCGCCGTCTCGTTGCCGACGATGCTCGTCGCGTTCGCTCGGTACAGCCGCGACCAGTCGTTCCGAGTGTTGGGTGCCAACAAGAGGTTCCTCGCCTTCATGGCCGCCGGGTCAATCGCAGGAGCCATCGCTGGCGGCCTCCTGCTCGGCGTGGTCCCAAGCCTGGTCCTCGTACCGTTGCTGGTGATCCTGCTCCTCGTGTCCTCGGTAAAGGTCTGGCAACACGGCTAGCTACGGATCGAGTGAGATCCGAGCTGGGCGTCTATTTGCCGCTCGTCGCTCCCCCGCGATGCCGGGTGATTGCCGCGGCCGCGAGGTCCCTGTGAAGCCTGGTCCGGTCAGAGCCCGAGGTCCTTGCTCGAGGTCGAGGCGAGCGCTTCGAGTGGGCGGATGTAGCGAGTGACGAGGACGGTGAGGTCCTTGTGTCGGGTCTGGGCTGCGATCCGGTCGAGGGGCACGCCGGCCAGGGCTGCGGCGGTGGCGTGGCCGGCTCGTAGGGAGTGGGCCGTAATCCGGGTGCCGTCGAGCCCGGCGTCAACGGCGCGGGCGCGGAGCATGCGGGCGACGACGTGCCCGGACAGTGGTTGGAGGCTGACGGAGCTGGCCCAGATCCGGGTGAACAAGGACCCGGGCGTCTCGCCCCGCACGGTTCGCCAGGCGTTGAGCGCCGCGACGGGATCGGTGAGGGCGTGCTGGCCGTGGGCGACGGCCACCTGTTGGCCGTGTCCTTGCTGGTCCATCTTCGACTTCCGGATGTTGAGCAGGAGGCCGGCGGGCTTGTGTTCGACGTCGGAGAGGGCGAGGGCGACGATCTCGGAGCGGCGCAGGGCGGAGGCGTAGCCGAGCAGGATGACCGCGGCATCGCGGATGCCGATGGGCGCCGTGCGGTCGATGCCGGCGATGATCTGGCGGATCTCATCAACAGTGAGCGGTCGGGCCAGTCGGCGCGGCGCGGCGCCGTAGGTGCGCATCAGCCCGCGGCGCACCTGCCGGACGGCCTCGGAGGCGACGGGGTCCTCGACGCCGGTGATGCGGTGGACGTGTCGGATGGCGGTGCAAGAGATGTCGAGGGTGCCCGTCGCTTGCCGGCCTCGGCGCGCTCGGTGAGGTAGGCGCACAGGGCGAGCGGATCGCCGGGCAAGGCCGGGATGCCGCGAGCAGCGCACCAGCGTTCCCACTGGCTCCAGGCCTGGTCGTAGACGGTGCGGGTGGACTCGGTCCGGGCGGCGGCGATCGCCGCAGTGATGCACGCGGCGTCGATATCGGTCAACCCGGCGGGAAGGGCCGGGGTGGTGGAGGTGAGGGCAAGGGTGGTGGAGGCCGGCAGTGCGGCGTTCATGAGGGTGGTCATGGCCGGGTTGTACCGGCGCGAACCCCGGTGCCGTCGACTGGGCCAGCGCCAGAACCAGGGATGGGGTCGCTCCCCCATCAGCTCGGGTCACTCGGTGGTGCAGGGCACGACGTCACATAAGGCTGACGTAGTGATGACTTGTTGAATCCCAACCCGCAGTCAGCTCTCGTCGACGGCAAACCAATCGGATGGAATGAGGGCAACGCCATTTCGCCAGTTGTCGATCACCGCGTCCTGGAACCAAGCGTCCGCAAGGTTGGCATGGTCGCAAACGATGAGCTGCAGCGCCCCATCGAGCGCGTCAACGACACCGCGCATGAGTGAGAACTGGCGACGGACGGCTTCCCAGTCTGCGTTCTCGTCATCGGCGGCGTCGACCACTTCCTCCGGAAAGAACGCCTGGGTGGGCTGGTCGAACATTACAAACCTCGGCACGGGGCGATCGTTGGTGGCGAACCAGTGGTGGAGAGCGAGGTGAGCCACGAGGTGGTAGCCAACCCAGTTCTCAGCGGAACCCATGCGGGCAAGCGGCACCCGGCCGCCCGGCCGCTGGACCGCGACAGTCAACTGCACTGGATCGAGGCGAACGAAGTGCTCCGAACCCTCGAGCTGAAGCGTCCGCGCGTAGTCGGTCATCAGCTCAGATACCGAGTCGACCGCTTCCCGCATTCGCGCATCCTGATTGTCGCGCTCCGCGAGCTCCTCGAGTCGGGCGACCTGCCCACGGTGACGACGCTCGGCTGCCCGCAACTCGGAGAGGTCGCCGACGATGTCGACGCCACGTTCCAGCTCTTGGCTAACCCTGCCTTGAAGGAAGGCGATGCGTTCGCCACGCTCGCGACCCTTCGCGATAGCGCTCTCCTGCTGCGCGATGGCATCGAGCTCAACAAGCGTCTCTTGAAGCGCCTCGATCAGCGGGGCGCGGCCTCCACGAAGTCGCTCGATTGTTGCGTTGCGACGAGTCACAACACCCGACGACGATGCCAATCGCTCTTCCAAGCGGCCAAGCGTCGCCCGGAGTTCATCGACGGTCTCATCGGGGTGGGACATGCCCTGGTCGCAGAGAGGGCAGGTCGTCACATCGCCGGCGGTCAGGTCAGCCTTTGGAACAAGAACGTCAAGCGCGCGCAAGCGCTCGACCTGATACTCACTCTCTTGCTCAGCGCTGCCTTGCTCCTTCTGGAGCCGGTCGAGGAGTTCGATCTGGTCATCGATCTCGCGAATCCGCCTCCGAAATGTCCGCTCCTCGTCGACGAGCCCCCGCCGTCGCGCCGCTGCATCGCCCTGGGTTGAGGCTTCGGCGGTGTCGGTGTGCGCAAGCACCTGCTCCAGGAGGGAGCGGACACCTTGGCTTGCGCCGATGGCCGCATCGCTCGGCAGGACACCGAGTGCTGCGGCTGACTCGACCAGATGCGTAACGCGTGAATCCTGTTGCTCAAGGTCAGATTCAGCTGCAGAGATCGTGTGCAGGGTGCGCTGCAGCGTACGTCGAGCAGCGATGAGCTGACGCCGAATTGCCGCCTGTTCCGGAGTAGCGGCCCCGAGGAAGTAGGGCAGCGTGTCGCGGATCGTCGCGACGATGTCCCGATCTACCTGACGATGGAAGAGAAGGTCTCTGCTGGCGATCTCTCCCTGACTCTGGAAGCAATAGAAGAGAGCCTGACGGACGGTGACATCGAAGGTGGCTCGCAGCGATCCGGGCTCCGACTCGACCCTGAAGGTCTCTACGCCCAGCCGTTCAGTCAAGGTGTCCCGTACGACGTCGGTGTCAGCGTTGACCTCCAACTCCTCAAAATCGGGGGCGGCGAGGTCCATGCCCCCGGTCCGAACCATCGCCCGACTCGTGCTCGCCGACTCAGGGTTGGGCCTGCAGATGAGGACACGGCCGCTCGCGAACTGCACGAGCAGGTAGTACCAAGACGCGTTGTCGCTGATGACGCCGGTCGGGATCGTGACGGTGTCCCGCCCCAAGCAATATTCGGCGATGTCGAGGATGGCCGATTTTCCGGTCTTCGACTTGCCCGTGAGGATGTTGAGCGCTCCAGTACGGAACTCGACGTCCCGACGTTCACCGTTCAGTCCGTAAACACCAAGTGCGACGAGTTGCACGTCAGCCCCCGATCCCGAGTAGTTCAAACGCCATTACCCCGCGATCGCCCACGACATCATCGCCGAGCTCGGCCACGAGCTCGTCGAGACCACCGGCGTCG
>JGI24770J26754_10002928_pt1 | contig 11550 bp, 12 predicted proteins | sample LakOneMetagenome_FD_26754 | JGI IMG/M metagenome (IMG submission 26754) | reverse complement strand
GTCTTTCCATGAAATGACGCCGCCGTTCTCGGTGACGCAGGCGCGAATCGGCCACGTGGAAAGCATGACATTGCCCCAGCCCGAGGGTCGTCCGGTCACGGGGACCGCCGTAATTCCGGCATCGCGCAACGCAAAGAGCGACGCGTAGGTCTCCGCGTGCAGCGTGCCATGCGTCGTGAAGGTTTCATCGACGTCAAACAACAGGAAATCGATATTTCGCAGTGTCGGGCGGTCCAGCGTATCGAGCGGCTGCATGCGCGCGAGCTTGCGCGGGAAATCGCCCGCCATGCCGTTCACTTGAGTGCCGCCTTGATCGCTGCATCTGCATGAAGTTTGCCGGCCGGTGTGAGCAGCAGGCCGGCTTTGGTTCGCCGTGACAGCACAGCGTCGACGCTATTCGCCCATTCGTGATCACGCAGGTAATCGATTTCGCGCTCGGACAGGGCGTTGTCAAAACACTCACCGAGCGACGTCGAAGCGCCGCCGGACAGGGACAACGCGTCGAGACCATAGCGCGCGACCAGAAGCTTCGCGTAGTCCACGCTTACGCCTCGCCCCACCAGCGTTTGTCGCACACCGCTCAGGGCGGACGCATCGGCACCGGCCTGCAGGGGCGTATCGGTCCACGACGATTTACTCGCGTTCGGGAAGAAAGGCAGTAACCGGTTGAGCGCGTGTTCAGCAAGCTTGCGGTAGGTCGTAATCTTGCCGCCGTAAATGTTGAGCAGCGGCGCGCCATCATTCGCGGTGTCCAGCGTCAGCGTGTAATCGCGTGTGATGGCCGATGGATCGTCGTCGCCATCGTCGTAGAGCGGACGAACACCGGCGTAGGTCGCCTCGATGTCGTCTTCCGAGATTGGGTGCGCCAGATAAGTGTTGGCCAGCGCGAGCAGGTACTTCGTTTCCTCGTCGCTGATATGCGGTGCGTCGAATTCGGTGACTTGGACATCGGTGGTGCCGATCAGCGAGAAACGGTCGAGATAAGGAATGACAAAGACAATGCGCCCATCCTTGTTCTGCAGGATGTAGGCGTGATTCTGCTCATGTATGCGCGGCACGATCAGGTGCGAACCCTTGATGTGCTTGACGGTTTCCTTCGTCGGTGGCGTATCGATTCGGGCNAGCAGCGATTTGACCCAGGGCCCGGCGGCGTTGACGATGGCGCGTGCGTTCACGTGCTGCTCGGTACCACCCGCATCGCGAAGTGTGGCCTCCCAGTGCTGGTTCACGCGCTTCGCGGCGACCAGTTCGGTGCCCACGCGAATGTCCGCACCACGGCGTCTGGCGTCCTTGGCGTTTTCGACGACGAGACGGGCGTCGTCAACCTGCGCGTCGGAATAGACGAAGCCATCGGTGAACCTGTTGTGCAGGCCGGCGCCCCACTCAGCGCTGGTCAGCTTGGCGGCAAATGACTTCGGCAACGACTGTTTCTGTCCGCTCCAGCCGCCCAGGCGATCATAAAGAAACAGCCCTGCACGCAGCATCCAGCGCGGGCGCAAGTGGGGTTCATGCGGGAGCACGAACTGGAGTGGCCTGATCAGGTGTGGTGCGACGCGCAGCATGACCTCGCGTTCGGCCAGCGATTCNCCAACGAGACGGAACTCGTAGTGCTCAAGGTAGCGCAGGCCGCCGTGAATCAGCTTGGACGACCACTGCGAGGTGTGCGCCGCCAGATCATCCTTCTCGACCAGCAGCACCGACAGGCCTCGGCCCACCGCATCGCGGGCAATTCCGCTGCCGTTGATGCCGCCACCGACTATGAGCAGGTCTACGGTTTGGGTTGAAGGCTGGGAGGACTGCATGACCCAATGCTAGCGAAGGCGGAGCACGTGGGCACTCAAATCGTTCAAAGTGTCGCCCACTACGATAAATCGCAAACAAAAAGGGCGACCGTAGTCGCCCCTTTTTCACTCCGCCAGCCGGAAGACTACTTGCGGCGTAGTTTGCGGATGGCAGCCAGTTGCGCGACAGCCGAAATGAGTTCGGCTTGCGCAGCGGCGTAGTCGATCGCGGAATCGTTGTTGCGCAACGCTTCCTCGGCCCGTTGCTTGGCCTCGGTTGCCTTGGCCTCATCGAGATCGTGACCGCGAATCGCGGTGTCGGCAAGCACCGTCACCACGTTGGGTTGCACTTCGAGAATGCCGCCAGCGACGAAGACGAACTCTTCGGTGCCATCGGCCTTCTCAATGCGTACGGCACCCGGCTTGATGCGCGTGATCAGCGGCGTGTGCTTCGGCAGGATGCCGAGTTCGCCCGATTCACCGGGCAGCGCGACAAACTTCGCCTCGCCCGAAAAAATCGACGCTTCAGCGCTGACGACGTCTACGTGGATGGTTGACATCAGTTTCTCTTAGTTGAGAGTTTTCGCTTTTTCGAAAGCTTCTTCGATGGTGCCCACCATGTAGAACGCCTGTTCGGGCAGGTGATCACATTCGCCGTTCACGATCATGTTGAAGCCGCGGATCGTGTCCTTGAGCGTCACGATCTTGCCCGGCGAGCCGGTAAACACTTCGGCAACGTTGAACGGCTGCGACAGGAAGCGCTGGATTTTCCGGGCGCGTGCCACAGCCAGTTTGTCTTCCGGAGCGAGCTCGTCCATACCCAGAATTGCGATGATGTCGCGCAATTCCTTGTAGCGCTGCAGCGTGGCCTGAACCGCGCGGGTGCAACTGTAGTGCTCTTCACCGATCACCAGCGGATCGATCTGGCGCGACGTTGAGTCGAGCGGATCCACAGCCGGGAAAATACCGAGCGATGCGATGTCACGCGACAACACGACGGTTGCGTCCAGATGCTGGAAGGTCGTGGCAGGCGAGGGATCGGTCAAGTCGTCGGCTGGCACGTACACGGCCTGAATCGACGTAATCGAACCGGTCTTGGTCGACGTGATGCGCTCTTGCAGACGGCCCATTTCTTCGGCCAGCGTCGGCTGGTAACCCACGGCGGACGGCATACGACCGAGCAGGGCGGATACTTCGGTACCGGCCAGCGTGTAACGGTAAATGTTGTCAACGAAGAACAGGATGTCGAGGCCTTCGTCACGGAATTTTTCAGCCATCGTGAGGCCGGTCAGCGCAACGCGCAGACGGTTACCCGGCGGTTCGTTCATCTGGCCAAACACCATCGCGACCTTGTCGAGCACTTTCGAGTCTTCCATCTCGTGATAGAAGTCGTTGCCCTCACGGGTACGCTCACCGACACCGGCGAACACGGAGAAACCGCCGTAGCTCTTCGCGATGTTGTTGATCAGTTCCATCATGGTCACGGTCTTGCCNACACCGGCGCCACCGAACAGGCCGATCTTGCCGCCCTTGGCGAACGGGCAGATCAGGTCGATCACTTTNATGCCCGTTTCGAGCAGCTCGGTGGTCGGCTTCAGGTCTTCCATCAGCGGTGCTTTCTGGTGAATCGCACGACGCTCTTCCGTCGGGATGGGACCAGCGTCATCGATCGGGCGACCCAGCACGTCCATGATGCGGCCGAGCGTTGCCTTGCCCACCGGAACCTGGATGCCGGCACCGGAGTTGTTCACTGCCATGCCGCGGCGCAAACCGTCAGACGCGCCCATCGCAATGGCACGAACCACGCCGTCGCCCAGCTGCTGCTGCACTTCAAANGTGAGACCGGCTTCAACACCGGCGTGCGTTGCNGACGCGTCGAGCGTCAGCGCNTCATAAATGTGGGGCATCGCGTTGCGCGGGAACTCGATGTCCACCACGGCGCCGATGCACTGAACGATACTGCCTTGATTCGTGCTCATCGTCTTGTCCTGTTATCTCAAATACAAATTGGTTTTCGAATCATCAGACGGCTGCGGCGCCGCCCACGATTTCGGAGAGTTCTTTGGTAATCGCAGCCTGGCGGGCCTTGTTGTATGACAGTTGCAGCTCGCCGATCACGTTCTTCGCGTTGTCGGACGCCGACTTCATTGCCACCATGCGCGCCGATTGCTCGGACGCCATGTTTTCGGCAACCGCCTGATACACCAAGGCTTCGACGTAACGCGTGAGCAGTTCGTCAACGACGGCCTGCGCATCGGGTTCGTAGATGTAGTCCCAGCTATATGCCTGTTTTTCGGCGGCGGACTGCTCGAACTTGTCTGCCGTCAACGGCAGCAGTTGTTCAACAACCGACTCCTGCTTCATCGTGTTGATGAATTTGGTGTACGCAAGGTAAACCGCATCCACTTCGCCCTTTTCATAGGCGTCGAGCTGCACTTTCACCGCGCCGATCAACTTTTCGAGGTGCGGCGTATCGCCGAGGCCGATCACATGCGACACCAGCCTGGCGCCCATACGATTCATGAAGCCAAAGCCCTTGTTGCCAATGGCGCTGACCTGCAATTTGACGCCCGCGCCTTCGAGCTCCCGGAACTTCGCCATGACGAGACGCAGGATGTTGGTGTTCAGGCCACCGCACAACCCCTTGTCGGTCGTGACAACGATCACGCCAGCATTGCTGACCGTTTCCCGCTTCACCAGAAACGGGTGGCGGTACTCCGGATTGGCCTGAGCCATGTGCGCCGCGACGTTACGGATCTTGTCCGCGTAAGGACGGGCCGCGCGCATCCGCTCCTGCGCCTTGCGCATTTTGGAGGCGGCGACCATTTCCATCGCCTTGGTGATCTTGCGCGTGTTTTGCACGCTCTTGATCTTGGTTCTAATCTCTTTTGAGCCAGCCATGATTTGCTTTCGCTGTATTTACTTGGCGGGTTGGACTAGTAAGAACCGTTGGCTTTGAAGTCTTTCATCGCGGCAGTCAGCGCGGTCTCGTCGTCTTTCGACAAGTCCTTGGTATCTTCGATGCGCTTGGTCAGATCAGCATATTTGGTCTGCATGTATTTGTGCAGCGCTTTTTCAGCAGCGAGCGCCTTGGTGACCGGCACATCGTCGAAGAAACCGCCGTTGACGCCGAACAGTGTGAACGCCATTTCCGACACCGACAGCGGTGCGTATTGCGCCTGCTTCATGAGCTCGGTCACAAGGCGACCACGCTCCAGTTGTTTGCGTGTGGCTTCGTCGAGGTCGGATGCGAACTGTGCGAACGCCGCGAGTTCGCGGTACTGCGCGAGCGCGAGACGCACGCCGCCGCCGAGCTTCTTGATGATCTTGGTCTGGGCGGCACCACCGACGCGGGACACCGAAATGCCGGCGTTAATGGCTGGGCGGATACCAGCGTTGAACAGATCGGTCTCAAGGAAGATCTGGCCGTCGGTAATCGAAATCACGTTGGTCGGAACGAAGGCCGACACGTCGCCGGCTTGCGTTTCGATGATTGGCAGCGCGGTCAGCGAACCGGTCTTGCCCTTGACGGCTCCTTTGGTGAATTTCTCGACATAGTCTTCGTTCACGCGAGCCGCACGCTCGAGCAGGCGGCTGTGGAGATAGAACACGTCGCCAGGGAACGCTTCGCGGCCCGGAGGACGGCGCAACAAGAGCGAAATCTGGCGATAGGCAACGGCCTGTTTCGACAGATCGTCATAAACGATCAGCGCATCTTCGCCGCGATCGCGGAAGTATTCACCCATCGTGCAGCCAGCGTAGGCCGACAGGTATTGCATTGCGGGTGAGTCAGACGCCGTGGCTGCAACGACGATGGTGTAAGCCATCGCGCCTTTTTCTTCGAGCTTCTTGACCACGTTGACGACGGTCGAAGCCTTCTGGCCGATAGCGACGTAAACGCAGATCAGGTCTTTGCCCTTCTGGTTGATGATCGCATCAATCGCCACCGCAGTTTTGCCGGTCTGACGATCGCCAATGATCAATTCGCGTTGACCGCGACCGACCGGAACCATCGAGTCGATCGACTTGAGGCCCGTTTGCACCGGCTGCGAAACCGATTTACGCGCGATCACGCCTGGCGCGACCTTTTCGATAACGTCAGTTTCCTTGGCGTTGATCGGGCCCTTGCCGTCAACCGGTTCACCCAGCGCGTTGACCACGCGGCCAATCAGTTCGCGGCCAACCGGCACCGACAGGATGCGGCCCGTGCTTTTTACGGTATCGCCTTCAGTGATGTGCTCGTAGGAGCCCAGAATCACGGCGCCAACAGAGTCGCGTTCAAGGTTCAGCGCGAGGCCGAACGTGTTGCCGGGGAATTCAAGCATTTCGCCTTGCATTACGTCGGCGAGGCCATGCACGCGGCAGATGCCGTCGGTCACCGAGACCACCGTGCCCTGGGTCCGCACTTCGTTNCCAACATCGAGATTCGCGATCTTGGCTTTAATCAGTTCGCTGATTTCAGAGGGATTCAAATTCATTGCTTTTTCTCCAGAGCCGGAGGTTTGTTGTTCGTGTACGTTGCGATTGGTTCGTTACGCTTTGATCTGGCGTGACATCTTGTTCAGTTGGCCGACCACCGTGCGATCAATGACCTGATCGCCAACAATGATCCTGGCGCCGCCCAGCAGCGTTGCGTCGACCTCTTCCACTGCTTCGATCTGGCGACCGTAACGTTTGGCGAGTGCGCCCTTCAGTTCATCCCGTTGCTGTTCGGTGAGCGGAAACGCGGAGACGATGGTGGCGCGGGCCACGTTGTCGTTGTCACGCTTCAGCGCCTGAAAGTGTTCGTTGATCTGCGGCAGCAGCTTGACGCGATCGGCATCGAGCAGCACCTTGACGAAGCTGGTCGTCGCAACGTCGAGCTTGTCGCCAAGCAGTGTCGTGAACATTGACAGCTTCTGCGCTTGCGAGAGCTTCGGGTTGTCAACGGCGGCGGACACTTTCGGATCAGCGGACACCGAGGCCAGCACGCTTAACGTGTCGGCCCATTTTGGCAACGCGCCGCCTTCGCGCGCGAGTGCGAAAGCTGCCTCTGCGTACGGACGGGCGATGGTGGCGAGTTCGGCCATGGTTACAGCTCGGCCTTCAACTGATTCAGCAGGTCGGAATGGACTTGCGGATTGATTTCGCGCGCGAGAATGCGTTGAGCACCGGCGATGGCGAGATCGGCTACGCGGTCGCGCAGCTCTTCTTTTGCTTTCACCGACAGTTGCGCAATTTCGTCTGCGGCCATCTGCTTTTCGCGTTCGCCGGCGGCTTTCGCCTCGCCTTTGGACGCGTCGATCGTGGCGGTACGCTGCTTTTCGCCCAGGGCGACGATCTCGGCGGCCTTGGCTTTGGCTTCTGTAACCAGCTTGTCGACTTCTATCTGCGCTGTCGCGAGTGAGGCTTTGCCTTTTTCTGCTTCAGCAAGTCCGTCTGCGATCTGACGGCGACGACCTTCAATGGCGTTGGCCAATGGCGGCAGTACAAACTTGTACGTGAAGAAGATAAAAATGCCAAAACCGATCGCTTGCAACAGCAAGGTCATGTTGATGTTCATGACATCGACCTTTCTTTGTGTTCGTTAATCGGAAGGAATTGCTACGAAACTAACTTAGCGATTACTTCGCGACTGCGTTCAGTACGCCGAGCAGCGGGTTCGCGAACGCGAGCAACAGCGCGATACCGACACCGATAATGAACGAAGCGTCGATCAGGCCGAGCAGCAGGAACACTTTGCCTTGCAGTTGCGGGATCAGTTCCGGCTGGCGGGCAGCCGATTCCAGGAACTTCGAGCACATGATGCCGACACCGATACAGGCGCCAATAGCGCCGAGACCAACGATCAGGCCGATGGCAATTGCGGTGTAGCCCTGAACAGAGGCCAGAACCATCATTTTTTGGATTGCTTCCATGATTTTTCCTTTAACAGTATCGAAGTGAAGTTGAGGTTAGAAACGAATGTAAGAACGAATGAAACTTGGGCTGGATCAGTGATGTTCGTGCGCCATCGCCATGTAAACGGCGGTGAGCATCATGAAGATGAAGGCTTGCAGGGCAACGATCAGGATGTGGAAGATCGCCCAGCCCGCGTGCAGCAGACCGCCGACCAGTGCGCCACCAATGCCGGCCGCGCCGAGCATGGCAATCAGCAGGAAAATGATTTCACCCGCGTACATGTTGCCGTACAGCCGCAACGCGAGCGACAGTGGCTTCGAGATGAGTTCGATCATCTGGAACAGGAAGTTGAGCGGCCACAACAGCGGAAAGCTGCCGAACGGCGTGCAGAACAGTTCGTGCATGTAGCCGCCAAAGCCCTTGGCCTTGACGCTGAAAATGATCACCAGACCGATCACGGTCAGCGACAGCGCAAGCGTGGTGTTGATGTCGCTGGTAGGCACCGGTTTCCAGCTATGGATATGGAGCACGTTCTCCATGAACCCGGCGAAATAGTCGATCGGCAGGAAGTCCATCGCGTTCATCAGAAGCACCCAGACGAAGACGGTGAATGCCAGACCGACGATGAACCGGCGGTCGCCGTGGGTGAAGATGTCCTTGACCTGACCGTCGACGAAGTCGTAGACGAGTTCGAAGAACGCCTGAGCCTTGCCCGGCACGCCCGCAGTCACCTTGCGCGAAATCAGGAACAGTGCGCCGAACGCGAGCGCGCCCAGCAACATCGAGGTGATGACCGTATCAACGTGAACCGTCCAGAAACCGCCACCGGGCTGCACGTTGTGCACGAGGTTCGCCAGGTGATGCTGGATGTATTCGGTCGGCGTTTGCGCCGCTTGGCTGGCTTCGGACATAGTGTTCTCGGGTTACGTCTTGCTAGTCAGTTGTTTTGTTTTTTGCCAGCACCGGAGAGCAAAGTCGCCCGCCACGCCAGCAAAGTCACCAAAAATGTCGTAAACATCGCCGGAATGACCAGCGCATCGTAGAACTTGATGATTACACCGAGCTGAACGGCAATAAACACAAGCTTCACGATCTCCGCCCGAAGCAACGGCCAGAGGCCGGTTCCCGTCGAGTGGCTCAAACCAAAATTTGCCACGAAGACGAAGATCAGTGAGGCAAACACGTTGGTCAATCCGCCCAGAATGGCGGAAACCGCTCCATGCTCCCCCGAGATGAACCCCGCTATCACAGCGAACACGACCGTTATGGCGAGCTGTATGTACAGCATGCGCTGAATGGTCGGGTTTTGCAGACTGATTTCACTCAACATGATGGTGCGGCGAGAAGAGATTTCCACGAAGGGTGAGACCGGATGTTCAGGCGCTCACGGGATTCCTGTAGTTTCTTGTTGCCGGCCCCAGTTGCCTGATGCCAATCGAACAAAGCCCACAATTATAGTCAGTTAGAAGACTTTGTTGCAACGCACAAATGGTCNATTTTGCAGGGCGAGCGGTCGAGTGAGATCAACAGCTTTTTGCCAGAAGTCTTATTTNATATGGGCNCTCGGGCAATAGTACGACTTGTCGACTAACGATATTTTCCGACGCCAGNCCCTATTCACCGGTCATTTCAGTGAAAAGCTGATTACTCCCAGCGGTGNGGCAGACGCAACAGACCCAGCTCGCGCGAATCGCCCGCGACCGTGAAATCGCGTTCGACAGTGTCGTAAACGCGCATGCCTTCCGGGTCCAGTGCGTGGGCACGTAGCTTGTACGCGCCCGGCAGCAAGCGCCAGTCGGAGAAAGTGAGCGCAAACTCGAAGCGACCGTCAGCCGTTTTTACAAGCTCCACGCCATCAATTTCAGAGGTCGTGCCGTACACCGGCGAACCGTCCATGCGCACGATGCCCAGCGCGACATGCGGGCGGCGACCGTCGCGGCTTTTCACCGCGCCTTTGGCGTGCAGCCCGTTCACATCGGCGTTCTCGATGTGCAACGCGGTCACGGCGTAGGCGCCCAGCGCCGACTCGTCGGTCGCCACTGCCGCCTGCTTGGCGCCCGCCTGTTTTTCTTCGTGAAATGCCTGATAGGCAATCGCCACGTCGCTCGCGCTGCCGATCATGCGCATCGTGCCGTGATCGAGCCACACNGCGCGCTGCGTGAGTTTTTTCACGTGGTACAGCGAATGCGAAACCAGCAGCAGCGTGCCNCCTTCGGCAAGATAGCGCTCCATCCAGGTAATACATTTGTTCTGGAACGACTCGTCGCCGACCGCGAGCACTTCGTCGGTGATCAGCAAATCCGGCTTCAGCGCCGTCACCAACGCGAAGCCGAGACGCACGACCATGCCGGTCGAATACGTCTTGATCGGTGCGTCGATGTGTTCACCGATGTCGGCAAACGCGATGATGTCGTCAAGCCGCGCGTCGAACGCCGCGCCTGCGAGTCCTTGCAACGCAGCCGCGAGTTTGAGGTTTTCGCGCCCTGTGTATTCAGGATGAAACCCGGCGCCGAGTTCGAGCAGCGCGCCTATGGTTCCGGTGCGAACGACGCCGCCTTTGCTCGGTTGCAACACGCCCGCGATGATTTTCAGCAGTGTTGATTTGCCGGCGCCGTTCTCGCCCACGAGAGCGAACGATTCGCCGCGCCGCACGCTGAAATCAATGTCCTTCAGCGCATTGAAGCCTTCCGTCAACGGCTTTGCCAGCAACAGTCGCGCCAATGCGCCGAAGCCCGCGCCGTGTCGCCCGACGCGCGGAAAGGTCTTGCTGACATGACTGACCGAGAGCAGGATTTCACTCATAGATAGTCATCTACATGCGGTGCCACGCGCCTGAAGAACACGTAGCCCATCCACGCGATCAGCGCACCGCCGGCCACGAGCAACGCGTCCACGAGCGCAAAGCCCGCGCCCGCGAGGTAGGTGTCATGCAGGCGCGCGATCACGTGCGTGAACGGATTGGCGAGCACCACGTCGCGCCACGCCGCCGGGATCGATTCGATGCCGTACTGAATACCGCACACGAACGAGAGCAGCATGAACAGCGGCCCAAGCACGCCTTCGATGTCGCGCACGAGCACCTGCGCCGTGCCGACGATCCACGACAGGCCCAGCGCAGCCAAAAACAGCGCGATCCACGCGGGCAGCGAAAACAGGATGCCGCTCACATGCACCGAGAACCCGAGCGCCTTGAACAGCAGCACGATGACCGTAAGCGCCAGCCAGTTCAGCGCAAAGGTTACGATCACCGTCGACAGCGGCACGAAGGCGCGTGGCAGGGCAGTGCGCGTGATGAGCGAGGCCTGTGCGATCAGGCTTGTTGCGCTTCGCGTGACGCTCTCGGCGAACGCAAGCCACGGCCACAGCCCGACCGCGAGGTAGACGACATAGCTGTCGCCATATTTCGCGGGCACCGGCGAGCGCATGAAGAGGCCGAACACGAGCGCGTACACACCCAGCGTCAGCAACGGCTGCGCCAGCCACCACACGGGCGACAGCACGCCGCCGAGAAAACGGTTCTTCAGCTCGCGTTCGACCAGCGCGCGGAACAGGGGATTACGAATCATCCCGCGAGCACGGCAAGTACTTCATCCGCCAACGCCTGATTCGCGGCCGCGACTATGGTGCCATCGCTTTTGAGATTGAGCGACCGCCCGGCCCAGTCGCAGGCCACGCCGCCCGCTTCAACAATCGGATTGACCAGCGCGGCGAAGTCCACGGTCTTCAGACCCATTTCGACCACCAGATCGACATGTCCCGACGCGATCAGCGCGTAGTTGTAGCAATCGCCGCCGTAATACACCCCTTTGCAGGCTGCCTTGAGCCGTGCGAACGCGACGGCACCCGCGCCCGTGAACTGCTCAGGTGCCGTGATCAGCAGGATCGTTTC
>JGI24770J26754_10002927_pt1 | contig 11552 bp, 11 predicted proteins | sample LakOneMetagenome_FD_26754 | JGI IMG/M metagenome (IMG submission 26754) | reverse complement strand
GTCGAGGTCACGATCCGCAGATGGTCTTGGGGGTTCCGGTGGTGATGTAGCCGGTGCCGATACCGGAGACGTTCCAGGAGAGCACGGCCTGGGCGGTGACGCACTGGCCGACGCTGAGCTGGTACTGGCCGTAGGCGTTCACGGTGCCCATCAGGGGGTTGTAGCTGCCGGTGATGGTGCCGACCTTGGCGGTGGTCCCGTTCAGCTTGAGTTCGACCTTGGCGTTGAGGGTGCTGTGGCTGTGGGTGCACGAGACGGCGCCGAAGCCCGAGATCACGCCGCCGTTGATCTTGACGCTGGTGTAGAGGTTGCAGTCGCTGACGGTGGCGGACTTGGAGGCGACGGTGGTGGTGGCGGCGTTGGCGGCGGTGGCGAACCCGGCCAGGCCGGTGGCGGCGATGGTGGTGGCGAGGATGGTCTGGTTGAAGCGGTTCATGGCGTGGTCTCCCTGGTGTGGTTGGCCCCGGTGGTTCGGGGCATGTACGCATCATCAGGTCGAACCGGGTCGGGCTCCGTGGCCCCCACGACACCCGCTGTGTACCGCGGCCGACACACGCTGCAGTCCCACTGAGCGCGACGAGCCGAAGCATCCGGCCCGCACCGCGCAACGGATTCGAGCGTCAACGGGCGACACCCGGATCCGAGTTCCGGTCCCGGTCAGGTGCCGGGTTGGAAGAGGCAGAACACGTGGCCGACCGGGTCGATCATCACTCGGACGTCCGGTTCCGGTTGGTGGTCGGCGTCGTGAGCACCCAGCGAGCGTGCCCGTTCGACTGCGACGTCGAGCGAGTCGACCGTGATGTCGAGGTGCTCGTTCATCTGCTGGNCGCCCTCGCGAGCCGGCCAGACCGGGGCGACGAACGTCGGCTCGGTCTGGAACGCGATCCCCGTGCCGCCGTCGGGCGGGGTGAGCCGGACCCAGTCGGGCTCGTCCGAGCTCCGCGTCCAGCCCAGCAACGCCTCGTAGAACGCGGCCAGGCGTCTCGGGTCAGGGGCGCCGAGCACGATGCTGCGCAATGTCGTTCGAGATCCGTTCATGTCTCCTCCTGGTCGGAATCGAGTGCGGTCGACGCGAAGTACCCGACGATCGACAGTGTCATGCGTCGGCGATCACCCCGGGGGAACCGAGACGAGATGGCCGAGCCGCGCCCGGGATGGCGAACGTCGCCTGGCAGTGACGGACGAGTTCGTCGACCGCCGGGTTGGCGGGGTGTTTCCAGATCAGGGCGAGCACGGCGGGAACGTCGATGCCGCTGACGGGCACCCGGGCGAGCTGGTCGTCGGGGCGGATCGTCATCGACTCGCTCAAGATGGCGATGCCGAGCCCGCGGCGGGCGAGGTCGACGACNGCGTCGGGGGCGCTGGCTTGGAGCGCGACCGTCGGANGCAGGCCGTGGGCGGCGCACGAACGGTCGAACACGGTGCGGATACCGGTACCGGGCGGAAGGCAGACCAGCGGGTGGGCCACGACGTCGGCCAGGGTCACCCTGCGCCGCTTGGCCAGGACGTGATCGCGCGGAACGAGGGCGACCAGCCCTTCGCTGATGATCGAGAGCGACTCGAGATCGATCGGCGGCTGCTCGGCACAGCCCACGAGGGCGAGGTCGACGACCCCGGCGCGGACCTGTTCGATCATCCGATCGGAGCCGTCCTCGCACAACGTGATCTCCACCCTCGGGTGCTCGACATGGAAGGCGGCCAGGGCATCGAACAGCGGTGTCACGGTGCAGGCGGTGACCATGGCGACCACGACCCGTCCCCGCATCAGCTGGTTGACGTCGTCGACGGCCTGGCGCACCGACGCGGCAGCGTTCAATGCGGCGCGGGCCGGTCCGAGCGCGGCGATGCCGGCCGCGGTGAGGGTGGCGGTGCGGGTAGAGCGGTCGATGAGCCGGGCCCCGAGCTCGCGTTCGAGTTGGCGGAGCTGGGCGCTGACGCCCGACTGGCTGATGTGCACCCGCTCGGCGGCACGGGTGAAATTGGCTTCATCGGCCACGGCGACGAAGTACTCGAGCTGGCGCAGTTCCATGACTGCTGATCATAGAAAGCATGCAGACCATCTGTTGGACTACTGAAATCTGGAGGTCCACGATGAGTCCATTGCCGCGTCCACCGAGAGGAACCCCCGATGACCAGCCACGAGACGGCCATGCAGCCCGAGGACATCACCCGCCTGTTCGTCGAGCGCTCCAACGCGGGCGATGTCGACGGCGTCGCTGCGCTCTACGAACCGGATGCGGTGATGGCCTACCCGCCCGGCAGTCAGACCGTCGGCCGAGCTGCCATCCGCGACCTGTGGGCATCGGTGCTCGAGCACCGGCCGCACTTCGAACCAGAAGAACCCCTCCCCACCCTCGTCAGCGGCGACATCGCCCTCACCTCGACACCCCCCAGGGACGGTGCCGGCGCGAGAGCTCAAGTCGTGCGGCGCCAACCGGACGGCTCATGGCTCCGCCTGCTCGACTACCCCGAGCTCGGCCGGTCGACGACCACGTCCTGAGAGGTGAACGACGGACAAGGTCGCTGCGTGTCGCCCCTGCGCACGTCACATGAATCGCAGAGCAGCGGGGTCCATCACCGACACACGCCCGGTCTCGTCGTGTCGCCGGGTGCCAGACACGCGCCTCGACGTGTCAGTACGCGAGCCACTACTCGACGCGATCGCACAACGGATCCGCACCGACCTCGACGATCACGCAACCCGCCACTACCTCACCGTCCTTCGAGCCGGTCAACGAGCGCGCTGAAGACGAAGGGACACGGGTTTCGTTGCTCACGGCCATCGGGTCACGCGCCCCGGCTGCCCGCCGAGGTGAGGAACGCCCGCTTCTCCGCGGCGACGAGTTCGGGCGAGGTCTTGAACAGTCGGGCCGCGCTCAGGCCGAGGATGTTCTCCTTCTGCTCGGTCGTCGCGTTCGGCGATGCCATGAACTGGTCGACGATCTCTCGCGAGTACGGGAACGTCCCCTCGCTGTGCGGGTAGTCCGTCGCGTACACGAAGGCGGTGTCGGGCATCTCGGGCAGCGTGTAGACGAAGCCGGGGTCGTTCTGGAACGAGCAGATGACCTGGTCGCGAATGATGTCGCTCGGCTTGCGGGTGAGCTTCGGCGAGACCGAGGGAGCGTGGCCGACGTACGCCTCGTCCATCCGCTCACCGAGCGAGAGCAACCACCCGGCTCCGCACTCGAGGAACATGATCCGTGCCCCGGGGTTCCGGTCGAGCACTCCGCCGGCGACGAGCGCGGCGGTGGTCTCGATGGCGTCGCTCATCTGCCGGGTGTAGTTGAACAACGCCCCACCCGGCCCGCGCATGGCCCGGATGTTGACCTTGCCGACGGCCGTGTGGAACATGAGCGGGATCTCGTGCTCGGCGGCGAGGGCGAAGAACTCGTCCCAGGCGGGGTTGTTGTACTGCGGGCAGGAATCGAGCACCGCGCACGGCAGCATCACGGCGCGGAAGCCGATGTCGATCACCCGGCGGAACTCCTCGATCGCGTCGGGGAGGTTCACGTTCGGAACCATCGCGATCGGGACGAGCGTGTGGCGGAGTCCCTCGACTCGCTCCCACAGCCAGTCGTTGTAGATGCGGCATGCAACCTGGGCCGCCTCGGCGTCTTCGATGCGTGACACCATGAGGCCGAGCGAGGGGAAGACCGCCTCGGCGTCGACACCGTCGCGCTCCATGTCGGCCAACCGGAGGGTGACGTCGCGGGCGCCTCGACGACTGATGTCGGTCTCCGTGCCGACGTCGTTCCCGACCTTGTGATCGAAGAAGTTCGACTGGATCTTGAGGAGCACCCGCTCGCCGAGTCGTGTCACGCGCACCCCGTCCTCGACGTAGGCGTTCGGCGCCCACTCCTGGAGGTGCGCGGGCATCTGGCACGTGAACAGGTCGTGCGGCTCGGCAAGGTGGCTGTCGCAGCTGAAGACGAACGGACGCATGGCGGACTCCTCGGAGCGGTGAGCTTGGTTCCGGACCTGCCGGTGCGTCGGACGATCACACGTCGTTCGTCGGGTCCTGTAGGGACCTTGGTCCTCCGCCGCCGAAGGCTGGGCGGAACGCCATTCCGACGGTGACGACGGCCTTGCTCGGTCGGTGCCGATGGCAATCGTGCGGCGTGGAGTCAGCCGGCGACCGAAGGCTCCGTTCGGTGGCCTCGTGGCGACGCCGCTCGGCGCGCTCGCCGATCGGGCGCCGGGGCGACTCGACGTTGCGCTCGGTGTCTCGTCGCCGTTGCTGGTCGACGGTTGGCACGGAGTTCGGTTCGAGCGACCGGTGGAGCGCATGGTCGAGGTGTGTCGTGAGGTCGGTCCGCTCGCCGGCGGCCTGATGGTGAACTGGTGCACACCCGATGATCTCGGCCGGATTCCCGGCCTCCCCGAGGAATCCATTGCTCTGAGCGGTCTCGCTCGAGTTCGGCGATTCGCTGCGGTGCGTCCACGCCAGGATTCTCAGACGAACAACGACGAAGTCCTCTTTGTCATCGTCGTCGAGTTTGCGATCGACCCCTCCGAAGTGAGTGCGTCACCCCCTAGCATTCGGGACGTTCCTTCGGGCGGAGCTTCACGCGGAGCCCCAAACGGAGGTCCTGCTCCCGTAGCTCAGGGGATAGAGCGTCGGTTTCCTAAATCGCAGGTCGGAGGTTCGAATCCTCCCGGGGGCACCAAGAAATATAGTGTGAGCTGCGGTGAGACGTGACCGTCAAACGATCATTAGTCGAACCGTTAGCGCCATCGGGGTTCGATTCCTGGTCGCGATTGGGAAGGGTGGGGGAAGGATGCCGCTCGGTCCGCTGCTTCGTGACCGGCAACTGGCAATGCCCCGCCCGCCCGGAGAGGGGCCGACACCCGATAGTTCAGCTCACAGCGATGCCCTTGACGGGATGATCTTGACGATCGACGTCGTCGCTAGGCGCGTGTTGGCGACAGCACTGCGACGAGGAAGTCGGCATCACGTGTGAACGGGCGCAGGTCCCACGTGGAGAGCAACAGCTCGGGGGTGAGGCCCACCTGCTCGACGTCGACGAAGAACTCGTCGAAGGAGTAGTCGCGGCCCGATCCGAAACCGGTGACGATGCGGCCACCGGAGCGCAGGTGCCGTGCGAGTCGGTCGAGGACAGGCTTACGTGTGGCGGGATCGAGGAACGTCATGACGTTTCCCGCGCACATGATGATGTCGAACCCCTCGACGATACCCGCGGCGGGGAGGTCGAGCTCCGCGAGGTCGGCGACAAGCCAGGTGGGGCCGCGGTGGTCGTGCTCGGCTGCGGAGATCAACACCGGGTCGATGTCGACGCCGACGACGTCGTGTCCTGCCGCTGCAAGTTGGCTACCGACACGACCAGGCCCGCATCCGGCGTCGAGCACTCGGGACCTTCGTTGTGCCATCGCGTCGATGAAGCGCGCTTCGCCTGCGAGGTCGTCGCCGGCAGCGGCCATCGATCTGAACCGTTCGACGTACCACGTCGAGTGATCGGGGTTCTGTTGGGTCAGTTCGATCCACCGGTTGCGTGACACCGGATTCACGCTAACTCTCCGCCCGCGGTGGGTGCTCATGTGGGTGCGCGACGTGGGCTAGTTGTCGCAGCACGACGGCGGCGTCTTCGGGTGGGGCGACTGGTCCGTACGCGGCGCTGTAGGTGCCCCTGCAGCCGCAGACGCATTGGACGGCATCTCGTCGCGGGCCTGGGTCGTGGCGAGGTCAGCGAGTCGGGCGAGAGCACCGAGTCCTCTGGAGACGTAGCCGTCGGGTAGCACCATGATCGGCACGATCGTGCGGGGAAGCGTCAACCACTCGTCACGCCACTTTGCGGCGGTTGGCTCGTCTTCGTTGATTGCGCCAAGGCGCGTCAGTGTTTCCGGGTCGCTGAGGTTTGCGCCGCTCGCCCAGTAGGTGCCGAAGAGATGTTTCCGCAGACGAGGCCGATCGACCGCAGGCGTCGCTGCGTAGGCCAACGTTGCTCGACGGGTGTTGGATTGGATTGCTGGGAGGGTGAGCTGGTCGGCTTCGCCGTCTGTGAGCAGGCTGCGGATCTGGTCGAGTTCGCCTCGGAGCTCGTCTCGCTGATCTCCGATCAAGTCGAGTCCTTGGCTTGGGATGTCTGGGGCGTGCTCCACGGCGCGCCAGTCGACAGCTGCGAATCCGTGGCGTTCGAGGTACTCGACGCGAGCGCTGGCGAGCGCGCTGAACGGGCAGTTGAAGTCGCCGTAGACGATGAGCTTGGGGGGCTGGTCCATCTGCACGAATTGTCCTTTGTTCTACCAGTGACTAGAACTATAGACGTGCGTTACGGTGGGTGCGTGAACGCGTCGGACCCGTCAACAACTGACCGTACCGATGCGACCCTCGATCCGAGGAGCGATACGTGACCACATTCCTGCTGCCCACCGAACCGATCACATCGTTGGACGCCTACTTGGTGACCGACACCGGGGGTCAGGGCATCCGGCGCGCCCAGGACCTCGGCGCGGCCGCAACGATCGACGAGGTGCTGCGGTCCGGGTTGCGTGGCCGCGGGGGAGCCGGGTTCCCCACCGGCCAGAAGTGGGCGGGCGTCGCCGCGCAGACCGGCGGACGGCGGTATCTGGTGTGCAACGGTGCCGAGGGCGAGCCGGGCACCTTCAAGGATCGAGCGCTGCTGCGCGCCAATCCGTATCAACTCGTCGAAGGCCTCGTGATCGCAGCGTTCGCAGTCGGGGCAGACGAGGCGTTCATCTGCCTGAAGGCCAGCTTCGAGCGCGAAATCGCCGATGTCACCCGTGCCGTGCAGGAATTCCAGGCGGCAGGCATCTGTACCGACTGCGAGGTCACCATCGTGGCGGGCCCCGAGGAGTACCTGTTCGGTGAGGAGAAGGCGATGCTCGAGGTCATCGAGGGCAACGAACCGCTACCACGCTGGCTGCCGCCCCACCTCCACGGCCTGTTCGCCACTGCACCGCAACTCGGATGGCAGTCCCACGATCGTCAGCCGGGGGAAATGGCCGGTTCAGGCTCCAATCCCACAATGGTCAACAACGTCGAGACCCTCTCGAACATCCCGCACATCCTGGCCAGAGGAGCCGCCTGGTTCCGTTCGATGGGGACCCCCGAATCGCCCGGCACCATTGTCACCACCGTCGTCGGCGACGTCATCGCACCCGATGTCGGCGAGGTCGAGATGGGGACGCCATTGCGAGCTGTCATCGATGCCGTCGGCAGCGGTGTGGCGCCGGGACGAACGGTGAAGGCCGTCTTCTCGGGGGTGGCGAACGCAGTGGTGGCGGCAGCCGATCTCGACGTGCCGGTCAGCTATGAGGGCTTCCAGGCGATCGGCAGCGGGATGGGCTCCGCCGGGTTCATCGTCTACGACGACACCACCTGCATGGTCGACGCGGCCTACCGCTTCTCCCGCTTCCTCTCCATCGAATCCTGTGGCCAGTGCCCACCGTGCAAGCTCGGTTCGAGCGCGATCACCGAACACCTCGAGCGGCTCGAGACCGGCATCGGCGACGACCAAGACCTCAGTGCAATCGCCGGATGGTTGGAGCACGTCACCGACGGCAACCGCTGCTTCCTCGCCGTCGAGGAACAGGTCATGGTCAGCAGCATCCTGCGGGCGTTCCCGGACGAGTTCGCCGAGCACATCGAACTGCACCGGTGTCCCCGCCCGCGGCGACTGTCGATCCCCAAGCTGGTCGACCTCGCCGACGGTCGAGCGGTCTACGACGAATCGTTCTGGCGCAAGCGACCCGACTGGACGTACGACCCCGAAACCGACGCGCCAGACGAGGCCGCGCGGTGACCACGACTCCAGAACTCCCCACAATGATCACGACACCAATCACCACGCTGCTCGGCATCCGCCACCCGATCTTGTTGGCACCGATGGGCGACACCGCCGGCGGCAGGTTGGCCGCAGCAGTGTCCGCGGCTGGAGGGCTCGGACTGATAGGAGGCGGCTACGCCGACCCGGACTGGCTGACCACAGAACTCGCCGCTGCCGGCGACGCCTGCGTCGGAGTCGGCTTCATCACGTTCGCCCTCGATCAACGACCCGGCGCACTGCGACTCGCCCTCGACACACACCCGCCGGCCATCCAGCTCTCCTTCGGCGATCCCCGTCCCTACGCCGACGACATCCACAACAGCGGCGCACTGCTGATCTGCCAGGTCCAGACATCGGAGGAGATCGCTCACGCCGTTGCAGCCGGGGCCGACGTGATCATCGCCCAAGGCCAGGACGCAGGCGGTCACGGACGCCCCGATCGAGGCACGATGGGCCTGATCCCCTCGGTGGTCGACATGGTGGCACCGCTCCCGGTGGTGGCTGCAGGCGGCATCGCCGACGGGCGTGGCCTCGCCGCGGCTCTCATGCTCGGTGCGGCGGGCATCACCATGGGCACCCGGTTCCTGGCGTCGACCGCGGCGTTGTCCAGCCCCGCCGAGGCCGCCGCCCTGGTGGCTGCCCGATCCGGCGACACTGTGCGCACCTCGGTGTTCGACGTTGTCCGGGGCCCGGCATGGCCCGCCGGCCACGACGGGCGAGTCGTCCGCAACCGCCTCACCGACGAGTGGAACGACCGACACGACCTGATCGACGCCGAGCGCATGTTCCGCACCGCCGCGGCCGACGACTACGCCGTGCGGCCATTGTGGGCCGGCGAAGGCCTCGACCTCATCGACGGCATCGAGTCACCCGAATCGATCGTGCTGGGCATAGTAGCGGAGGCCGCACAACTGATCATGTCCTCAGGACAGCTCATCGCCGCTGACGTCGGTGCTGTGGATGCTGGCGGTGGTGTACGACCCAGGGTTGCGAAGGTGAGCGAACCCCGGCGGGTGCCGTCGTGATGGCCGAGCCGCATCTCGACGATGAGCAGTACCGCGAGCTGTTGAAGTTCCGCACTGCACTTCGGAAGTTCCTGCGCTGGAGCGACGAGCAGGCCGCCTCGACAGGGTTGACGGCCCAGCAGCACCAACTACTCCTCGCCATCCGTGGTCACGAAGGTGCGTCCGGTCCGACGATCGGCGAGGTGGCCGATCACCTGTTGTTGAAGCATCACAGCGTCGTCGAGCTGGTGGATCGAGTGGAGCATTCTGGCTTTGCGCAGCGAAGCATCGACGGTGGCGATCGACGGGTCGTCAGGCTCTATCTGACCGAAACCGGGCTTCGCATCCTGGATCGGCTGTCGGCAGCCCACCTGCAGGAATTGGCTCGGCTTGCTCCGATCGTCGAGCGGCTGTCACGCGGTCTCGACGGTCCAGTGTCCTCCGACTGATCATCGATCGGGCCTGGCCCGATGTGAACGCGCCGGTCCTGATCGATACCCGTCATCGTCTGTCGTCGTCCCCTCCGAGAGGCAATATATCGTGACACGATATGTTGACGGGATGATCTCTCGAACACCGAGCAGACGGTTGTTGGTCCTGAGCGCGTTGGCGGCGATCATCGGAGTTGCCGCGGGTGGTGCGGCGTGGGTACTGGTCCGTCTGATTCGTCTCATCACGAACGCCGCGCTGTTCCATCAGCTCTCGTTCGAAGAGCGGTCCATGACCGAGCTCCACGTGAGTTGGACGATCGTTCTCGCCGCAGTGATCGGTGCGATCCTGATCAGCTCGTTGGCGAGGTGGGCGCCCGTCATCCGAGGCCACGGAATTCCTGAGGCGATGGAGGCGGTGATGACGAAGCAGAGCCGGGTTTCGCCGCGGACAGCGCTCGCGAAGCCGATCTCGGCCGCGATCGCGATCGGTACGGGAGCGCCGTTCGGTGCGGAGGGGCCGATTATCGTGACGGGCGGAGCCATCGGTTCGATGCTGGGTCAGATCATCCCGGTGTCGCCCTCAGAGCGCAAGATTCTCCTCGCGTCCGGTGCCGCAGCAGGTATGGCCGCGACGTTCGGGGCGCCGCTGGCGGCCGTCGTTCTCGCGATCGAATTGCTACTGTTCGAGTTCTCGGCCCGGGCATTCGTTCCGCTCGTCGTGGCAGCATCGATCGCAGGCGGCATGCACTCCGCGCTGTTCGGTGACGGGCCGCTGTTCCATGTGCCGTCGAACGGATACGCCGGACTCGATGCGCTGCCGGCGTTCGCAGTGCTCGGGCTGGCGTGCGGCCTGCTGGCCATCGTCATTAGCCGCGGGCTCTTCCTCGTGGAAGGTCTCTACCGGCGGCTGCCGCTCAAGAACTTCTGGCACCCTGCAATCGGCGCTGTCGGCTTTGCGACGATCGGGTTGTTCGTTCCACGCGTGCTGGGTGTCGGCTACGACGTGATCGGAGAGGTCCTCGACAACAAGCTTGCAGTCCGCACCGTGGCTGTGATCGCCGTCGCAAAACTGGTGGCGTGGTGGCTTGCTCTCGGATCCGGGACGTCGGGTGGCACGCTCGCCCCGATTCTGCTGGTCAGTTCATCGTTCGGCCTTGTCATCGGCTCCGGCCTGAACGCGGTGCTGCCCGGGCCAGATGTCGCGCTCGGAGCATTCGCGTTGGTCGCGATGGCAGCAACCTTCGGGGCCGCTTCGCAGGCGACGTTCACGGCGATCGTGTTCGTGTTTGAGCTCACTCGGGACTACGACGTGGTCGTACCGCTGATGCTCGCCACCGTGATCGCGGACATCGTCTACAGCGCTGTCAACGACGACAGCCTGATGACCGAGAAGCTCCGTCGTCGTGGGTTGCACGTCGGCCGGCATTACGGAGCTGATCCGTTCGCCAGCGTGCGGGTCAACGAGATCATGACGACGAACGTGAGCAGTCTCCCGGCGACAGCAACGGTCGGCGATGCGCGTGTGCGCTTCACGAACGGCGGCCATGGCGCATACCCGATCGTCGCAGGAGGAGACCTGCTGATCGGCATCGTCAGCCGCGGTGACATCCTCGGGAACGACTGCGACGACACCGAACCCCTCGTGGCACACGCCAGCACCGACGTCGTCACCGTGAGCCCGGTCGACCGAGCCAACACGGCGCTCAGGCTCATGCTCGACGAGTCCGTCGAGCATCTCCCCGTCACCTCAGCGGGGAAGCTGATCGGGATCTGCACCCGTAGCGACCTGCTCAAGGTACGCCGTGCGCAACTCGAGCACGAGCAACGCGACAGCGGAGTCGCACTTCACACCCTGTCGTTGGGGTGGCTCCGCGCGGGCCTCCGGCGTTGGCGCCCCAAGGAGCCGAGAGAGACACCCCGCCCGACGTCGCCGACGTCGTGACTCGGCTTCGACTGCGTCACGGCTGACTCCGGCCACGCTCCAACAACGGCGGGATTCCCATCGCCTCAGGCATCTCGGATCGGGAGCGCCGATCAGATCTATCCGTGGCGTCACTACGGCGGCGCTACACGTAGGGTGGATCTGTGACTGCGCCGATGGACACGCTTGTCGAGCGGATGCGACAGCTACACGATGCCGGTTGGGCCGAGCAGTTCGCGGTCGACGATGGCGGGCTGCGCTGTGACAGCTGTTCCTGCTGGGCCGCTCCAGAGGACGTCGATGTGAACGAGGTGTACCGCTTCGAGGGCGCCAGCGATCCCGGCGACGAGTCGATCCTCTTCGCGATCTCGATGCCCTGTGGTCATCGCGG